>Ga0222423_1000468_pt1 | contig 27843 bp, 26 predicted proteins | sample 3A0metagenome_FD_182472 | JGI IMG/M metagenome (GOLD analysis project Ga0222423, IMG submission 182472) | Enriched microbial communities from leaf-cutter ant dump, University of Wisconsin, Madison, United States - 3A0 (version 2) | ecosystem: Environmental > Terrestrial > Nest > Insects nest >...
CGTCGCACGCATGACGTTCGGCCCCGTCACGGCCGCGCGCGTGCGCCGCTGGTTGCGAGCGGGCCGGTTCGACCTGCTGCACCTGCACGAGCCCGTCACGCCGAGCGTGGGGATGCTCGCGCTGTGGATCGCGGACGGTCCGATCGTCGCGACCTTCCACTCGGCCCAGGTGCGCTCGCGCACGCTCCAGGCCGCCTACCCGCTCGTGCGACCCACGCTCGAGAAGATCGGTGCCCGGATCGCCGTCTCCGAGGACGCGCGCCGCACGCTCATCGAGCACCTCGGCGGGGACGCCGTCGTGGTGCCCAACGGCGTCTACACCCAGCAGTACGTCGATGCCGAGCCGGACGCGCGCTGGACCGGGACGCCCGAGGCGCCCACGATCGCCTTCCTGGGCCGGCTCGACGAGCCGCGTAAGGGGCTCGCGGTGCTGCTCGGGGCCGTCCCGGCCGTGCTGCGGGCGATCCCCGGCGCGCGGTTCCTCGTCGCGGGGATGGGGGAGACGGGGCCGGACGAGGTGCGCGAGCTCATCGGGGACGCCGCGTCCGCCGTGGAGTTCCTCGGCGGGGTGAGCGAGGAGGACAAGGCGGCCCTGCTGAGCTCCGTGGACGTGTACGTAGCGCCGCAGACCGGCGGCGAGTCCTTCGGGATCGTCCTCGTCGAGGCGATGAGCGCGGGGGCCGTCGTCGTCTCGAGCGACCTCGGGGCGTTCCGCCGCGTGCTCGACGACGGCAGGGCGGGCGTGCTGTTCCGCAACGGTGACTCCGCGGATCTCGGCCGCACGCTCGTGAGGGTCCTCACCGACGCCGCGCTGCGCGACCAGGTGAGGTCGCACGCGGCACGGGTGCGGGGCCGCTACGACTGGTCCGTCGTGACCGACCAGGTGCTCACGGTGTACGAGATGGTGCTCGGCGCGGGCCAGGGCACCGTGGGAGAGGACCCCGCGGCGGAGCGCGTGGTGCCGGGCGACGGGCAGGAGGGCGAGGGATGACGACGGCGGAGGTCCTGCTCGGTGTCACCCTCGCGCTCGGCCTCGCGGTCTGGCTCACGTGGCTGCGCGCCAACCGGCTGGACCGGCTGCACCGCAAGGTCGCGACCACGCGCGCGACCCTCGACTCCCAGCTCGTGCGGCGCGCCGCCGTGGCCGCCGAGCTCGCGAGCTCCGGCCGGCTCGACCCCGTGTCGAGCGTCCTGATCGCCGAGGGCGCCTTCGAGGCCCTCGACATCGTGGACTGGGAGGGACCGGACCACGAGCGCGAGCAGGTCGAGAGCGGGCTCAGCGCGACGCTGCGCACCGTGCTCGACGACGACGGCGAGGTGGCGGCCCTGCGCGCGGACCCCGTGGGCGTCCGGCTCGTGGACGAGCTCGCCCAGGCCTGGTACCGCGTGCAGCTCGCCCGCCGCTTCCACAACGAGTCCGTGGCCCAGACCCAGCGGGTGCGTCGCAAGGCGCTCGTGCGCGCGTTCCGGCTCGCGGGGCACGCCGCGATGCCGCAGACCATCGAGATCGACGACGCGTGGCCGGACGCCATGCCGCGGCCCGGGAGCGTCACCTGATGGAGCCGCGCGGCGGGGGGATGCGCGGGGCGGTCGTGGGCGCGGTGATCGGCGGGGTGCTCGCCGTCGGCGTCGTGACCTATCTCGCCGTCTCGATCGGTCCCGGTGCCGTCGTGGTCGCCTCGCTCCTCGCGCTCGTCCCGCTCGCGGCCCTGCTCCTCGCGGTTCGGTGGGTCGACCGCTGGGAGCCCGAGCCGCGCGCCGCCCTGGGGTTCGCGTTCGCGTGGGGCGCGGGCGTGGCGGTGGTGATCGCGCTCGTGCTCAACACGGCCGCGACCGGCGGTCTGCTCCTCGTGGGTGTCGACGAGCTCTCGGCGCAGACCACCACCGCCGTCCTGGTCGCTCCCGTGGTCGAGGAGACCGCCAAGGGGCTGGGCGTGCTGGTCATCTTCCTCGCATGGCGACGGCACGTGGACGGGCCCGTGGACGGGCTCGTCTACGCCGCGACGGTCGCCACGGGGTTCGCCGTCGTCGAGGACGTCCAGTACTTCGCGCAGGCTCACGGGTACGGGGCCGGGGAGGGGACGTCGGTTGCGCTCGTGTTCGCGCTGCGCGCCCTGTTCTCGCCCTTCGCGCACCTGATGTTCACTGCGTGCGTCGGTCTCGCGCTCGGGCACGCGGCGCGGCGCGGTGGTGCGTCGTGGGTGTGGCTGTTCCCGCTCGGGTGGCTCGGGGCCGTGGCCCTGCACGCGGTCTGGAACGGCTCGGCCCTCATGGGGAACGGGGCGGGGTTCCTCGTCGCGTACGTGTTCGTCCAGGTGCCCCTCTTTGTCGGGGCGATCGTGCTCGTGGTGTGGTTGCGCAAGCAGGAGGGTCTCGCCGTGGCCCGCGGGCTCGCGCCCTACGCGGGAGCGGGATGGTTCACGGCGGCGGACTTGGACATGCTGAGCTCGCTCACGCGCCGCAAGCAGGCCCGTGCGTGGGCGCTGCGGACGCGGGGCGCGGCCGCCGAGCAGGCGCTGCGCGAGTTCCAGGACGCCGCGACGGACCTCGCCTACCAGCGCCACCGCGTCGAGCACCGTCGGGCGGGGCCCGAGGGGCTCGTCGACGAGCAGGTGCTCGCCGCACGGGCGGCCCGGGCTCGCGCGCGGGTCTTCGAGCTGCTCGGCGTCTGAGTCGCGGACCGGCTCGTTCCACCGTGGGGCGCCGTCGTCGGCCATCGCCGCGATGTCTCGTCTCAAGGCGGGGTGCGCTGGTCGAGGTTGAGCGCGCGCGGACTACGATGGGGTGATCCCTCGTCGCGGCGCACGCCGGCGGCACCGAAACACGGGCGCACGCGCCCGCCAGCTCCAGTGAGGTCCTTGTGGTCGACACCCAGCCCGAGCCCGTCGCAGGCACCACCCGCGTGAAGCGCGGCATGGCGGAGATGCTCAAGGGCGGCGTCATCATGGACGTCGTCACGCCCGAGCAGGCGAAGATCGCCGAGGACGCGGGCGCCGTCGCGGTCATGGCGCTCGAGCGGGTCCCCGCGGACATCCGCGCCCAGGGTGGCGTCGCGCGCATGAGCGACCCGGACCTCGTGGACGGCATCATCGAGGCCGTCTCGATCCCCGTCATGGCGAAGGCCCGCATCGGTCACTTCGTCGAGGCGCAGGTGCTCCAGAGCCTCGGTGTGGACTACATCGACGAGTCCGAGGTCCTCACGCCGGCGGACTACGCGCACCACATCGACAAGTGGGCGTTCACCGTCCCCTTCGTGTGCGGTGCCACGAACCTCGGCGAGGCGCTGCGCCGCATCACCGAGGGCGCGGCCATGATCCGCTCCAAGGGCGAGGCGGGCACGGGCGACGTCTCCAACGCCACGACGCACATGCGCACGCTGCGCGACGAGATCCGCCGCCTCACCTCTCTGCCGGAGGACGAGCTGTACGTCGCCGCGAAGGAGCTCCAGGCGCCGTACGACCTCGTCAAGGAGGTCGCGCAGACCGGCAAGCTCCCCGTCGTGCTCTTCACCGCCGGTGGCATCGCGACGCCGGCGGACGCCGCGATGATGATGCAGCTCGGTGCCGAGGGCGTGTTCGTGGGTTCGGGCATCTTCAAGTCAGGGAACCCCGCCGAGCGCGCCGCCGCGATCGTCAAGGCCACTACGTTCTACGACGACCCGGACACGATCGCCAAGGTCTCCCGGGGCCTGGGCGAGGCCATGGTGGGCATCAACGTGGAGGACGTCCCCGAGCCGCACCGGCTCGCCGAGCGCGGTTGGTGACGAGCGCGGCTGCTGCCGGGGGCGAGGACGCTCTCGCCCCCGGGGCGACGCCTCGCCTCACGCTCGGGCCAGAGTGGGTGCGAGGGGACGACGGCGTGCCCTTCCGCCGCGGCGCGCGCGTGCTGCTGTTCGACGAGCACGACCGCTTGCTCCTCGTGCGCGGCCACGACGTGGACCAGCCGGAACGGTCGTGGTGGTTCACGGTGGGTGGCGGGATCGCCGTCGGCGAGTCTGGGGCGCAGGCGGCCACGCGAGAGCTCTTCGAGGAGACGGGTCTGCGGCTCGCCGCGGAGGAGCTCGTGGGGCCCGTGTACCTGCGGCAGGCCGTCTTCGACTTCCGTGCGCAGCTCGTGCGGCAGGACGAGGAGTTCTTCCTCGCGCGCGTGACGGACGCTGGCCCGCTCGACTACTCGGGCTGGGAGCCCACCGAGCTCGAGTTCATGGACGAGGCGCGCTGGTTCGCCCTCGACGAGCTTGCCGCGGTGTCGATCGAGGTCTTCCCCGTGGGACTGGTCGAGCTCGCGCGAGCACTCCTGGGTGGCTGGGACGGGGTCACGCGTGACCTCGGTCTCGACAGGGACTGAGCGGGCACGGGTGTCGACCGCTCCGGGCTTCCGCGCGCTGCTCACCGCGGCCCGGGCACGGGCGTCCGACGACGTCGCGCACGTCACCGACGTCCTCCGAGCGGCACGGGAGCTGCCCGACGGCGCACGGTTCCTCGACGTGCGCATCCCGCCGCCCCTCGTGGCGTTCTCGCGACGCGACACGCACCGACCCGGCTACGAGGCGGCCGCCGCTCAGGCCAGGTCGCGCGGCTTCGCCCCCGTGGTGCGGCACGTGGGCGGGTCCTTCGCGCCGCTGCACGGCGGCAGTCTCGTGCTCGAGCACTACGGCACGAGCCCCGACGCCGCGCGCTCCTCGGTGGCGCGCTTCGTGGAGCACTCGGGCGTGCTGCGGGACGCCCTGAGAGCGCTCGGTCTCGACGCGCGTGTCGGGGAGCTGCCGGGGGAGTACTGCCCCGGCGAGCACAGCGTCAACATCGCCGGGCGGTCCAAGGTCGCGGGCGTCGCGCAGCGGGTCAGCGGCCACGCGTGGGTGGTCTCGACCGTGGTGCAGGTGTGCGGCGCGGCGCTGCTGCGGGACGTCACGGTCGAGTGCGCGCGCCTGCTCGGAGCGCGGCTGGACCCGGAGACGATCGGAGACCTCGCGAGCGAGGGAGTCTCGCTCGGCACCCCCGCCGTCGGGCAGCACCTCGCCGCCGCGTTCCGCACCGCCGGGCTGGTCGCCGAGACCGATGTGCGCCTGCCCGGCCGGCTCAGGTGACGACGCCCGGCCGGGGCGGCTCGGCCCTCAGGTGCTCACCGGCGTCGAGCACGCTGCGCAGGGCGACCACGGCGGCGAGGACGTCACCGTGGCTCACGTACGGGGCCGCGACCCCGAGCCGCACGATCCCCGGGTCGCGGTAGTCGCCCACGACGCCCCGCGCCGCGAGCGCCCGGACGATCCCGCGCCCGTGCTCGTGCCGCACGCTCACCTGCGAGCCCCGCCGAGCCGGGTCGCGCGGGGTCACGAGGGCGACCTCGGGGACCAGGGCGTCGAGGCAGTCGACGAGGAACCCGGTGAGCGACAGCGACCGGGCTCGCACCCACGCGACCGGGACGTCGTCGAAGACGGCCAGTGCGGCCTCGAGCGCGAGCATCGACAGCAGGGCGGGCGTGCCGACCCGCACGCGCTCGACGTCGGGCGCGAACCGGTGCTCCGGGCTCATCGCGAAGGGCTCCGCGTGCCCGTGCCACCCGCGGATCGCCGGCTCGAAGTGCGGCACGTGCCGCGCGGCCACGTAGGTGAAGGCCGGCGAGCCCGGGCCCCCGTTGAGGTACTTGTACGTGCAGCCCACGGCGAGGTCCACGTCCGCCGCGTCGAGTCGCACCGTCACGGCGCCCGCGGAGTGGCACAGGTCCCACGCGGCGAGCGCGCCCACCTCGTGCGCGGCCGCGGTGAGGCCGGGCAGGTCCCACAGCTCGCCCGTGCGGTAGTCGACGTGCGACAGGGCGATCAGCGCGACCGACTCCCCATGCTCTGTGAGGGCCGCGGGGACGTCCTGCGGGGCGGTGAGCACCACGCGCCATCCCACGTCCTGCGCGGCACCCTGCAGCGCGTACAGGTCGGTAGGGAAGGAACCCGGGTCGGTGATCACCACGTCGCGCCCCGGCCGCAGGCGTGCCGCGGCACGGAACACCTGGTACAGGTTCACCGTCGTGGCGTTGCCCACCACCACCTGGCCCGGGGCGGCGCCCACGAGCGGCGCGATGCGCTCGCCCACCCGCCGCGGGGCGTCCCACCAGCCGTGCGTGTTCCACGCCGCGACCAGGTCGTGCCCCCACTGGGTGCGCACCGCGTGCTCGACCACCGAGGAGACACCGCGGGGGAGCGCCCCCAGGGAGTTGCCCGCGAGGTAGACAACGCCCTCGGGCAGGTCGAAGAGCTCGCTCAGGTCCGCGGCCTCGTGATCGCGGTCCAGCACGGCGGCGCGCGCACCGAGCGCGTCGAGGGGAGAGGTCATGTCCTCAGGCTAGGCGCGTGGTCAGTACAGGGGCGGGGCGACTCGCGGGGTCGGTGCGGGCGGTGCCGGTCTGCGCAGCGCACGCCACACGAGGCCGCCGACGAGCAGGCCGACGCCCGTGATCGCGAGGAACACGGCGCCGACGATGCCGAGCCCCCCGCCGACGATGCCGGTGATCATCGTGCCGGGCGGCTCGTACGCGACGACGAACGCCTCGGCACCGGCCTGGTCCGCCGCCGGGACGTCGATCCGGTACCGCCCGGCGGTCGCGGACTCGAAGGCACCGGCGGTGCGCGCCGTCCGGTCACCGCTCGTCAGGGTGAAGTCCGACGTGACCCGGTCGAGGGTGCTCGTGGTGCCCGCGGGATCCGTCACCGCCACGGTCCCGTCGAGGTGCGGGTGGCGCGCTCCGGCGGCGGTCACGAGGTACACCGAGTACCGCGTGGCGGCGTCGAGCGAGAGCTCCGCGCTACCGGGTGCGTCGACCACGGCAAGGACGCTCTCGCCGGGCGCGCCGGAGAAGGTCAGGATGCCGGTCGGTGTGGCACGGACCGTCCACACGACGCCGAGCACCCCGATCGCCACGGCGAGCGCGATGGCCACGGCGCCGGCCACGACGAGCCGCCCGGGTCCCGCACCGCGACCGCGTCCGCCGTCGTCGGCCCAGCGCTCGAGCCCACTCTCCGGTCCCGTTCCCGTCATGGTGCCACCCTACGAGCGTCGCGGGGGACCCGGGGGCGCCTTGTAGAGTTCGGCGTCGTGAATCGTGTACCCACCATCGGCGTGCTCGCGATGCAGGGCGACGTCCGTGAGCATCTCGCGGCACTCGAGGCGGCGGGGGCGCGCGCCGTGCCGCTGCGCCGCGAGACCGAGCTCGCGGCGGTCGACGGCGTCGTCCTGCCGGGCGGGGAGTCCACCACCATCGACAAGCTCTTGCGCACGTTCGGGCTGTTCGAGCCGTTGCGCGCGGCCATCGGTGCGGGTCTGCCCGCGTACGGCTCGTGCGCCGGGATGATCCTGCTCGCCGATCGGATCCTCGACGGTGCGCCCGGGCAGCGCACGCTCGGCGGACTCGACATCACGGTGCGCCGCAACGCGTTCGGCCGCCAGGTCGACTCGTTCGAGACGGACCTCGAGGTGCAGGGTGTCCCGGACAGCGCGAGCCGGCCGGTGCACGCCGTCTTCATCCGTGCGCCGTGGGTCGAGCAGGTCGGTCCGGGGGTGGAGGTGCTGGCCTCCGTGGAGCGCGGCCCCGCCGCCGGTAGGATCGTGGCGGTGCGTGAGCGTGACGTCGTCGCCACGTCGTTCCATCCCGAGATCTCGGGGGACCAGCGCCTGCACCGCATGTTCGTCCAGATCGTCACCGATCGCGGCTGAGGGGTTAGGTGCATGTCAGGTCACTCCAAGTGGGCCACCACCAAGCACAAGAAGGCGGTCATCGACGCGAGGCGCGGCAAGCTCTTCGCGAAGCTGATCAAGAACATCGAGGTCGCCGCGCGCACGGGCGGCGGTGACCCCGCGGGCAACCCGACCCTCTTCGACGCGATCCAGAAGGCGAAGAAGACCTCGGTCCCGAACGACAACATCGAGCGTGCGGTCAAGCGTGGTTCCGGCCAGGAGGCCGGCGGCGCCGACTACCAGACCATCATGTACGAGGGCTACGCGCCCGGCGGCGTGGCCGTCCTCGTCGAGTGCCTCACGGACAACCGCAACCGCGCCGCGTCGGACGTGCGCGTCGCGTTCACCCGCAACGGTGGCCAGATGGCGGACCCGGGCTCGGTGTCCTACCTGTTCTCCCGCAAGGGCGTCATCATCGTGCCGGCGGACGGCACCGACGAGGACTCGGTCATGGAGGCCGTCCTCGAGGCGGGCGCCGAGGAGGTCAACGACCTCGACGGCTCGTTCGAGGTGCTGTGCGAGGCGACGGATCTCGTCCCGGTGCGTGAGGCCCTCCAGGAGGCCGGCATCGACTACGACTCGGCGGACGTCGTGTTCTACCCCGCCACGCAGATCGAGGTGGACGAGGACGGTGCCCGCAAGGTGCTCCGGCTCATCGACGCGCTCGAGGACAGCGACGACGTGCAGAACGTCTTCGCCAACTTCGACGCGAGCGACGAGGTCATGGCGGCGCTCGACGCCGAGTGACGGCCGAGACGGGCGGGTGGTGACGTGCGCGTCCTGGGAGTCGACCCCGGCCTGACCCGGTGCGGGATCGGCGTGGTCGAGGCCGTGGGGCCGCGGCGCGCGATGCACGTCGCCTCGGGCGTCGTGACGAGCAGCGTCGACGACGACGTCGACCAGCGGCTGCTCGTCGTCGCGACGCGGCTCGACGAGTGGCTCGAGGAGCACCTCCCGGACGTCGTCGCCGTCGAGCAGGTGTTCGCCCAGGCGAACGTGCGCACCGTGATCGGCACGGCCCAGGTCGCCGGGCTGGCGATGCTCGCGGCCGCCCGTCATCGCATCCCCGTCGCGACGCACACCCCGACGGAGGTCAAGGCCGCCGTGACGGGCTCGGGGAGCGCGGGCAAGGCGCAGGTGCAGACGATGGTCCGCAAGATCCTCTCGATCGACGCCCCGATCCGGCCCGTGGACGTCTCCGACGCGCTCGCGCTGGCGATCTGCCACCTGTGGCGGCCCGCCGGGGCGCTCGGCGGGCCGCGCCGCCCCCTCGGTGCGATGACCGCGGCGCAGCGCGCGTGGGCGCAGGCGGAGCAGGCGGCGCGTCGCCACCGCTAGCCCGCGACCCGTTTGCTAGCGTTGCGCCTAGAACATCTGTACGGACTCATGGGAGGGCGCATGATCGCGTCGGTGCGGGGCACGGTGCTGGCGGTACGGCTCGACGCCGCCGTGATCGAGATCGGCGGCGTGGGCATGCTCGTCCACGCGACCCCGACCACGCTCGCGACCCTGCGGGTCGGTGCCGAGGCGCGGCTCGCGACGAGCCTCGTGGTCCGTGAGGACTCGCTCACGCTCTACGGCTTCGCCGCGGAGGACGAGCGTGACGCGTACGAGATCCTGCAGACGGTCTCCGGCGTCGGACCGCGCCTCGCCCTGGCGATGCTCGCGGTGCACACCCCGGACGGGCTGCGCCGGGCCGTGGCCACCGAGGATCTCGCGGCGCTCAAGCGCGTCCCCGGGATCGGCCACAAGGGGGCCCAGCGGATCGTCCTCGAGCTCGGCGACCGGCTCGGTCCCGTGCTCGGCACCGACGGCGGTACGGCCCCGCTCCCTGCGGCGCGCACGGACCGCCGGGGCGACGTCGTCGCGGCGCTCGAGGGCCTCGGGTGGAACACGCGCACGGCCGAGGACGCCGTCGCGCGGGTGCTCGAGGACACCGGCGACGAGCCCGTGAGCACCGAGGACGTGGCCGGGGTGCTCCGGGCGGCCCTGCGAAGCCTCGGGGCGCAGCGTGGCTGACGGGATGGACGTGGCCGACGGCGAGGAGATCGCGACCGAGCGCGTCGTGAACCCGGGCGCCGACGAGCTCGAGCGCGCGGCCGAGGCGGCCCTGCGTCCCCGCAGGCTCGCGGAGTTCGTGGGCCAGCGGACGGTGCGCGAACAGCTCTCGCTCGTGCTGGACGCGGCGCGGGCCCGCGGGCGCGCCCCGGACCACGTGCTGCTGGCCGGCCCGCCCGGGCTCGGCAAGACGACCCTCGCGATCATCATCGCGGCAGAGCTCGGGGCGTCCCTGCGCGTCACCTCCGGCCCCGCGATCCAGCACGCGGGCGACCTCGCGGCCGTGCTCTCCTCGCTCGAGGAGGGCGAGGTGCTCTTCATCGACGAGATCCACCGCCTCGCGCGGCCCGCCGAGGAGCTGCTGTACGTCGCGATGGAGGACTTCCGGGTGGACGTCGTCGTCGGCAAGGGTGCCGGGGCGAGCGCGATCCCGCTGAGCCTGCCGCCCTTTACCGTGGTGGGCGCCACGACGCGGGCCGGGCTGCTGCCCGCACCGCTGCGGGACCGCTTCGGCTTCACGGGGCACCTCGACTTCTACGCCGACGACGAGCTCGAGCGCGTCCTGTCGCGCTCGGCGCGGCTGCTGGACCTCGAGCTCGCCGTCGACGCCGCCGCGGAGATCGCCGGCCGTTCGCGCGGCACCCCCCGCATCGCCAACCGGCTGTTGCGCCGCGTGCGTGACTGGGCGCAGGTGCGCGGTACGGGGCACGGGGACCTCGCGGCCGCCCGGGCGGCCCTCGAGGTCTACGAGGTCGACGAGCGCGGACTGGACCGGCTCGACCGAGCGGTGCTGCGTGCGCTGTGCGAACGCTTCGGTGGCGGGCCCGTGGGACTGTCGACGCTCGCCGTGACCGTCGGAGAGGAACCCGAGACCGTCGAGACCGTCGCGGAGCCCTTCCTCGTGCGCGAGGGACTGATCGGGCGGACCCCACGCGGCCGCGTCGCGACCTCCCAGGCGTGGGCTCATCTCGGGCTCGCCGCGCCACCGGGCACGGGGACCTTGTTCGGCTAGGGTGGCGCGGTTAGGGGCACAGGGCTACGAGAGCCTAGACTGCCCCGGAATCCTTTCGACCACCCTGGAGCGTCCCGCCGTGGAACCCCTGATCATCCTGTTCGCCGTCCTGATCGTCTTCATGTTCTTCTCCTCGCGCAAGGCCCGCAAGCAGCAGCAGGAGAAGGCGACGTTCCAGGCCGAGCTCGCGCCGGGCCAGGAGGTCCTCACGGCCTCAGGGCTGCTCGGTACGGTGACCGGTGTGGAGGGCGACATCGTCACGCTCGAGCACGCTCCGGGGTCCAGCACCACGTGGCTGCGCGCCGCGATCGCACGGCCCTACGAGCCCCCCGTCGAGGAGGACGAGGAGACCCAGGACGTGGTCGTCTCGTCGGAGAACGACGGCGAGAACCCCTCGACTCCCGGTCTGCTCGACAAGCCCTGACCCCGGCGGCTCACGAGCCCGGATCTCCCGAAGGACACCACTGTGGCAACCCCCACCCGCGGATACCGCCCCGTGCGCACGCTCATCACGTTCGGCACGGCTGCGGTCGTCATGTTCGCCATCCTCTTCGCCGGTGTGACCTGGTCTGACGCGACCTGGACGCCGAAGCTCGCGCTCGACCTCGAGGGCGGCACGCAGATCATCCTGACGCCCGTCACGGAGGGCAACGAGACGGTCACGCCGGACGTCATCAGCCAGGCGATCTCGATCATCCGCCAGCGCGTCGACGCCTCGGGCGTCGCGGAGGCCGAGATCACGAGCCAGGGTGGCGGCAACATCGTCGTCGGGCTCCCGGGCCAGCCGGACGAGGCGACGCTCGACCTCGTGCGCACGCCGGCCGTCATGGACTTCCGTGCGGTGCTCGCGATGGACTACGGCGTCCCCGCGGAGGATCCGGAGGCCGGGGTCGAGGGACTGCCCACGGACGCCGAGCTGGACCCCGCGAGCCTCGGCTACCCCGACGCGACGAAGTACTCCGACCTCGGGTGGATCACGCAAGAGGTGCGCCGCGACTTCAACACGATCGACTGCACCGACCCCACGACGATGCTCGAGCGCGAGCCGGCGCCCGCGGACCGCGCGATGGTCACGTGCGAGTCGACCGGGATGTTCAAGTACATCCTCGGGCCCATCGAGATCTCCGGGACGCACATCTCGAACGCGTCCTCGGGCCTGCAGACCAGCGCCGCGGGTGTCCAGACGGGCGGGTGGGCGGTCAACCTCGGCTTCGACAGCGAGGGCTCGGCGAAGTTCCGTGAGACCACCACGCGCATCAGGACGCTCGAGAGCCCGCGCAACCAGTTCGCCGTCGTGCTCGACGAGGCGGTCATCACGGCCCCGTCGGTGTCGGTGATCATCGCCGACGGTCAGGCCCAGATCACGGGCAACTTCACCCGGATCGAGGCCGCGACCCTCGCTCAGCAGCTCAGCTTCGGCGCCCTCCCGCTGCGCTTCGAGGTGCAGAGCGAGCAGCAGGTCTCCGCGACGCTCGGTTCCGAGCAGCTCTCGCGAGGCCTCCTCGCCGGCGCGCTCGGCCTGCTGCTCGTCGTGATCTACTCGCTCTTCCAGTACCGCGCGCTCGGTCTCGTGACCGTCGGCTCGCTCGTGGTCGCGGCCGTCCTCACGTACGGCGTGGTCACGGTGCTCTCGTGGACGCAGGGGTATCGCCTGTCGCTGCCCGGTGTCGCGGGACTGATCGTCGCGATCGGTATCACGGCGGACTCGTTCATCGTGTACTTCGAACGCATCAGGGACGAGCTCCGAGACGGGCGCTCGCTCCCGGCCGCGGTCGAGAGGGGCTGGGCGCGCGCGAAGCGCACGATCCTCGCGTCCGATGCGGTGAACTTCCTCGCGGCCGTCGTGCTGTACTCGCTCGCCGTCGGCGGAGTGCGCGGCTTCGCGTTCACGCTCGGCCTGACCACGCTCATCGACCTGCTCATCGTCTTCCTCTTCACGCACCCGCTCATGGTGCTGCTCGCGAAGACGAAGTTCTTCGGCCAGGGCCACCCGGCCTCGGGCCTCGACCCGCGCCGTCTCGGCGTCGACGGGCCGCGGTACGTGGGTCGCGGCAAGGTCGTCCAGGCGGGGGAGCGGGCGTCGGAGGCCGTGCCCGACGACGAGACACCGGCGGCCGCACCGGCGAAGGAACCCGCACGTACGGCGTTCGGTACGAGCGCCCCCACCATGACCATCGCCGAACGGCGTGCCGCCGCGAAGGCCGCAGCCGAGCAGACCGAGGGGAACGAGTCCTGATGGCCGTCAACTTCGCCCAGTGGGGCAACGACCTCTACACGGGACGCCGCTCGTACGACATCGTGGGCCGGCGCAAGCTCTGGTTCATGATCATCGGGGCGCTCCTCATCCTCTCCGGCCTCGTGCTCGGGTTCAAGGGTCTCGAGCCCGGCATCGAGTTCCGCGGTGGCTCGGAGTTCACCGTCTCGAGCCCGGCGGACACCTCGCAGCAGATCGCGATCGACACGATCACCGCGGTCAGCCCGACCGAAGAGGTGCGCATCTCGACGGTGGGCGGCAGCTCGCTGCGGATCCAGACCTCGCAGCTCACCTCGCAGCAGGTCGAGGACGTGCGGGCCGCGCTCGCCAAGGCCTATGACGTCGAGCTCTCCGCGGTGGCGAGCGCCTTCATCGGCCCCTCGTGGGGCAAGGACGTCTCGGGCAAGGCCGTCCAGGGTGTCATCGTCTTCCTGGTCCTGGTGACCGTCGTCATGACCCTGTACTTCCGTACCTGGCGCATGGCGCTCGCCGCGGTCATCGCGCTGCTGTGCGACCTGACCATCACGGTGGGCGTGTACGCGACGGTCGGGTTCGAGGTGACACCGGCCACGGTGATCGGCCTCATGACGATCCTCGCGTACTCGATCTACGACACCGTCGTGGTGTTCGACAAGGTGCGCGAGAACACGCGCGGCATCACGGACCAGTCGCGCTCGACGTACGGCGAGCAGGCGAACCTCGCGGTCAACCAGACCCTGGTGCGGTCGATCAACACGTCCGTCGTGGCGCTCCTGCCCGTCGGTGCGATCCTCTTCGTCGGTGCCTTCCTGCTGGGTGCGGGCACGCTGCGCGACATCGCCCTGTCGCTCTTCGTGGGCATGACCGTCGGTGCGTTCTCGTCGATCTTCCTGGCGACCCCGCTCGAGGTCGAGCTCCAGCACCGCAGCAAGGTCATCAAGGACCACACCGAGCGCGTGCTCACGGCACGGGCGAAGCTCGCCGAGGAGTCGGGGCTCGAGCCGGACGCCGCGCGCATCGCGGCCGCGGCGGTCGGGGCGGGCGGCACGCGCCAGCTCCAGCCGGGACACCACCTCGGTCACACCGCCCAGCCCAAGCGCAAGAAGCGCTGAGCCCGGGGGAGCTCGTGTCGACACAGGCGCGCACGCTCGCGGCCCGCGCGGCGGCGCTCATCCGTGACGTGCCCGACTACCCGCAGGACGGCGTGATGTTCAAGGACATCACGCCGCTCATCGCGGACGCCGAGGCGCTGCGCGACGTCGTGCACTTCCTCGGCGCGAGCGCGGACGGGCCCGTCGACCTCGTGGTCGGCATGGAGGCGCGCGGCTTCATCCTCGGTGCGCCCGTGGCGACCTCGCTCGGAGCGGGCTTCGTCCCGGTCCGCAAGGCGGGCAAGCTCCCCGGACCCACGCTCGCGGCGTCCTACGACCTCGAGTACGGTTCCGCCACGGTCGAGGTCCACCCGGACACGATCCCGTCGGGCTCCCGGGTGCTCGTGGTCGACGACGTGCTCGCGACGGGTGGCACGGCCGCGGCCACGGTACGGCTGATCGAGGAAGCGGGCGGCGTCGTCGTCGGCCTGTCCTTCCTGCTCGAGCTCGAGTTCCTGCACGGACGTGACCTGCTCGACGGGTACCGCGTCGAGGCGCTCGTGCCCGTCGGGTAGTCCTCGCCGCCGTAGACTCTGGTGTTCGGAACGGGTCGAGGGAGGTGAGGGGCGCATGAGCGATGACGCGCGCGCCGTCCCGCCGCCCGTGACCGAGCCGACGCCGACGACGGCGTCCCTGGCCTCGCGCTCCGTGCGGTCGCGGCTCGCGCGCCTGGGGAGCCGGGGTGGCAGCTCGACGGCACCCACTCTCGAACCGCTGCTCGTCGCGATCCGCGCCAACCACCCGCGCGCGGACCTGTCCCTCGTCGAGCGGGCCTTCGAGGTCGCCGACCGCGCGCACACGGGTCAGCTGCGCAAGAGCGGCGACCCGTACATCACCCACCCCGTGGCCGTCGCGACCATCCTCGCCGAGCTCGGCATGACGGCGCCGACGCTCGCCGCGGCGCTGCTCCACGACACCGTCGAGGACACGGAGTACTCGCTCAAGGACCTCACCGCCGACTTCGGCGAGGAGATCGCGATGCTGGTGGACGGCGTCACGAAGCTCGACAAGGTCTCCTACGGCGACGCGGCGCAGGCCGAGACGGTCCGCAAGATGGTGGTCGCGATGGCCCGGGACATCCGGGTGCTCGTGATCAAGCTCGCCGACCGGCTGCACAACGCGCGGACGTGGCGGTTCGTGTCCAAGGAGTCGGCGGCCCGCAAGGCCCGCGAGACGATCGAGATCTACGCGCCGCTCGCCCACCGGCTCGGCATGAACACGATCAAGTGGGAGCTCGAGGACCTCTCCTTCGCGGCGCTGTACCCCAAGGTGTACGACGAGATCGTGCGGCTCGTCGCGGAGCGTGCGCCCGCGCGCGAGGAGTACCTCGCGGTGGTCCGCGAGCAGGTCGGTGCGGACCTGCGAGCGGCGAAGATCAAGGCCGTCGTGACGGGTCGCCCGAAGCACTACTACTCGATCTACCAGAAGATGATCGTGCGGGGTCGTGACTTCGCGGACATCTACGACCTCGTGGGCGTGCGGGTCCTGGTGGACTCGGTGCGCGACTGCTACGGCGCGCTCGGCGCGCTGCACGCGCGGTGGAACCCGGTCCCGGGCCGGTTCAAGGACTACATCGCGATGCCGAAGTTCAACCTCTACCAGTCGTTGCACACGACCGTGATCGGCCCGGGCGGCAAGCCCGTGGAGATCCAGATCCGTTCGCACGAGATGCACCGGCGCGCGGAGTACGGCGTCGCGGCGCACTGGAAGTACAAGGAGAACGCGAAGAGCGCGGCCGCAGGGCGCGAGGACGCGGCCGAGATGCCGTGGCTGCGCCAGCTCGTGGACTGGCAGCGCGAGACGGCGGACCCGGGGGAGTTCCTCGACTCGCTGCGCTTCGAGATCGCCGGCGCGGAGGTGTACGTCTTCACGCCCAAGGGCGAGGTCGTGGCGCTGCCCGCCGGCGCGACGCCCGTGGACTTCGCCTACGCGGTGCACACCGAGGTCGGGCACCGCACGATGGGTGCGCGGGTCAACGGACGCCTCATCCCGCTGGACTCGACGCTCGAGAACGGTGACGTGGTCGAGGTCCTCACGTCGAAGTCAGAGACGGCCGGACCGAGCCACGACTGGCTCACGTTCGTCCGCAGTCCCCGGGCGCGCAACAAGATCCGTCAGTGGTTCTCGAAGGAGCGCCGCGAGGAGGCCCTCGAGCACGGCAAGGACGCGATCGCCAAGGCGATGCGCAAGCAGAACCTGCCGCTGCAGCGCATGGCGTCCCACGAGTCGCTCCTCGCCGTGGCGACCGAGCTGCGCTACGCGGACGTCTCGGCGCTCTACGCGGCGATCGGCGAGGGGCAGATCTCCGCGGCGAGCGTGGTCGCGAAGCTCGTCCAGTCGCTCGGCGGCGAGTCGGGGGCGGAGGAGGACCTCGCCGAGACGGCGCGCCCGGGCCGAGACTCGCGCCGGGTGCGCACCGGCGACCCCGGGGTGATCGTCAAGGGCGTCGACGACATCTGGGTCAAGCTCGCGAAGTGCTGCACCCCCGTTCCCGGGGACGAGATCGTCGGGTTCATCACGCGGTCCCAGGGCGTGAGCGTGCACCGCTCGGACTGCTCCAACGTCGAGGGCCTGCGCGCCCAGCCCGAGCGGATGGTCGAGGTCGAGTGGACCCAGGGGAGCGCCACGCTGTTCCTCGTGCAGATCCAGGTCGAGGCCCTTGACCGCTCCCGCTTGCTCTCCGACGTGACACGGGTGCTCTCGGACCATCACGTCAACATCTTGTCCGGGTCCGTGTCGACGTCCACGGACCGCGTGGCGATCTCACGATTCGTGTTCGAGATGGCCGAGCCCTCGCACCTGCAGCAGCTCTTGGCCGCGGTGCGCAAGATCGACGGCGTGTTCGACGCCTACCGGATCACCGGCTCGCGGACCGACGCCGCGAGCCGGGTCACCTAGTCGGCCGGGTCACCTGGTCAGGAGTCGGCGGCGGCCTTCTGGATCTGCGTGAGCCACGAGCGTCGCGCGTCGAGAGCGGCCTGGGCCTCGGCGATCTTCCGCTTGTCGCCCTTCGTCTCGGCGTCCGCGAGGTCCTGCTCGAGGTTCGCGATCGCCGTCTCGAGCTGGGACAGTGCGCCCTCGGCCCGCGCCCTCGTCTCCGGGTTCGAGCGCCTCCACTCGACCTGTTCCGCGTCGCGCACCGCCTGCTCGACGGCGCGCATGCGGCCCTCGACGCGCTGCACGTCCCCGCGCGGTACCTTGCCCGCCGCGTCCCAGCGGTCCTGGAGCGTGCGCAGCGCCGACTTGGCGGCCTGCAGGTCCTTGACCGGCACGAGCTTCTCGGCGTCGGCGAGGATCTGCTCCTTGACCTCGAGGTTGGCCCGGTACTCCTCGTCGGTCGCGGCGTTCGCGGCGTCGCGAGCGGCGAAGAACGCGTCCTGGGCCGCCCGGAACTTGGCCCACAGGGCGTCGTCGTCCTTGCGGCTCGCGCGCCCGGCGGCCTTCCACCGGGCCATGAGGTCCCGGTAGGCGCCCGTCGTCGGACCCCACTCGGTGCTCGAGGTGAGCTTCTCCGCCTCGGCGACGAGCTGCTCCTTGACGCGCTTCGCGGAGGTGTTGCGCGTCTCGAGCTCGGAGAAGTAGTGCCGGCGGTTGCGGTCGAAGGTGGTACGAGCCGCGGAGAAACGCTTCCAGAGGGCGTCCTCGGCGCCGCGGTCGATGCGCGGTCCGGCCTGCTGGGCCGCCTTCCACCGGTCCAGGAGCTCGCGGAGCGCCTCGCCCGACTGCTTCCACTGCGTCCGCTCCGGGTCGCGGGCGGCGATCGCCTCCGCCTCCTCGATGAGCGTGGTCCGGGCTGCGAGCGCCTCGGCCTTCGCCGCCGCTCGTGCGGCCTCGGCGGCGGCGCGGCGCTCCGCGGCCACCTCGCGCAGTGCGTCGAGGCGCGTGCGGAGCTCTGCGAGGTCGCCGACGGCGGACGGCTCGACGGTCTCCTCCGTCAGCTTCTCGAGCGTCTGGTCGATCTCCTTGACGGACAGGTCCGTCGCACCGAGACGCGCCTCGAAGAGTGTGACCTTGGCGTTGAGGTCCAGGTACCGGCGCACGTAGAACGCGAGCGCCTCCTCGGCCGTCGCCTCGGGCATCTGGCCGACGGCGCGCTCCTCGCCGCCTTCCGTGACATACACGGTGCCGTCCTCGGCGACCCGACCGAAGGTCGCGGCGCGCGCGGCCTCGGCGGCGTCGGCCGGCGGGGCGACCGGTGCCGGTGCGGCCGTCGTGGCCGGGGCGGCGGCGACGCTCGGGCGCGGCATCGGCCGCGGACGGGGGAGCGCGGACGGCTTCGGTACCGCGGAGGGCTTCGGCGCGGGCGTCTCGGGCGTCGCGGCCTCCTCGGCGGCCGGAGCCTCCGCGACCTCGGTCGCGGGTGCCTCGACGTCCGCGGCCGCCTCGGCGGCGGGCGACTCCGCGACCTCGGTCGCGGGTGCCTCGACCTCCTCGACGGTCTGGTCAGCGTGCTCTTCGGTTCCTGGCGTCTCGGTCACTGGACCTGCACCCCTTCGATGATGACGTCGGACGCGGGGGCTACTCCGTCGGCCCCGTTGCCTTCGTCGGCGATGGCCTGTACCACGTCGAGACCCGACGTGATCCGGCCGAACACGGTGTACCCGCCCGCGGAGTCGGACGGGATCGGTGAATCCTCGTACACGAGGAAGAACTGCGAACCCATGGAGTACTGGTCGTCGCCCACGCGCGCCATCGCGATGGTGCCCGCCGGGTACACACCGTCGGACGGCGCGTTCTCCACCGGGCCCCACGTGTACCCGGGGCCACCCGTGCCGTTGGCGTCGGGGTCGCCGCACTGCACGATGTGGATGCCCGTCGTCACGAGGCGGTGGCACCGGGTGTCGTCGAAGAACCCGTCGGCCGCGAGGGTCACGAAGTTGGCGACGGCCTGCGGGGCGGCGGCCCCGTCGAGCTCGATGCCGATCTCACCGCGGTTGGTGGTGAGGCTTCCCGTCCAGGTGCGCGACTCGGCGAGCTCGGGGGACGGCACGAGCGGCGCGTTCGTGGGTTCGGCGGCGGGCTCGGTGGGCGACGGCTCGGGGGTCACCTGGGACTGCGGCGTGGTGTCCGGCTGGTTCAGCAGCACCGTCGCCGTGACTCCGAGGGTCACCACGAGCGCACCGACCACCACGAGGCCGATCGCGCGCTGCCGCCGTCGGACCCGTTCCCGGGCGGCCTTCGCCTCCTGGTACTTGGCGTAGCGGCGCCGCGCGGCCTCGCGCTCGCGCTTGCTCGAAGCCAACCCTCGCTCCTTCGGTGTCGCGGGCACGGCGATGCCGCTCCGCAGGTCGGATGTCCGTTGACAGTCTAGGCAACGTCCGCCGCGCCAGAACCCGCACAGGCCACCCTGAGGTCACGGTCCGGTATCGGTCGTGCCGCTCGCCTACCCTGGACTCGTGCTCGTCCTGACGATCGTCGCGCCGGTGTTCGCCACGAACTGCTACGTGGTCGCGCCCGCGTCCGGGCACGAGTGCGTCGTGGTCGACGCCGGGGCCGGGGTGGCCGCGGACGTCGAGGCCGCCGTCGCGGAGCACGACCTGTCACCCGTGGCCGTCCTCGCGACCCACGGCCACGTCGACCACACGTGGGACGCGTCGGAGCTGTGCGAGCGCTTCGACGTGCCGCTGCGCATCCACGAGGCGGACGAGTACCGGCTCGCCGACCCGTTCGGCACGCTCGGCGGGGGAGCGCTCGTGTCCGCGCTCGCCCAGCTCGGGCTGCACGGGGCGGACTACCGGGCACCCGCGCGCGTGGAGCCCGTCCGCACGGCGCACCGAGGCAGCACCCGCATCGAGCTCGCCGGGCTGCCCGTGACCTGGCTCCACGCGCCGGGCCACACCCAGGGCGCGAGCCTGCTGAGCGTGCCGCGGGCGCCGTCGTCGGCCTCGATCCTGACGCCCACGGAAGGTGTCCCGCACGACCTGCACCCCTCCCGGACCGTGTTCAGCGGTGACGTGCTCTTCGCGGGGACCATCGGGCGCACGGACCTGCCCGGTGGCGACGACGTCGAGATGGCCAGGACCCTCGCGCAGCCCGTCGGTACGCTCGCGGGTGACGTCCTCGTGCTCCCCGGGCACGGCTCCGCGACCTGGATGGACGTGGAGTACCGTCGCAACCCGTTCCTCGCGCGCTGACGCACCCCTGGAAGGAAACCCATGGCCCGCCCCACGCCCCTGTCCGGCTTCCCCGAGTGGCTCCCCGAGGGTCGCGTCGTGGAGCAGGCGGTGCTCGACACGCTGCGCCGGACCTTCGAGCTGCACGGCTTCGCGGGGATCGAGACGCGTGCCGTCGAGCCCCTCGACCAGCTCTTGCGCAAGGGGGAGACCTCCAAGGAGGTCTACGTGCTGCGGCGCCTCCAGGCCGACGACGACGGCGACTCCGGGCTCGGTCTGCACTTCGACCTGACCGTGCCGTTCGCGCGCTACGTGCTCGAGAACGCCGGAAAGCTGCACTTCCCGTTCCGCCGCTACCAGATCCAGAAGGTGTGGCGCGGCGAACGGCCCCAGGACGGGCGGTTCCGCGAGTTCTACCAGGCGGACATCGACGTGGTGGGGCTCGGTGAGCTCGCGTTCCACCACGAGGTCGAGGTGGCCGTCGTGGTCGCGGCCGGGTTCGCCGCACTGGGCGAGCTCGGGGTCCCGTCGGTGCGGATGCTCGTCAACAACCGGGCGCTCGCCGAGGGGCTCTACCGTGGGCTCGGGCTCGAGGACGTCGAGGCGGTGCTGCGGTGCATCGACAAGCTCGCGAAGATCGGCCCGGAGGCGACGGCTGCGCTGCTGACCGCGGAGGCCGGGGCGTCCTCGGAGCAGGCGGCCGCGTGCCTCGCGCTGGCCGGGATCTCGGCGTCGGACGCGGGCTCGCTCACCGCTCAGGTACGCCGCGTGGCCGGTGCCCACGGGATCGACGACGCCGCGTACGCCGAAGGACTCGCGCTGCTCGGTGAGCTCGTGGACGCGGTCAACGCCCGGGTGCCGGGCGTCGCGACGGCCGACCTCGCGATCGCGCGCGGGCTCGACTACTACACCGGTTCGGTGTTCGAGACGATCCTCGAGGGGCACGAGGACCTCGGGTCGATCTGCTCCGGTGGCCGCTATGACGCGCTCGCGTCGGACGGTTCTCAGACCTACCCGGGGGTCGGGCTGTCCTACGGGGTGTCGCGGATCGTGTCACGGCTGCTCGGGGCCGGTCTCGTGACCGCCTCGCGATCGGTGCCGAGCGCCGTGCTCGTCGCGGTCACCGACGAGGCGTCGCGCGGTGCCTCGGAGGAGGTCGCCGTCGCGCTGCGTGCTCGGGGGATCCCGTGCGAGGTCGCGCCGAGCGCCGCGAAGTTCGGCAAGCAGATCCGCCACGCGGACCGGCGCGGCATTCCCTTCGTGTGGTTCCCCGGTGTCGGCGAGGAGGGCTCCGACCAGGTCAAGGACATCCGCTCGGGCGAGCAGGTCACGGCCGACGCCGCCGCGTGGACACCCCCCGCCGAGGACACCCGGCCCCGCGTCGTCGCCCCGCACTAGCCCCCACCGGCCCGCCCGCCCCGGCCCCGGCGGCGCGTCCGCGACCCGCCACCCGCTCCGGCCAGTACGCCCCACGCCCCGCCACCCGCTCCGGCCAGTACGCTCCGCGACCCGCCCCGGTTCGCTGTCTCTTCGCGACGGGCGCTGTGGCCGGAGTGGCCTCGTGTGCCTCCTGGGACGCACGTGAGCGCACACTGGCCCCACCAGTCACTCGCTCCGTCGCGAAGAGACACGGCTCAGCTCCCCCGGGAACCGTGAGTGCGTGAGTGTGCCAGTGGCGCGGTGCGTTCCACAGGTCGGCGGCCCGTGGGAGCGGGGCAGGTCGAACCTGCGGGACCGTTGCGGGATGATCGAGACCGCAATCTCGCGCTGTGGCGGCGTGGCGCGTCGCGCCGAGCTGCTCGCCATGACCGGGATGAACCCGCGCGCGCTCGACCGGGAGGTGGCGCGACTCGTCGACTCCGGGACGATCCGACGTCCGCGCCGGGGGATCGTCGCGCTGCACGACGCCCCGCACGCACGCGTCGTGGCCAGGAGCGTCGGTGGAGCGGTGACGTGCGTGAGCGCCGCGCACGAGTGGGGCCTCCCGCTGCTCGCTGTACCGAGCTCGGCCCACGTCGCCGTGCCGACGAGCACCTCGGGACGCATCACGAGCCTTGTCCCCGCAGGGACCGTGCTGCACTGGGACTCGACGGCCCGCCCCGGTGCGGGCCGTCCTGACCCGGTAGGGATGTTCCGCCACCTTGTGTCCTGCCTGCCGCTGCGCGAGGTGGTCGCGGTCGCGGATGCCGCGTTGCGCCGAGGTTTGGTGCGGCGTGAGCAGCTCGAGGCGACGCGGCCGAGGTCGTCCTGGTCGGACCACGAGCGGCTCGTCCGCGCGATGGACCCAGGCGCGCAGTCGATCGCGGAGTCCTTCGCACGGGTCGCACTCACGTCGGCTGGGCTGCGCGTCCAGACGCAGGTGTACTTCCCGGGAGTCGGACAGGTGGACATGCTCGTGGAGGGCGTCGTCGTCGTCGAGATCGACGGGTTCGCCTATCACTCCGGGCGACAAGAGTTTCGGGAGGACCGTCGGCGCGATCGCGAGCTCCTGCTCGAGCACGGGTTGCCGGTGCTGCGGTTCGGCTTCGAGGACTCCGTCCACCAGACGGCACAGCTCGTCGAGGACGTCCGCGCGGCCGTCGCGCGCCGCCGCTGAGTCCAGCCCACCGGTCGATGCGCTGCCGGTCGAGCGGCGGCATGCCCGGCAGGGTGTCTCTTCGCGACGGGGGCAGTGGCCAGTGGGGCAGCAGGGCACTCCTGGGAGTCACACCAGTCACTCTCGCCACACCAGTCACACGGTCCGTCGCGAAGAGACACCCGGGTGCTGGTCAGTCACGGGGCGGCCGGCGCCGGGGTTCAGTCCTGGGCGAGCCGGGGCGGGAAGCCGCCCGTGGCGATCGGCCCCCACGAGTCGATCGTGACCCGGATGAGGCACTTGCCCTGGGCGACCATCGCCGCTCGGTACTCGTCCCAGTCGGGGTGCTCGCCCGCGATGTTGCGGTAGTACTCGACGAAGGCGTCGAGCGCCTCGGGGACGTCGAGCACCTCGGCCGTCCCGTCCACCTGGACCCACGGGTCCCACTCGGGCGAGACGACGCACAGGCTCACGCGCGGGTCGCGGCGCGCGTTGCGGGCCTTCGCACGCTCGGGGTAGGTCGACACGACCACCCGTCCCGCGTCGTCGACGCCGCACGTCACGGGAGACATCTGGGGCGAGCCGTCGCGCCGCCGGGTCGACAGCACCGCCTGGTTGCGGCCGCGCACGAACTCGAGGAGCTCGTCACGGCTCACGCGGTCGGAGCGGGCGATCTTGCGGGACACGGGACCTCCAGGGGGTGAGTCGGGCGCCACCGAGCCGCGGCCCGACGGCGCGCACCGGGTCGGCAGGGTGCACCGTCGACACTAGACTCGTCCGAGCGCCTGACGGGCGCACGACCCACGACCCATCGGAAGGACCCCCGTGCTGCGCACCCACGACGCCGGCTCGCTGCGAGCCGAGCACATCGGCCAGACCGTCACCCTCGCCGGGTGGGTGGCCCGGCGGCGCGATCACGGCGGCGTGGCCTTCCTCGACCTGCGCGACGCGAGCGGCGTGGCCCAGGTGGTGGTCAGGGACGAGTCCGTGGCGCACGCGCTGCGCAACGAGTTCGTGGTCCAGGTGACGGGCGAGGTCCGACGGCGTCCCGACGGCAACGAGAACCCGAACCTGCCCTCGGGCGAGATCGAGCTCATCACCGAGTCCCTCACCGTCCTCAACGAGTCCGCGCCGCTGCCGTTCCCGATCGACGAGCACGTCGAGGTCGGGGAGGAGGCGCGCCTCCAGCACCGCTACCTGGACCTGCGCCGTCCCCAGCCCGCGTCGATCATGCGGCTGCGCTCGCGCGTGAACCAGGCGGCGCGCACGGTGCTCACGGACCGCGGCTTCCTCGAGATCGAGACGCCCACCCTGACCCGCTCGACCCCGGAGGGCGCGCGCGACTTCGTGGTCCCCGCGCGGCTCGCGCCCGGCTCGTGGTACGCGCTCCCGCAGAGCCCCCAGCTCTTCAAGCAGCTGCTCATGGTGGCGGGCATGGAGAAGTATTTCCAGATCGCCCGCTGCTACCGCGACGAGGACTTCCGGGCCGATCGTCAGCCGGAGTTCACGCAGCTCGACATCGAGGCGAGCTTTGTCGAGCAGGACGACGTCATCGAGATCGGCGAGGCGATCGTCGCCGCGCTGTGGAGCCTCATCGACGTCCAGATCCCCCTCCCGCTGCCGCGCATGACGTATGCCGAGGCGATGGCGCGCTACGGCTCGGACAAGCCCGACCTGCGCTTCGACCTCGAGCTGGTCGAGCTCACCGAGTACTTCAAGGACACGCCCTTCCGCGTGTTCCAGGCCGAGTACGTGGGCGCCGTGGTCCAGCCCGGCGGCGCCGCGACGCCGCGTCGCGGTTTCGACGCGTGGCAGGAGTGGGCCAAGCAGCGCGGGGCGAAGGGCCTCGCGTACGTGACGGTGTCCGACGACGGCGAGCTGGGCGGCCCGGTCGCGAAGAACCTGTCCGACGCCGAGCGGGACGGTCTGGTCGAGGCCGTGGGTGCCAAGCCCGGTGACGCGGTGTTCTTCGCCGCGGGTGCCACGAACCAGGCGCGCGCGCTGCTCGGCGCGGCGCGCGGCGAGATCGCGCGGCGCGACGGCCTGATCGACGAGCACGCGTGGTCGTTCCTGTGGGTCGTGGACGCCCCGCTGTTCGAGCCCACGGGCAACACGGACGACGTCGCGGTGGGCAAGGGCGCGTGGACGGCCGTGCACCACGCGTTCACGTCGCCCACGCCGGAGTGGATCGACCGCTTCGAGGACTCCCCGGGCGAGGCGCTCGCGTACGCGTACGACATCGTGTGCAACGGCAACGAGATCGGCGGCGGGTCGATCCGTATCCACCGCCGGGACGTGCAGGAGCGCGTCTTCGCGGTCATGGGCATCGAGCCCGCGGAGGCGCAGGAGCGCTTCGGCTTCCTCCTCGACGCCTTCCAGTACGGTGCGCCCCCGCACGGCGGTATCGCCTTCGGCTGGGACCGCGTCGTGGCGCTGCTCTCGGGCGCCGAGTCGATCCGCGAGACCATCGCGTTCCCCAAGACGGGCGGCGGCTACGACCCGCTCACGGGCGCACCGGCACCGATCTCGGCGCAGCAGCGCAAGGAGGCCGGCGTCGATGCCAAGCCCGTGGTCAAGGGGTCCGACGACGGCGCCCCCGGGGCGGCCAGCGCCCCCGCGTGACCGCGCGCGGCGGCACCGGGTCGGCCTGCACGCCCGGTGCAGGTGCCGAGCCCGTGGCCTCGGACGGGTTCCCCGGAGCGATCGCCCTGCCCCGGCCGTGGGACGTCGAGCCGTACCTGCTGTCGAACCACGGCTACTCCCAGGTGCACCGGTCGTGGGAGGTGCCCGGATCGTTGCTCGTGCTCACGTCCGGGACGGGCCGCTCGACAGGACTGCTGGGGCTCGGCGACGCGGCGACCGTCGCCACGCTGCTCGCCCAGGTTGCCGCGGAGGACGCGGCGCAGGCTCGTTGGGTGACCCTCCCGCGCGGCACGACCGCCCTCGCCGCGGACGTCGTCACTGGCACGCTCGCGCACTTGCAGGGCCACGGCGAGTGGGACTGGATGTGGACGGGCAGCCCGCTGCGGGACGCCGACCCCATGGGTGTGGAGCGGCTCGCGGTGGGCGACCCCGAGATCGACGAGCTCCTCGCGGTGGCGCACCCGGCCGCGGACACGGACACCGCCGACCCTCGACTGTTCGGCTGGTGGGGGCTGCGGGAAGGCTCGGCACTGGTCGCCGTCGTCGGAGCCCTGCGGTTCGCCCCCGGCCTGGCGCCGTACCTCGTGTCCGTCGCGACGCACCCCGAGCACCGCGGACGCGGTCTCGCGGGCCGGGTCCTGGCCGCCGCGGTGCTCGACGGCCTCGCCGAGACTCCCCGCGTGGGCAGGGGAGTGAGCCTCTCGCTGTATGCGAGCAACGATCGCGCGCGGCGGGTCTATCTGCGCCACGGCTTCGAGCTGCGGCACGAGCTCGAGTCGCTGCGTCAGGAGCGCTGAGGGCTCACCAGCGCCGTGGCGGCTCGTTCTCCCCGGAGAGTCCGAGGTGCGGGCCGGGCCGCTCGGGGGGATCCGGCGTGGTGAGGTGTCCGTCCTCGTCCACCAGGGGGTGGCGGGGGCGTGCCAGGAACCGCCGCCAGCCCCACCCGAGCACGCCACCGAGCACCGTGAGCCAGAGACCGGTGTAGAGGAACTGGTGCGCGAACTGCGGCGCGGGAGCACCGATCGCACGGATGACGGCCCAGGCGAGCAGCACCCAGTACACCGAGCCGAGCGCGAGCACGAGGCCGGCCGCGATGCGCCCAGCGCTCACGGCGCTGCCGCGTGCCGGCGAGCGTCGCGAGTCATGGCGCGCGCCTCAGTGACTCAGCGACAGGCGCTCGGCGACGCGCCGCAGCGGCTCGGGTGCCCACCAGTTCCAGCGCCCCAGCAGGGTCATGGTCGCGGGAACGAGCAGCAGGCGCACGAGGGTCGCGTCGATGAGCACGGCCACCGCGAGCGCGAAGCCGACCTCCTTGATGACGAGCAGCCGGCCGAACATGAAGCCCGCGAACACCACGACGATGATCGCCGCGGCGGACGTGATGATCCGCCCGGAGCGCTGCAGGCCCTCGCGAACGGCGTCGTCGTTGGGGTAGCCGGCGTCGTGCAGCTCCTTGATGCGCGCGAGCAGGAAGACCTCGTAGTCCATCGCGAGCCCGAAGGCGAAGGCGACCACGAGCACCACGACGTACGTCTCGATGCCCCCGACGGGCGTGAAGCCGAGCAGTGAGGCGAGGTGGCCGTCCTGGAAGGCCCACGTGAGCACGCCGAGGGACGCCGTGAGGGAGACGAGGTTGCACACGAGCGCCTTGATCGGCACCAGCACGGAACCCGTCATGAGGAACAGCAGCACGAGCACGGCGGCCGCGACGAGCCCACCGGCCAGCGGGGCGCCGTCGGCGATCGCCTGCACGAAGTCGATCTGGACGGCCGCGGTGCCGGCCACGTAGACGGGGAAGCCGGGGTCGAGGGCGCGGATCGCGCGGACGACGTCGCGCTCCACGGGACCGCCGTCGTCCGTCGAGCTGGTGTGCACCCCGATGATGACGACGTTCTCGAGGGGAACGGGGCCCTCGATCTCGGTGACGTCGGCGATGGCCTGGATGGTGGGCACCCACGCGAGCCCCTCCGCGAGGGTGGTCTCAGCGACCACCTGGATCGAGGCCGACGTCGCATCCGGGTACTGCTCGGCGATCTGCGCCACGTACTCGCGCTGCGTGGAGTCCGAGGGCAGCAGCTGCAGGGTGGTGTTGCGCAGGTCGAGGTCCGCCACGGGTGAGGCGAGGAGCGCGAGCAACGCGACCGTCCCGCCCAGCACGAGCCACGGCCGGCGCTGCACGCGGGCGGTGAGCGAGGCGATCCAGCCGCGGGCACTGTGCACGTCCGAGGTCCGGCGTATGAGGCCCCGCACGCCGGGGATGCGGCTCAGGAGCCCGGGACGCACGAGACGCCGCCCCAAGAGCACGAGGAGCGCTGGGACGAGCGTGAGCGCCGT
>Ga0222423_1000470_pt1 | contig 27750 bp, 29 predicted proteins | sample 3A0metagenome_FD_182472 | JGI IMG/M metagenome (GOLD analysis project Ga0222423, IMG submission 182472) | Enriched microbial communities from leaf-cutter ant dump, University of Wisconsin, Madison, United States - 3A0 (version 2) | ecosystem: Environmental > Terrestrial > Nest > Insects nest >...
GGCCGGGGACTGCCAGCCCCAGGCGGACGCGCTCGACCTCGCGTGGCTCACGCCCGAAGAGGCGTGCACCGAGAACACGGCGCTCGAGATGAACGGCGGGCAGGACGTCGTCCTGCGCCAGGCGATGGCCTTCGTGGGCCGCCTGCCCTGACCCGCGCGGGTCGCGCACCGTACCGGTCGGTAACTCCGTGGCTCGTTCGCCACGCGCGCGCCCGATTCCTCCCCTATGTTCGACCTACGGTCACCCTCGCTTCGCCACGAGCACGCCTGGGTGCCGTAGGCAGTACCTCGTTGGACTGAACCACCTAGGGAGGAACCCCGCATGAAGCCCAGCACCTCGCCGCGACGAGGCCGGACGGGTGTCGCCGCCGCGGCAGCCTTCGCCCTCATCGCCTCGGGCACGGCTCTCGCGAGCCCCGCGGTCGCCGCCGACGGCACGACCGACATCCAGATCCTCGCGATCAACGACTTCCACGGTCGCCTCGCCCCGGACCTCGGGAGTGCAGCGACCGCCTACCCGGGCGCCGCCTACGTCGCCGGCGCGCTCGACGCGCTGCGCGCCGAGAACCCCAACACGATCTTCGCCTCCGCGGGCGACAACATCGGCGCCTCGACGTTCGCCTCGTTCTCCCTCGACGACGAGCCCACGATCGACGCGCTGAAGGCGATGGACCTCGACGTGAGCGTCGTGGGCAACCACGAGTTCGACCGCGGGCTCGCCGACCTCGTCACGCGCGTCCTGCCCCGGTACTCCTCGACGGACCCCGGCACCTTCGGGCTCGGCGCGAACGTCTACTACAAGGGCACGAAGATCCCGCGCCTGCAGGAGTTCGCGATCCAGGAGATCGACGGCGTGAAGGTCGGCTTCATCGGCACCGTCACGACCGACACGCCGAACATGGTCACGCCCACGGGCGTCGCCGGGATCGACTTCGGTGACGAGCTCGAGGCCGTCGAGCGCGTCGCCGACAAGCTCACCGACGGCGAGGAGGGCAACGGCGAGGCCGACGTCCTCGTCCTGCTCACCCACTCGGGCTTCGAGGGCACGTGCGACGAGCTCGAGGCGGACACCGCGGACTTCGGCACCTTCGTGCGTGCCGTGCCCGCGAGCATCTCCGCGATCTTCAGCGGGCACACCCACCAGGAGTACGCCTGCATGATCTCCGTCGACGACGACGAGGGCGCCACGCGTCCCGTGGTCCAGGGGCTCGAGTACGGCAAGCGCATCTCGCAGGTCGTCCTGAGCGTCGACACCGACTCGAAGGACGTGGTCGGCGCGACCGTCGACACGATCCCGCTGCTCGACGGCACCTCGCAGCTCTACGAGGCGAACGACGACGTGGCCGACATCGTCGCCGACGCCGTCGCGGAGTCCGCGGTGGTGGGTGCCGTCCCGGTCGGGAAGGTCTCGGCGGCGATCGAGCGCGGCGGTGTCGCCGGCAGCGACCGCGGCGTCGAGTCGGCGCTCGGCAACCTCGTCGCCGACGTCCAGCTCTGGGCGACGAGCAACGAGGACTTCGCGGGCGTCCCCGCGCAGATCGGCATCATGAACCCGGGCGGCCTGCGCGCCGACATCCCGTTCGCGGGTGACGGCACCGTGACGTACCAGCAGGTCGCGGAGGTGCAGCCGTTCGCCAACACCCTCGTCGCGATGGACCTCACGGGCGCCCAGCTCAAGGAGATCCTCGAGCTGCAGTGGAAGGAGACGGGTGACCGCCCCAAGCTCCACCTCGGCATCTCGGAAGGCTTCGAGTACTACTACACGCAGACCTCCGAGCGTTCCGGCGTCGTCCACCAGATGCGCTACCTCGGTGACGTGATCGAGGACGACGACGTGCTGCGCGTCGTCGTGAACTCCTTCCTCGCCACGGGCGGCGACGGCTTCACCCCCTTCGCCGACGGCGTCAACCGGGCCGACACCGGCCAGGTCGACCTCGAGGCCACGGTGAACTACTTCGCCGCCCACGAGGTCGTCGACCCGGCCCCGCTCGGCCGGGCGATCGCGGGCGACCCGCCGGCCATCCCCGAGGAGCCCGCGGAGAAGGCGGCCACGAGCATCACGGCCGTCGTCGTGCCGAAGAAGGTCGACGCCGCGACGAAGGCGACGGCTGTCGCGCTCGTCTCGGGTGCCGAGAGCGGCAAGGTCGAGTTCCGTGCGGACGGCAAGCTCGTCAAGACGGCCTCGGTCTCGGACGGTGAGGCGCGTGCCTCGTTCGCCCTCAAGGTCGGCAGCCACGCCATCACGGCGCACTTCGTGGAGAACCAGACGCACCTCGGCTCGGTGAGCAAGGCCACCCAGCTCAAGGTCGTCAGGGCCACCTCGAAGATCACGTCCGCGAAGGCGAAGAAGAGCTCGATGAAGCACTCGAAGACCTTCACGATCAAGGTCAAGGTCGCCCCGAAGGACCTCGCCGCGAAGGGCAAGGTCGTCATCCGGTTCAAGGGCAAGAAGGTCGGCACGGCCAAGGTCAACGCCAAGGGCGTCGCGACCGTCAAGGTCAAGGCGAGCAAGCTCGGCACGAAGAAGGGCACGAAGAAGCTCGTCGTGCGCTTCGCGAAGAGCTCCGAGCTCAAGGCGAGCAAGAAGGTGAGGGTCACGGTGCGCGTGCGCTGACGCACCACGGCCGCCACGTCGCGGGGTCCGGACCTTCGGGTCCGGGCCCCGTCGGCGTCTCAGGGGCTCGGCGTCAGGGCTCTGCGTCAGGCGCTCGGCGGGACGTTGTACGCGAGCAGCGCCACGCCACCCTCGGCCTGCAGCTCGAACGTCGTGACGTGGCAGTTGCCGATGGACGGCAAGAGGTCGCGGTAGCGCTCGACGTCCATCCCGAGCAGGCTCGCGACGAGGATCCGCGTGAGGGTCGAGTGGGCGACGACGAGCACGGTGCCGTCAGGGTGCTCCGCGACGAGCTCCCCGAGCGCCTCGCGGGCGCGGGCCACGGCGTCGAGGCCGCGTTCACCACCGGGCAGCGGGCACGTGGCCGGGCGGGCGAGGAACGCCGCGACCGCCTCGGGGAAGATCCCCTCCATCTCGGCGCGCGTCATGCCCTCCCCGCGCCCGAAGTCGATCTCCACGAGGCGCGCGTCCGCACGGGGCTCGAGGCCGAGCACAGCCGCGGCGGGACGGGCCGTGAGGATCGCCCGGGAGAGGGTCGAGGTGACGACGGCGTCGAACCGGGTGCCGCCGTCGGACCTGCGCCGCACCCACCGGGCGAGGTCCTCGGCCTGCTCGAGGCCCCGCGGCGTGAGCGCGACGTCGGAGACGCCCGCGTAGCGGGTCTCGGCGTGCCACAGCGTCTCGCCGTGCCGCACGAGGTGGAACGTGGTCACGCGCGCTCCCCCGCGAGCACCCGCGCGATGTGCGGCGCGAGGGCGCGGAAGGCCTGGCCGCGGTGGGAGATCGCGTTCTTCTCCTCGGGCGTGAGCTGCGCGGTGGTGCGCGTCTCGCCGTCGGGCACGAGGATCGGGTCGTAGCCGAAGCCGTGCTCGCCGCGCGGGGCGGTGGCCAAGGTGCCCCGCAGCGCCCCCTCCTCGACGTGCTCGAAGCCGTCGGGCGTCACGAGGGCCGCGGCGCACACGAACTGCGCGCCGCGGTGCTCGGGGGCGATGTCCGCGAGCTGGTCGAGCAGCAGCGCGAGGTTGGCGGCGTCGTCGCCGTGCGCACCGGCCCAGCGTGCGGAGAAGATCCCGGGCGCCCCACCGAGGACGTCGACGGCGAGCCCCGAGTCGTCCGCGACGGCGGGCAGGCCCGTGGCCGCCGCCACCGCACGCGCCTTGATCAGGGCGTTCGCCGCGAACGTCACGCCGTCCTCGACGGGCTCGGGGGCGCCGAGATCGCCGGCGGAGACGACGTCGGCAGGATCGAGGCCGACGACGACGGGCGCCAGGACCGCGCGCAGCTCGCCGACCTTCTTGGCGTTGTGCGTCGCGAGCACGAGCCGTGGGGCCACCGTCAGCGACCCTCCACCAGGGAATGCGCGAGCGCGGCGGCCTGGGCCCGCGCGAGCTCGGTGGTGCCCGCGACGGCGAGGTCGAGGAGCGCGTCGAGCTCGGCCCGGTCGAACGGGGCGGCCTCGGCCGTGCCCTGCACCTCGATGAACTTGCCGGAGCCGGCCACCACGACGTTCATGTCGGTCTCGGCGCGCACGTCCTCCTCGTAGGGCAGGTCGAGCAGCGGGACGCCGTCGACGATCCCCACGCTCACCGCGGAGACCGAGTCGTGCAGCACGGCCTGGCGGGTCTTGATGATGCCCTGGCCGATCGCCCAGCTCACCGCGTCCGCGAGCGCCACGTACGCGCCCGTGACGGACGCCGTGCGCGTGCCGCCGTCGGCCTGCAGCACGTCGCAGTCGAGCACGATCGTGTTCTCACCGAGCGCCCTCGTGTCGATCACGGCGCGCAGCGACCTGCCGATGAGCCGCGAGATCTCGTGCGTGCGGCCGCCGATGCGCTGGCGCACGGATTCGCGGTCCGAGCGCGTGGTGGTCGAGCGCGGCAGCATCGCGTACTCCGCGGTGACCCAGCCGTTGCCCGACCCCTTGCGCCAGCGCGGCACGCCCTCGGTGAAGGACGCCTGGCACAGCACCTTGGTGCCGCCGAACTCGACGAGCACGCTGCCCTCGCCCACGTCGAGGTAGTGGCGGGTGATGGTCACGGGGCGGAGCTGATCGGGGGCGCGGCCGTCCGCGCGGGGTGCTGGCGACATGGGCTCGACCCTAGTCCCTCACAGCGCGTAGACGTCCCCCGGTGCGGCCACGTCGATGGGACCGGGGTACGCGCGGCGGGCCTCGGCGAGCGAGACGGCGGGGTCGTTCCACTGCACCAGGTGGGTCAGCACGAGCCGCTTGGCGCCCGTGCGCTGCGCGACCTGGCCCGCACGCGCCCCGGTGAGGTGGACGTCGCGCACCGCGTCGGACGGGCCGCCCTCGAGGAACGCCGCCTCGCTGAGCAGCAGGTCCGCGTCGCGCGCGAGGTGGTCGAGCGCCGGGCAGTCGTCCGTGTCTCCCGTGTAGGCGAGCGTCACGCGCCGCGCCGGGTCCGCCTCGGACGGCCCCGTGACGCGCATCCCGTAGGCCTCGACCGGGTGGTTGACGCGCACGGGCTCGATCTCGAACGGCCCCACGCGCACCGGCTCGCGGTCCACCCACGCGGAGAACACGAACTGCCCGTCCGTGTCCGTCGCGGGATCGGAGCCCGCGATCTCCGCGAGGCGCTGCGGCGTGCCGACCGGCCCGAGCAGGGCGACCGGTCCCTGCGGACCGTCCGGGTGGTAGCGCAGGTAGACGTTGAGCACCACGACGTCGGACACGTGGTCGGCGTGCAGGTGGGAGATCGCGAGCGCGTCGAGCCGTCCGGGGTCGACGTACCCGTGCAGCGGCCCGCTCGCCCCGTTGCCGAGGTCGAGCACCACGCGCCACGTGCGTGCGCCGTCGTCGGCCTCGAGCAGGTAGCTCGACGCGGCGGAGCCCGCGTGCGGGAAGGACCCGGCGCAGCCGACGACGGTGAGCCTCACGCGAGCACCCCCAGCGGCTCGACGGTGCCCACCTCGGGGCCGAGGAAGCGGCGGGCGAGCGCGGCGAACTGCTCGGCCTGCCCGGTCGCCACGAAACGGTGCTCCGGGGCGGGGCGCGAGGGGTCCCGCTCGAGCTCGTGCGCCACGAGGGTGCGGAACACGTCCTTGGCGGTCTCCTCGGCGCTCGACACGAGCGTCACCCCCTCCCCCATGACGTACGAGATCACGCCGGTGAGCAGCGGGTAGTGCGTGCAGCCCAGCACGAGCGTGTCCACGCCCGCCGCGCGCACGGGCTCGAGGTACTCCCGGGCCACCGCGAGCGCCTCGGGGCCGGACGTGACGCCGGCCTCGACCAGCTCGACGAAGCGGGGGCACGCCCGGGAGGTCAGCTCGACGTGCGGGGCGGCGGCGAAGGCGTCGTCGTACGCGCGCGAGTCGATCGTGGCCTGGGTGCCGATCACGCCGATCCGCCCGGAGCGCGTCGCGGCGACGGCCCGGCGCGCGGCGGGCAGGATCACCTCGACCACGGGGAGCCCTCGCCCGAGGGTGTAGCGCTCGCGGGCGTCGCGCAGCACGGCGGCGGACGCGGAGTTGCACGCGATGACGAGCGCCTTGACGCCCGAGTCGACGAGGTGGTCCATGACGTCGAGCGCGAGCGAGCGCACCTGGGCGATGGGGCGCGGCCCGTACGGGGTGTGGGCGGTGTCCCCCACGTAGAGGACCCGCTCGTGCGGGAGCTGGTCGATCACGGCGCGGGCCACGGTCAGCCCGCCCACCCCGGAGTCGAAGATGCCGATCGGCGCGTCGTCCACGCGTCGATCCTAGGGGGCCGCGTCGTCGAGGTCCGCGAGCTGGGCTGTGACGAGCGACTCCTGCCACCACGTGAGGGCCGCGTAGGCGCTCGCGAGCTGGAGCCGCAGCGCGGCGGCGACGCCGTGGGGGCCGTCCCCCGCCTCGGCCTCGGCGAGCTCGGCGTACAGCGCGTCCGCCGAGTCGTCCGAGTCGAGGCCGAGCCGCTCGGCGATCACCAGACGGATGTCCACGAGCGCCCCCGCGAGGAGGTCCGCACGGTCCTTCGGCACGGCGAGCCGCCCCTTCGCCGCTCCCGCCTCGAGGGCCGCGACGAGGGCGAGGAGCCGGTCGATCTTGTGCGCGCGCAGGTCCACCTGCGTGAACCGGCGGAACTCGGCGGCCACCTCGGCGTCCTGGCTCGCGGACGGCAGGAGGCGGCGCAGCGCGGGGTCGAGCGGCTCGCCGGGGCCTCGCTCGCCCGCAGGGGTCGACGGGTCCACGAGGGAGGCGAGCACGTGGTCCACCCCGCCGAGCGGTGGCACGTCCCATGCGGCCGCCTCGCGCGCCGTGGTCCCCGCGCTCTCGCCGTCGGACACCTCCCCGGTGCCCTCGACCGCGCTCCCCTGCGCGGACGAGGCCTGGGCGGACGAGCCGTGCGCGGCGGCGAGCTGCGCGGGCGTCGCGCCGAGCAGCTCGGCGACGTCCGTCGCGAGCTGGGACACGACCTCGCGCTCGGCCTCCTCGAGCCGCGCGACGTACCGTGCGCCGTGGGCCCGGAACGCCCTCACTGACCGCTCCGCTGCAGCGTGGCCCACAGCCCGTAGGAGTGCATGGCCTGGACGTCGACCTCCATCTTCTCGCGGTGGCCCGTCGAGACCACGGCCCTGCCCTCGTGGTGCACGAGCAGCATGAGCCGCTCCGCCTCGTCCTGCGGATAGCCGAAGTACGAGCGGAACACGTACGTCACGTAGCTCATGAGGTTGACGGGGTCGTTCCACACGATCGTGACCCACGCGTCCGCGGTGGCGAGCCCCTCGGCGACGTCGACCTCCTCGAGGGGCAGGCTGAGTCGGGCGAGGGCGGGCATGGTCCCCATGCTAGGAGGACGGGCCGACGACGGCGTCCGACGGCCGGCGCAGCACCGGGGGGCGACCCCGCGCCGGGCAGGGGGCTGCGCTCGGGCACCCGGGGGCCCTACGGTGGGACGGTGACCCACTCGAGCGCGCTGCTGACCGACCGCTACGAGCTGACGATGCTGCAGGCGACGCTCGCCGACGGCACCGCGCACCGCCGCTGCGTGTTCGAGGTGTTCACGCGACGGCTGCCCGCCGGGCGGCGCTACGGCGTGCTCGCGGGGACGGGGCGCGTGCTCGAGGAGCTCGAGCGGTTCCGGTTCACGGACGCCGAGCTCTCGTGGCTCTCGCGCGAGAAGGTCGTGGACCGTGCGACGCTCGACTGGCTCGCGGACTACCGCTTCTCCGGGTCGGTCCGGGGCTACGCGGAGGGCGAGGTGTACTTCCCGCACTCCCCCGTGCTCGTGGTCGAGGGGACCTTCGCGGAGGCCGTGATCATCGAGACGCTCGTGCTGTCGATCCTCAACTACGACTCGGCGGTCGCCGCGGCGGGCTCGCGCATGACGAGCGCCGCGGTGGACCGCCCGTGCCTCGAGATGGGGGCGCGCCGGGCCCACGAGGACGCCGCCGTGGCCGCCTCGCGCGCCGCCGTCGTGGCGGGCTTCACGGCCACCTCGAACCTCGAGGCCGGCCGTCGCTACGGGCTCGAGACCATCGGGACCGCCGCCCACTCCTTCACGCTCCTGCACGACGACGAGGCGACCTCGTTCGCGTCCCAGGTGGCCTCGCTCGGTCCCGGGACCACGCTCCTTGTCGACACGTACGACGTGGCCGAGGGCGTGCGCCTGGCCGTCGAGGCCGCGGGGCCGGGTCTCGGTGCCGTGCGCATCGACTCGGGCGACCTCGGGGCGCTCGCCGTCGAGACGCGCCGTCAGCTCGACGCGCTCGGGGCCACCGGGACCAAGATCGTGGTGACGTCCGACCTCGACGAGTACGCGATCGCCGCGCTCGCGGCCGCGCCCGTGGACGCGTACGGCGTGGGGACGTCGCTCGTCACGGGCTCGGGGGCGCCCACGTGCGGGATGGTCTACAAGCTCGTCGCGCGCGAGGGCGCGTCGGGCGAGATGGAGCCGGTCGCGAAGGCGTCGACGCTCAAGACCTCGGTGGGCGGCCGCAAGGCCGGGGCGCGCCGGCTCGCGTCGGGTCGCGCGGACGCCGAGCTGCTCGTCGTCGGCCCGGACGACGCCGTGGCGGCGTGGCGCTCCGGCGACGACGACGTACGCGACCTCATGGTCGACCTCGTCACGCGCGGCGAGACCCACGAGGGATGGACGGGGGCCGACGGCGTGCGCCGGGCGGCCGCGCGCCACGCGGACTCCCGCGCCGAGCTCCCCCGCGGCGCCCGCCGCCTCTCCGCCGACGAGTCCGCCCTCCCGACCATCACCACCCCCCCACCCCCACCCCTCCCCCACCCCTCCTCCGCCGAGACCGGCACTTTGGTCCACAAACTGCCTACCTCGACCCCCCTACACACCTGAGACCGGCACTTTGGTCCGCAAAGTGCCGGTCTCGGCGGATGGGGGGTGTCGGGAGGCGGCTAGGCGCGGGTGCGGCCTCGGCCCACGAGGGAAAGGATCAGGCTGACGACGAGGACGACGATGCCGATCCAGATGAGGAACTGTCCGATCTCCGTCGCGAGTCCGAGCACGATGAGGACCACGCCGATGAGGATGAGAATGAGCCAGCTAGGCATGATGACCTGCCTCTCGGTAGATGGCCGGACGGGGGTCTCCCGAACGGTTCCGACCCTTCTACCTTGCGGCCATACCGGACATCTCGCATCCGGAGCTAGCCGCGTCCACCGATGGAGTGGCCCCGGTGGCGCACCTCGCCGAGAGGTGGTAATTGACGGCTACTCGTCGCCGTCGTCGCCGTTCTCGCGGCGCTTCATGCTGTCCACGATCGCCTTGCACGTGGGGCACACGGGGAACTTGTTCGGGTCTCGCCCGGGCACCCAGACCTTGCCGCACAGCGCGATCACGGGCTTGCCGGTCATGGCCGACTGCAGGATCTTCTCCTTGCGCACGTAGTGCGCGAAGCGTTCCGCGTCGCCAGGCTCGACCAGCTCCTCGGCCTCGGTGCGCTCGAGCACGCTCGTGGCCGTGCCGGGACCGTCGGGAGAGTCGGGCTGAGGAAGGTCGAGGGGCTCGCTCATGCGCCCGATCCTACGCGGCCGACGACGGCGGTCCCGGGGCGACCCGGCCCTCTAGGTAGACACGCTGACTAGGTAGCCATACGATCTACCCGTGACCACCGAGACCTGGCCCAGCGAGTGGCTGCGCGGCGTGCTCGAGCTGTGCGTCCTGCGGCTGTGCGCGGACGGACCCACGTACGGCTACGCGATCGCGACCCGCCTCGCCGAGGCGGGACTGGGCGAGGTCAAGGGCGGCACGCTCTACCCCTTGCTCGGTCGCCTCGAGTCCGCGGGACTCGTCGAGACGCGCTGGCGGCCCGGGGAGCAGGGCCCCGGCCGCAAGTACTTCTCGCTCACGCCCCTGGGCCTCGAGACCCTGCGCACGCGGCGAGCCCAGTGGGGCGCGTTCACCACGACCACCACCCGACTGCTGTCCCTCGAGGAGGCACCGTGAAGCACCTGACCGACGAGGAGTGGAAGACCGAGCTCCTCCTCGCCCTGACCGGCGCCAACGCGAGCGAGCGCGAGGTGGCCGAGACGCTCGCGGAGGTCGAGTCGTTCTGCGCCGACTCGGGGCAGAGCACCGTCGAGGCCTTCGGCGAGGACCCGCGCGCGTACGTGCGGCGGCTCGGGGTGGGCCACCGCACCTCGTGGCGCGAGGCGGCCGAGCACGCGATCCACGTCCCGACGCTGCTGGGGATCTTCGTCGTGACGGACGCCGCGGTACGTGCCGCCGCCGGGGAACCCTTCACGCTCCGGTGGGGCCACCTCGCCGCCGCCGCGGTCCTGTGCGTCACGACCTTCGCGTTCTTCACGCTCTTCGTCCGGGGCCGCGCGGTGCTCGCGTGGCTCGTGGGAGCAGCGGGGATGACGGCGGCGATCCTCGCGGCCGTCCAGGTCACCGCCCCGCTCGCGAGCTTCTCGGCGTGGTTCGCGCTCGCGGGCGGCATCGCGCTCATGGTCGTGCCCGCCACCGTGAACACCGTGCAGGCGCTGCGCGCGGAGCCCGTGGCCCAGGACATCGACCCGAGCGCGGGCCGCCCGGGCACCTGGGCCGTGGCGGCGGCGCACTACGGCGTCGTCGTCGTCGCCCTCGTGGGTGCGACCGTACTCGCCCTCGTGCTGCGAGGCCTGCCCTGACTCACCGCGCGGTCGCGGCGGCCTCGACCTCGCGGAAGTGGTCCGCGAGCTGGAGCTTGCCCGCGGCGTCCTCGTCGAGGAGCACCGTGACGTCCGGGTGGTGCTGCAGGATCGTCGCGGGCCACATCGCGCTCACGGCACCCTCGACCATCTGGTGCACCGCCTCGGCCTTACCGCTCCCCTGCGCGATCAGCACGATCTGCTGCGCGGCCATGATGGTCCCCAGGCCCTGGGTCAGCGCGCGCGCGGGCACCGCCTCGACGTCGCCGTCGAAGTAGCGCGCGTTGTCCTCGCGCGTCTGACGGGTCAGGGGCATGACGCGCGTGCGCGACGCGAAGGACGAGCCCGGCTCGTTGAACGCGATGTGCCCGTCCGTGCCGATCCCCAGGATCTGCACGTCCACCCCGCCGGCCGCGGCGATCGCGTCCTCGTAGCGCGCGCACGCCGCCGCGAGATCCGCAGCGAGCCCGTCCGGGCCCTGCACGCGCTCGGGGACGAGGTCCACGCGCGACTCGAGCTCGCGCTCGATCACGTGCCGGTAGCGCTCGGGGTGCTCGGCGGGCAGGCCCACGTACTCGTCGAGCAGGAACGCGCGGGCCGCCGCGAAGGACAGCCCCTCCTCGGTGTGGCGCCGGACCAGCTCGTCGTACACGGGCAGCGGGCTCGAACCCGTCGCGAGCCCGAGCACCGGGTCGGTGCGTTCGCGCAGCACCCGCTCGACGGCGTCGGCGCCCCGACGTGCCAGCTCGCCGACCTCGGCGATGACCACCCGCATCAGCGTTCGCCTCCTTCAAGGATCAACGCGGCACCCACGGCGCCGACGGGGACGTTCGTCGGAGCGAGCCGGACCCGGCTCGCGAGGCCCGAGGCCGCCAGGAACTCCGAGGACCCCTCGCGCCGCTCGAGCCGCGAGCGTACCCCGGCCAGCAGCGACTCACCGAGCCGGGCGATCCCGCCGCCGAGCACCACGGAGCCGACGTCGAGCGACAGCACGAGGATCTGGGTCATCTCCGCGACACCGTCCAGCAGGCGGTCGCGCACCCCGACGGCGAGCGAGTCCCCGGCGTCCGCCGCCGCGAACACGACCGCGGCGATCGGCTCGGGACCGGTGTGCGGGAACTGGCGCGCGAGGCCGGAGCCGGAGGCGTAGAGCTCGAGGCAGCCGCGCTGACCGCACGGGCACTCGAGACCTTCGGGGTCCACCGGCAGGTGGCCCACCTCCCCCGCGAGGCCGAAGCGGCCCCGGCGCAGGTGCCCGTCCAGCACGAGGCCCACGGCCACGCCCGTGCCGAGCGCGAGGTAGGCGAGGTCGTCACCCACGCCGTCGAGCAGGACGGTCGCGCCGACGGCCGTCGCGTTGAGGTCGTTCTCGAGCACCACCCGCACGCCGTCGAGCCGCGCGGAGACGGCCTCGGCGAGGGCGAACGGCTCGGCGTCGAGACCGAGGTTCATGGCGTAGCGCACCGAGCCCGTCGCGGGGTCCACGACGCCGGGCACGCCGATGCCCACCGCATCGAGGCGATCCGCCCCGGGGGCGCCGTCGTCGGGCACCTCCCCGCGCAGGGCGAGGACGGCGTCGACCGCACCCCGCACGATGCCCTCGGGTCCGACGACGGTCGCCGCACGGTGCTCCGCACGCACGCCACCGTCCGGGCCCACGAGCACGCCGTGGATCTTGGTGCCCCCGATGTCGAGGCCCACGCGCCAGCCGGTCACCCCTTCACCGCCCCGGAGACGAGACCCGAGGTCATGCGCCCCTGGACGAAGAGGAAGAAGATGATGACGGGCACCGCGATGAGCGCCGAGGCGGCCATGACCTCGCCCCAGTCCACCCCGCGGTTCGCGGACGCGGACAAGAAGGTGCGCAGCCACAGCGGGAGGGTCTTCGCGGACTCCGCGGGCAGCACCACGAGGGCCACCGTGAACTCGTTCCACGCCTGGAGGAACGCGTACACGCCCGAGGCCACGAGACCCGGCGCGAGCAGCGGGAACGTGATGCGCAGGAACGCCTGAGTGCGCGAGAGGCCGTCCACCATCGCGGCCTCCTCGAGCTCGAGCGGCACGCCCGCCACGAAGCCGCGCAGCATCCAGATGGTGAAGGGCACGATCGCCGCCGCGTACAGCACCGAGATGCCGATCACGGAGTTGAGCAGCTGCGCCTCGGAGAGCATCTTGTACTGCGCGATGAACAGGCCCTCGGCCGGGAGCATCTGCACCAGGAGCACCGTGACCACGAAGGAGACGCGGCCCCGGAAGCGGAAGCGGGAGATGGCGAGGGCGGCGAGGAACGCGAACGCGAGGACGGCCACGACGGTCACCGACGTGATCGCGAGGCTCATCTTGAGCGCCGAGGTGAACGAGGACCCGCCGATCACGGCGGAGTAGTTCGACAGCGTCGGGTTCACCGGCCAGAAGCTCGGGGTGCCCGAGCGCAACCGCGCGTTGGACATCAGCGAGGAGTTGACCATCCAGTACACGGGGAAGGCCCAGACGGCCGCGACGGCCACGGCCACGGCGGTCAGCACCCACCTCAGGGCGGTGCGGCGCAGGCGTTCGGGGCTCACTTGTCCAGCTCCTTGATCAGGGCACGCACGTACGGCCAGCTCACGAGCACCGTGAGCGCGAGGACGAAGATCGACACGGCGGCGGCACCGGCGAAGTCCTGCCGTCCCACGCCGAGCTCGAAGATGAAGTTGCCGAGCAGGTTGGTGTCGCCCACGGGGGCACCGCCGTCCTGCAGCAGCCGGATCTGGGCGAACACGCGCAGGTCCCAGATGATCTGCAGCAGCAGCACGATCGCGAGCACGGGCCGGATGAGCGGCACCGTGATGGACCAGAACTGCTGCCAGCTGTTCGCGCCGTCGATCCGGGCCGCCTCGCGGACCTCGTCGGGCACCTGCGTGAGGCCCGCGTAGACGGACAGCGCCACGAACGGCACGGACATCCACACGATGACGAGCGTCGCCACCGCGAAGAACGACAGCGGCTCGGCGAGCCAGTGGTGCTCGTGGAACTCGACGAGCCCGATGCGCGTGAGCAACCAGTTGACCACGCCCGTGCGCCAGTCGAAGAGCCACTTCCACACGGTCACGGCCGCCACCATGGGCATCGCCCACGCGAGCAGCATCGCGATCTGCAGCGTGAGGCGCGCCCACGTCGCCACGGCGCGCATCAGCAGCGCGAAGATCACCCCGATGAGCACCGTGAGGAGCGCGTTGACCATGCAGAACACGAGCGATCGGACGACGACGGCCCACAGGGCGTCGGAGGTGAAGATGCGCACGTAGTTGTCGAACCACACCCACGGTGCGGGCTGGCCGAACTGCTGCGCAAGGCCGAACTCACGGAAGGAGTTGTTGATCTGCCAGTACACCGGGTAGCCCAGGCCGATGCCGAGCACGGCGATCGCGGGGGCGAGCAGCAGGTAGGGGATGCGGGGGCGCCGGGCGCGACGCCGGGGCGCCGTCGTCCTCGTCGCACGCCGTGAGGCGACTTCGGTCGAGGCCATGGGGCAACACCTCCGGTGCGGGCGCACGCGCGATCGACGCGGCGCGCGGGAAGCGGGACGTGGGTGGGGTGCGCGCCGGGGCGCGAGGGGGCCGGGTCCCCGGCGCGGGGGTCAGGGGGAATGCCCCCCGCGCCGGGAGTCGTGGCCCGGGCTCAGGTCAGGAAGACTGACCGTTGAGCATCGGGGTGAGGATCGCGTCGTACTCGGCGGCGAGCGCCGTCACGTCGCCACCCTCGGCGATCTTCTGGAACAGGTCCTCGTAGACGAACGCGCCCTCGATGGCCGCCCAGCCCGGCGCCGCCGGGGTGAGCTTCGAGGCCGCCGCGGTGTCGATCATCGTCTGCGCGAACTTGTCGTCACCGAGAGCGGAGACGAAGTCCGAGTTGGCCGGGCCGAGGCCGTTCTGGCCGAGGAGCGTCTGGTACTCCTCCGAGAAGATGATCCGCAGCAGGTTCTCCGCGAGCTCCGGGTTCTGCGACTGCGCCGAGATGGCGATGTTCGAACCACCCGCGAAGACGGGCGCGATGCCGCCGTCGACGCCCGGGAGGGCGAAGATGTCGAACTTCTCCGCGTCGGCCATGCCGTCACGGACCTCGTCGCCGGCGTCGTTCGTGGTGAGGTCACCGATCGACCAGCGGGCCCAGCCCGGAGCCATGATCGTCGCGGCCGGCGGCGCGGCGCCGTCGGTGCCGTCGTTCAGGAACTCCCAGTACGCGACGTCACGGTCGGTCGCGGGAAGGTTGGACGCGCCCTCGAAGATCTCCTGCCACTGCTCGAGGCCCTTGATCGTGTTGGGGTCGCTCAGCGTCGAGGTCCACGTGGTGCCGTCCACCGTGGCGAGCTCGCCACCGTTGGCGAACACCCACGAGATGCCGTTGCGCCAGTCCTGGCCGCCCATCGCGAAGCCGGACATCTCGTCCGTGCGGAGCTTCGAGACGGCGTCGGTGAACTCACCGAGGGTCGAGGGGACCTCGACGCCCGCGGCCGACCAGATGTCGGGGCGGAAGAACATGTAGCGCGAACCGAAGTAGTACGGCAGCGCGAACTTCGCGTCGCCGACCTTGCCGACGTCGACGAAGGACTTGAGCAGCTTGTCGCCGCCCAGCTCGTCGTAGATCGGCGAGAGGTCGCGGAACGCGCCCACCGTGGTGAACGTCGGCGACTGCGTGTTGCCGATCTCGACCACGTCGGGGGTGTTGGCGGCGTCGGGCAGCGCCGTGGTGAGCGAGGTGACGAGGTCGCCCCACTCCTGCTGCTCGATGACGAGGGTCGAGCCGGGGTTCTGCTCGGCGAACGTCGTCTTGAGGTACTCGCGCAGCGCGTCGGGCGTGTCACCGCCGGCGAGCCACAGCGTGATCTCGGCGCCCTCGGGGGCGGGAGCCTCGCTCGACTCGGTCTCGGACTCGGTCGCGCTGGGGGCGCTCGACTCCGAGGGCTCCGTGTCCGACGGCGCGGACGAGCACGCCGCAAGGGCGAGTGTTGCAGCCACGCCGACGGCGGCAAATCGTAGGATCTTCACGTTGGGGTTCCTCCCAGGTTTGCGGCTCGCCCTGTGCGAAGCCGTTCTCGTTGCCAGGTGTGGAGATTCACTCCGACAAGCTGGACGGGCAGCTCGGGGTCGTCACGTGACCCCGAGCTGTCCGGACAGGACCAGGACGGCTGCCCCTTGCAGGGCGACGTCCGGTCCGAGCGCAGCCATCCGCACCTCGAGCCCGGCAGCGACGACGGGCATCGACCGGTGCGTGATGGTGTCGAGCGCGGCCTGGGCGAGCGGTCCGTCGAGCAGCTCTTGCGGGCCGCACAGCAGGATCTCGTTCAGGTCGAGCGCGGAGACGACGGGGGCCAGGGCAGCGCCGAGCCTCCGTCCGACCGACGCCAGTGCGGCGTCGGAGTCTGGGGGGGTGAGCCCGCGCACGCGAGCGCGCAGGGCGGGGGCGGACAGGATGGTCTCGAGGCAGCCGCTGCGGCCGCACGCGCACGCCAGGGGCTCTTCGCCGGAGCCCTCGTCGATCACCGTGACGTGCCCGAGCTCGCCGGCCGCGTCCCCGGGGCCGCGCACGAGCGCGCCGTGCAGGATGACCCCCGCGCCGACACCGTGGCGGACGGTGAGCGTGAGCAGCCCCGCCCCCTCGGCGCCGCCGAGGGTGTACTCCGCGAGCGCGGAGGTGTTGGCGTCGTTCGCGACGTGCGCGGGGATGCCGAGCTCGGCGGTGAGCCGCTCGGCGAGGGGCACGTCGAACCATCCGCGGTTGGGCGCCTGGACCACCACGCCGGCGGCGTTGATGACCCCCGGGGAGGCGACCCCGACGCCGACGACGGGCAGCGTGGTGGCCGCGACGAGCTCGCGGCACAGCGCGACGAGCGCGGCGGTGGTCTCCTCCCCCCGCAGGCCGTCCTGGCTCGCGGACCGCCGCTCGAGGATGTCCCCGGTGAGGTTCATGACGGCGCCGCGCATCTCGAGGTCGTCCGCGACGTCGACGGCGACGATCGCGAACTCGTCCGTGCGCATGCGCACGAGGGTCGCGGGCTTGCCGACGCGGGTCTGGTTCGCGATCCCGGCCTCCTCGACGAGCTCGGCGGCCATGAGCTCGCCCACGAGGTCGGAGACCGTGACGCGGGTGAGCCCGGTGGCCCGGGCGAGGTCGGCGCGCGAGGACGGGCCCTCGTGGAAGAGGTGCTGCAGCACCATCGAGCGGTTGTGCGCGCGCGTGTGCTCCGGGAGGGCCTTGGCCGTGGCACGGAGTCCCGGTCCGGGGAGCCGGCGAGGGGTGTTCCTCACCGTGGGCGTCGTCGTCACATTTGTTAGTAGAGCATCCTTACAAATGTCGCGTCAACACGATCCTGCGACCGTGATCACATCGTGACCTACGCCGAGGTCTCAGTGCAGCCGCGCGAGCAGCTGCGCCCCACGCGCGTCGAGGAACCGGCCCCCGAGCACCGTCCCGAGCACCAGGACGGCCCCTCCCCCGAGCACGCCCGCCGCGACGGTCGCGCCCGTGAGGCCCGGGTTGCGCGTCACGGTGAGCCAGAACAGCACCGTGACGGGGGCGGCGAGCACGCCCGTCACCGCCGTCGAGAGCAGCTGGGCCACGAGGCTCGCCCCGACCGCCCCCGTCTCCGTGGAGAACGGGCTCTCCCCCGCCCGCGGTGCCGGGTAGGGCAGCAGCACCGAGCTCACCATCGCGACCCCCAGCCCCGTGCCGAACAGCCCGAACGCGAGACCGAGCGACGCCCCTAGCAGGTCCCACCGCTCCGCGAGCCACGTTCCGCCCACGGCGAGCCCCACCACCAACGGCAGCGCCCACGCCGCGAGCGCCACGACCCGTCCGGCCCGGTCCACGAGGCCCGGCAGCCCCGCCGAGACGTGCATCCAGAACGCCGTGCCGTCGAACGCGGTGTCGTTGTGCCGGCCCCAGCCCACGGCGCTCGCCACGAGCGGCGCGAGCAGCACCCCGCCCGAGACCGCCTCGAGACCCACCACGCTCAGCAGCAGCGCGATGAGCAGGGGCATGAGCAGCGTGGAGGCGAGCGAGGAGAGGTAGCGGGGGTCCCCGAGCCAGTAGCGCAGGCACCTGCGCGCGACGGCGAGGGTCGCGTGGAACGTCGTCGTCGGCCCCGCTCCCGCCCCGAGGAAGGCGTCGGCGCGGCGACGCGAGGCCCCCACCGTGCTCGGCGGGTCCACGAGCAACCGGTCCACCTGCCACGTCCACACGAGCAGCCCGAGCCCCACGAAGCCCCACGCGAGCAGGAGCTGTCCGGCCGCCGCCGTCCAGACCCCTTGCGCGGCCGCGGCCGGGGCGCTCCACGCGGCGCCGAACGGCGTGTAGCCCAGGACCGTCACGACGCCGGGGATGCGCTCGAGCGTCCCCTCGAGGCCGAGCGAACCGAGTCCCACCAGCACGGGCACGACGGCGATCACCGCCACGACCGCCGCGACCCCGGCGAGCTCGCGGGACCGGCGCGAGGACAGCAACCGCGTCGCGAGGGCCGTCGAGACCCGCGCGGCCAGGACGCACGTCGCGAACGCCGCGAGGGCCGACGCGAGCGCGACCGCCGTCGTCGCGAGGCCGTACCCCCGCCACACGAGCACCGTCGCGAGGCACACGAACCCCGTGAAGAGCGCGGGGATCGACATCGACGCGGCCACCGCGAGCGCGGGCGCGAGCCGCCGCGGGTCCAGGCCCAGGGTCGCGAACTTGCGCGGCGTGACCGTCTCGTCAGCCCCGAACATCAGCACGGGCAGCACGAACCAGCCCACGAGGAGCACGGTGCCCACCAGCACGAGCGAGCTCGACTGGACCGACACCTCCTGCCCCGCCAGCCAGTGCGTCCCGCCGAGCACCGCGGGCAGCATCGCGAGCGCCCACGCCGCCCCGAGCGCGAGCAGGATCACGCGCCAGATCTCGCGCGCGAGCATGTTGCGCAGCAGGAGCAGTCGCAGCCTTACGACGGTCGCAACCACGCGAGCCCCGTGTGAGGTCCTCGGGCACCGAGCAGGTCGAAGAAGCGCTCCTCGAGCTCCGCGCCCGCGCGCACCTCGTCGAGCGATCCCGTCGCGAGCACGCGCCCCGCGCCGATCACCGCGACGTGGTCGCACATCCGCTCCACGAGGGCCATGACGTGCGAGGACAGCACCACCGTGCCGCCCTGCTCCACGAACTCCGCGAGGATCCGCCGGATCACGCCCGCCGAGACGGGGTCCACGGCTTCGAAGGGCTCGTCGAGCACGAGCAGCCGCGGGGCGTGCACGAGCGCGCACGCGAGCGTGATCTTCTTCGACATGCCCGCCGAGAAGTCCGCCACGAGGGTCCGCTCGGCCCCGTGCAGGTCGAGGGCCGTGAGCAGGTCGTCACGGCGCTCCGCGATGACGTCGCGCGGCATCCCGCGCAGCAGCCCCGCGTAGGAGATGAGCTCGGCTCCCGTGAGGCGGTCGAACACGCGCAGCCCGTCCGGGAGCACGCCGAGCAGCGGCTTCGCCCGCGCCGGTTCGCGCCACAGGTCCACGCCGTGCACGTGCACCTCGCCCGCGTCCGGGGCCAGCAGGCCCGTGGCCATCGACAGCGTGGTCGTCTTGCCCGCCCCGTTGGGGCCCACCACGCCGAACATCGAGCCGGCGGGGATGTCGAGGTCGAGGCTGTCCACGGCGAGGGTCTCGCCGAAGCGCTTGACGAGGCCGCGCAGGCGCAGGGCCACGGGGGGTGTGGACGATGCGAGGGGTGCCGCGGGAGGAGCAGGGGCCGACGACGGCGGCGGGTTCGGCGTCGTCGACGAGTTCGTCATGTCGTGAGCGTAGCCGGGCACCGTGTCCGCCCGGGACCGGTCCCCCGCACCATCGCCCCGGGTGCTCCTAGGCTGGACCCCGGACGTCCCGAACCGGAAGGCAGACCGTGAGCAGCGCACCCATCGACCCAACCACCACCGAGGCCTGGGCCTCGCTCTCGACGCACCACGCGGGGCTCGCCCCCGACCTGCGCGCGTGGTTCGCGGCCGACCCCGAGCGGGCGACCCGCCTGACGTTCCGGCTCGCGGACCTGCACGTCGACCTGTCGAAGAACCTCGTCACCGACGAGACGATCGCGCTGCTGGTGCGCCTCGCCGAGGAGGTGGGGCTCGCCGAGCACACGCGCGCGATGTTCGCCGGCGAGCACATCAACGTCACCGAGGACCGCGCCGTGCTGCACACCGCCGCGCGGCGCCCGCGCGGGACGACCCCGCCGCTCGTCGTCGACGGCCAGGACGTCGACGCCGACGTCCACGAGGTGCTCGACCGCGTCTACGCGTTCGCCCGGTCCGTGCGCGCGGGCGAGTGGACCGGCGTGACCGGCCAGGCGATCCGGACGGTCGTCAACATCGGCATCGGCGGCTCGGACCTCGGGCCCGTCATGGCGTACGAGGCCCTCAAGCCGTACGTGGCCGAGGGGCTCGAGGTGCGCTTCGTGTCCAACATCGACCCCGCGGACATGGCCGAGAGCGTCAAGGACCTCGACCCGCGCACGACCCTGTTCATCGTGGCCTCCAAGACGTTCACCACGCTCGAGACCCTCACCAACGCGCGCCTGGCCCGCACGTGGCTACTCGACGGGCTCGTCGGTCTCGGCGCGGTCGAGGACACCGCCGACGCCCGGCGCAGCGCCGTCGCGCAGCACTTCGTCGCCGTCTCGACCGCCCTGGACCAGGTGGCCGAGTTCGGCATCGACCCCGCGAACGCGTTCGGGTTCTGGGACTGGGTGGGTGGCCGGTACTCGGTCGACTCCGCGATCGGGACCTCCCTGGTGATCGCCGTCGGCCCCGAGGCCTTCGCGGAGTTCCTCGCGGGCTTCCACGCCGTCGACGAGCACTTCCGCACCACCCCCCTCGAGCGCAACGTGCCCGCGCTCATGGGCCTGCTCAACGTCTGGTACGTCAACTTCTTCGACGCCCACACGCACGCCGTGCTGCCGTACGCGCAGTACCTGCACCGCTTCCCCGCGTACCTGCAGCAGCTCACCATGGAGTCCAACGGCAAGTCGGTGCGCTGGGACGGCGCCCCCGTGACCACCCAGACGGGCGAGATCTTCTGGGGGGAGCCCGGCACCAACGGGCAGCACGCGTTCTACCAGCTCATCCACCAGGGCACGCGCCTGGTCCCCGCGGACTTCATCGCCGTGGCCAACCCCGCACACCCGCTGCGCGACGGCGACGCCGACGTCCACGAGCTGTTCCTCGCCAACTTCTTCGCCCAGACCAAGGCCCTCGCGTTCGGCAAGACCGCCGAGGAGGTGCGCGCCGAGGGCACCCGGGAGGAGCTCGTCTCCGCGCGCGTGTTCGACGGCGACCGTCCCACCACGTCGATCCTCGCGCCGGCCCTCACGCCGTCCGTGCTGGGTCAGCTCATCGCGCTGTACGAGCACATCACGTTCGTGCAGGGCACCGTGTGGGGCATCGACTCGTTCGACCAGTGGGGCGTCGAGCTCGGCAAGAAGCTCGCGGCCGAGATCACCCCCGCCATCACCGGCGACGCCGCGGCCCTCGCCGCCCAGGACCCCTCGACCCGCAACCTCATCACCACCTACCACCACCTCCGCCCCACCCCCTAACCCACCCACCCCCTCTCGCGAAGTAGCGCTCCATCACGCGAAGTAGCACCCCAGGGTGGAGCGGTCCTTCGCAGGGTGGAGCGAAACTCACGAGATTCGTACAAGGTGGAGGGATTCTCGTGAGGATGGATCCACTCTCACGGAAGGAGTGAGGGTGGAGGGATTCTCACGAGGATGGATCCACTCTCACCGGAGGGATGGGGCAGTCAGCGGACGGAGTCCACACCTCGGTTCGCCAGGGTGTCTGCCGCCTCGTTGCCGGGGTCGCCCGCGTGCCCCTTGACCCACACCCAGCGGACCTCGTGCCGCGCCACCTCGGCATCGAGCTCGCGCCACAGGTCCTCGTTCTTCACGGGCGCCTTCGCGGCGGTGCGCCACCCGTTGCGCTTCCACCCCGCGATCCACTTCGTGATCCCGTTCATCACGTACTGCGAGTCGACGTGCGCCGTGACCCGGCACGGTTGATTGAGGGCGCGCAACGCCTCGATGACGGCGCGCAGCTCCATGCGGTTGTTCGTGGTGAGCGCCTCACCGCCGAACAGCTCGCGCTCGTGCCCCCCCGCCCGCAAGAGCGCTCCCCAGCCACCCGGGCCGGGGTTGCCCTTGCATGCGCCGTCGGTCCAGATCTCCACGTTCTTCACAGTCTGCGCCACGTCGCACACCCTAGATCGCCCGACGTGGCCGGGCGGCCAGGGGCACGCCGTCGGACATCCCGAGACGACTCCCCGTGCGGAAGTCTCGGATAGGAGGACAATCGTGAATGAGCCGGCGGCGACCGCCTCTGGTCATCATGAGGAGGCGGGCATGAGTCAAGTCACCATCCAGCGGCGGCGCAGCGGAGTCGACGTCGTCGTCGGAATACTGCTCGTGCTCGCCGGGGTCTACATCCTTGCGAACGTGGTGCTCGCCACGGCGTTCACGGCGCTGCTCATCGGGTGGTTCGCGCTCGTCAGCGGAGTCGTGGAGCTCGTCGCCTCGCTGTTCAAGATCAAGTCCGGCAACTTTTGGTCCCATGCGCTCGGCGGCGCGGTGCTCACCGTGTTCGGGATCGTGGTGCTGCGCAACCCGGCGGTCACGGTCGTGGTGCTGACGATCCTTGCCGGCTCGATGTTCCTCGCCACGGGGCTGATGCGCGTGTTCATGGCCGTGCAGGTCCCCGCGGGGCGCTGGGCGTTCATCCTCTCGGGGCTCGTCTCGATCGCGCTCGGCGTCATCGTCCTGTTCAACCTCGTCGGTGCGAGCTTCGCGCTGCTCGGAACGATGCTGGGCGTGCAGACCCTTCTCGAGGGCCTGACGATCCTCCTGGTGGGACGCCTGCGGAAGGTGACCCTGGCGGAGTGAACGCGGGCGGGTCGCCTACGCTCAGTCGATGAGCACCACGCAGGGCAGGTCTGACGACGACGACGGTCCCCGGGTCGGCGCGGCCCGTGAGGCCGAGGCGCTCGTGGGCCCGACGTCGACCCGCGTGGACCGCTGGATCTGGGCGGTGCGCCTGACCAAGACGCGCGCCCTGGGCTCGGCCGCGTGCCGCGCCGGGCACGTGCGGATCAACGGTGCGAAGGCCAAGCCGTCCTCGCCGGTGCGACTCGGCGACGAGGTGCGTGTCATGACGGAGGCAGGTCTGCGGATCGTCGCGGTTCGCCAGATCCTGCTCAAGCGCGTCAGTGCCTCGGTCGCCGCCGCGGCGATCGAGGATCGCACTCCCCCGCCGCCCCCGCGCGAAGAACGCCCCGCCGCGGTGGTCCGTGACCGCGGTACCGGCCGACCCACCAAGCGCGAACGCCGCCAGATCGAACGCCTCCGCGGCTACTAAGCCGAACCCCACCTCCCGCTCCCCCTCCCCACGAAGTAGCGCGCGGGGCCGCGAAGTAGCGCTCCCTGCCGCGAAGTAGCGCTCGAAGCACCGAAGTAGAACGCTTCTACCTCACGCACTGAAGCGCTACTTCGCGCTCTCGGGTGCTACTTCGCGCTACTCCGCACGGGTGTCCGACTGAAACGCCTGGGGTGTCTCGCGTCTAGACCGTGCGCCGGGACGGCGGCCGCATGGACCATTCACGCGGAGTGCGGCGGTCACGATCCGCACGACCCGTCATGGGTCCGCACGACCAATCGTTCGGATCAGGTGTCCGAGCCTCAGGGCGATCTGGTGCAACCCGGCTGTCGGGGTCATCGCGCACTCGTCCATGTACGTGTCTCGACGCAACTCGATCATGATGGACGAGACTCGCGGGTCGGTGCCGTACCACTCGAGGGGCACGTACGTGCCTGCAAAGGGTGAGTCCAGGCCGATCTCCAGGCCGTCGAACGCGTCACGTGCGGCGCCCACGAGCCAGCCGGGCGTGTGCAGCGGATCGGTTCCGAGGCACACCTGCGGGCGCGGGTCCTCTGGCGCGGCGAGCTCATAGGGAGCACGACGCGTCTGGTACGAGTGCACGTCGATCAGTACGGCTCGGCCATGCGATTCGAGCGCTTGCGACACGGCACGAGTCACTGCGGCCGCGTGCGGCTCGAAGTACGTCGCGAGGAGGTGCTCCGGGACCGACTCTCGCAGTACGGCACCGTCGTGACGGCGGGTGTAGATCGCACCCATGCCTACGGCGTTCATCGCCTCGCGCTCGTCAGGGAAGCGTTCGACGTCGACGACGAGTCTCGACACGGGCGCGGCCACGACGGTGACGTCGGTGCTGGGTTCCACCGCGGCGAGCCGGGCGATCTCTTCGGTGAAGGAGTCGGTCATCCGGTCGAGCTCCACCTCGAGATCGTCGTCGTCGAGCACGATCGAGTCTCTCGCGTCCGGAGGTATCTCGCGTGACGAGTGCGGCACGTGGAGGATGACGGGAGCCGTCATGCCATCACGCCCCACCGACGGAGCTCTTCGACGCTCACCACGAGATACCGAGCGTCGCACTCACCGCAGGCCCACTGAGGAGTCGGACCGATCGGCACCGCGCAACCGCCCATGGCCCAGCCCTCTGGGGGCGGGCTCGCGGGCATTCCCCACAGGATCGGTCTCGCACTGCGAGCCCCACAGTCAGGGCACGCGGGCCGGAGGAGCGTCTCCTGCACGGCAACGGGGTGCGCGCTCGCGAGGACGTGACAAGGCCGGCACAGCGGTGCGACGTCGTCGACGTGCTCCGCGATATCGAGCCTCAGTGGCGCCTCCGAGGGCCGGTCGAAGTGCAGCTCCAGCTCGGCGAGGTCGACCTCACGATGGCAGGAGGCGCACTCCATCCCCCACCCCTCGGCCTCGGCACGAAGGAAGTACGCAGCGCGCACCGCGTCACTCGTTCCCTCTCCCGGCCGGCACCCTGCGGCTATCACCAGAGGTGTCTGCGCGTACAGCAGTTCCTCGATGACCTCGAGCAACTCACGCGACGCCTTGAGAGAGAGTGGTCCAACAAACCGCGAGATGTCGGTACGCGCGTGCAGCAGCACGGTGTCCCACGAGAGCGGGTCGCGCAGGAGATGCCGCTCAGCGATGACGAGCCTCTCGGCCTCGTCATGCTCGACGAGCTCGATGGCGACCAGAAGCTCCGGTGACGTGTCGAGGACCGTCACGACGATGTCGCCAGCGCGCAACTCGCCTCCCACGTTCCAGCCGAACACGGAATCGTCGCCCACAAGAGCGCTGAGTGCGCCGTCCACATCGCTCTCCCGACACAGCACGACACGAGCGCTGTCGACCGAGGTCAGCCATCCCGGCACGGTGGACGCCGGCTCACGTCGCACGGGGTAGTCAGGTTCAGGATCGTCCGCACTCTCCTCCAGGTCGACGACGCCGACGATGCGGTCGATCAGGTCCATCCGCGTCATGGTGGCCACGACGTCCTCCGGGTAGACGTCGTCGTCCTCCGTCGCATCCGGGTCGACGACGGCGAGCGCTGCAGCGAGCTCGAGGAGCTGACCGCGGCTCAACCCGTCGAGCACGGTGCGGCGCCACGTGCGCGGTTCGAGTTCGATCCTCATCACCTGCACTCCATCGGTCGGGTCGATCTCCCCCGCCCCGTTCTGCGACTCAACGTCCACGTCTGCTCCTTGAGGTGAGACAACGGCTACCAACCATCACTCTCCTCCTCACCTCTGACACTCACGGCGGCCAGGACGCCGAAGGTGAGCGCCGCTACTTCGCGGGCTGGAGCGCTACTTCGCGTTCCCGAGCGCTACTTCGCGAGTTGGAGCGCTACTTCGCGGAGGGGGTTAGTCGAGGAAGAGGGTGCGTAGGCGGCGGGTGGTGAAGGTGATCCCCACCGCGATCATCGCCACGAAATAGCCGACGTGGACCAGCAGCTGCGGCCCGAACTGCCCGAGCGTGAGCCCCCGCACGAGCTCGACGGCGTGCCACAGCGGCAGCGCCTGGATGAGCCGCTGGATCGCCTCGGGGTACACGTCGAGCGGGAAGAACGTCGCGGAGAACAGGAACATCGGGAGCATCACGAAGTTGATCCAGTCCATCTGCTGGAACGTCTTCATATAGCTCGTGATGGCCATCCCGATGCTCGCGAACCCGAACGCGACGAGCAGCACGGCGGGCAGCGAGAGGATCGCCGTCCATGACTGGTTCAGGCCCATGAGCTGCATCACGGTGAGGAACCCGGTCGCGTACACGAGCCCCCGCAGCAGCGCGTAGCTGATCTCCCCGAGCGCGACGTCGAGCGGGCCCATCGAGGTGCTCAGCACGGCGTCGTACAGCTTGCCGAAGTGCATCTTGAAGAACACGTTCCACGTCGAGTCGTAGACGGCCCCGTTCATCGCCGAGACGGCGAGCAACGCGGGCGCGATGAACGCCGCATAGGGCACCAGCTGGCCGTCGGCGAGCTCGACGTCGCCGATGTACGTGCCGAGCCCGATCCCCATCGCGACCAGGAAGAACACCGGCTCGAAGAAGCCGGACAGCACGACGATCCAGTTGTTCGTCCTCGCGGCGAGGAACCCGCGCACCACGAACATCCGCGCGTTGCCCGCGTACAGCGCGCGGACCCGGGCGGGCAGCACGCGAGCCACACCGGGCTCCCGGACAAGGATGTCCGACGACGGCGCACTCATCGCAGCCTCCTCGTGAAGGTCCGCCGCGCGAGGAGCCACCCGCACAGCGCGAACGCGACGAGCGCCGCGACGTGCACGGCCGTGAGCCACGCGGGCTTGACCGCCCCGTACGAGAGCACCCGGCCCAGCTCGCTCGCGTGCCACAGCGGCGAGATCCACCCGATCCAGTGCAGCGCCGACGGCAGCGTCTCGAGCGGGTAGAACGTGCCGGAGAACAAGAACAGCGGCGTGAACACGAAGCGCTGGACGGCGGCGAACTGCCCGTTGTCGTCCTTGAGGGTCGCCGCGTACGCGAGCAGCGGCAGACCGAAGGCGAGCCCGCCCAGCACGCCCACGAGCGGCAGCAGCCACACCGTCCACAGGTCCCCGACCGCCCCGAACGCGAGCATGAGCGCGAGGTACAGCAACGAGCCGAAGGCCATGCGCGCCGCGACGGCGAGGACGAGCCCGCTCACGATCGACGGGGGCTCGACGGGCGTGGCGTTGATCCCCCAGAACACGCGCCGCCACTTGAACCCGCTCATCACGGTGTAGGTGAACTCCTCGGTCGCCACCGACACGGTCGCGGACGCGAGCAGGGCGGGTGCGACGAACACGACGTACGGCACGGGGCCCCCGGGCCCGGAGGCGAGGTCCGCGTCGAGCAGGGTCGCCAGGCCGAGCCCGATGCCCAGCAGGTAGAACAGCGGGGTGCCGACGCCCACCATGACGACGGTCCACTTGTAGCCGAGCATCGCGCGGAACTGGTGCTCGGCCACGTACAGGGCCGCGCGACGGTGCGGAGCCGCCCCGAGGGCCGTCGTCGTCGGCGTCGCTTCCCGCGAAGGCGCGCTCATTCGATGAGGCTCCGTCCCGTGAGCCGCAGGAACACGTCCTCGAGGCTCGAACGCCGCACGAGGCTCGTGGTGGGGTGCAGGCCGGCGTGCGAGACGTGCTCGAGCACATCCTCGCCGGACGGGGTGTAGATGAGGATGCGGTCGGGCAGCACCTCGATGCGCTCGCCCACACCCTCGAGCTGCGCGGCCACCGCGGCGTTGCGCTCCGAGCCGAAGCGCAGCTCGACCACCTCGCGCGAGGAGTACTCGCGGATGAGGGCCGACGGCGATCCCTCGGCCATGATGCGCCCGTGGTCCACCACGACGAGCCGGTCGCACAGCTGCTCCGCCTCGTCCATGTAGTGCGTCGTGACGACGAGCGTGGTGCCCTGCTCCTTGAGCCGGAACAGCCGGTCCCACAGTACGTGCCGGGCCTGCGGGTCGAGCCCCGTGGTCGGTTCGTCGAGCATGAGCACGCGCGGGGTGTTGATGAGCGCGCGGGCGATCGTCAGGCGCCGCTTCATGCCGCCCGAGAGGTCGTCGACCTTCGAGCGGGCCTTCTCGGTGAGCTGCGCGAACTCGAGCAGCTCGTCCGCGCGC
>Ga0222423_1000471_pt1 | contig 27714 bp, 27 predicted proteins | sample 3A0metagenome_FD_182472 | JGI IMG/M metagenome (GOLD analysis project Ga0222423, IMG submission 182472) | Enriched microbial communities from leaf-cutter ant dump, University of Wisconsin, Madison, United States - 3A0 (version 2) | ecosystem: Environmental > Terrestrial > Nest > Insects nest >...
GCCTGATCCGGTACATGCGGCCCGCGATCCCAACGCAGCCAGGGCGCACTGTAATAAAGCCCCAGAAGCAGGACCATCGCCACCCACTTCAGGTTCCTGAAATTGCCCTTTACCCGTCTGGGGTAAATTTTTTCGGCTTTTTCAAACAGTTGCATATCAGGCTGTTGCATAGCAGGCAGATCTCGGTGATGGGTCATTATAGTTTGTCCCCCGATAGCACCCCAAAAGCGGTGGCGATATGCGACCGTTTCACCCGTGGCGCTTTGCCACACCACCCAAACCTCCTCCCCTGTAGCGCAGCGTACGGGGGAGGTGGGGGCGAACAAGGTGAGCCGCCGGAGGGGGCAACTTTGCCGGCAGCGCCCCCTCCGGCTCGACAAGCTCGCCACCTCCCCCGATAAATCAGGGGAGGAGGTTTACCTATTCGCCGCCCCCAAGCCCGTGTACATAGATGGCCAGCTGGCGCAGGGTGTCTTCGCTGAGACGATGTTCCCAGGTCGGCATGACACCGGCGCGGGAGTGGCTGATGGTATAGACTACGCTGTCGTGGTCGCCGCCGTACAGCCAGATCGCGTCATTGAGCTTCGGCGCCCCCAGTTCACGGCTGCCGACACCCTTTTCACCGTGGCAGGTGACGCAGTTTTCGGCAAACAGGGTTTCCCCCTGCACATAGGCCGCCGTGCGCACCGCTGCATCGCCCTTTGACAGGTTGATGACATAGGTGGCCAGATGGTCGATTTCCTGCGGCTTGAGCATCGGGCCAAAGGCCGGCATCTGGGTGATGTGCGCATCGGGATGACCGGAGCGCGCCCCGACCTTCAGCGTATGATAGATGGTATCCACCGTACCGCCAAACAGCCAGTCGTCATCATTGAGGTTGGGATAGCCGGTGCGGCCTTCCCCACCCGCCCCGTGACAGGCGGCGCAGTTTTCCTTGAAGGCCACTTCCCCACCGGCGCGCGCAAACTCGTACAGTTCGGGATTGGCGCTGATGGCGGCAAAGTCGGACTGGCGGAACTGCGACAGCCATTCACTCTGGCGGCGGTCGATCTGGGCCTTTTCGGCCTCCAGCTTGTCGTACTGCGTCCATCCGGCGATGCCCTTGGTATGCCCGCTGAGGGTCGGCCAGGCCGGATAGACGACCCAGTAACCAATAGCCCAGACGATGGAGATCATCCACACGATCAGCCACCAGCGCGGCGTCGGGTTATTGAGTTCCTTGATACCGTCCCATTCGTGACCGGTGGTTTCCACACCGGTCGGCGCATCGATATCCTTATCGGCGTGGGGTTTGTCGGAGGGTTTGTTACTCATTATCGTCCGCCTCGTCCTTGAAGGGGATTTGTCCATGCGCCTGAATCTTCGTCTTGTTCTTCGGCCAGTAGGCCCAAAGCACAATGCCGATGAAGGTCACGATGAAGATCAGGGTCAGAAGCGCGCCCATGAAACCGGAACTGGTCATTTCGCCTCCGTTTTTCCGATGCGGTAGTCAGGGTTATAGGTGGTGAAATCCACATCCGTCCCCAGCTTCTGCAAATAGGCCACCAGTGCATCCATCTCCGTCAGGCGGTTCGGATTGCCGTCAAAGTCACGCACGACGACCTTTTCACCATAGCGGGCGCGGAACCCGGCCAGATCCTCGTCGGGCAGGGTCTGGAGTTGCAGGTCACGACCGGCCTCGGTCACCATCTCGTCCGTATAGGGCACCCCCAGCTTTTGCAGGGCCCTGACCTTTTGCGTGATCTTAGCATCCCGCACCAGCGTATCGGCCAGGAAGGCATAGGTCGGCATGATCGATTCCGGCACCACATCGCGCGGATTCTTCAGGTGCGCCACATGCCATTCGTCGGAATATTTACCGCCGACGCGCGCCAGATCGGGGCCGGTACGTTTTGACCCCCAGACGAACGGGCGGTCATACATGCTTTCGGCCGCCAGACTGTAGTGGCCATAACGCTGCTGCTCGTCACGCAGCGGGCGCACCTGCTGCGAGTGACAGGTGGTGCAGCCTTCGCGCTTGTAGATTTCCTGACCGGCCAGCTCAAGTGGCGTATAGGGTCGCACGCCTTCGACCTTTTCGATGGTCATCTGCATACGGAACAGCGGCAGGATCTCGACGATGCCGCCGATCGAGACGGCCACCACCGTCAGGATGAGCAACAGGATCGAATTGCGTTCGATTTTTGCATGTTTCTCTAACATTACGCCACCTCACTCTTGAGCGCATGAGCCTCAGCCGCAACGGACGGCGCCATTCTGATGGTTTTCCAGACATTATAGACCATGACCAGCGCCCCGCTCAGGTACAGGACACCGCCCAGAACCCGAATGGCATAATAGATGTGCATCGCCTGCACCGTCTCGACGAAGGAATAGGTCAGGAAGCCCATCTCGTTATAGGCGCGCCACATCAGGCCCTGCATGATGCCCGCCACCCACATCGAGGTGATGTACAAAACGATGCCGATGGTGGCGACCCACAGGTGAACCGAGATCAGCTTCACCGAATACATCCGCGTCTTCCACAGGTTCGGCACAAGATAGTACAGCGCGCCAAAGGTGATAAACCCGTTCCAGCCCAGCACACCGGCATGAACGTGACCGATGGTCCATTCGGTATAGTGCGACAGGGAGTTGACGGCCTTGATCGACAGAAGCGGCCCTTCAAACGTCGCCATGCCATAAAAGGCCAGCGCAATGATCATGAACTGAAGCACCGGATCGTCGCGCAGCTTGTGCCAGGCGCCCGACAGGCTCATCATACCGTTGATCATCCCGCCCCATGACGGCATCCACAACATGATCGAGAAGGTCATGCCGAGCGTCTGCGCCCAGTCCGGCAGAGAGGTATAGATCAGGTGGTGCGGCCCCGCCCACATATAGATGAAGATCAGCGACCAGAAGTGAATGATCGACAGACGATAGGAATAGATCGGACGATTGGCCTGTTTCGGGACGAAATAATACATCATCCCCAGAAAGCCCGCCGTCAGGAAGAAGGCCACGGCATTATGCCCGTACCACCACTGGATCATGGCCGACTGCACGCCTGACCAGGCGCTGTAGCTGTGTACGCTGGTCAGCGATACCGGCAGGGCCATATTGTTGACGATATGCAGGATGGCGATGGTAACGATAAAGCCCATATAGAACCAGTTGGCGACATAGATGTGCTTTTCCTGACGCTGGCGCAAAGTGCCGACATAGTTGATCAGATAGGCAACCCAGACAATCGCCAGCCACAGGTCGGCATACCATTCCGGTTCAGCATATTCGAGGCTCTGCGTGACCCCGAACACATAGCCCAGACCAGCCATCAGGATGAAGGCCTGATAGCCCCAGAAGGTGAACCAGCCGAGCTTGTCCGAAAACAGGCGCGTGCGGCAGGTGCGTTGCACCACATGATATGACGTGCCCAGAAGCGCATTGCCACCAAAAGCGAAAATCACCGCCGAGGTATGCAATGGCCGCAACCGGCCAAAGGTCAGATACGGCTCAAGGTTCAGATGCGGAAAGGCCATCTGCGCGGCAATGAGAATCCCGACACTGAACCCCGCCACGCCCCAGAACAGGGTTGCGATAGTAAAATACTTGATCAGGGTGTCATTATAGCGCGGTCGGGCCGAAGCTCCGGTCGCCGCTATCGGCTGGCTTGCGCCGCCGTCTGTCACGGCTAGGTCAGTCATTTGGTTTTCCCGTTGGTTTCTGGTGTCATGATACACATTGCGAAGAGTTGAACTTTCTTGTCAGGCTTTCGTTTCAGGATTTTGGCTCACCTCAGACTGAGGGCCAGCAAAAGAGCGGCATTGACCCCCAGCGCGGTCATGCCGAAAACGGTTTTCAGGGACGGCCAGCGGCGGAACACCCCCTGTCCGGCCAGCCCCGCCCCCATCAGCGCCGGTACAGTACCCAGACCGAAGGCCACCATGCCCGCCGCACCGGTCAGGGCGCTGCCGCTGGCCGCCACGGTCATCAGGGCGGCAAAGATCAGCCCGCACGGCAACAGCCCCAGACTGAGACCCAGCGCAAAACGCCCCACAGGCCCGCGCGCCTGCATCAGACGCCCCGTCGCCTTCAGGGCGCAGGGCAGCTTAAAGCCCAGCCGGAACGGCAGATGCACACCGGCACGCGACAACAGGCCCTCAGCCAGCAGAAACAGGAATATCATCGCCACCGCCGCCAGCATCAGGCGCGCCATGACCTGAAACCAGCCAAAACCGGTCAGCAGCGAAAACGCGCCGCCCGCCAGCGCCCCCAGAAGGGCATAGGTGGTGATTCGTCCGGCGTGGTAGGGCAATAACAGACGCGCCATAAAGGATTCGCTTTTCAGGTGCGCGCTCTGCATCAGTACAAATGGCGCGCACATAGTCAGACAATGGGCGACGCTGCCGGTCAGGCCGGCCAAAAACAATACAAAAAGTACGGGATTTTGACTTCGGGCGACCTCGCCGCACAGGGTCAGCCAATCTATACTTTCATTCACCGGACAAAATCCAAAAAATGCGTGCCGCACCCAAGTACTGAGCAAGCAACGAAATGGCCACCCTCATCCCCTCACCCGTTTTTGCATTCTGTTCAGACTATAAAAACCGGAGATGATGCCCCCACCTCTAGTCCCGTGTCCGAAATGTGTCAAACGAATAGAGGATGGCCCCAATGCGGCAAGTTGTCACGAACAAAAATTGAGAACAAATCTCAATTTTCCCAGAGCGTTTTCCGTTCAAAATGAATCGGAACATGCTCTAACTTTTTGTTTTAACGCGCTTTTGAATCCGAAAAGTGCGTCACACTTTTCGGAAAGCGCTCTCATTTTTTGTTTTGACGCGCTTTTAAATCCGAAAAGTGCGTCACACTTTTCGGAAAGCGCTCTAAAGGCGGGTCGGGTCAAAAAACATGGCCAGCTTCAGGCTTTCGCCGATGCGCTGCGCCCGTTCCATGAAATAGGTAACGGCTTCCGGCGTCGGGGCTATGTCCTTCAGGGTCTGCTCGAACAGGCCGAGCCAGACCCCGAAATGCCAGGGTTCGACCTCGCTCAGGCCCTTGTGCGCCTGCACCGGCTTGCCGGAATAGACACCGGCATTAAGCGCCACCGAGGCCCAGAAGGCCTTGAGCTGCACAAGATGCGCGTCCCAGTCATGGATACGGGCATTGAAAATCGGCCCCAGCACCCCGTGACGGCGCACACGGCTGTAAAATTCATCGACCAGATCGGAAATAAAGGCTTCATCAATGCCGATCGCCGCCGCCTGATCGCGGATGCGCTGACGGGCCTCACGGGCATAGTCTGACATGGCAGGCCTCCTGAACCGTTTACCCGCCCGAACCTATCGCCAAAGTCGGGGCGGCTCAACCGCGACATAATGCCTCCCTGACCGAAACGGACGCTTCGTCGCATCGCAAAAGCCGCAGCAATCCCTCATATTCAGAACAGCAAAACGGATCGTTTCCAAATAACCCCCGTTTTCATTCAGGAGTAGTTTCCATGCCTGTCACCCCTTCGGTTGATACCCGCATCCACCATGTGCCGACCTCCTTTTCCGACCGCTTCGCGCTGGGCTTCACCAAGATGCTGCGCTTTTTCGCCGATACGTTTTTCGCCAAACGCTACGGCCACCGCGCCATTGTGCTTGAAACCGTCGCCGCCGTGCCGGGCATGGTCGGGGCCATGCTGACCCACCTGAAATGCCTGCGCCTGATGAAGGACGACGAAGGCTGGATTCGCACCCTGATGGAAGAAGCCGAAAACGAGCGGATGCACCTGATGACCTTCATCGAGGTGGCCAAACCAAGCCTGCTTGAGCGTGCCCTGATCCTGATCGTGCAATGGTTCTTCTTTGTCGGCTTCTTCCTGCTCTATGTGCTGTCGCCGAAAACCGCCCACCGCGTCGTTGGCTATTTCGAGGAAGAAGCCGTCGTCAGCTATACGCAGTATCTGGCGGAAATCGACTCCGGTCGCAGCCCGAACCTGCCCGCCCCCGACATTGCCAAGCGCTACTGGAAATTGCCTGAGACAGCGACCTTACGCGATGTGGTACTTGTTGTCCGCGCCGACGAAGCCCACCACCGCGACGTCAATCACAGCTATTCGAGCCAACTCGGCGGGCGTCCGGCAGATGTCTCACGCATCGCCCCCTATCCCGAACACGAAAACGACCTGTCCGACCCCCTGACCAACCCGGCTGTATAAGCGAATATTCTCCCCTGTGAGCTTTGCGAACGGGGGAGGTGCCGAGCTTGTCGAGGCGGAGGGGGCATCTTTCCCTAAACCCCGAACTGCAACTTCGCCAGCCGCGCATAGAGCCCGCCTCCGGCCACCAGATCGTCATGGGTGCCGACCTCAACCACGCGGCCCTCATCCATCACCACAATCCGGTCAGCCTTCAGCACCGTCGCCAGCCGGTGCGCGATCACCAGCGTCGTGCGCGCCTCCATGGCCTCATCCAGCGCCGCCTGCACCAGCCGCTCATTTTCCGCATCCAGCGCCGAGGTCGCCTCATCGAGCAACAGCACCGGTGCCTGCCTTACCAGAGCGCGGGCAATCGACAGACGCTGCTTCTGTCCGCCGGACAGGGACTTTGCCCGTTCCCCCAGCGGCGTATCAAAGCCTTGCGGCAAGGCCTCAATAAAACCCAGAGCCTGCGCCCGTTCGGCCGCTTCCCTTATCTCCGCCTCGGTCGCCGTTTCGCGGCCAAAGCGGATATTGTCCCGCGCCGAGCCGGAAAACAGGGCCGCATCCTGCGCCACCAGCGAAATCTGCTCCCGCAGGGCCTTGGGATCGAGACGACGTATATCCACACCGTCCATCGCCACCCGCCCCTGATCGGCATCATAATAACGCAGCAACAGCCTGAACACGGTGGACTTGCCCGCCCCTGACGGCCCGACCAGCGCCACCGTCTCACCGGCCCTGACCTCAAGGCTGAACCCCTGCAACACCGGCTGATCGGGACGCGACGGATAGGCAAAGGCGACATTGTCAAAGCGCAGTTCCCCGCGCGCCGGTTGCGGCAGGGACAGAGGCGCTTCGGGGGCGCGGATTTCCGGCCGGGCCTGCAACAGCTCGTCAATGCGCATCATGGCCCCCGCCGCCTTCTGCACATCACCCCAGGTTTCACTCAGGGAGCCGACCGAACCGGCCACCAGCACCGACAGCATGACGAACTGAATGAGCGTGCCTTCGGACATTTCGCCCGTAATGACCGCCCGCGACCCCAGCCACAGCACAAAGGCCACCCCGCCGAACACCAGCGAAATAACCAGCGCCGTCATCACCGCCCGCGCGCCCATGCGCTTCAGCGACAGGCTGAAAGCCGTCTCGATACCGCTGGCGAAGCGGTCGCGCACCTGCGTTTCGCGCACGAAGGCCTGCACCGTCTCAAGGGCATCGAGGCTTTCACCGGCCACCCCGACCGTCTCGGCAAAGCTGTCCTGTGTCCTGCGCGTCAGCTTGCCGACCTGCCGCCCGAAGGTAAACAGCGGCACCAGCACAAACGGAAAGATACACAGCACCATCAGAGTCAGTTTCGGGCTGACGATCATCAGAAGGATCAGCCCGCCGACAAAGCTGATGGCATTGCGCAACGCCATCGATACCGAGGTGGAGACCAGCGTATCGACGATCTGCAAATCGGTCGTCAGGCGCGATACCACTTCGCCGGTGCGGATTTTCAGGAAGAAGCCGGGATCGAGGCTCAGTATATGGCCGAACACATCCTTACGCAGGTTGGCGACCACGCGCTCACCCAGCTTGGTGATGAAGAAATAGCGCAGCGCCGTGGCCAGGGCCAGCATCAGCGCCACCGCCGACAATATGACAAACCAGAAATTGAGCTGTGACGGATCCTGAGAGGCAAAGCCCTTGTCGATCAGCAAGCGCGACGCACCGGTCAGCGAAAAGGTCGCTGCCGTGGACACCAGAACGAACAGCAGGGCAAAAAAGGCATCGACCTTCTGCCGCCCGACATAGGGCCACAGACGGATCAGGGACTTCAGGTCGCGCGACTTGCCGCGGCCTGAGGTTTCCCGGCTTAACCGGCGGCTGAAGGCGGCTCCGGCACCGGGCCGGTCACCGGAAGTCTCAGGGCGTTCATTATGTACAGCATCACTCATAAATGCGCTCCATACAGGCTTATGGCTTGCACGGCAACGGCTCTTCCTGTATGAGCGCCCCTTCGGTTATTTACGACCTCCACCTTTCTTCGCGTCCGCACAGATGCTGGCCGGACGTTTTTAAGGATCAAGCCATGAAAAAAGAAGGCCACCCCGACTATCACTGGATCACCGTCACCCTGACCGACGGTTCCTCCTACAAGACCCGTTCGACCTACGGCAAGGCCGATGCGGTTCTGAACCTCGACATCGACCCGCGCACCCATCCGGCATGGACGGGCGGCACCGGCACCCTGCTCGACCGTGGTGGTCGCGTGTCGCGCTTCAACAACAAGTTCGGCGGCTTCCTCAAGAAGTAAGCTCAGGCTTGAGGCACATAAAAAGACCGGCCCCTGTCACAGGCGGCCGGTTTTTTTGTACCTCCTCCCCTGCGAAGCGGGGGAGGATATTACGCCTTACAAATCTTCCTTGAGGATCGCCACCTCGAACAGGTAGGATCCCGCCTCGTCCTCATCGACATAGACCACGCCGATAAATTCATCGCCAATATAGACTTCGGCGGAATCCTTCTGTTTGCGGGCCTTGACCTCAAGCCCCTTGGTGCCAAAGGTTTTCGTCAGATAGGCCTGTACTTTTTCGATATCGGCAGGGGTCATTCCATGTCCTTCTGGATGGCTTGGGGGCGCGTAAGAGGCGGGCATCAAAGCACAAATCCGCGCCACAGGGGATAAATTCTGTGTGTGTTTACCAGCCCCGCCCGACGCCGCAAAGCCTGCGCCGACATTCACCCACAGAAAGCCCCTAAATCACATAGTCATAAATAATATCCGACAGAGTCTGATCCATGCTGCGGGCCGGATCGGAGCAGGTTTCGCAATTGATCAGCTTGGCCGGCACCCCTGCCGCCGTGCAATGTTCCGGCACCGGCTTGAGCACCACCGAACCGGCAGCGATCTTGGCATGGTCACCCACGCGGATATTACCGAGAATCTTCGCTCCGGCACCGATCAGCACGCCCTTGCCGATCTTGGGGTGGCGGTCACCGCGTTCGGCCCCCGTCCCCCCAAGGGTGACATTGTGCAGGATCGAGCAGTCATCCCCCAGTACCGCCGTCTCGCCGATGACGATCCCCGTACCGTGGTCCATGAAAATGCCCTGACCGATACGCGCAGCGGGATGGATGTCGATCTGAAACAGCTCGGACACGCGGCTCTGGAGGAAATGCGCCATGGTATAGCGCTCATCCTGCCACAGGCGATTGGCGACGCGATAGATTTGCAGCGCCAGAAAGCCCTTGAAGAACATGAAGGCCTGCAAATAGCCCTTGGCCGCCGGATCGCGGTCATAAACGGCCTGAAGATCGGCCTCGGCCGCCCGCTCAAGGCCTGCGTCACGGGCATAATATTTGCGCACCATTTCCCGCAGGGTCATGCCGCGGATACTGTCATCGCCCAGCTTGCGCGCAATATGATAGGACAGGGCGCTCGGCAGGTCGTCATGCGACAATATGGTCGAATGCAGCATCGAGGCCAGAGACGGTTCGGACGCCAGCGCCTCGGACGCTTCCTGACGCAGCGTAAGCCAGACCGGCTTATCCTCGGGGGAAATGACTTCAAACGGTTGGGCCATATGATCTCCGGTTATCGCACCAGACGGCTGAGGTCGTCGGGAAGTTCTCCCGACACCGCCATATGAAACACCCTCAATACGGTCACGACCGTTAAGGAGTCTCTTATGGCCCCGCTTATAACAGCATTCAGCACGTCTTTGAAGGGAATCCGCAGCGATTCGAACAGTTCCGTCTCATCCGGTGCGGTTTCCCCCGCCCTCAGACCCCAGGCGAGAAAACAGGTGGCAACCTCCGTACTGACGGAATTGGACATATCGAAATCCATGACTTCGCGCCAGTGTTCGGCCACAAGCCCCGTTTCTTCGGCCAGTTCGCGTCTGGCCCCCTCAAGCGGGGTTTCACTGAACGGCACCCCGCCCTCAGGCATTTCCCAGCTATAGGCATTGAACGGATAACGCATCTGCCCGACCAGAGTGACCGTCCCGTCCTCATGCAGCGGCAGCACCCCGACGGCACGGTTCTGAAAGCGGATCAGACCATAGGGCGATCTGTGTCCCGTCGGCGCGATCGTGTCGTGTTTTTCGACCTCTATCCACGGCGTCCTGAACACGGTTTCCGCCGCAAGGGTCTGCCAGCGCGGACGCAGCGCGTCCTGTTCGGCTGAATCCCACAAGGGCAAAGGGCGTTTATCGGTCATCGGAATGGCTTTTCGTATTTGCTTCATGACGGGGCATACAGAGCCTATATAGGTCATTACTGCTGCTTTTGTGACCCGAAAGGCTTATTTATGTCCCCCAAAGTTGATTTGTCCGCCCTCGACCTGTCACCCATCGCCTTTGGCACGCCCCTGCCGGTCACCGCCTCGCCCGACACGCTGCGCCTGCTCCTGAGCCGCCGCTCGGCACCGGCCCCGACCCTCGGCCTGCCCGCCCCCACGGCTGACGAGATGGAACTGCTGCTGAAGATCGGCTTTCGCGTCCCCGACCACGGCAAGATCGGCCCCTGGCGCCTCATCCGCTTTACACCGCAATCCAGGGCCACCCTTGTCGAAAAACTGAAGACACTGGCCGAAAGCCGTGACGACAAGAAAGCCGCCGGTGCGCTGCTGAAACTATCAACCCCACCCGAAGCCCTGCTGGTTGTCTATTCGCCCCTCAAGCCGCACAAGATCCCTGAGTGGGAACAGATGGGTTCGGCCTTTGCCATCTGCCAGACCCTGCTGATCGCCGCCACGGCGCTGGGGTACGGGGCCAACTGGATCACCGACTGGTATTCCTATGACCCTGAGGCCACGGCCCTGCTCGGCCTGAAAGACGGCGAACGGGTGGCCGGTTTCCTCTTTCTCGGCACCCCGACCGAGGCCCCGCTGGAGCGCGACCGCCCCGACACCGCCGGACGGGTCAGCTTCTGGGAGGGCTGATCCCTTGCAAAGCCGCGCAGAAAGGCCATACTGACACCAAAGGACATATGCCATGTATGAGCTGCACATCGCCAATATGAACTATTCCTCATGGTCGCTCAGGCCGTGGGTGCTGCTGCGCGAACTGGATATTCCCTTCATCGAGCATCAGCATTATTTCCGTCCACCCAACGACCTGAGCGATGCCTTCAACCGCTTTTCCCCCTCAGGTCTGGTACCGGCCCTGGTTGATGAGACGGTGACGGTGTGGGATTCTCTGGCCATCAGCGAATATGTCTATGAAACCCATCCCGCCGTCTGGCCCACCGACCGGACAGCGCGGGCCTTTGCCCGTTCCGTAGCGGCGGAAATGCACTCAGGCTTCACTGCCCTGCGCAGCCAGTGCGGCATGAACTGCGGTCTGCGCATCCGCCGCCCCGCCACGCCGCCCGACCTGCAACGCGATCTCGACCGTCTCGACCGCCTGTGGCAGACGGGGCTTGACCGCTTCGGCGGGCCGTTTCTGGCGGGGGATCGTTTCACCGCCGCCGATGCCTTTTTCTGTCCCGTGGCCTTTCGCATCCAGACCTATGACCTGCCCCTCAGCAACACCTCGATGGCCTATGCGCAGCGCCTTCTGGGGCTGAAAGCGATGCAGATCTGGTACGCCAGCGCCCTGCGCGAAGAAGCCCGCGACGCGGCCCACGAAGCCGACGCGATAGCCTCCGGCACGATTATCGCCGATTATCGCCTGTCGCGTTAAAAGTCCCCGTTAATAAGTAAATTTACTTTCCTTATTCCTGCCTGTGTCTATCATGGTCGTCAAAAGGCGCGCCCTGAGCCGCTGCCCATAACACAGACAGGAAACCCTCATGACCTACGCGCCCCTTTATCTGACCGGTCTGCTGGCTGCGTCTCTGGCCCTGCCCGCTCAGGCCGGGGTACTGACCACCGCCTCGCCTGACGGGCGCACGGTCATCAGCTTCAGCCAGAACGAAGCCGCCAATGGCATAGGCGTCAGCCGTGACGGCAAGCCCGTCTTTACCCCCTCGCCCTTCGGCCTGATGATCAGCACCGATGTCCCCTTCGGCCCGAAAATCGGCCCCGAAGGCCACAGCATCAGCGACATCAAGACAAGCGAAGGCACCGACCATTTCACCCTGCCGCTCGGCAAGACGCATGAGGTCAAGGCCTCCTACCGGCAAACCGTCATCACCCTGCATAAGGCCGATGCCGTCGTGCCGACCCTGCAACTGGTGCTGCGCGCCTATGATGACGGTGTGGCCCTGCGCTATGTCATCCCGCCGCAGTCAGGGGTCGGGGCGCTGAAGCTGCAAAAGGAACTGACCAGCTTCCGCTTCGCCGCCGATTTCGACTGCTGGGGGCTGAATCAGGGCCGTTTTGAAAACAGTTTCGAGGGTGAATATGACCCGTTCAAAGCCAGCGACCTCAGGGCTTTTAACCTCTATCAGTCGCCCGTGGTCTGTAAGACCGGCGAAGGCGGCACGACCTTTGCGCTGGCCGAATCCAATGTCCGTGACTATCCGGGGGCCTATTATGCCGGACGCGAGGATGGCGGCCTCGGCCTCGATGTCATACTGACCCCGCGCAAGGATAACGCTTCCGGTGCGCGCTTCAATACGGTGGCCGCCACTATCGACGCCACTCAGGGCTTTGCGACACCATGGCGCGTGGTGATGCTGGGCGACAGCGCCGGAAGCCTGATCGAATCGAACCTGATCACCGCCCTGGCCGAACCGCAAAGTTTTGACGACACCACATGGATCAAGCCGGGCTTTGTCGCCTGGGACTGGTGGAACGGCTCACAGGTCGATATTGCCAATCCGGGCATGAATACCGACACCTATAAGGCCTTTACCGATTTTGCCGCCGATATGGGCCTTGAATACATCATGCTCGACGAAGGCTGGTCGGTCGGCTCGACCGTCGAAGCCAATCCCGCCGCCGACATCACCCAACCCAAGCCTGAGGTCGATCTGGCGGAAATCATCCGCTATGCCGCCAGCAAAGGCGTCAAGGTCTGGGTCTGGGTACAGTGGCAACAGCTTGAGGCCCAGATGGACGAAGCGCTGGCGACCTATGAAAAATGGGGCATAGCCGGCATCAAGGTCGATTTCATGAACCGCAACGATCAGGAAATGGTCGGCTTCTATCACCGCCTGCTGTCCAGGGCCGCGCAACACCGGATCATGGTCAATCTGCATGGCGCCTATCCGCCGAACGGCCTGAACCGCACCTATCCCAACTTCATCACACAGGAAGGCATATTGGGAGCGGAAAACAACAAATGGAGTACGCGCATCACCGCACAGCATAATGTGCGTCTGGCCTATACGCGCGGCCTCCTCGGCCCCAGCGACTATACACCCGGCGGTTTCCGCCACCTGACGCCTGAGGCCTTTGCCGAACAGGTGCGCTTCATCAACCCCTATGTCATGACGACACGCGGTCAGGCGCTGGCCCTGTATGTCATTTACGACAGCCCGTTGCAGATGGTTTCCGACAGCCCCTCAGCCTATAAAAAAGCCGATGGCACATGGGAAGACGGCGTGGATTTCCTTCAGGCCGTCCCCGCGACATGGGACGAAACCCGCTTCATTGGCGGTGACATAGACGACTATGTGGCCATTGCCCGCCGCAAGGGCGACACATGGTATGTCGGGGCGATCACCAATGCCGAGGGCCGCGACCTGAGCCTGTCCCTGCCCTTCCTGAAAGGCAGTTATCAGGCGCGTATCTGGGCCGATGGCGAGACGATCTCGACCCTCAAAACCGCACAGGCCCGCGTCAGCGCCAAGGATATGCTCACCCTGCGCCTCAGCCCGAACGGCGGCGGCGTGATCCTGCTGACGCCGGAACCCTGAGACGCCTCAGCGCCGAAGCGCCGATTGCAAAAGGGGTGGAGTCTGAGGCGAAAAGGCGTGTCTTTGAGAACCGAAGCGCAGCCTATTTAATATAGGTGAGCATCGGAAGCGCAGAAGATACGTCTTTGCAGACCAGAAAACGCCCCTTTTGGACGGCGCTTATCCGCGCCGCCGCTTCCCCTTTTTCCCCCCCTTGGGGCGGGAAAAGCGGACGATCTTGTTTTCCTCGAACACTTCCGAACGCGGCAGGCTGATGTGGCGCGGCCCCAGCCCGAACAGCGAGGCCATGGGCGCGTCATCGAGAAACACCGTATCGCTTTCGCCGTAGCCGTTGAAGCCCGTGGCCATGGCCACCCCATAGGCTCCCAGCATACCGATTTCGATATAGTCGCCTTCGGCCACATCCGCAGGCAGCCAGAACGGCCCCGGCATATGGTCGATGGAATCGCAGGTCGGGCCATAGAAACGGAAGGGTTTAAGTTCCGCTGTGGCGTCGGCGTCATCTTCGGCCCGATGGCGTTTGACCGGAAACGGCCACTTGGCGTGGGTGGCGTCGAACAGATTGCCATAGGCCCCGTCATTGAGATAAAGCGCATCGCCCTTGCGCAGGTCAACCCGCGTCAGGATCGAGGTCGATTCCGCCACCAGCGAGCGGCCGGGCTCGGCCCACAGTTCCGTCGCCTCATGCACCTTCATATCCTCGAAGGCGCGGTCGATGACGTCCATATATTCACTGAGGGCTGGCGGCACCATGCCGGGATAGATCGACGGGAAACCGCCGCCGACATCGACAATATCGGCCAGCACACCGGCCCGCACCAGCGAGCGCGACGCCGCTGACATGGCCGCGGCATAGGCGGTCGGGCGCATACATTGCGAGCCGACATGAAAGCTGATGCCCATCTTGTCCTGCGTCGCCTGCCGCGCCGCCAGCAACAGGGCGGGCGCTTCATAGACCTGTGCGCCGAACTTGTTGGTCAGGGGCAGGTTAGCCCCTTCGCCTGAGGTGGCCAGACGCACGATCAGGTTCAGGTCTTTCGCCCCGCCGGTGGACTCGAGGATCTTGGTCAGTTCGTCCTGCGTATCGAGGCTGAAGGTGCGCACCCCATAGTCGAAATAGGCTTCGGCAATGGCGCGGCGCGATTTCACCGGATGCATGAAGGCCAGACGCGCCTGAGGCGCCAGCTCACTGACCCGCTTTACCTCATTGATCGAGGCCACGTCAAAGGCACGCACACCGGCATCGCGCAGGGTCTCGATGACCCACGCGGACGGATTGGCCTTGACGGCATAAAAGATTTCACCTTTGAAGTGGCTCTGAAACCATTGCGCGGCAACGGTGACGGGCGCACGCCGCACAAGGGCGACGGGACGTTCCGGTGACTGCTCGCGGACCAGGTTCAGGGCCGTTTGGGAGTGATGTGTCACCGCCAAAATCCCTGTAGGAAAAAGTTAAACCCAGACCGGCGTTAGCAGCGTTTCGTGCCCACCTAAATCGTCAGCCGAAACTGAACGATCCCGAAGATGGACAGCCCAAGAAACTCTTAGGACTTTGTGTCGGGGTCCGCCGGAAGCGGGCTATATCCGGCATTTTGCCCCCTATGTAAAGACCTGAGCGGGGATAAAATTGCAATGCGTGCGCAACTGCGGTCTGTGAAAGCGGCATCGGTTGCAAATTCAGGCAAATGTCGGCAAATTCGCCGCGTCATGACAAAAGGATGCTACCCTTGACCGCGCACCGGCGCCTGATTCCTGTATGCTTTCTGCTTCTGGGCCTTATTATGGGCCTTATGACAGCCTGTCAGAAGGTTAAGGCCCCGCACGCGGACGAAGTGACCTTTGCCGTCGTCCTGCCGCAACAGGCCTCAGAAGCCGAAAGCGCCTGGCGCGCCTTCCTCGCCGACATGGCCAGCCTGACCGGCCTGAAGATCAAGGCGGATTTTGCCACAGACGATGACGCCGCCCTTCAGGCCCTGCATCATAAGCGCGTTCAGGCGGGCCTGTTTTCCAATACCGCCGCCCTGTCTGCCGTGCGCGCGGCCAATGCCTATGTCATTGCCCGCGCCTCGGACCCCAGTGCCCCCGAAGGTTATCACAGCCTGATCCTTGTCCGCGCCGGTTCCGGCCTCAGTCTGGAACATCTGATGGCTTGCAGCGGCGGCCTGCGTTTCGGCATGGGCGAGGCCACGTCTCTGGCCGGCAACCGCGCGCCCCTGACCTATCTGTTTTTGCCGCATAGGGCCGATCCCGAACGCTGCTTCGCCCTGATCGACCGCTCTGAACCTGACCGCCGCCTTGAGGCCCTGCTGTCAGGTCAGCTTGATGCCACCGTCAGCAACAGCGTCGCCCTGCAACGCTTTTCCACTAATGATCCCCAGTCTGCCGCGCGCCTGAAAGTGATCTGGACGTCCCCCCTGTTGCCTGATCCGCCGCTGCTGCTGCGTAAGGATCTCGATCCGGCCACGCGGGAAAAACTGCGCAGCTTCATCCTCAGCTACGGCAGCGGCGACGGCCCCGAAGCCGAGCGTCAGCGTGGCGTTCTGGCCCGTCTCGGCCTTGGCCTGTTTCAGCCTGCCGACGACACCCACCTCCTGCCCATGCGCGAAATGGAGGCCGCCGAAACCCTGATGACGGCGCGCCAGACCGGCACCCCCGCCGGCATAGCTGAGGCCGAACAACAGCTCAGAACCCTCACCGACAAACGGCGCGCTCTGGCCAAACCGGCCGAAGCCCCCCCTGATCCTGAATAAAAAACCGGCAAATAGGTTCTGACGGCTTCTGTGCTACACTCAGGCTTCACGGGCGGGTTCACGCAAACGGAGCCGATGATGAGCTTTTTTTCAAAAATCAAAAACGCGATTTTCCGTAAGAAACCGGTACCTGCCGAAGCCGCTCCCGACATCGCCATCACACCGGCCGCTACCGCCGCGACCAGCAGGTCATCCGTCAGGAACCGGAGACTCTGGCCAATGTCGATGTCGAAACCATCCTTGATGACGCCGCCGGAAAGGCCGGTCAGCCGCTCAACTGGCGCACTTCGATCGTCGATCTTCTGAAATTGCTCGACCTTGACTCAAGCCTTGCGGCGCGTCAGGAACTGGCGGCGGAACTTGGTCATAACGGCCCCTTCACCGGCACGGCGGAACAGAATATCTGGCTGCACAAACAGGTGCTGAACAAGCTGGCAGAAAACGGCGGACACCTGCCGCCCGAACTGCTCGATTAGAGCGTTTTCCGTTCCAATTAAATCGGAACAACGCTCTTATTTTTTGTTTTGACACGCTTTTTAATCCGAAAAGGGCGTCACACGTTTCGGAAAGCGCTCTAACCGAGAACCTCATTCAGCCAGTCGGCATAGGGCGGGCTGACCTGTTCGGCACGGGTGGCGATGATTTCCGGCACCTCATAGCTGTGGCTGGCGCGCACAAAGGCCTCCAGAGCCGGCCATTTATCAGCCCGCGTCTTGGCGGTCAGCAAAACCTCAGAGGCCGTCTCAACTGCCCCGTCCCACACATAGGTCGAACGCACGGACTGACTCTGCACACAGGCCGCCAGCCGCAATTCGATCAGTTTGTGCGCCAGCGCCTCCGCCTCGGCAGAGGTCGCGCAGGTAATGGACACGATCAGAATATCCGTCATGGCTATCCCTCCTCTGCGGCCAGCGGCGGAGAGGGCCAATCCACCCTGGCCCCCTCCTCTGTCGCCTAGTAGCGATAATGCTCAGGCTTGAACGGCCCGGCTACCGGCACATTGATGTAATCCGCCTGTTCCTGACTGAGTTTGGTCAGTTTGGCCCCCAGTTTCTCAAGGTGCAGCAGCGCCACCTTCTCATCCAGATGCTTGGGCAGGGTATAGACCTGACGCTCATAGGCCGGATTATTCGTCCACAGTTCGATCTGGGCCAGGGTCTGGTTGGTGAACGACGCCGACATGACAAACGACGGGTGGCCCGTAGCATTGCCGAGATTGACCAGACGCCCTTCGGACAGGACGATGATCTTCTTGTTGTCGGGGAATTCGACGTGATGCACCTGCGGCTTGATCTCGTCCCACCTGAAGTTACGCAGGGCGCCGATCTGGATTTCGGAGTCGAAGTGACCGATATTACAGACAATGGCGTTGTGCTTCATCTCGCGCATATGCTCAAGACGCAGCACGTCCTTGTTGCCGGTGCAGGTGACGAAGATATCGCCTTGCGCCGCCACTTCCTCAACCGTGCGCACCTCATAGCCTTCCATCGCCGCCTGAAGCGCGCAAATTGGATCGACTTCGGTGACGATAACGCGCGCCCCGCCGTTACGCAGGGACGCCGCCGAGCCCTTGCCGACATCGCCATAGCCCAGCACCACCGCGACCTTACCCGCCAGCATGACGTCCGTGGCGCGACGAATGGCATCGACCAGCGATTCCCGACAGCCATAGAGGTTGTCGAACTTCGACTTGGTCACCGAGTCGTTGACATTGATCGCGGGGAAAGGCAGCTCGCCCTTCTGCGCCATATGATAGAGGCGATGCACGCCGGTCGTAGTTTCTTCGGATACGCCGATGATGGCGTCACGAATGGCGCTGTAGAAACCGGGCTTTTCCTTCAGATAGCGCTTCATGACCTTATAAAGCGCTTCTTCTTCCTCATTGGTCGGGTTCTCAAGGATCGTCGGGTCTTTTTCCGCCTTGGGCCCCAGCACCGTCAGAAGCGTCGCGTCCCCGCCGTCATCGAGGATCAGGTTCGGATAGCCGCCATCATGCCACTCAAAAATCTTGTGCGCATAGTCCCAGTATTCCTCAAGCGTCTCGCCCTTGATGGCAAACACCGGCGTGCCCTTTGCGGCAATGGCCGCGGCAGCATGGTCCTGCGTCGAGAAGATATTACATGACGCCCAACGCACCTCGGCCCCCAGCGCCTGAAGCGTCTCGATCAGCACGCCCGTCTGGATGGTCATGTGCAGCGAACCGGCGATGCGCGCGCCCTTCAACGGCTGCTTAGGGCCATATTCCGCCCGCGTGGCCATCAGGCCCGGCATTTCGCCTTCGGCAATCTCAAGTTCCTTGCGGCCCCAATCGGCCAGAGACAGGTCGCGGACAATATAATCTTGGGTTTGGGCGGACATAGGCTGCTCGTCTGAAATGAATACACTTGAACGCCTTATAGCCTCCCCGCCCCCGCAACGCAATAAAGACATAAAGATGTCTTTATGTGCCATCGTCAGAAAAACTTTACCAACCGTCCTTACACTCAGGCACTCAGGGCACCTTTTTTAGAACGGGGTTGGGGAGCCGGTCATAAACCGTCGTACGGTTTGACCTTTCGGGGGATTATGCGCTAGGCATGGCACCCAAATTCAGGGAGCAGATTTAATGGCCGATACTTCGCAACCGCTTTTCACTGCCGTACGCCACGACTGGACGAAGCCTGAGATTGCCGCCCTGTTCGACCTGCCATTTATGGAACTGGTGTTTCGCGCCACTACCGTGCATCGCCAGACCTTCGACCCCAACGAAGTCCAGTTGTCGCAGCTTTTGTCGATCAAGACCGGCGGCTGTGCGGAAAACTGCGGCTACTGCTCGCAATCGGCGTACCACGATACCGGCCTCAAGGCGTCAAAACTGATGCCGGTCGATGAGGTATTGACCGCCGCCAGGGCCGCAAAAGATGGCGGGGCGCAGCGCTTCTGCATGGGGGCGGCCTGGCGCGACCTGAAAGACCGCGACGTGCCTGCGCTGGCCTCAATGATTGCCGAAGTGAAGGCGATGGGCCTTGAAACCTGCGCCACCCTGGGCATGATCACCCCGGATCAGGCAAAAGCCCTGAAAGAGGCGGGCCTTGATTATTACAACCACAATCTCGATACCTCACCGGAATATTACGCCAGCGTCGTCACTACCCGCACCTATCAGGAGCGCCTCGATACGCTTGAGGCCGTGCGCGAGGTCGGCATGAAAACCTGCTGCGGCGGCATTGTCGGCCTTGGGGAAGCGCGTGAGGATCGTGTCTCCTTCCTGCATCAGATTGCCACCCTGCCCGCCCATCCCGACAGCATCCCGATCAACAACCTTGTGCCCGTGGCTAATACGCCGCTGGGGGAACGGGCAAGGGTCAAGGGCGGCGTTTCCCCGATCGAATTCGTACGCACGATCGCCGTGGCCCGTATTCTCTGCCCGAAATCCATGGTGCGCCTCAGTGCCGGCCGCAACGAAATGTCCGAGGAACTTCAGGCCCTGTGCTTTATGGCCGGTGCCAATTCGATCTTTGTCGGCAATCAGCTTCTGACCACCCCCAACCCCGAACGCGGCACCGACGCCCATCTGCTGCGTGAACTGGGCCTGCGTCCGATGGCCGAACCGCAATAACCGGAGTCCCCTTTCATGAGCTTCCTGACCGCCGCCGAAGCTGTTGCCCGTCTGAATGGCCTCTACAGCCGTGCGGTCGAGGCGCTGCAAACCGACCTTCAGGCCTATCTGTCCGACCGCACCCTGCCCGCACAGGCGGCCCGTGCTGCCGGACGGTATTGCTATCCCGCCCTGACCGTAGTGTGGAAAGGCGCCGGTGGCCCCGAAGGTGATGACGCTCCGCTGATGCACCATCATCCGGTGGTCAATCGCGCCTTTGCCCGCTTTTCCCGCCCCGGCACCTACAGCTCATCGATCACCCGTCCCGACCTGTTCGGCCCGTCCATCGCCGAACAGCTTGAACTTCTGGTGCGCGACTATGGTGCGGAAATCAGCGTCGGCCTCTCCGATCAGGAAATCCCCTATCCTTATGTGCTGGACGGGGCGGGTCTGGATCTCAATGCCGTCTCGGCCTTCGATCTGGCACGCCATTTCCCGACCACTGAACTGGCCCTGATCGGCAACGAGGTCGCCGACGGTCTGTATATCGAAGACCCTCAGGGCACCCGCCCGCTGGTGCTGTTCGATGGTCTGCGCACGGACTTTTCCCTCGCGCGCCTGAAACATTATACCGGCACCCCCGCCGGGCACACGCAGTCTTACATTCTGCTCACGAATTATCACCGTTATGTGGATGTGTTCGTCGCCTATGCCCTTGAGGAACTGAAACGCCCCGACAGCCCCTATACGGCCCTGTCCTGCTGCGGCAATCTGCTGATCACCAAAGACACGCCGAACCCACTGGAACTGATCGCCAACTCCCCCTGGCGCAAGCACCAGATGCCCGCCTATCACCTGCTACGCCCCGACCGTCAGGGCATCAGTCTGGTCAATATCGGCGTCGGCCCGTCCAATGCCAAAAACATCACCGACCATCTGGCGGTCATGCGCCCGCATGTCTGGCTGATGATCGGCCACTGCGGAGGCCTGCGCCCGTCGCAGATCATCGGCGACTATGTGCTGGCCCATGCCTATCTGCGCGACGATCATGTGATGGACAATGTCCTGCCGCGTGAGATTCCCATTCCGCCGATTGCCGAAGTGCAGGTCGCCCTGCAAAAAGCGGCGGAAACCGTTACCGGACAAGACGGAGACGCACTGAAACGGCGCCTCAGAACCGGCACAGTGGTCACCACCGACGACCGTAACTGGGAACTGCGCTATTCGTCATCGGCCCTGCTGTTCTCCCAGAGCCGGGCGGTGGCCATCGATATGGAAAGCGCCACACTGGCCGCACAGGGTTATCGTTTCCGCGTCCCCTATGGCACGCTTTTGTGCGTGTCGGACAAGCCGCTGCACGGGGAACTGAAGCTGCCGGGTCAGGCTAATCATTTTTATGAACGGGCCATAGCCGAACATATCGACATCGGTTTTGAGACGATCAGTCTGCTGCGTCAGGCAGGGTCGCGCCTGCATTCCCGCAAATTGCGCGCCTTCGACGAACCGCCCTTCCGTTAAACCGGCCAAAAAAAGGGCCCGACGGGCGATGCTTATGCGCGCCTTATCGGGCCTGTCAGGACATATATCATGGACCTCCATCCATAGGCTGATCAACAACCGGCAAAGGTTATTAAAAAACCTGTATTTATTTTGATCCTCAAACACTTAAACTACGAATCAAGAAGTCGTGAATATTAGGCCCTGATGACCGCTGCCTCCCTCACCCACCTGCATGTGCTGAAGCTGCCGTTCATGGCGATGGAAAGCCTGCTCGATGCCATTTTCGAGCTGGATCATGCCGCCGCCTTCCTGTCCGACGGCAGCGAACGCGGGCGCTGGTCATGGCTGTGCACCCATGCCGACGCCATCAGCGTGCTGGACTATAACGACAGCCGCAAACCTGAGGAGGTACTGGGGGCCGCCCTGAAAACCAGCCGTTTCCCGACCACACAGATCAGTGGCGATCAGGGGGATTTGCCGCCCTTCACCGGCGGTCTGGTCGGCTATATGAGTTTTGAACTGGGGGCGCGGCTGGAAAACCTCAATCCGCGCCCGTTCCGCGTCGAAGGGCGCGGGGCCTGGCCGGAAATGATCATCCTGCGCTTTCCGGCCCTGCTGGCCTTTGACCATAAGACCCGCCGCCTGCTGGCGCTGGGGCGCGGACGTGATGAGCTTGAGGCCTATAACCGCGCCCTGCACATGCAGAAACTCCTGCATCAGACCCTGTCACGCAATCCCCCCTATGTGACGCCCCAGCCGCCCCTGCGCGGGCCGCTGGTGCTTGAAACGCCGGACGCGGTTCACGAAGACAAGGTGGCCACCCTTATCCAGCAAATCCATGCCGGCGACCTGTTTCAGGCCAATCTGGCGCGCGGCTGGCGCGGCGAACTGTCGGCGGGCATGACCATCGGTCGCATACTCAAGGGTCTGCAACGTCAGGGGGCCAGTCCCTTCGGCGCGGCGCTGCGCCTGCAAAACCGCGCCATCATCTCCAACAGCCCCGAACGCTTCATCCGCCTTGAGGCCGGTGGCCGCCTTGAAACCCGCCCGATCAAGGGCACGCGCCCGCGTGGCAAGACCCCGGCCGCCGACCGCAAACAGGCCGAAGCCCTGTTGAACAGTGAAAAAGACAGGGCCGAAAACCTGATGATCGTCGATCTGATGCGGCATGACCTGTCGAAATTCGCCAGGGTCGGTTCAGTAAAGGTTGAGACGCTCAACGGGCTGGAAACCTATCCCAATGTGCATCATCTGGTGTCGGTCATTACCGCGCAACTGGCGGAAGGCTATGATGCCGGTGACGTCCTGCTCAAAAGTTTCCCGCCGGGGTCGGTCAGCGGCGCGCCCAAGGTGCAGGCCCTGAAGGTCATTGCCGAGCTTGAGGCCCCGCGCGGCCCCTATTGCGGCGCTCTGTTCTATGTCGATGCCTCAGGCGCGATGGACTCAAGCGTTCTGATCCGCACCCTGATCATGGAACAGGAAGAAAGCAAACTCTGGCACCTGCGCGCCTGTGCCGGCGGTGGCATAGTGGCCGACAGCGACCCGAAATCCGAGCGCATCGAAACCGAAACCAAGCTGTCGCTGATCCGTAACCTGCTGGAAAACAGCGACATCTGACCCGCCCCTCCGTTGAGGCGATCAGGCGGTCAACGTCGCCTCAAGCCATGCCATATCCGCGTCCGACAGGCCGAAATGATGGCCGACCTCATGGATAAGGATCAGCCGCACCAGTTCATCGAGCCGCACTTCTGTCTCCGCCCATTCCTCCAATATCGGCCTGCGGAACAGATGCACCATCGGCGGCAGATCGCCGGTAAAGGCTTCCTGCTCTGCCGGTCGCCCCGTATAAAGACCTGTCAGTTCAAACGGGTCGTCGATCCCCAGCTCGGCCAGCAGGTCTTCGGACGGAAAGTCCTCAACGACCAGCACCACACCTTTAAGGTAACCGGCAAAAGGCTCCGGCAATCCTGCCAGAGCCTCGCGCGCGATATGATCGATGTCTTCCAGTGTCGGGGCAATGCCGAAGGTCACGGCCTAGCCCTGAAAATCTTCCGGCAGGCCGACGGCATGGAAACCGGCATCGACATGGACGACTTCGCCGGTTGTCGAAAGGCCAAGATCGGAAGCCAGCCACAGGGCGGCACCGGCCACGCCCTCCATCGAGGTTTCTTCCTTCATCAATGAGAACTGCCCCGACCTGGCGTGCAGGCCGCGCCCGCCGCTGATACCGGCCAGAGACAGGGTGCGCATGGCCCCTGCGGAAATGGCGTTGGCGCGGATGCCCTTCGGCCCCAGATCACGGGCAATGTAGCGCGTGGAGGCTTCAAGCGCGGCCTTGGCCACACCCATGGTGTTATAGTTCGGAATAACCCGTTCGGCCCCCAGATAGGTCAGGGTGATCAGCGACCCGCCATTGGGCATAAGCTCTGCCGCCCGGCGCGACACATCGACAAACGAAAAGGCCGACACATTCAGCGCCAGCAAAAAGCCTTCGCGCGTGGTGTTTTCCACGAACGAGCCTTGCAGTTCGTTCTTGTTGGCAAAGGCCACCGAATGAACAACGAAGTCGATTTCGCCATAAATCTCTTTCAGTCTGGCAAAGGCCGCATCCATCGAGGCGTCATTGGTGACATCGGCTTCGATCAGGTGTTTGATGCCTGCCGATTGCGCCAGAGGCTCCACGCGGCGCAGCAGGCTTTCGCCCAGATAGGACAGGGCAATATCGGCCCCTTGCGCCGCCAGTTGCGAGGCAATGCCCCAGGCTATGGACTTGTCATTGGCCACGCCCATGACCAGCCCCTTCTTGCCCTTCATCAGGTCGCCCTTGGGGAATTTCCAGCCGTCTTCGCTCATTTTACATCCTCTTTTATCATCCTCCCCTGCAAGGCGGGGGAGGTGTCACGGCGTAGTCCGTGACGGAGGGGGCAATTGCGCTATTGGTGCCCCACCCACCTCTTCGGGGTCCATCCTCTCACGTCAAACAGGGAGGGATGAAAAGATTAAGTTAATCAGATATCAGCCTGAGACAGGATGATCGATCCGTTGGTGCCGCCGAACCCGAAGGAGTTGGACATCACCGTCTCCAGCGCCCCGTCGCGGCGCTCACGCAGGATCGGCACGCCTTCAAAGGCCGGATCGAGCGTTTCGATATGGGCGCTCCTGGCGGCAAAGCTGTGGCGCAGCATCAAAAGACTATAGATGGCTTCCTGTGCGCCTGCGGCCCCAAGGCTGTGACCGGTCAGGGATTTCGTCGAGGAAATCAGCGGCATGGCTTCGCCGAACACATTGCGGATTGCACCGATTTCGCGCTCGTCGCCCACCGGTGTAGAGGTACCGTGCGGATTGAGATAATCGATCTTGCGGCCACCGGCGACGCGCAGGGCCTCACGCATACAGCGTTCCGCGCCCTCCCCTGAAGGGGCCACCATATCATAGCCGTCGGAATTGGCGGCATAGCCCACGACCTCGGCCCAGATGTCCGCGCCGCGCGCCTTGGCGTGTTCATATTCCTCAAGCACCAGCGCCCCGGCCCCGCCAGCGATGACAAAGCCATCGCGGTTGGCATCATAGGCGCGTGAGGCGACCTGCGGCGTGTCGTTATATCTGGTGGACATGGCCCCCATGGCGTCGAACAGGTTGGACAGGGTCCAGTCCAGTTCTTCGGTGCCACCGGCCAGCATGATGTCCTGCTTGCCCCAGGCGATCTGTTCCGCCGCCGCGCCGATGCAATGCACCGAGGTCGCACAGGCCGACGAGATGGAATAGTTGATACCGCGAATCTTGAACCAGGTCGCCAGCACCGCCGACGGGCCGGAGGACATGGCCTTGGGCACGGCGAACGGCCCGATGCGCTTGGGGCCTTTGTCGCGGGTGGTCTGGGCGGCCTCGACTATGGTGCGCGTCGAGGGGCCGCCGGCACCGAAAATAATGCCGGTGCGTTCATTGGAGATTTCGTGCGCCTCAAGACCGGCCATGGCAATGGCCTGCTCCAGCGCCACATGGCCATAGGCCAGACCGTCCGACAGGAAGCGGGCGGCCCGACGATCGACATAGGGCGTCCAGTCTCCAAGGCTCGGGGGCGCATGAACCTGACATTTGAAGCCCAGTTCCGCATATTCAGGGGCGGCGACAATACCTGATTTCGCTTCCCGCAGGGCGGCCGTCACCTCATCGGCGCCTGTGCCGATAGAGGAAACAATACCCAATCCCGTGACGACTACCCTACGCATGAAACCCGTTCCCCGTTATACGCTTAAACTAAACCAGATCCTTGGCGTCGAACAGACCCACGCGCAGGCCTGCCGCACTATAGATGGGCTTGTCGTCGGCCAGCACAACCCCGTCGCCGATGCCCATGATCAGCTTGCCCGACATGACCCGCTTCATATCGATGCGATAGGTCACTTTTTTGACATTGGGCGTCACCTGACCGGTGAATTTCACCTCACCGACCCCAAGGGCGCGGCCACGGCCGGGATTGCCCGACCAGCCGAGGAAGAAGCCCACCAGCTGCCACATGGCATCAAGCCCCAGACAGCCCGGCATCACCGGATCGCCGATAAAGTGGCAGCCGAAGAACCAGAGATCGGGATTGATATCCAGTTCGGCCTCGATAAAGCCCTTGTTATAGGCACCGCCATCACGGGTAATGGTGTTGATGCGATCCATCATCAGCATCGGCGGGGCGGGCAGCTGCGCATTGCCGGGGCCGTACATTTCACCGCGCGCACAGGCCAGAAGGGCTTCGTAATCGAAAGAAGAAGGACGCTCGCTCATGAAGGCTCCGGTAGAATCGAACACGGATGGAGGTCATCCGGCATCAAAGTTACATGTTGTAAGGATGCGTTACACGACCGAAGGCGCAGGCTCAACCCTTTTTCATTTCCGCCCCGCCCCCAGACGGGTCATAATATCAGGGCGCTTGCAGACAGCCCCCGCCTGTGCCCCCCACAGGAGATTTTCCTCGACCCAACCGCTTTCACGCCCGACCGTGATGCGGCAATAGTCATCCTGACATTTATCGAGCGTCGCCAGAGCGCGGGCGCGCACATGGGTTTTGATACGTCCGTCATCCTGAGGCTTCGCCCTGAGGGGCCACGCCTGAGTGCCGGTGACAATCACCGAGCGGCGCGGCGACAACAGGCTCTTGGCCACCCAGGCAATCCCGCCGTCGGGGTCGCAGATCATCCGCCATTCCTTGGTTTCGGTAATGATCTGCACCGGCAACCCCTTCTGGTGATAGGTCCACAGGATCTTGTTGTCGCGTGACGGCCCCGAACGGGCATTGGTTTCGTTGAACTTGAGGCTGGCCCAGCGCGGTACGGGCTGTTTTGAGGGCGTGTCATAGACCTGAGGCGGCGCGGTCTGCGCCTGCGCCCCCGCCGCGAACAGCCCGACACACAGCCCCAGACACAGATATGCCATGTGCCTGAAGGTCTTCAAACGGCCATGATAGCTGGCAAAATGCATGAAAACACACAATGGACTTGAAAATCCGGTCATATGGGGAAATCTGCTCATATCGGTTTGCAGCGAACAGGATAAGGGCTTAAAGCCCTGACCGGAGAATCTGCGGCAAAACTTCAGATTTGGTTAACAAGACCCTAAGACGGGCTACAAAAACAAAAATGCTGTGCATGTCCTCAGGACGCGCAATCAAAGGTAGCTGAGGGAAAAAGAAAGAGGGCCCATGGGTACGAAGAAACTTAATGTCGTCATGACCGTCAAACTGCCGGACGGAGTCGAGACGCGTTTTCGTGAACTGTTCAACACGACCCTGTGGCTGACCAAGGAACCCATGCCGCGTGAAAAGCTGCTTGAGGCCGCGGCGACGGCGGATGTGGTGGTGTCCTCTATCAATGACCGCATAGACGAGGCCTTTTTCGCCGCCGCCGGTGAGCAACTGAAAATGATCGCCAATTTCG
>Ga0222423_1000472_pt1 | contig 27662 bp, 27 predicted proteins | sample 3A0metagenome_FD_182472 | JGI IMG/M metagenome (GOLD analysis project Ga0222423, IMG submission 182472) | Enriched microbial communities from leaf-cutter ant dump, University of Wisconsin, Madison, United States - 3A0 (version 2) | ecosystem: Environmental > Terrestrial > Nest > Insects nest >...
CAGCGGCGCGACGTGGACCAACGACATCAGCCACGGTGAGCTGGTCCGGTCCAGCAACGACCAGACGATGACCGTGGACGCCTGCAACCTGCAGCTGCTCTACCAGGGTCGTTCGCCGAGCTCGAGCGGCGACTACGGCCTGCTGCCGTACCGGCCCGGGCTGCTGACGTTGCAGCGCTGACGCGCCAACCACGCCGGCGGCCGAACACCCCGCACCGCTCGTCCGGTGCGGGGTGTTCGTGCGTGTGCGACGCGCGGATGCGGCCTCGGGTCGACATGCTGGAACGGACGACGACGAGCCGACCGTGACCAGGAGGTCCGCAGATGCCTGACGACGAGAGCGAGCGTCCTGCCGAGCCCGACGACGGAACCGTCGTCGCGTCCGACGACGAGCCGCCGCACGCGCTGCCTGAACCGCCCGCACCGATGGTCGACGCGCGGGGGATCGGGCTGCGGTTGCGCTCGGGCTGGGTCTTTCGGCACATGGACGTGCGTGCGACGGCTGGGGAGTCGGTCGAGCTCGTCGGCAGCGGCGGCACGGGACGATCGATGCTGCTGCTCGCGCTCGTCGGCCGCGCGCGACACTCCGACGGGGTGCTCGACGTGCTCGGGACGAGCCTGCAGCCGGGCCGACGCGGAGCAGCGCAGGCACGGGCGGTCCGCCGGCGGACGTCGGTCGCGCGGATCGGTCCGGCGATCGAGCTCGACGAGCAGCTCACGGTCGCGCAGTCGGTGTCCGACCGGCGGCGGTGGGACGGCGCGGTGACGACGTTCGAGGAGGCCGCCGCGCTCGTCGGCCTCGGGGTCGCGGGTGCGACGCGCGTCGAGCACCTCACTGCCGTCGATCGCACGCTCCTGGCCGTCGCGCTCGCCCTCATGGCTCCGCACGAGGTCCTGGTGCTCGACGATGCCGACGTCGGGCTGTCGAGCGACGAGCACCTGCGCGTCGGCGAGGCGCTCGCGGACGTCGCCGCGACGGGGGTCGCCGTGCTCTCGTCGGCCGCGCGCCCCAGCGGTGCAGCCCGTGCCGCCGTCGTCCCCATGCACGCCCACCGGCCCGTCCACGCGGCACAGGAGGCCCGATGAACGCCCTCGCGCTGGCCCTCGAGGAGCTGCGCCGGTACCGACGCCCGCTGGAGCGCATCGCCATCGCGTTCCTCGTGCTCGTCCCCAGCCTGTACGGCGGGCTCTACCTGTGGTCGAACTGGGACCCCTACGCGAAGGTCGACACGATCAAGGTGGCCGTGGTGAACGAGGACGAGCCCGTCACCACGGAGGACGGCGAGAAGGTCGACGCCGGTGCGCAGATGGTCGACGAGCTGAAGAAGGAGCCTGTCGTCGACTGGACGCTCACGGACGCAGCCGACGCGGCCGACGGGCTCGCGAACGGTCGCTACCTCATGACGCTGACCATCCCGCACGACTTCTCCGCGAACCTGGCCTCGGTGGCGGAGGGTAACCCGACGTCCGCGAAGGTGATCCTGGCGCGCGACGGCGCCAACGGGTTCATCGTGTCGGTCGCGTCCCGCGGCGCGGCGCTCGAGCTGCAGGAGCGGATCAACCAGGCCGCCACGGAGGCGTACCTGCGCGTCGCGTTCGGGCAGCTCGACGAGCTGCGCGACGGCATCCACGACGCCGCCGAGGGCGCGCAGCAGCTGGCCGACGGGGCGAAGGAGGCGCACGACGGCGCCACGTCGCTGGAGTCGGGCCTGGGCGACGCGGTCGACGCGTCGGGCAAGCTCGCGACGGGCGCCGACAAGGTGGCGGACGGCAACGAGAAGATCGCCGGTGTCGTCGACCCGGTCGTCGACGACATCGTCCCTGCGCTGCCGAAGATCGCGGACGCGACCGACGACCTGACGGGCGCCGTCGCCGACCTGACCGACGCGGTCTCCGGCGGCTCGGACGGCATCGACGCCACCACGCAGGCCGTCGTCGCCCAGCTGGACGCGCTCGCCACGTCGGACCCGGACCTCGCGGCCGACCCGAGGTTCCAGCGTGCCCAGGACGCCGCGCAGCAGGCAGCCGATCGCGCCGACGACATCGCGAGCGCCGCCGACGACGTCGCGAAGGCCGCCGGCGACGTCGACACCAAGGTGACGTCGATTAACAAGGGCGTGCCCGCGCTGCAGACCAAGCTCACGGGCGCCCGCGACGACATCGACGACCTCGCCACCGGGGCGCGTCAGGTGGCCGACGGGCTGGCCGACCTGACCCCGGCGCTGAAGAAGGCGCAGGACGGCGCCGGCGACCTCGCCGACGGGACCGCCTCGCTGCAGAAGGGCGCGACCACCCTGGCCGACGAGCTCGGCAAGGCTGCGGGCCAGGTGCCGCAGGTCGCCGACCCCGCCGCGACCGCGTCGTCGCTGTCGTCCCCGTCGCTCATCGACGAGCGCGGCGTCAACCAGGCGCCCACCTACGGCGCGGGTCTGGCTCCGTTCTTCTTCGGCATCGCGCTGTGCGTGTTCGGCGTCGTCGCGTTCACGGTCCTGCGGCCGGTGAACCCGCGCGGGCTGACGTCACGGCGCGGGTCGTTCGGCGTCGAGCTGGCCGGGTTCCTGCCCGTCGCGACCATCGGCGTCGTCGGCGGCTGGGTGCTCACGGGCATCATCGCCGTCGCGCTCGGGCTCGACCCGGTGTCGTGGCCGCGGCTGCTGGGCCTGGTCACCCTGGGGTCGCTCGCCTTCACGGCGGTCGCGCACGCGCTGCGGACGGCGTTCGGGGTGGTCGGCTCGTCGGTCGCGCTGGTGCTGCTCATGCTCCAGCTCACCAGCTGTGCCGGCATCTACCCCGTGCAGACGCTGCCCGGCTTCTTCCAGGTCCTCCACCCGCTGCTGCCCATGACGTACGTCGTCGACGGGTTGCGCATCGCGATGACCGGCGGCCCCACGGCCAGGTTCTGGACCGACCTGGCCGTGGTGGCCGGCTTCCTCGTGCTGTTCGTCGTCGCCGGCACGGTGGCCGTGAGGTGGCGCCGACGGTGGCACGTCGGCGACCTCAAGCCCGTGCTGGGGGAGTAGGGCGTCAGTCCCCGTGCGACTCGGCGGCCAGCGCGGCCGCACCCACGATCCCTGCGGCGTTGCGCAGCTCGGCCGGGACGATCTTCGTGCGGATGTCCAGCAGCGGCAGGAAGTCCTTGTGGTGCTTGCTGACCCCGCCGCCCACGACGATCAGGTCGGGCCAGAACAGGTTCTCCACGACCGTGAAGTAGCGCTGCAGGCGCTGCGCCCACTGCTCCCAGTCCAGACCCTCGCGGTCGCGGACCGACTCGGCGGCGCGCGACTCGGCGTCGTGCCCGTCGATCTCGAGGTGTCCCAGCTCGGTGTTGGGGACCAGCTGCCCGTCGACGATCAGGGCGGAGCCGATGCCGGTGCCGAGCGTCACGACCAGCACGACGCCGGCGACGTCCTTGGCGGCACCGTAGGCGACCTCGGCGAACCCGGCAGCGTCCGCGTCGTTGACCGCGACGACCTTGCGGCCGGTCGCGTCGCTGAACAGCTTCTGCGCGTCGGTCCCGATCCAGGACTTGTCGACGTTCGCGGCCGACTGTGCGACGCCGTGCAGCATGACGGCGGGGAACGTGACGCCGATCGGGACCTTCTTGTCCAGGTCGAACGAGTCGACGATCTCGGCGACGGTCTTCGCGACCGCGTCGGGCGTCGCGGGCTGGGGCGTCGGGATGCGCAGGCGGTCGGCGGCGAACTCGCCCTTGTGCAGGTCGACCGGCGCGCCCTTGATGCCGCTGCCGCCGATGTCGATGCCGAACGCGACGTCGTGGTGCGAGTGCTTGTGGTGGCTCATGGCAGTGTCAGGATCTCCGCTCCGTCTTCGGTGACCAGCAAGGTGTGCTCGAACTGCGCGCTGCGGCGACCGTCGGCGGTGAGCACCGTCCAGTCGTCGTCCCACATGATCCAATCAGCTGTGCCGAGGTTGAGCATGGGCTCGATCGTGAACACCATGCCCGGCTCGATGATCGTGTCGTACATCGGCGCGGCGTCGTAGTGCGGCACGACGAGCCCGGTGTGGAACGCCGGGCCGACGCCGTGACCCGTGTAGTCGCGCACCACGCCGTAGCCGAAGCGGTCCGCGTACTTCTCGATGACCCGGCCGATGACGTTGAGCTCGCGGCCTGGCTTGACGGCCTTGATCGCCCGGGCGAGGGCCTCGGCGGTCCGCTCGACGAGCAGCCGCGACTCCTCGTCGACGTCGCCCGCCAGGAAGGTCGCGTTGTTGTCGCCGTGCACGCCGCCGATGTAGGCCGTGACGTCGATGTTGACGATGTCGCCGTCCTCGATCACGGTCGAGTCGGGGATGCCGTGGCAGATCACCTCGTTGACGGAGGTGCACAGCGCCTTCGGGAAGCCTCGGTAGCCCAGCGTCGACGGGTACGCGCCGCGGTCGAGCAAGAACTCGTGCCCGATCCGGTCCAGCTCGTCCGTCGTGATCCCGGGCTCGACCGCGCGGCCGACCTCGGCCAGCGCCTGCGCACCGATGCGCGCCGCGACCCGGATCCGCTCGATCATCTCGTCGGGGAACACGTCGGGACCCTCCCACGGTGCCGGACCCGGCTTGCCGACGTACTCGGGGCGCGCGATGGTGGCGGGGACGGGACGACGAGGGCTCACGCGACCCGGGACCAGGGCGCTGCGGCTGTGCACGGGCAACATGACTGGCAGTCTACGAGCAGGTCCGGGGCGCGGCCCCGGCAGGTGAGAGGAGCACGACGATGGCCGGCGACTTCTGGTTCAACACCGAGACCCACGAGGTCGAGGAGGGGCGGCAGAGCGACTGGAGCAAGCTCATGGGGCCGTACGGCAGCCGCGACGAGGCGGCGAAGGCGATCGAGAAGGCGAAGGCGCGCAACAAGGCCTGGGATGCCGACGACGAGAGCTGATCCGCTGCCGTCGGACCTGCCCGTCCCACCCGGCATCAAGCACACCTGGTTCGAGGACGCCGCGGGCATCCTCGTCGGGACGTTCGTCGTCTCTCTCGGCCTGTTCCTGCTCAGGTCCGTGCACGCGGTGACGGGCGGGACAGCGGGTCTGTCGCTGCTGGTGGGATATGTGGTCGACGTGCCGTTCGGTGTGCTGTTCGCGCTGGTCAACCTGCCGTTCTTCCTGCTGGCCATCAGCAAGAAGGGCTGGGACTTCACGGTCCGCACGGGCATCTGCATCGCGATCGTCTCGGTGCTCAGCGCCGTGCACCCGCGGATGTTCGGGGACCTGGACCTGCCCGTCGCCTACGGCGTCCTGGCGGGCAACGTGCTGGCCGGTGTGGGGCTGCTGATCCTGTTCCGGCACCGGTCCAGCGTCGGTGGGTTCAACATCGTCGCGCTCGTCGCGCAGGACCGGCTCGGCTGGCGCGCCGGCTACGTGCAGATGGCGCTCGACACGGTCGTCGTGCTCGCGTCGCTGTGGGTCGTGGACGTCACGACGGTCCTGCTGTCCGCCGCGGGTGCCGCGCTGCTCAACCTGATCCTGGCCATGAACCACCGGCCGGGACGGTACGCGGGCTACTGAGGCGCCCTCGCGGCGACGACCGCGACGACCGGGCGGTGGTCGCTGCCGCCCGTCGCCGGCAGGACCCGAAAGCTGACAGGGCGCCACGTGCGGCCGTCGACCAGGACGTGGTCGATCGGCGTCGCGAGCCACGACGGGACCGCCGCGGGCCACGTGCCGCTCGCGGCGCGGCCCACCTCCGCCGCGACGTCGACGCACGGGCCGAGGTCACGCAGGCCCGGATGGTCGATCGTCGCGTTGAAGTCACCGGCGACGACCGCGCCCGGGTTGGCCGCGCACTCGTCGGCCGCAGCACGTGTCTCCGCACGCCAGGCGGACATGGACCCGACCGACGACGGCGAGACGGGGTGGACGGCGACGAGCGTCGGGGCGCCTTGTGCGCGAGTGACGAGGCCGCCGTGGCGCAGCGGGAGCGGGGTGCTCGTCGGGTAGGTGCCCAGGCCGGGGGAGACCAGCAGCGCGACGCCGTCGACCCAGGGGTCGATGCTGGCGGAGGTGTGCACCTGCATCGGGATGCCCGCATCGGCCAGGAGGGCCGCGGTCTTCTGGGCGGTGGCCGCGGACGTCTCCGTCAGCACGACGACCTGCGCGTGCTGCTCCTCGACGAGGCGCGCCAGCGTCGACGCCGGGGCGCGGCCGAGCGTGTTGAAGCCCAGCACCGTGACCGTGCGCTCCGCCGAGCTCGCCGCGACGGTCGGCTGGTGGTCGCGGACCAGGAGCACGGTGGTCTGCACGGCGCCCGCGACGACGAGCACAGCGACCAGCGGCACGAGCGCGAGCCGTGAGCCGCGGGGGAGCAGCAGCCCGACGAGGGCCGCGACGACCGCCGCGACGACCGACGCCAGCGCGATCTCGGGCCGGAAGGACACGAGCTGCGCGACGCCGAGCATCCCGGCACCCAGCGGGACGGCCAGCACGAGCGACACCACGCCCGCGACGACGGCCAGCACCCAGCCGGCGCGCCGGATCACGCGTCGAACTGGTGCGCGGCGTCGGGGAACGTGCCCGCGCGGACCTCGTCGACGTACGCGGTCGCCGCGTTGCGCAGGGCGGTGCCCACCTCACCGAACCGCTTGGCGAACTTGGGCGACCAGTCACCCATGCCGGCCATGTCGACCCACACGAGCACCTGCCCGTCGCACTCCGCGCCCGCGCCGATGCCGATGGTCGGGATCGCGACGATCTCCGTGATGCTGGCCGCGACGGGCGCCGGGACCATCTCGAGCACCACGGCGACGGCACCGGCCTCGGCGAGCGCGACCGCGTCCTCGCTCAGCGCTTCGGCGGCCTCGTCGCCCCGGCCCTGCACGCGCGGACCGCCCAGCAGGTTCTCCGACTGCGGGGTGTAGCCGAGATGACCGACGACGGGGATGCCGGCGTCGGTCAGGGCCCCGACCTGCGCGGCGACGCGTCGGCCGCCCTCGAACTTGACCGCCGAGACGCCGGTCTCCTTCATGACGCGCACGGCCGTGGCCAGTGCCTGCTCGGGCCCCGCCTCGTAGGAGCCGAACGGGAGGTCGGCCACGACGAAGGCACGCTGGGCGCCGCGGGCCACCGACCGGGCCGCCAGCACGATGTCGTCGACCGTGACGGGCAACGTCGTGTCGTGCCCGTGCATGGTGTTGCCGATGGAGTCGCCGACGAGCAGCATGTCGACGCCGGCCTCGTCGAAGATCCGCGCCGTCACGGCGTCGTACGCGGTCAGCATCGTGAGCCGCTCGCCGCGTTCCTTCGCCTGGCGCAGGTGGTGCACGCGCACGCGCTGGGGGGTCATGGTCGCTCCTTCGTCGGGATCAGGGCTCGCGCCACTGCGTGGTGATGGGCAGCCGACGGTCGCGGCCGAAGGCCAGCGCCGTCACCTTGGTGCCGATCGGGTACTGGCGGCGCTTCCACTCGGCCCGGTCGACGAGCGTGAGCACCTTGTCGACGACCGCCTCGTCGAAACCCTGCGCCAGCAGCTCGGCCCGGCCCTGCGCGTTCTCGACGTACGCGTCCAGCACCTCGTCGAGCAGCTCGTAGGGTGGCAGCGAGTCCTGGTCCACCTGGCCGGGGCGCAGCTCGGCCGACGGCGGCTTGGTGATCGACGACTCGGGGATGGGCGGCAGCTCGTCGGGCCCGAACACGCCGTCGATCGCGGCGTCGTTGCGCCACCGCGCCAGCGCCCAGACGCGCGACTTGTCGATGTCCTTGATGGGCGCGAACCCGCCGACGGCGTCGCCGTAGATCGTGGAGTAGCCGGTGGCCAGCTCGGTCTTGTTGCCGGGAGCCAGCACCAGGTGGCCCTCGGCGTTGGACAGCGCCATGAGGATCACGCCGCGCACGCGGGCCTGCAGGTTCTCCGCCGCGAGGCCGTCGAGCGCGAGCTGGCTCTCGAACGCGTCCACCATCGGTGCGATGGGCTGGACGCGGTAGTCCGCGCCGATGCGCTGTGCCAGGTCGGCCGCGTCGTCCTTGCTGTGCTCGCTCGAGTAGACGGACGGCATGGACACGCCGACGACGTTCTCGCCGCCGATCGCGTCCGCGGCGATGGCCGCCACGAGCGCCGAGTCGATGCCGCCCGACATCCCGAACGTCACCGTGCGGAAGCCGTTCTTGCGCACGTAGCCGCGCAGACCGGCGACGAGAGCGCGGTAGACCTCCTCGTCGGCGTCCAACGGCTGCGCGATCTCGCCCGTGGCGGGTTCGTCGTCGTCCTCCGCCAGGTCCCACACCAGCAGGTGCTCGACGAACTGCGGCGCCCGGGTCAGCAGCGTGCCGTCGCGGCCGATGACGAAGCTGCCGCCGTCGAACACCAGGTCGTCCTGCGCACCGACGAGGTTGACGTACGCGACCGGCGCGTTGACCTCGCGCGCTCGTCGGCCAGCCAGGTCCACGCGCTGGTGCCCCTTGCCCTCCTCGTACGGGGAGGCGTTCAGCACGACGAGCGCCGCGACCTCGTTCTCGTCCATCTGGGAGACCGGGCCGCCGTCCTGCCAGATGTCCTCGCAGATCACGACGCCGATGCGCCGCCCGCGCACGTCGACGACGCAGACCTCGTCGCCGGCCGCGAAGATGCGGAACTCGTCGAACACGCCGTAGTTGGGCAGGTGGTGCTTGTCGTAGCGGGTCTGCACGGCACCGTGCTGCAGCAGGACCGCCTGGTTGGTGGGGCGCTGGGGGCCTTCCGGTGCTCCGGGGGCGTCGACCGGGGGTACCGACCTCTCGCCGACGGTGCCGACCAGCACGGCCAGCGCCCCCAGGCCGGCCTCCGCGAGCTGCCGGGCCGTGTCCTGCAGTGCCGCCTCGGCGCCGCGGCGGAACGACCCGCGCAGCGCGAGGTCCTCGATCGGGTAGCCGGTGAGCGTCATCTCCGGGAAGACGACCAGGTCGGCGCCCGCATCGGCCGCCTTGCGCGACCACTCGACGACCGCCGCCGCGTTCCCCGTCACGTCACCGACACGCGTGTCGATCTGGGCGAGGGCAATCCGGGGCCGAACCATCCCCCGAGCCTATCCACGCGCGCAGCCGCCCGATCACCCAGCCGCACGTGAGACGCCCCACGCCATGTCCGGGCCCGCGCACCCTGCCGCCCACCTCAGCCCTCATCGGCTCATCCACCGCCGCCGGTGCGCGCCGCCGCCTCTCCGTGGTTGCAGGGATAGTTGTATCGCGCGTGCCCATCGCGGGCACGTCGGCTGCAACCATCCCTGCAACCACGGCGTGGTTCGAGGCGACGTTCCCCGTCGCTCAACGAGGCGCGCGCCTCCTCGCGTCCACGGGTGGTCGCCGCGACGCGTGCATCGAGCCGTGGAGCGTCTCGATGCGGGCAAGAACCGCGGTGGCGTTCGAGGTGATCTCCCGCGGAGCCAGACCGAGCCGCAGGATGCCGGCCTCCGCGGGGCGGCTGTCGTCGCGGACCGTGCGCGACCAGTCCTGCGGCGACGAGTGGTGCTGGGCGGAGTGGACCTGGACCGCCAGACCGACGTCGTCGAACCACAGGTCCGGCGTGGGCAGGCGGGAGCCGTCGGCGGCACGCAGCTCAGGGTTGAGCCACGGCTCAGGTAGCCGCCGGCTCGTGAGACACAGCGCGAGCAGATCGTGCTCAGGGGGCGACCACGCGCCGGTGGCGGCAGCTTCGATGGCTGTCTTGAGCGCGGCAGAATTACGGCGTGGACCGGCGTGGAGCTCATGGCGCAGCTCGTCGATGTTCACTTTGTGCCTCTGGACGGCCTCGATCACGAGCGCCTCTGCATCGCGGGGGACACGCATTCGGCGGCAGGCATCGGCCACCGCACGTGGCGCTGGCGCAACCCTGACCAGCCCGGACCCCGTCGTGAACCGGGTGGGTCGGGACGTGCGCCGGATGCGCACGAACCCGACGGTCCGAGACGCGAGGTGCGACGGCACCAGCACGTCGATCATGGGGTCCGCCGCGTTCGTGAGCCCATGCCACCGGGCTGCGGCAGGCCCCGTCACGACCGCGTCCGGGCCCGCGAGGAGCGCCGCGGCCACCAGCTTCCGCTGCTCGTCGAGCGGACCTCGGCTGAGCTGAACCACGCCCGGCAGGGGGAGGAGCCACTGCGAGACGAGGCGCCGGCGCACCATCTTGGAGCTGATCCCGGCGTCCTCGAGCTGTGTCCGGGTCACGAGGCCCGATTGCGCTGCTCCCAGCGCCTCGATGGCCGGCGGCAGAGTGAGGATCGACATGGCCCGAGCGTGCCCTGGGGCGTGCGGGATCCGGTGCGTCGCGCAGGTCAGCTGTGGAGTGCGAGGCGCCCGGGGCGTGCTGTGGACACCTCGGTGCCCACCGGATGCCCCGGCGAGCACCACGAGGTTGCTCAGCGGGCGCCGAACGCACTGGTGCCCCGATGGTTGCAGGGATGGTTGCATCGTTGGTGACCGCCGTGGGCACGGGCGATGCAACCATCGGTGCAATCACGGCTCGGGAAGGTGAGGGCCTTCACTCGGCCTCGGCGCCGTGGCGGACTGCTGCGGCGCGAGCGGGCTGTGCGGCGCGCCGGGAGCTGGTTGCGGACTTGGGTCCTGTGCAGCGCAGATGTCGGGCAGGATGTACGCCATGGACAGGCAGCAGGAGTTCGTGCTCCGCACCGTAGAGGAGCGGGACATCCGCTTCATCCGTCTCTGGTTCACCGACGTGCTCGGGATCCTCAAGTCGGTGGCGGTCGCCCCCGCCGAGCTGGAGGCCGCGTTCGCCGAGGGCATCGGGTTCGACGGCAGCTCGATCGAGGGGCTGACGCGGGTCTACGAGGCGGACATGATCGCCAAGCCGGACCCGTCGACGTTCCAGGTGCTGCCCTGGCGCGGCGAGCGCCACGGCACCGCGCGCATGTTCTGCGACCTGCTGACGCCCGACGGCGAGCCGAGCCTGGCCGACTCCCGCAACGTGCTCAAGCGCGCCCTCTCCAAGGCCAGCGACAAGGGGTTCACGTTCTACACGCACCCCGAGGTCGAGTTCTACCTGTTCGATGCCCCCGCGGACCCGGCCCAGCCGCTGGTCCCCGTCGACCAGGGCGGCTACTTCGACCACGTCCCGCGTGGCACGGCGCACGACTTCCGCCGCGCCGCGATCACGATGCTCGAGTCGATGGGCATCTCGGTCGAGTTCTCGCACCACGAGGCGGGACCGGGGCAGAACGAGATCGACCTGCGGTACGCCGACGCGCTGACCACGGCCGACAACATCATGACGTTCCGCACGGTCGTCAAGGAGGTCGCGCTCGAGCAGGGCGTGTTCGCCTCCTTCATGCCCAAGCCGTTGGCCGACCAGCCCGGCTCCGGCATGCACACGCACCTGTCCCTGTTCGAGGGGGACCGCAACGCGTTCCACGAGCCCGGTGCGCCGCTCGAGCTGTCCAAGGTCGCGCGCTCGTTCATCGCGGGCCTGCTGGTCCACGCCGCGGAGATCACCGCGGTCACCAACCAGTTCGTCAACTCCTACAAGCGACTGTGGGGCGGTGCCGAGGCGCCCAGCTACGTCTGCTGGGGACACAACAACCGCTCCGCGCTGGTGCGCGTGCCGATGTACAAGCCCGGCAAGGGCAACTCGAGCCGGATCGAGTACCGCGCGGTGGATGCGGCGACCAACCCGTACCTGGCGTTCGCCGTCATGCTCGCAGCGGGCCTCAAGGGCATCGAGGAGGGCTACGAGATGCCCGAGGGCGCCGAGGACGACGTGTGGGAGCTGACCGACGCGGAGCGCCGCGCGCTCGGCATCGAACCGCTGCCGCAGTCGCTCGACGCCGCGATCGCGGTGATGGAGAAGTCCGAGCTCGTCGCCGAGACGCTGGGCGAGCACGTCTTCGACTTCTTCCTGCGCAACAAGAAGCGCGAGTGGGACGAGTACCGCGCGCAGGTCACGCCGTACGAGCTGCGGCGGTTCCTGCCGGTCCTGTGAGCGAGCTGCTGTGAGCGAGTCACGCGGGGTCAGCCTCGCCGGTCGGCTGACCCGCGCCGGCGTCGAGGACGTGCAGCGGGCCGAGCGGCTCGTCACCGACGCCGCGCTGGTCGAGATCGTGCCCGACGCGGCCGAGCTGGTCGTCGGCGCGCTCGCGGACGTCGCGGACCCCGACGCTGCGCTGCTGACGCTCGCCAAGCTCGCGGGGGCCGTGCGCGGACAGGCGGACCTCGCCTCGCTCCTGCGCGACGTGCTGACCGAGGGGGGTCCGGCGCGCCAGCGGCTCCTCGCCGTGGCGGGCGCGTCGGTCGCGCTCGGTGACACGCTCGTCGCGCACCCGGACAATCTGCGGGTGCTGGCCGACGAGGCCCCGGGCGTCGGCGTCCCGGTGGCCGACGTGCGTGCCGAGCTGCTCATGGCCGTGGGCGCGGACCCCGACGACGACGTGCCGGTGGCGACCGTGGCGGGCAGCCCCGGTGTCGACGCGATGCGCCGCGCCTACCGCACGCGCCTGCTGCGCATCGCCGCGAGCGACCTCACCGCCACCGACCCGCTCAGCCGGCTCCCGGGTGTCGCGGCGGCGCTCGCCGACCTGGCCGGGGCCGCGCTGGAGGCGTCCCTCGCGATCGCGCGCGGGGATCTCGACGACCACGGGCGCGACGTCCGGCTCGCCGTCATCGGGATGGGCAAGGGAGGCGGCCGCGAGCTCAACTACGTCTCCGACGTCGACGTCGTCTACGTGGCGGAGCCTGTTGACGGCGTCGACGAGGCGCGCGCACTGGCGGTCGGCGCGAAGCTGGCAGCCGGCCTGGCCCGCGCCTGCTCGACGCCGTCGGCGGAGCCCGCGCTCTGGCCCGTCGACGCCGCGCTGCGGCCGGAGGGCAAGGACGGTCCGCTGGTCCGCACGATCGCCAGTCACCGCGCCTACTACGAGCGCTGGGCCAAGACCTGGGAGTTCCAGGCGTTGCTGAAGGCGAGGCCGCTGGCGGGGGACCGTGCGCTCGGTGCCGAGTACGTCGAGATGACCCAGCCGTTCGTCTGGGCCGCGGTGCAGCGGGAGAACTTCGTCGAGGACTCGCAGGCGATGCGTCGTCGGGTGGAGTCCCACGTGCCGGCTGCGGAGGCCGACCGTCAGCTCAAGCTCGGGATCGGCGGCCTGCGGGACGTCGAGTTCACGGTGCAGCTGCTGCAGCTGGTGCACGGGCGGTCCGACGAGGAGATCCGCAGCCCCAACACGCTCACTGCGCTCGCCAGCCTGGCCGGGCGCGGCTACGTGGGCCGGTCGGACGCGGCCCGGCTGGCCGTCGACTACCGGTTCCTCCGGCTTCTCGAGCACCGCATCCAGCTGTACCGCCTGCGGCGCACCCACCTGCTGCCGACCGCGGAGAACGACCTGCGCCGCCTGGCCCGGGCCGTCGGGATGCGAGCGGAGGGGCCCGCGGGCCTGCTGGAGCGGTGGCGCTCCGTGCGTCGCGAGGTCCGGGGTCTGCACGAGGAGCTGTTCTACCGCCCGCTGCTCCCCGCCACCGCTCAGCTCTCGGTCGAGGAGGCCGCGCTCGCGCCCGAGGCCGCGCGGGCCCGGCTCGCGGCCATCGGTTACCGTGACCCCGCGGGTGCGCTGCGGCACCTCAAGGCGCTGACGGAAGGTGTCTCGCGTCGTGCGGCGATCCAGCGTCAGCTCCTGCCCGTGCTGCTGGGTTGGTTCGCTGACGGGCCGGACCCCGACGCCGGGTTGCTCGCGTTCCGACGGCTCTCGGAGGAGCTCGGCACGACACACTGGTACCTCAAGCTCCTGCGTGACTCCGCGGCGGCCGGGCAGCGGCTCGCGACGGTGCTGTCCACGAGCCGCTACGTCGCCGACGCCCTCATGCGTTCGCCCGAGTCCGTGCGTTGGCTCGCGGCCGACGACGAGCTCGAACCGCGCACCCGTGAACGGCTCGCTGCCGAGGCCGACGCCGTGCTGACCCGGGCCGACGAGCCGGCCGTGGCCATCGGCCTGATGCGAGGCCTGCGCCGACGCGAGCTCGCGCGGACGGCCGCGGCCGGCGTGCTGGGTGTCGTGACGGGCATCCGGGCATCGGAGAGCCTGACCGACGCCGCGGACGTCGTCGTGGAAGGCGCCCTGCGGATCGCCGAGTGGGAGGTGCGCCGTGAGCGCGGTCTCGACGAGAGCCCGACACGCCTGCTGATCGTTGCGATGGGCCGGTTCGGTGGCCGGGAGATGGGGTACTCGTCGGACGCGGACGTCATGTTCGTGCACGACCCCGTGCCGGGCGCCGACCAGGTGCTCGCCCAGGAGTTCGCCGTCGCCGTCGCGAGCCAGGTGCGGTCGCTGCTCAGTGCGGTGGGTCCGGAACCGGCGCTCGCCGTCGACGCCGACCTGAGGCCCGAGGGGCGCAACGGTCCGCTCGCCCGGTCGTTCGACGCGTACGCGGAGTACTACGAGCGGTGGTCGTCGCCGTGGGAGAGCCAGGCGCTCCTGCGCGCCCGGCCGGTCGCGGGGGACACGGAGCTGGGGGAGCGGTTCGTCGCCCTCGTCGCGCCGTTGCGGTACCCCGACGGGGGGCTCGAGGCGACCGTCGTGCGCGAGGTGCGCCGGATCAAGGCACGCGTGGAGGCCGAGCGGCTGCCGCGCGGGGTCGACCCGACCCGGCACCTCAAGCTCGGTCGGGGCGGCATCTCCGACGTCGAGTGGACCGCGCAGCTCCTGCAGCTCCAGCACGGTGCGGAGGTGCCCGGGCTGCGCACGACCGCGACGATCGCGGCGCTCGACGCCGCCCGCGATGCGGGTCTGCTCGAGCCCGACGACCGCGCCGCGCTCGTCGCCTCCTGGAACCTCGCGTCGTGGCTGCGGGACGCCAACGTGCTGTGGACGGGCCGGGCCGAGGGTGCGCATGCGGACGTGCTGCCGCACGACCGGCAGGCGCTCGCCGGACTGGCCCGCGTGCTCGGCTACCCGGCCGGGTCGGGCGGCGACCTCGAGGAGGACTACCTCCGCACGGCCCGCCGCGCGCGCACCGTCGTGGAGCGCGTCTTCTACGGCTGAGCGGTCGGGGCGTCGTCGTCGGTCGACGACGGGACGGCCTCGTCGGCCGTGGTCGTCGCTCCCGCGACCGCGTCCTCGTGGACCTGCTTCCAGCCGTGGTTCTTCTTGAGAGCCGCGACGTCCTCGGTGAGCAGGGGAGAGTCGACGAGCTCGTGCCGCCCGACGTACGTGCTCGCGAGGGACTGGATGGTCGCGATCACGGGCAGCGCCAGGAAGGCACCGATCGCCCCGAACATCGCGCCGAAGCCGATCACGCCGAGGAACGACACGGCCGGGTTGAGGTCGAGCGAGTTGGCGGAGATCTTCGGGGAGAAGATCAGGTTCTCGACCTGTTGGTAGGCGATGATGAAAGCCAGGACCACCACGCCCTTTGCCGGCGAGATCGTCAGAGCCACCGCCACGGGCAGTGCTCCGCCGATGTACGTGCCGATCGTCGGGATGAACTGGGACACGATCCCCGTGAAGACACCGAGGGGGAGGGCGTACGGGACATCCACGATCAGCAGGAACACGGTCGTGAAGCATGCCGACAGACCAGCCAGGACGAGCCGTGAGGTGATGAAGTCTGCGACCTTCTGCTGCGAGACCTCCCAGATCCGCAGGATCTCGACCTGGTGGCTCGGTGCGAAGAGGCGCAGGACCGACGCGCGGAACGCGGGCCCGCGGCTGGCCATGTAGTAGACGACCAGCAGGATCGAGCTGGTCAGGAACAAGCCGCTGACAAGGGAGGCGCCGGCGCCGAGGACGCCCGGTGCGATGTCGCGCCAGTGCGTCGTGATGGTGCTCACCGCCTCGTCCGAGGATGGGACGTCGATGTCGAACTGGGTGTGGAGCCAGGAGGCGAGGTCGGCGTAGTAGGTGGGCAGCGACGAGACCAGATCCACGAGCTGCTCGATGAACAGCTGGCCGAACAGCGCGAGGACCAGGGCGCTACCGACCAGGAACGACACCATCACCAGGCCGGTGGCCCGCGTGCGCCGCATGCGGTGCCGCACGAGCCAGCGGATCGACGGCTCCATGGCCAGCGCGATGAACCACGCCAGGACGATGATCACGATGGTGGTGGTGAGAGCGCCGAGGGCGCGCCAGACCCACATCCCCACGAAGGCCGCGACGACGATCATCACGAGCGCGCGCGGCAACCAGGCGGGTGGTCGCTTGTCGTCGCGCTCGGGCAGCGACGACGCGGGCTGCGCGGTCATGGCGTCCCTCGAAGGTGCGTCAGGTGCTTGGGATGCAACATATCGGTCGCGGTGGCACGTGCGGGGGAGGTGAGGACGCCCGGGACGCTCGGCGGGTTCGGGGTGTCCTGCGTGGTCCGCTGCTGGCAGGATCAGAGCGCCGACGCAGGTCATCACAGCAGCAGGAGGTCGTCGTGACGCCACCTCGGGGGCGCAAGCCCGCAGCGGGGAGCACGCCCGGACCGGACGGATCGGTCGACGACCAGACCGTCGAGGACCACCCGACGCAGGACGACACCGTGGTGCTGGAGCTCCCGGCGCAGGCCGGGGAGGCCGACGAGGCCGAGGCCGCCACCGACTCCGTCCCGGCGGTGAACGCGGCGGCGTCGGACGCCGAGCAGCAGCTGGCGCGCCTCGAGGCGGAGAACGCCGCACTGCGCGCCAAGCTCGCTGCGTCCGGGGCCGTCGCCGTGGACGTGGCGCCACGCAAGGACTCCTCGCACGGGGCCCGCCGGTGGACAGCCGTCGCCCTGGTCGCGATCGGGGCGCTGCTGGCGCCGATGGGCGTCGTCGCGCACTGGGCCGACCGCACGCTGACGGACACCGACCGGTACCTGGAGACGGTCGCGCCCCTGGCGGAGAAGCCGCAGATCCAGAGCGCGATCATCAACCGCACCACCACGGCGATCATGTCGAACATCGACGTGTCGGCCGTGACCGCGGAGCTCGAGGACTTCCTGGTCCAGCAGGGTGCCCCGCCGCGTCTGACCGACGCGATCCCGCTGCTCGACCAGCCGCTCCAGAACGGCGTGCAGACCGTGGTCACGCGTGTCGTGACGCGCTTCGTGGAGTCGGACGCGTTCAACTCGCTGTGGTTGCAGGTCAACCGCATCTCGCACGAGCAGATCGTCGGCATCCTCGAGGGTGACCCCGACATCGCGCTCCAGCTGGACGACGACGGCAACCTCACCCTCCAGCTCGGCCCCATCATCGACGTCGTCAAGCAGCAGCTCGTCGACGCGGGCGTAGGCGTCGCGGCGTCCATCCCGGCGATCAACCCGTCGATCGCCATCGCCCAGGCGGACTCGCTGAGCCAGCTCCGGACCGGCTACCAGCTGCTCAACGCCGTCGGCACGTGGCTGCCGTGGGTCGCGCTGGCGTTCCTCGTCGCCGGCGTGCTGATCGCGCCCCGGCGTGCGCGCACGGCGGTGGGTGCCGGGTTGGCGCTCGTCATCGGCATGCTGCTCCTGGCGCTCGGGCTCGCGATAGGGCGCAGCGCCGTGATCGGTGCCCTTCCCGCAGGCGCGTCGGGGCCCGCGGTGGAGGTGCTGTTCAACGACATCGTGCGGTTCATGCGGATCAGCCTGCGGACCGTGGCGGTCATGGGTCTGTTCGTCGCTCTGATCGCGTTCCTGGCGGGCGGGTCGGCGGCCGCGCTCGCGACGCGCCGGTCGGCGGCGTCGGGTGCGTCGACGGTGCGTGCGTGGGGCGCGGGTCGGGGTGTCGACACCGGCGCGTTCGGCGTCTGGCTCCGGGCCCGGCTGGTGCTGCTGCGCTGGGTGGTGGCCGCGATCGCGGTCCTCGTCATCGTGCTGGCCGACACGCCGACGCCGGCCCTCGTCATCACGACGGCTCTGGTCGCGCTCGTCGTCCTCGGCATCCTGCAGCTGCTGAGCACGCCGCCCGCGGAGGTCGAGGCACCGACGGTCGTCGAGGCGCACTGACGCTGCGCGTGCGCCCGGTCACCGGGCGCACGCGCGCACTCGGGCGTCGCCCGCTGGACCACCGGCGACGGCCCAGGTGTCCAGACCACATTCGCCGTCGTCCTCGCGGCGAAGGGCGGGCCGACTTCCTTGGCGACGCGCCGACGGGCCTCGTACGCAGCGCGACGCAGCACGCCTGCGCTGACTCGTCGGTAGGCTGGCCGCGACGTCGTGACCGGTGATGTACGCAGGTGCGGGCGGAGGGCGAGGGACGATGGGCGTGGTGACGCGTGGCTTCGGTGGCCGACGGCCCGACCCGGACCGGGAGCTCCCGCCCGGGCAGTTCCTGACGCAGGACTTCCCGGTGCTGTCGGCGGGTCCGACGCCGAACGTCGACGAGGCGCACTGGCAGCTGGAGATCCACGCCGAGACGGGGGAGGTGCGTCGCTGGTCGTGGGAGCAGTTCCTGGCGCTCCCGGCCGAGGACGTCACCACGGACATCCACTGCGTCACGCACTGGACCAAGCTCGGCACGACGTGGCGCGGGGTCAGTCTCGACACGTTGTTCGAGGACGTGGAGACGAGCCAGGACTTCGTGATGGCCCACTCCTACGGCGGCTACACGACCAACCTGCCGCTGCAGGACCTGCTCGACGGTCAGGCGTGGGTCGCGTTCGAGTTCGAGGGCGAACCGCTCGACCCGCTGCACGGCGGCCCGGCCCGGCTGCTCGTGCCGCACCTGTACTTCTGGAAGAGCGCCAAGTGGCTGCACGGCCTGGTCATGCAGGACGACGACGAGCCGGGGTTCTGGGAGCGCAACGGGTACCACCTGTACGGGGATCCGTGGCTCGAGCAGCGGTACTCGTGAGCGGTCCCTCGGCCGGCTGGCACGTCGCCACCGTCGTCGGCGCCCGGCCGCTCACCGCGACGTCGCGTGCACTCACGCTCGCCGCGCCGGGCCTGCCCGCATCCCTGCCCGGGCAGCACGTCGACCTGCGGCTCACGGCGCCCGACGGCTACACGGCCACCCGGTCGTACTCGCTCGCGGCCACCGGGCAGGCCGAGCGCGTGGACCTGGTCGTGGACCGCGTACCGGGCGGCGAGGTCTCGCCGTACCTCGTGGAGGAGGCCCGGCCAGGCGACGTCATGGAGGTGCGGGGGCCGCTCGGCGGCTTCTTCGTGTGGCACCAGGACGACCCGGGCCCGGTGCTGCTGGTCGCGGGCGGCTCGGGGGTGGTGCCGCTGCTCGCGATGCTGCGGGCGCGCCGGGCGTCGTCGAGCACGGCGCCGTTCCTCGTCGTGATGTCCGTGCGGACCCCCGACGACGCGATCGCCCGAGCCGAGCTCGACGAGCCGACCGACGGTGTGCACGTGCGGTGGGTGTTCACGCGGCAGGTACCGCCCGGCTGGCCCGACGGCCCGCACCGGTTGATGGCCGACGACCTGGTCGCGCCCGGCTTCGCGCCCGACGACCGGCCCGCGGTGTTCGTCTGCGGTCCGACGGGCTTCGTCGAGCACGCCGCCGGGCTGCTCACGACGATCGGGCACGCGCCGGACCGGGTGCGTACCGAGCGATTCGGAGGTGCGTGATGAGCGAGACATCGGGCCCGGTCGACGGGAACGCCGTCGCCGGGGTCCTCGGATCGGCGTACTCCATCGACGTCACGCTCGCCGTGGTGCGGTGCGTCTCGTGCGGTCACACGGACGTCCTGGCGCGCACCCGCGTCCACCGCAGCGCGATGGGGGCGGTCGTGCGGTGCGTCGCGTGCGACGCCGTGCTCGTCGTGGTCGTCGAGCGGCCCGACGGGACCCTCGTCTCGACGCCTGGTGCCAGCTGGATCCGGACCTGAGACGGCCCGCCGCTGCCACGAGCGTCACGCACGAGACCCCCACCGCCACGAGGGCGACGGGGGTCTCGTCACTGCAGGTCACCGGCCCCCGGGAGCAGCCGGGGGCCGGGACGTCTCACACGTCGTAGTAGAGCTCGAACTCTCCCCGTGGTGACGGCTGACGACGGCAGGTGACGACTCCCGCGTGATCATGGGGAAGTCGACACCGGTCGTCGATGGCTAGCGACGGCCTTTCGTGGTTGTCCTGCGGACTCGTTGCGGACTGGGCGGCACGGATTCACCCTCGCGCCGACCTGCACTTCTGCCAAGATCGCGCCATGACGAACTCCCGTAGGTCCGCCGCACCGTTCCTCGCTGCTGGGATCCCACTGACGATCCTAGGCCTCGCGCTCCTCGGTGCCGCCCTCTTCAACCTGATCGCCGACCCGGCGACCGACAGGTGGGGTGACGGCAACGCGACCCTGCCACTGTCATGGGCCGGGTGGGTCAGCCTCGCCGTGGGCCTGAGCCTCGTCAGCTACGGCGTGTACGCCCTCGTCGACTCGCTCGAGCGGCGGCCAGCCGTGGCCCTTGTCCCTCAGGGCTGAATGGGGATCGTGAGGGTGACGTCCTGGACGTTCGCGGCGACGGCCCACCGGTTGAGGGTCGTGGGCAGGTCGACGTCCGCGGGCTCGCACTGGTAGGTGTCAACCTGGTTGGCGATCGTCACTGTGGCCGTGTACGCGGTCTGCGACGTGATGGCCTTCAGGGTGTTGAGGCGGGTCTGCACGGCAGCCCACGTCGACCCCGTCAGCCGGACCACGACCGTCAGGGTCGGGGTGCCCATGACGGCACCGATGAGGGCGCGGCCGTGCTGGTAGCGGCCCTCGACGGTGTAGCGGCGCCACTCGGTGCCGGTGACGCCGACTGCGATGAGCTCGGACGGTCCGTCCCCGATCGTGAGTGGGGTCGACGGGTGGGACAGGACGACGGACGCGTCGATCATCAGGGCCTCCGGCCGGACGTGTTGGCTTTCCGCTTGATCGTCCGCATCGCTGTGGCGACCTTCGTGGAGTCGATGTAGCTGTTCACCGTCACGGCGACGGGGACGGTGGCTGCCCGGATCAGGGCCTCACGGTCGTCGGGGGCGAGGGTCGCGGTGATCGGCCCTGTGACGGTCGCCGGGCTGGGCGCCTGGGGTGTCGCGGTGGTCGGGGTGACCGTGGGGGCGAGGACACCGACGGACACGTCCGGGCCCTTGAGACCGTCGAGGATGTCCGTCGCGGCCTGCTGGACGGTCTCCTTCTGCGACGTGATGCCGTCGGCGATGCCCTTGCCGGTCTCCTCACCCGCGGCCTTGCCGTACTTCTTGATGTACTTGGCCTGCTTCTTCGGGTCCGCCTCGGCGATGACGTCGGCGATCGCACCGGCGGCGTCCGGGCCCTGCTCCCGCAGCGAGTCCGCGAGGGCCTGACCGCCGGCCTTCCCGATCTCCTTCAGGTTCTTCTCGAAGTCCCGCTTCTGCCGTGTCTTCGAGTCGAGGTCCTTGATCAGGTCGTCGATCGTGACCGTGACGTCCTTCGCGTACTTCTCCCACGAGTCCTTCGGGTCCTTCGTCGCGGCGGCCGTCTTCTGGGCGGCGTCCTGCTCTGCGGCCGTCTTGTCCGCGAGGAGCTTCTGGTACGCGGCGATCGGGTCCGCTGCCGCCTTCAGGGACGCGTTGTACGCGTCCTGCTTCGCCTGCGCCGCGGCGGCGGCTTCGGCCTGCTCGTCGGTCGCCTTCGTCTGGTCCTCGGTCGCGGCCACCGACCCGGCCGTCGCCTGGGTGTACGCGTTGTACACGTCGGCGCCGGTGTCGAGCATGGCGTTCGTGTCGACGAGCTGGCCGCGCAGATCCTGCAGGGCCTTGATCTGACCGATCACGCCGATCTGCTCGGCCGTCGGGAACTGCGTGTGGTTCTTCTCCTGCAGGTCCTCGTATGACTTCGTGAGCTCGGCGAGGCGGGAGTTGACCTCGTCGAACGAACGCTTCTGCGCGTCAGCGTCACCGGCGATCCCACGGGACGCGTCCCGGAAACTGACCCCGGCGGCGCGGGCCTCGTTCGAGATCCGCAGCAGCGCGTTGCCGCCGTCCTCCGCAGCCCCCGCCATCTCCGCGAGCTTGTCGTTGACCTCCTCGGCGCCCAGGCTCGAAGAGCCGATGCCGATCAGGGTGTCCGCGATCTCGGCGACCTTGTCGGCCGCCTCCTGCGCCTTCTCCTTCGCGTCTTCGAGGTGCTTCGTGACGATCCCGATCCCGGCCGCCGCGACGATGCCGGCGGCCGCACCGGCGGGCCCGAAGCCCTCGAACGCCTCCGCGAGACCGCCCTGGATGCCGTCGATGATCGACTCCATCGACCCGTCGAAGCTGGCGGCGGTCTCAGTCGCCGCGGCCTTCCCGGACTCCTTGACGCCGGCGAACCCCTCGGACGCCTCGCGGGCACCGTCCTTGACACCGTCACCGATGCCCTTGCCGATGTCCTGACCGGAGTCCTTGATCTTCTTCGCGGCGTCGGAGAACTCACGCTCGAGCTTGTCGGTCGCGTCGTCGCCCGCGGCGGCGACGCCATCGAGGGAGCCTGCGACGTCGTCGAGGGCCTTCTCTGTGTCCTTCGTCCCGGCGAGGAACGACTTCACGTCGGAGACGAGTGAGATGTTGATACCGGCCATCAGTTGCCCGCCTTCTCAGCAGCCTCGGAGTACTTGCGGATGATCAGTTGGACCCACAGGGCGACCAGACGGGGCCCGATCTCTGCGGCGGCCTGGTACACGACACGCCCGTGCCGGTCCCTCGCGGGCAACTGCCGGCGCGTCCGACGCGTCACGCTGTGCTGGGTGCCTCGCGTCGACCTCCGCTGATAGGTGACCTTCTTCGCCGTGTTCGCGCCGAACTCCACCGCGGGGAACTGCTGGGCAGGGATGAGCCCACCCGGCAGGGCACGCTTCGACGTTGCAGCGACCAGTGCCGGCGGGTTGCCCGAGACGATCCGAGCGCCCTTCACCAGGACCGCCCGGTCCAAGGGGGAGGTCGCGTGCTTCGCGACGAGCTCACGCCAGACCGGGTTCATGACCTGGCGTGTCGCCTTGTTGATGTCCGAGCGAAGGGTCCGGTCCGCTTCCTTCATCGCGAGGACCGCGGCACGGAGCTTGTCGGAACCTCGAACGGAGATGATTCCCATCAGGCAATCACCGGGTCACCGACGACGTACAGCGTGACTTCGGCCGTCAGGAACGGGCCCTTCGCGCCGCCTAGTGGCCCCGGCGTGAGGACCACTGTTGCGGTCACAGAGGGGCCACCTTCGCGGGGCGTGAAGACGAAGGTCTTGCGGGCCCCGGCGTTCGCCTGCAGGTACCGAGACAGGGAGCCGGCCGTGAACCCTTGGGCGTACCCGAGCGTGCAAGTCCACCGGGTCCCGCCATAGATCGGCACGGGTGCACCGGTCGACATCGGTCCGGGCAGCCAGTCGACCGCGACCTCCGGGGTGAACTCAGCCCGTTCGATCACGGTCGAGTAGCCGTCACCAGCGATCGAGACGGTCGGCCGCAGGAGCGTGATCGGCTGGGCGTCAACCTCAGCCACGCCCGTCAGCTCTCGATGGGCTCGTCGTCGAGGAACTCCGGCTTCCCCTGCACGCCGAGGGTCACCGTGCTCGTCGCGTACCCACCCGCCAGGGACCCGCCGACGTTCGCAGGCGACAGTGTCAGGGTCGCCGCCATCGATGGGCCGTCGAGGCGCGGACGGAACGTGCAGTCACGCTCCTCTCCCTCGTGGTCGAGGAGGAAGCGGAGCAGGCTGTCCGGTGCCACGTCCTGCTGGAAGCCGATGTTGCAGACCCACGACGCCGGCTCGATCGCTGTCATCGTGTTCTTGAACCCGCGGAACGGTGTTGCATTCGCGGACGGGACGAACTCGACCTGGTTCACGATCTGCGAGAACTCGTCATCGCCGATCGTGAACGTGGCGTTCATGAGAGTGAAGGGCTTGCTCGGGACGATGATCGCCATGCTCATGCTCCTTGGATCTTGGCCACGCACGTGACCTTCAGTTGGAACCCGGGGGCGTTCGCACCCTCGAGCGTTACGCGGGTCGCTTCGGACCAGACCAGGTGTTCGTGGGGCTGCAGCGCTGCGATGACTTCCCCGAGTGCGAGCTCGAGCACCGCCTCGACCTTCGAGGGGTTCTCCGTCGCGACGGCCACGACCACGGACATCTCGTACTGGACGTGCGGGAAGCCCATGGTCGGGTGCCTCTGGGCGGAGTCGATCCACACCATCACCGTGTGCTTCGTGATCGGTTCCGCCGCTGCAGCCGCACCGGTCACACGCCACTTGCGCGACGAGTGCGAGATCTCGGCCAGGCCCTCGCTGAGAAGGGCCGCGACTTCCTCGACGGTGCTCACCGGATCACCGGCCTCCGCTTGGGGCGCAGCAGCGCCTTGATGGTCCAGTCGAGGGGAAAGACGGTCACGCGATGCCCGTCAGCTCCGACGGTCTGGTCCCCGTCGCCGGTGATCGTCGACCGGAACAGGGCCCGCGCCTGCATGGCTTGCGCCAGCCGGTACGTCTCCGGGACCGGCGCACCCTCGGGGAGCCGGGGCGCGAAGGCCTCACACTGGGCGCGGGCGGCGGCGAGCAACACCTCGAGCGACTGAAGGTCGTCGAACTCCGCGATGCCCGCCGGCCAGTAAACCTCCGGCCAGTCGTCAGCGTCGCCGAGCTCGGCAACAGTCAGCCACCCGGGGACGTCGCCCGCCGCCTCCACCATCAGGACTCCGGGACGCCGCCGACGAGCACCAGGCCCGACGCGTCGTTGATCAGCTCGGCGTGGTACCCGAAGACGCCGCGCTCCACGCCGCCCGTCGCGATGGACACCGTGTCGACGCGCACCGGCGAACCGGGCAGCTCGAACACCGTCGCGGCCGAGCGGGTGCCGACCAGGACGCCGCCGATGAGGTCGGGGTGCGCCGAGGGGACGATCTTGAACGGGCCGAAGCCCTGACCGTCCTCGATGTTCAGGGCGGCGGACAGGTAGGCCAGGACGTCGTCCGCCCGGGTCAGGAGGAGCTCCTCGTACAGGTCCGAGCCGACGATCGCCCAGGCGGGCAGGTCACGCTCGGCGTCGATGATCGACCGCGCTCCACGCACGATGTACGCCGCCGCCGTGGAGACACCGTCCGGGGGAAGGATCGGGTCTGCGATCTGCGCCGCGGCGAGGTACGCCTCGAGCGCCTTCGCGTCGAGCTGACGCTCGTACGAGTTGGTCTGCTCGCGGAAGTACCCGGCCCAGAACGACTCCATCGGGAAGTCGAGGAAGGCCCGGTCGACGGCGCCGGCGCCGGCGATGCGCTGAGCGTCCAGGGTGACGGCCTCGGTCTTGACCTCGTTGGTGTACGGCTGTGCGGGGAACCCCGCGTAGTCGTCGACCTCCGGGGTCTTGCCCTCGGTGAACTTCCAGCCGATGGCCTTCAGGGCCTGCAGGTCACCGTGCTGCACGAGGTTCGCGAAGCGGCGCTGGTACGTCTTGGACCCGTACACCTCGCCGAGCCACTGGGCCTGCTGGGCGGGCAGTGCGTCGGCAGCCGTGATCTGGTCCAGGGACGCCATCATGGTGGCGGCCACGTTCGGCGCCTTGCCAGCGAGCGACGCGAACAGCGTCGCGGACCGCTTGCCCTTGCCACCCAGGCCGGGGGCGAGGGACGCCTTGAGGGTCTTGTCGTCGTCCTGCTCCGGTGCGGGAGCGTCGTTCTCAGCCACGGGGGCCTCCGTATCTGCACCCGCGGGTGCCTCGTCCGGCGACGCTGCGTCGTCGGGGTTCTTGGGGGTGAGGAGCGACTGGATGTCGGCCAGTGCGTCCTGCGCTGCTGCGAGGGCGGCCTCGAGATCGGCCGCGTCTCCCGCTTCGGAGGCCAGCAGGGTCGCGGACGGGAAGGCCCCGGCGACACATGCGGCTGCGGCGAACAGCCGCCCCCGGATCGCCTTGCGCTTGTCCTTGCTGAGCTCAATCTCCGCGACCTCGGCCGAGAGCCCGTTCCTGGTGCCGTTCTCGACCTCCTCGAGATACCGGTCGCCCTCGGGTGTAGACGCCACGGAGAAGGTCGCGACGACCCCAGCCGGCGTGTCCGTCAGGCTGACAGCTCGGCCCACGGGTTCCTCGCGGGTGTGCTCCACGTTGAGAGTCACGACCGACGGGTCGGTCGGGATCGTCACGGCTCCCGGGGCGATCGAGAACCGACCCAGGTTGGTCTTGCCGACCTCGCCGTATGGGAGCAGCAGACCGGAGACGATGCGCTCCTGACGGTTCGCCAGGAGCGTTCCCGCCTCGATTGTTACGTCAGCCATGCGTCAGTCCTCCGTCGGGGTGGGAAGGCCCGTGTCCGGGCCGATGAGATGGGAGAGGTCCAGAGCGATGCGCGTGCCCCGCGGGGTCACGTCATCCATCGACAGGCGCGCCTCGACGACCAGGGCGCGGGACCGCAAGCGATCACCGAGGATCGTTCGGTTCGACTGCTCCGTCTGGTACGTCAGCGACGCCGCCGCCGACGTGGCCTCGAGCATCTGCGCGGGCACACCCGTGAGCCGGGCGAAGTCCAGGACCGCTGCGTTGCGGCCAGACTCCATGAGGTTGAGGCCATCACCGCCCCGGTCCTCGACGCTCAGCCCCGGGGGCAGGAACATGACGCCGCCGGTGCGGGGATCGCTGCGGGCCTTGATGTACCCCTCGACGAGGTCGCGCTGCTCGTTGTCCTCTTCGTCCTCCGACCCGTCGGTCAGGTCGACCGAGGAGTCTGTCGGCTGAATGACCGTCACGGGGGTCGGGTTCTTCACCCGGGTGCGGACCATGCGCGCCAGGTCCAGGGCGCCACGGATCTCGTCGGAGCCCGTGATGAGCAGCCCCTCATCCCAACCCGTGAACAGGATTACGTCCTCGGCGTCGACGGGCTGCTCGTCGACGTGGATCACGTACTCGTCGTCGAAGGACCACCGCTCCGGCGGGATCCGCTCAGCGTCGATGACGCGGCCATCCCCGGAACGCAGCACCCCCCACAGGCTGAACCCGGAGAACAGCAGGTCATCGAACGTCCACAGCAGCCGCATCTGCGGCGGCAACGTCGAGTCCGTCCGGGACAACCACGCCGGCTGAGACCTCAGGAGCTCTTCGTTCTTGAACGCCCGCAGCGCACCCTCGGCGAGGGTCGTGCAGATGATGTTCCGCGCCGCGACGACAGCGGGCACACGCATCGCCTGGTCACGCGTCGCGGGCAACAGCTCCGACGCACCACCGAGCCAGTCCGCCGCCATGATCGACGTCGACAGTTGCGGGCTCCACGGGCTCGCGATCCGCACCCGCCGCGACGGCGCGAGCACGTCAGCAGCAGGTGACGGCACGCGACCGAACCAAGGGAATCCCACGCCCCGATGCTGAGGGTGGGGGTGCCACTCACGCCGACGTGATCCGGACCCGCTTCCGTTCCGGCACCGCGTCGTAGCGCCAGAGCCCGAACGACGCCGCCTTCACCGCTGAGACCTCGCTGTGCTCCGCCCCGGGCTTACGACCGAACGCCCTCCCGTCACGCCCCGCAGGTCGCCACGATGCTGACCGGACCGCCGCAGTCAGGTCCGGCTGGTCGAAGTGACGCACGCGCCCCTCGTGGATTTCCGTCGCCAGCAACTGAGCGGCCCCCTGAACGTCCTTCAAGCTCAACGGATCGACCCGGAGCGCAGGCCGAAGACGCCGAAGCTCCGCCCCGATCGACACGTTCCCGCCGATGTCGTCCCACACCACCGTCGCCTTCGCCTTGCGCGCCACCCGGTGCACGAACCTCGCCACCCACGAGACGCCCGGCTTGAACTCCAAGACCTCGAAGCACGCCTTCCCATCAGGGTCGCGCCACACCTCCACGACCGCCGCCGACGTCTGGTCCTTCGCCGCGTCGAACGCGATGACAGACCG
>Ga0222423_1000475_pt1 | contig 27431 bp, 26 predicted proteins | sample 3A0metagenome_FD_182472 | JGI IMG/M metagenome (GOLD analysis project Ga0222423, IMG submission 182472) | Enriched microbial communities from leaf-cutter ant dump, University of Wisconsin, Madison, United States - 3A0 (version 2) | ecosystem: Environmental > Terrestrial > Nest > Insects nest >...
CACCCGAAGCCGGTGGCCTAACCCTCTGGGAAGGAGCCGTCTAAGGTGGGATTGGCGATTGGGACTAAGTCGTAACAAGGTAGCCGTACCGGAAGGTGCGGCTGGATCACCTCCTTTCTAAGGAGCATTTGGCGGTCTTCGGATCGTCCATACTCGTTTCGTTCCCGTCAGTGGAACGGCGAGAGCTCATGGATGGAACATCGACGTGGCGTCGCAGCGAGACTCGCTCCTAGTACGTCCTCAGGGACAGGAACGGAAGCCGAGGGTAGCCGCGACGCAAGGCACACTGTTGGGTCCTGAGGGATCGGGCGAAAGCGCGACCTCAGGCCGGCTGAATCAGCTGGCCGGACGGACCACTGGATCCAGGTGAACCATCTCATGATTGAGACAGGCCCTGGTGGTAGGTGGGCCCGCCCGTACCTTGAGAACTGCACAGTGGACGCGAGCATCTTTGATATCTGTGGTCAAGTTTTTAAGAGCACATGGTGGATGCCTTGGCAGTAGGAGCCGAAGAAGGACGTTGTAGCCTGCGATAAGCCTCGGGGAGTTGGCAAACAAGCTGTGATCCGAGGATGTCCGAATGGGGAAACCCCGCTGGAGTCATGTCCAGTGACCCATGCCTGAACACATAGGGCATGTGGAGGGAACGTCGGGAAGTGAAACATCTCAGTACCGACAGGAAGAGATATTCCGTGAGTAGTGGCGAGCGAAAGCGGAAAAGGCCAAACCGTTAGCGTGTGATAGCCGGCAGGCGTTGCGTTAGCGGGGTTGTGGGACCTCTCGGGAAGATCTGCCGATCTTCCAAGGAGTCAAAAATCCGCGTGATAGTCGAAGGGCATTGAAAGGCCCGGCACAGAGGGTGCAACCCCCGTAGACGAAATCTCGCGGACTCCTGAGAGTCATCCCAAGTAATACGGGGCCCGAGAAATCCCGTATGAATCTGTAGAGACCACTCTATAAGCCTAAATACTACCTACTGACCGATAGCGGAACAGTACCGTGAGGGAAAGGTGAAAAGTACCCCGAGAGGGGAGTGAAATAGTACCTGAAACCGTGTGCTTACAATCCGTCGGAGCCTCCCTAGCAGGGGTGACGGCGTGCCTTTTGAAGAATGAGCCTGCGAGTTAGTGCTCGGTGGCAAGGTTAACCCGTGAGGGGCAGCCGTAGCGAAAGCGAGTCCGAATAGGGCGATTGAGTCGCCGGGTCTAGACCCGAAGCGAAGTGATCTATCCATGGCCAGGCTGAAGCGCGGGTAAGACCGCGTGGAGGGCCGAACCCACTTGGGTTGAAAACCGAGGGGATGAGCTGTGGATAGGGGTGAAAGGCCAATCAAACTTCGTGATAGCTGGTTCTCCCCGAAATGCATTTAGGTGCAGCGTTGCGTGTTTCTTGCCGGAGGTAGAGCTACTGGATGGCCGATGGGCCCCACCAGGTTACTGACGTCAGCCAAACTCCGAATGCCGGTAAGTGAGAGCGCAGCAGTGAGACTGCGGGGGATAAGCTTCGTAGTCGAAAGGGAAACAGCCCAGAACACCAACTAAGGCCCCTAAGCGTGTGCTAAGTGGGAAAGGATGTGGAGTTGCATAGACAACCAGGAGGTTGGCTTAGAAGCAGCCACCCTTGAAAGAGTGCGTAATAGCTCACTGGTCAAGTGATTCCGCGCCGACAATGTAGCGGGGCTCAAGTACACCGCCGAAGTTGTGTCATTCACACATTGCATGGTCTTCGGATCCAAGCGTGTGGATGGGTAGGGGAGCGTCGTGTGGCGAGTGAAGCGGCGGAGTGATCCAGCCGTGGACGCCACACGAGTGAGAATGCAGGCATGAGTAGCGAAAGACGGGTGAGAAACCCGTCCGCCGAATGACCAAGGGTTCCAGGGCCAGGTTAATCCGCCCTGGGTAAGTCGGGACCTAAGGCGAGGCCGACAGGCGTAGTCGATGGACAACCGGTTGATATTCCGGTACCGGCAAAGAACCGCCCATGCCGAATCAGGAAATGCTAAGTGCCCAAAGCAGGTGCACCCTTCGGGGGAATCTCTGTGGCGCGCACGACCCGATCCTGTAGTAGGTAAGCGTATTAACAGGGGTGACGCAGGAAGGTAGCCGAGCGTGGCGATGGTTGTCCACGTTTAAGGGTGTAGGGCGAGCTGTAGGCAAATCCGCAGCTCACATAGCCTGAGACCTGATGATGACCGCTTATGCGGGAAATCGGTGATCCTATGCTGCCAAGAAAAACCTCGGCGCGAGGTTCTAGCCGCCCGTACCCCAAACCGACTCAGGTGGTCAGGTAGAGAATACTAAGGCGATCGAGAGAATCGTGGTGAAGGAACTCGGCAAAATACCCCCGTAACTTCGGGAGAAGGGGGGCCTGAGGCGTGACGAGATTTACTCTCCGAGCGTTTGAGGGCCGCAGAGACCAGAGAGAAGCGACTGTTTACTAAAAACACAGGTCCGTGCGAAGTCGCAAGACGATGTATACGGACTGACGCCTGCCCGGTGCTGGAAGGTTAAGAGGACGGGTTAGCCGTAAGGCGAAGCTCAGAATTTAAGCCCCAGTAAACGGCGGTGGTAACTATAACCATCCTAAGGTAGCGAAATTCCTTGTCGGGTAAGTTCCGACCTGCACGAATGGCGTAACGACTTCTCTGCTGTCTCCACCGCGAACTCGGCGAAATTGCACTACGAGTAAAGATGCTCGTTACGCGCAGCAGGACGGAAAGACCCCGGGACCTTTACTATAGCTTGGTATTGGTATTCGGTGCGGTTTGTGTAGGATAGGTGGGAGACTTTGAAGCCGGTACGCCAGTACAGGTGGAGTCATCGTTGAAATACCACTCTGATCGCTCTGGATATCTAACCTCGGTCCGTAATCCGGATCAGGGACAGTGCCTGGTGGGTAGTTTAACTGGGGCGGTTGCCTCCCAAAGAGTAACGGAGGCGCTCAAAGGTTCCCTCAGCCTGGTTGGCAATCAGGTGGCGAGTGCAAGTGTACAAGGGAGCTTGACTGTGAGAGTGACAGCTCGAGCAGGGACGAAAGTCGGAACTAGTGACCCGCTGGTGGCAAGTGGAAGCGCCAGCGCTCAACGGATAAAAGGTACCCCGGGGATAACAGGCTGATCCTGCCCAAGAGTCCATATCGACGGCATGGTTTGGCACCTCGATGTCGGCTCGTCGCATCCTGGGGCTGGAGTTGGTCCCAAGGGTTGGGCTGTTCGCCCATTAAAGCGGTACGCGAGCTGGGTTTAGAACGTCGTGAGACAGTTCGGTCCCTATCCGCTGCGCGCGCAGGAAACTTGAGAAAGGCTGCCCCTAGTACGAGAGGACCGGGGTGGACCAACCTCTGGTGTGCCAGTTGTTCCGCCAGGAGCACGGCTGGTTAGCTACGTTGGGAAGGGATAACCGCTGAAAGCATCTAAGCGGGAAGCCCGTTTCAAGATGAGGTTTCCATGGGATTCGTCCCGAGAGGCCCCCAGCAGACCACTGGGTTGATAGGCCGGATGTGGAAGAGAGGACTAAAGACTCTTGAAGCTGACCGGTACTAATAGGCCGATAACTTGACTTATATCATTGCTACGCGTCCACTGTGCGGTTCCCGAGATACGGTCGGGAAACCGAAAGAATATCTCCATAGCGTTTCGGCAACCATAGCGAGAGGGAAACGCCCGGCTCCATTCCGAACCCGGAAGCTAAGCCTCTCAGCGCCGATGGTACTGCAACCGCCAGGTTGTGGGAGAGTAGGTCGTTGCCGGACATTCTTTCGCGAAGAGCCGCCCGCAAGGGCGGCTCTTCGTCGTTTCTGGGATGATGTGAGCAGTGCGCCAGGCGGCGTCTCCGCCGGCCACCAACGAGAAGAGGTCACGATGGCTGAGGACGACGCGTCGCAGGAGCGGCCGGAGCGAGAGCGCGGTGGGTTTGACCGCGGTTCCAGAGGATCCGGCCCCCGGCGGCCGTACCAGGGTGGCCGTGATGGGGAGCGTCCTCGTCGGCAGTTTGATGGTGAGCGGCGCCCCTACGGTGACCGCCCGCAGCGGTCCATTGACGGCGACCGTCCCCGTCGCTCCTTTGACGGTGAGCGGCGCCCCTATGGGGATCGCCTGCAGCGTTCCTTTGAGCGCGACGGTGAGCGTCGCCCCTACGGCGACCGCCCGCAGCGGTCCTTTGACGGCGACCGTCCCCGGCGTTCCTTTGAGCGCGACGGGGAGCGTCGCCCGTACCAGGGCGGACGTGATGGTGACCGCCCGCAGCGGTCCTTCGATGGCGACCGTCCCCGGCGTTCCTTTGAGCGCGACGGGGAGCGTCGACCATACCAGGGCGGACGTGATGGGGAGCGTCCTCGTCGGCAGTTTGATGGTGAGCGGCGCCCCTACGGCGACCGTCCCCGTCGCTCCTTTGACGGGGAGCGCCCGCAGCGGTCCTTTGAGCGCGACGGGGAGCGTCGCCCGTACCAGGGTGGCCGTGATGGGGAGCGTCCTCGTCGGCAGTTTGACGGTGAGCGGCGCCCCTACGGCGACCGCCCGCAGCGGTCCTTTGACGGCGACCGTCCCCGTCGGTCCTTCGACGGGGAGCGCCCGCAGCGGTCCTTTGAGCGCGACGGTGAGCGTCGTCCGGCGCGTGGCGAGAGGATTCAACGTTCATCCTCCACGCCGGGCCTGCAGCGTGGCGACCGTCCGCGCATCGAGGTGCCGGAGATCCCCGAGGAGGTCACCGCGTCCATGATGGACAAGGCGGCGCGGGCTCGCCTGCGCACGTTGTCCAAGGACAACGCGGAGGACGTGGGCCGTCACCTGGTGATGGCGGGGCAGTACCTGGACACGGACCCCGAGCTTGCGTACAAGTACGCGCAGATTGCGCTAGAGCGCGGCGGCCGGGTTGACGTGGTGCGCGAGGCCGCGGCGGTGACGGCGTACGCCACGGGACGCTTTGCCGAGGCGCTCCGTGAGTTCCGCACGGTACGTCGGCTCAGCGGCACGCAGGAGCACCTGCCGCTTATGGCCGATTGTGAGCGCGGCCTGGGACGCCCTGAGCGTGCCATCGCCATGTCGCAGGAGCCCGAGGCGCAGCTGTTGGGCCGCTACGGCAAGGCGGAGATGCAACTGGTGGTGGCCGGCGCCCGCGCCGACCTCGGTGAGCATGAGGTAGCGCTCGTGGTTCTGGAGTCCACGACTCCCGTGGCCGAGGAGCAGCGGGTGCGCATCGAGTCCACCAAGGCTGACCTCCTGGATGTGTTGGGTCGCAGTGAGGAGGCCGCGGCCATTCGGGCGGCCCTTCCGGCGGAGGACTTGGAGGAGGAGCCGGACGAGGAGGTGGTGGTGTTTGACGTGGCCGAGCTTGAGCTTGATGACGACGGGGAACGCGACGCCGACGACGAGGGAGAGGGCGGCGACATCCTCACGGATGATGTCCTCACCGACGACGAGTTAAACGAGATGGACGAGTGAGTGCCGCCGGCCTGAGCGGCACCTCGGTGCCGCTCGTGGAGGCCTTTGATGGCGCGTTGGTGGATCTGGATGGGGTGGCGTATCGCGGACCCGAGGCCATTCCCTCCGCCCCCGGGGCGCTTCAGGGCGCCCGAGATGCCGGCATGCGCCTGGTGTTTGTCACCAACAACGCCAGCCGGGAGCCCGGGGAGGTGGCCGCGCACCTGACCGCGCTCGGCATCGGCACGGACCCGGGCGAGGTGCTCACCGCGGCGCAGGCCGTGGCGCGCCTTGTGGCCTCCCAGCTGGACGCCTCGGCGCGCGTGCTGGCCATTGGTGGCAAGGGCCTGGTGACGGCGCTGACGGAGCAGGGCTTTGACGTGGTGTTCTCCGCCGCGGACGCGCCCGATGCTGTGGTGCAGGGATTTGACCCCGACCTCTCCTGGCGGTCCCTGGCCGAGGCGGCGTACGCGGTACGCGACGGGGCCCGCTATTTTGCATCCAACCTTGACCTCACCATTCCCAACGAGCGTGGCATCGCACCGGGTAATGGCTCGCTGGTGCAGACGGTGATCAACGCGACGGGGGTGCAGCCCCAGGCGGCCGGCAAGCCCGAGCCCACCATGTTCCACCAGGCGGCACACCAGATTGGGGCCACGCGTCCCCTTGCCATTGGCGACCGTCTTGACACGGACCTCAAGGGCGCGCGCGCGGCCGGTATGCCCGGCCTGCTGGTGTTTACCGGGGTGTCGCAGCCGCGTGACGCCATCCTCGCTCCCGCGGACCAGCGCCCGGCGTTCATTGGGGCGGATCTGACGTGCCTGACGGAAGTTCACCCGGAGCCGGTGCGCGACGGCGAGGCGTGGCGCGTCCGTGACGCCGTTGCACGCATCGATGGAGGCGTGTTGACGGTGGACGGAACGGACCCTTGGGACAAGCTACGCGCGGCGTGTGCATGTGCGTGGGACGCCGCCGATGCGGGCCGGGTGTGGGACGTTGGAAGCATCCCCAACATGGGGGTAATCTCTCTGGTATGAGCGAATTCGACGAGTGGCGGGAACACCTGGGGGAAGTTCACTACCCCCCGGAGGTCGAGCAGGCGCTGAAGGCCGTGTCCGAGGTCCCCGAGGACCTCGCCCAGCAGGCCGAGTTCTTTGACAAGATTCAGGACTCCCTGTCGAGCCGACTGCGCGACGAGGTCTAGCCTGGACCGCCTGGACCGCGCCATCACGGCGCGCGGTCTGTCGCGCTCGCGCGCGCATGCGCAAGAACTCATTGCGGGTGGCCATGTCAGTGTGGATGGCATCCCCGTAGTGAAGGCGTCCCACCTGGTTGATGCCGCATCAACGGTCACCGTCAGCGACGCCGCCTCCACCCATTACGTGTCGCGCGCCGCCTTTAAGCTCAAGGGTGCGCTTGACGCATGCATGCCACTGGGCCTCACCGTGGCGGGCCGGCGTGCGCTGGACGCGGGTGCCTCTACCGGTGGCTTTACCCAGGTGTTGCTGGAACACGGTGTGAGTCATGTGGTGGCGGTGGATGTGGGGCACCACCAGATGGCGCCGTCGGTGCGTGATGACCCGCGCGTCACCGCCATCGAGGGCGTTAACGTGCGCGACCTCAGCGCCACGAGCGAAGGCTCCGGCGTGGACCTGGTGGTGGCCGATCTCTCCTTCATCTCCCTCACCCTGGTGCTTGAGCCGCTCGTGGCCTTTGCGGCACCCCGCGCAGATTATGTACTCATGGTCAAGCCCCAGTTTGAGGTGGGACGCGGGGGACTGGACGGCGGCGGGGTGGTGCGCACGGCCCGCGCCCGTGCCCAGGCGGTGCACGGCGTGGCGCGTGCCATGACCGGCATCGGCATGGTTATCCACAGCATTGAGCGGAGCGCCTTGCCCGGACCTGCCGGTAACCAGGAATACTTCATCTGGGGAAGCACGTCATGGCAGGCTGATCCCACGGGCCCACGGCCCGTTCTTGACAACGCCCAGATGGAACGCGCGGTGGCACAAGCGGTGAAAGGGGAGTAATGGCACGCCGAATCCTGTTGGTGCCCAACCCACGCCGGGAGGATGCGCTCGCGGCGGCGGAGGTGGCGCGTGTTGCGCTGCGTAGCCACGGCATTGACCCCTGTACCGAGGTGCATGGCAATGACGTGGAGGCCGTGATGGTCTTTGGAGGCGACGGCACCATCCTGCACGCCGCCCAGTTGGTGCATGGCTCCACCACGCCGCTGCTGGGAATCAACCTGGGCCATGTGGGCTTCTTGGCGGAGTTTGAGCGTGAGGACATTGCGCAGGCCGTCACCCGCCTGGTGGAGGGGGATTACGAGGTTGACGAACGCGGCACCGTGGACGTCACCGTGTTCCACGCCGATGGCAGGGTTGAGACCGGGTGGGCGCTCAACGATGCGACGGTGGAGCGGGGCGACCTGCGCCGCACCGTGGATCTTGCGGTGGCGGTGGACGGGCATGCCCTGTCCTCGTTTGGCTGCGACGGCATTGTGGTGGCCACCTCCACCGGTTCCACCGCGCACGCCTTTTCCGCGGGCGGCCCCGTGATGTGGCCCGACGTGGACGCGCTGCTCATGGTGCCGCTTGCCGCCCACGCGCTTTTTGCCCGGCCGCTGGTGTTGGGGCCACGGTCGCTGCTGGAGATTGAGGTACTGGAGATCTCCGGGGTGGATGGTCTGGTGGTGTTTGATGGCGCCCGCACCATTCAGGTGGCGCGCGGCTCGCGGGTGCAGGTGCGGGTGGGGGAGCATCGAGTACGCCTTGCGCGCATGTCCGATGGCCCGTTCACCGAGCGTCTGGTGCGCAAGTTTGCGCTTCCCACGGCGGGCTGGCGTGCCGCGGGTCAGCAGCGGGAGTCCTGAGGTGCGTCATGTTGCATGAGCTAGCCATCTCCGGCCTGGGCGTCATTGACACGGCGCGGCTGACGCTGCGGCCCGGGCTGACCGTGCTGACCGGTGAGACGGGCGCGGGCAAAACCATGGTGCTCACGGGGTTGAACCTCATCTTGGGCGGCAAGGCCAACGCGGACACGGTGCGCGTGGGCGCCCAGGAGGCGGTGGCCGAGGCCGTGCTTGACCTCCCGCCCGACTCGGAGGCGGCGGCCGCCGTCCAGGAGGCCGGTGCGCTGCTTGACGACGACGGCACGCTCACCGTGACCCGCATTGTGGGCGCCACCACCAGGTCTCGCGCCGTCCTGGGGGGACGCACGGTGCCGCAGGCCCTCCTGGCGGAGGTGGCCGCACACACCGTGACGGTGCACGGCCAGCAGGACCAGGTGCGCTTGCGCACCGCCTCACGCCAGCGGGAGACCCTTGACGACTATGCGGGCGCGGAGCATCAGCTCACGCTGGCGCGTTACCGCACCACGTGGCGCGACTTTCACGAGGCGCGCGAGCAACTGGAGACGATGCGCGCCGGAGCAGGGAACAGCCGGGAGGAAGCCGCGCGGCTCAGGGAGGCACTGGAGGCGATTGCCGCGGTGGAACCCCTGGACGGCGAGGACGAGGACCTCGCGGCGCAGGCCAACTTGCTGGACAACCTCCAGGAGGTGCGGGTGGGCCTTGCCACCGCGCACGATGCCCTGATGGGCGAGGAGGGCATGACGGCTCTTGCCGCCCTCGAGGCGGCGCGGCGGGCGCTTGCCGACGTGGCCCGCCACGATGCGCGCATCGGTGCCCTGGTGGACCGTGCCGCCGAATACGCCTACGGGGTCTCCGACCTGGCCACCGACGTGGCGGGGTACCTTGACTCCGCGGAGGGTGACCCGGGCCGTCTTGAGGCCATCCATGCGCGGCGTGCGGAGTTGGCGGCGCTGTCGCGCCGGCTGGGAGTGCCGCTGGCCCAGATTCCGGAGTTTTCCGCCGCGGCGGCACGCACCGTGGCGGGCGACGACATGTGGGACGAGCGCCTCGCGCAGTGCGAGGCGCGCACCCGGGAACTTGCGTCACAGCTCGAGGAACTTGCCGCGACGCTCAGCGCCACCCGCCACGACGCCGCGGACCGGCTTGCCACACGGGTGCAAGAGGAGTTGCAGACGCTCGCCATGCCCGACGCGGACTTCAGGGTCACGGTGGAAAGCGCCGAGTTGGGGCCCCACGGCGCCGATGCGGTGAGCATGCTGCTGGCGGCACACCCCGGCGCCACACCCCGCCCCGTGGCGGAGGCCGCCTCCGGAGGCGAACTCTCGCGCATCATGCTGGCCATTGAGGTGGCGCTCGCGGACGGTCACGCACCCGCGGGCGTGCGCCGCACCTTTGTGTTTGACGAGGTGGATGCCGGCGTGGGGGGACGCGCCGCTCTGGCCGTGGGGGCGCGCCTTGCGGCCCTAGCCCGCACCCACCAGGTGATTGTGGTGACGCATCTGGCACAGGTGGCGGCCTATGCCTCGGCCCATGTGGTGGTGCACAAGTCCACCGACGGATCCGTGACGGTGTCCGCGGTGCGCGAGGTGGACGGCGAGGACCGGGTGAGTGAGATTGCGCGCCTGTTGTCCGGCCATGAGGACTCGGACACGGCACGCGCCCACGCGCTTGAGCTGCTTGAGGCCGCGTCCGTGGCACCATGACACCGTGACCACCCCCACGGCATGGCCCTATGGCGAGATTGTTGGACCGCTACGGTGTGACGCGCCCGGACAGGACGTGGTGACCCGCGTGCATACCGGAGATGTGGCGTTGCTCTCGGTGCTGGACCTGGACGAGCCCACCGCCGCCGCGCTGGTGGCCGCCCGACCCGCCGCCGTGCTCAATCTGCGCGCATCGGCATCGGGCCGCCGTCCCGCCCGTGGTGCACGCCTCCTGGCCCAGGCCGGAATCCCCCTGGTGGATCACGTGGACGCCGCGCTGGCGTCCGTGCGCGACGGCGCCACGGTCACGCTGTCCGCGCCGCGCCCCACGGAGCCCGACTACACCGCGCTGAACGTCACGTCCGACGACGGCCCCGTGTGGGTGCGCGTGCAGGCCGGGGCGCTTGACGTGCTGGGCCAGTGGTGCGATGAGCGCGCCATCGAGGCGGCAACGAACCGTGCTGAGGACGCGCTCCTTCCGCAGGTGGGGGCGTTGGGCGCGCATGTGGCCGCGGCGCTAGACGCGCTGGGACCCCTGGTGGTGCGTGGCGAGGGCCTGCCGCTTACCCTGACCTTGGCCGGACGCGAGGCGGTGGTGGTGGCGCCGGGCGCGCACACCGCGCGTGACTGGCGTGCCCTTACGCCCTATGTGCGGGAGCGTCGGCCCGTGATCATTGCCGTGGGGGAGGCGGCCACGCTGGTGCGGGAGGCCGGGCACCGCGTGGACTTTGTGGTGGGAGACATCGACGCCCTTCCCGATGCGGTGGTGCAGGCGGCGGGGGAGATCATCCTGCACCGTCAGGCAAGCCGCGGCGGCGTGGACCAGGCCCTCGTTGCGCGAGCCCAGGGACTGGGGGCCTCCCATGTGGTGAGCGATCTGGAGGTGGAGGCGGTAGACCTTGCGCTACTGGCCGCCCATCACGGTGGCGCGCGAGTGGTAGTGACCGTGGGCGTGCCCGGCGCGCTTGAGGACTACCTGGACGTGCACGCAAGCCCGCCCGCCACCACGGTGCTGGTGCGCATGGTGGCCGCGGACACCCTGGTAAGCGCGCGGACGGCCGCCGCCTGGCACAGGGCCTCTATCCCCGCCGTGCTGGTGGCGCTCATGGTAGGTGTGGCGGCGGTGGCCCTAGGGGTGGCGCTGTGGCTCACTCCCGAGTCACACGACTGGGTGGTGCAGATATGGCCCTGGAGTACGCCATGAGACGCTCCACCGGTGTGGTGTTGGGCGCCTCCGTGGCCGTCTTTGCGCTCGCGTTGGGCCTCATCCTGGGTTCCGGCCCGCTGCGGCACCTGGTGTGGGGGTCGGGTTCCAGCGAGACCGACGCGTTGCGGGCCACCGTGGCGGACCTGACCCGGGAGCGGGATGACGCGCTCGCGCAGCGTGACCTTGCCGCGCAGCTGAGCGCCGCCTTGGCCCCCGCCACGGTGGAGGGGATGCTCACGGGCCAAACGGTGGCGTTGGTGGTGGATGCGGGTGTGGGTGAGCAGGAGCAGGCCGCGCTGGTGAGCATGCTGGAGGCCGCGGGCGCGCGCGTGAGCGTGACCGTCACCCTCACCCAGGCGTGGGGTGACGAGTCGCAGTCCGTGTTCCGGGGTGCGCTGGCGGAGGAGTTGGTGGGTGAGCTCCGCGAGCCCGCGCCGGGGGCCTCCACGCTGCAACTGTTGCAGGCCGCCACGGTGCAGGCGGTTATTCCGTCCGCGGCGCGGCCGCCCTCGGATGCCGATGGCCCGGTGGACCCCACGGCCCCGTCCACGCAGTCGCTGGTGTTGCGCGACATCCTGGTGCGTGCGGGTCTGGTGACGGTGACCGACGCGGCCGAAGACCCCGCGACGGATCCCGACCCCGACACGCTGCCCGAGCCGAGCGTGGCGGTGCTCCTGGGCGCCGCCACGGTGCAGGCGGAGGCCTTTGTGGCGTGGGGTGAGGCCTTCCATGCGGTGGGGGTGGCCACCGTGGTCACCGCCACGTCCCCCACGGATCGCGCGTGGGTGGATGCGGGCGTGGGCGCACGGGTGAGTGTGGTTGCCGATGCCTCGAGCGCGGCGGGCCAGGCCCTGGTGGTGCTCGCGGCACGCGAACAGCTTGCGGGAGGTGCGGGCGTGTACGGCGACCCGCTCACCACGCCGCTTGTTCCCGGCGTGTTGCGCGACTCGCCGGGTGCGCCCTAAGGAATCGCGGACAAAACGCCAACTTCTGCTCGGGTTGCTACCCGTGAGCCCCGGGCGGCTGTTAGGGTTGAAGCCCGTGGAGAGATCGCGATTCGAGTCCCGCGCGGACCATGTCACCCGTCACATTTTTGTCACCGGGGGCGTGGTGTCCTCTCTGGGAAAGGGCCTGACGGCATCCAGCCTCGGCCGGCTTCTCAGGTCGCGCGGACTGCGCGTCACCATGCAAAAGCTTGACCCATACCTCAACGTGGACCCGGGCACCATGAACCCGTTCCAGCACGGCGAGGTGTTTGTCACCGACGACGGCGCGGAGACGGACCTGGACATTGGCCACTACGAGCGCTTCCTGGACGTGAAGCTCTCCGCCACGTCCAACGTGACCACGGGGCAGGTGTACTCGCAGGTCATTGCCAAGGAGCGACGCGGCGAATACCTGGGTGACACGGTGCAGGTCATTCCGCACATCACGGATGAGATCAAGCGCCGCATGCGCGCCCAGGCGGGCCCCGAGGTGGACGTCATCATCACCGAGATTGGTGGCACGGTGGGCGACATCGAGTCGCAGCCGTTCATCGAGGCCGCGCGTCAGGTGCGTCACGAACTGGGCCGTGAGAACGTGTTCTTCCTGCACGTGAGCCTCATCCCGTACATCGGCCCCTCGGGGGAGCAAAAGACCAAGCCCACGCAGCACTCGGTGGCCGCGCTACGCAGCATCGGCATTCAGCCCGACGCCCTGGTGTTGCGCTCGGACCGCCCCGTGCCGGCCTCTGTCAAGGCCAAGGTGGCGCTCATGTGTGACGTGGACGTGGAGGCCTGCGTCAACGCCGTGGACGCGCCGTCCATCTACGACATTCCCAAGGTGTTGCACTCCGAGGGTCTTGACGCGTACGTGGTGCGCCGCCTTGACCTGCCCTTCCACGACGTGGAATGGGGTGCGTGGGAGGAGCTGTTGCGCCGGGTGCACGAGCCGCAGCACACCGTGGAGGTGGCGCTTGTGGGCAAGTACATTGACCTGCCCGATGCGTACCTGTCGGTGAGCGAGGCGCTGCGCGCGGGCGGCTTTGCGCATAACGCCCGGGTGAGCATCCGGTGGGTGGCATCGGACCGATGCGCCACCCCCGAGGGTGCCGCGGAGGCCTTGGGTGGCGTGGACGCCGTGCTCATTCCCGGTGGCTTTGGCGTGCGGGGTGTGGACGGCAAGATTGGTGCGGCCCGGTGGGCGCGCGAGCACAAGGTGCCCACCCTGGGCATCTGCCTTGGCCTGCAGGTGATGGTCATGGAGTACGCCCGCACGGTGCTGGGCCTCGAAGGGGCGTCGTCCTCCGAGTTTGACGCCAACCCCGAGCACCCCGTGGTGGCCACCATGGAGGAACAGCTGGCGATTGTGGACGGCCAGGGCGACCTGGGAGGCACCATGCGGTTGGGCGAATACCAGGCCGTGCTCACCCCCGGATCGGTGGTGGCGCACACCTACGGTGCCACCACGGTGGGGGAGCGCCACCGCCACCGCTACGAGGTCAACAACGCGTACCGCCCCCAGCTGGAGGAGGCGGGCCTGGTGGTGTCCGGCGAGTCGCCCGACCGGCAGCTGGTGGAGTTCATCGAGCTGCCGCGCGAGGCACATCCCTACTATGTGGCCACGCAGGCGCATCCCGAGTTCTTGTCGCGTCCCACCAAGGCGCACCCCCTCTTTGCCGGCCTGATTGGCGCGGCACTGGACGTGCGGGCCGCGGGCTCCTCCGCATCGGCCCGCGACTAGGTCTGGCCCCATGATTGCGGACCGTGTGGCCCCTCGGCCCGTCCTTGCCGCCACCACGCCCTTTGTGGGGCATGTGTGGTCGATCGATGCCGAGGTGGTGGAACTGGGCGACGGCCCCGTCACCCGTGACCTGCTGCGTCACCCCGGCGCGGTGGCCGTGATGGTGTACCGCGAGCCCGGCGAGGTGTTGCTGGTGCATCAGTACCGGCACCCGGTGCGCCGCGAGCTGTGGGAGCCGCCTGCGGGTCTCCTAGACAAGCCCGACGAGGACCCGTGGGAGGCCGCCCGGCGCGAGCTGGCGGAAGAGGTGGATCTGACGGCGGACACCTGGCATGTGTTGGCCGATGTGTACACGTCGCCGGGGGGCTCCTCCGAGGCCATCCGCATCTTCCTGGCCCGCGACGTGCACCCCGTGAATGCCGCAGAACGTTTTGCACGCGAGGCCGAGGAGGCCGAGATGACAAGCGCGTGGGTGAGCCTTGACGAGGTGCTTGACGCGCTTGCCGCGGGCACCGTCGGGTGCCCCACCCTGTCGCTGGGGGCCTATGCGCTTGACGCCGCACGGCGCGGGGGATGGGCGCGACTGCGCGAGCCGAACGTGCCGTGGACGGCGCGCGATGGTGTCCCCCGCTAGGTTTTACGCCTCGCGCAGCAGGTAGGCAGTCGCGGCCTGCGCCGCCACCAACGCCCCCGCACCGCCCAGGTGCATGGCCACCACCACCGCGGGCAGCCCGGTGAAGTATTGGGTGTACCCAATGGCGCCCTGCGCGAGCGTCACCACGGCAAGCACCACCCAGGCGCGTCGCACCTCGTTGCGCGGCCCCACGGAACGGTCCGCCCGTACCCGCCACACCAGGTAGGCAAGCAGCGCCACAAAGGCCCACACGGACAACGCATGCACGCGCGTGATGGCCTCCAGCTCAAAGCCAAGGCGGGCGGTGACGGCCTCGTCACCCGAATGCGGTCCCGAGCCCGTGACCAGCGAGCCAAGCACCACCACCACCGCGGTGAGCGCGGTCTGAAGGCGCAACCACCAGCGCAGTGGCGCACCCTCGCGGCGGGGGGCGTTGCGGTAGGCCAGCGCCAGGTACACCGAGGCCCACACGAGCGTGGTGGACACGAGCATGTGCACGGCCACCACGGAGGCATTGAGGTGGGCGTAGACGGTGACAATGCCAATGATGGCCTGCGCGACGGCGCCGGCCACGGGGACCAGCCCCAGCCACTTGAGGTCCTTACGGGTGTGCCACACCGCCACGGCCGTGAGCGCGGCCACCGCCACCACCAGCGCGGAGAACGTGCGGTTGCCGTACTCGATGACCGTGTGATGGCTGATCTGCTCTAGCGAGGGAGTCACGTGGCCCACCTCGCAGTGCGGTGCCTGGGTGCAGCCAAGGCCGGATCCGGACAGACGCACCACGCCACCGGAGACGATGATGGCGCCTTGCATCACGATGTTGACAACGGTGAGGGGGCGCGCACGGCGTCCCAGGGCACTGGCAAGGGTGGTCCAGGCGCGGCGCAGGCGGCCGGGTGTACCGGGGGAAGTCATGGCCACCAGTCTAGGGATGATGGGCGGGTTAGGTTCCCCTTGCTTGCGGGGAACACTTTTGCGCACAACACTGTTGTGTAAATAGCCGCCGGACGACGGCTGGGCGTGACACGGGAGGTGAGACATGGCCACGGATACCACCCGCGAGCGCGTCTTGGGCCTGGTCGCATCGGCGGGGCCCATCACCGCGGCGGACCTCGCCGCCACCCTGGGCGTGACATCGGCCGCCATCCGCCGCCACCTGACCCTGCTGAGCGAAGACGGCCTCATTGCCGATCACGAGAAGCCGGGCCCGCTGGACCGCGGCAGGGGACGGCCGGCCAAGTCCTATGTGGCCACCGCGCAGGGCCAACGTGCCCTGGCCACCGCCTATTCGGATGTGGCCGTGGAGGCGGTGGACTTTTTGCGTACCTCCGGCACGCTGCCGGACTTTGTGGCCGCGCATCACGCGCGCCTGGAGGCCGTGCTTGCCGCCCGCGTGGACGCGCACGCGCCCGTGGACGTCAAGGTGGACGCGCTTGCCACCGCGCTTGCGGAGCAGGGCTTTGCCACCTCCGTGCGGCCGGGTCCCGGCGGTCTGACCGTGCAACTGTGCCAGGGCCACTGCCCGGTGCAGTCCATTGCCGAGGCGGCGCCCGAATGGTGCGACGCCGAGACCAAGGCCTTCTCGCGGGTGCTGGACGTTCACGTGCAGCGCCTCTCGACCTTGGCTGGTGGTGCCCATGTGTGCACCACCACCATCCCCCTCGCCTCTTCCAAGGAAGGATGATCAGTGACCACTGAAGCCACTCCGATGACGCAGGAAGAAACCATTGCGTCCATCGGCACCTATGAGTACGGCTGGCATGACGCCGATGCCGCGGGCCAAAGCGCGCAGCGCGGCCTGAGTGAGGCGGTGGTGCGCAACATCTCCGCCCTCAAGAACGAGCCCGAGTGGATGTTGCAGATGCGCCTGAAGGCGCTGGGCCTGTTTGAGAAGAAGCCCATGCCGCATTGGGGTGCGGACCTCAGCGGCATTGACTTTGACAACATCAAGTACTTTGTGCGCTCCACGGAGAAGCAGGCGTCGTCGTGGGAGGAGCTGCCGGAGGACATCCGCAACACCTACGACCGGCTGGGCATCCCCGAGGCGGAGAAGCAGCGCCTGGTGGCGGGTGTGGCCGCACAGTACGAGTCCGAGGTGGTGTACCACCAGATCCGCGAGGACCTTGAGGCTCAGGGCGTGATCTTTGTGGACACGGACACGGGCCTGCGCGACTACCCGGAGCTGTTCAAGGAGTACTTTGGCACCGTCATTCCGCCCGGCGACAACAAGTTTGCCTCGCTGAACACGGCCGTGTGGTCCGGCGGATCCTTTGTGTATGTGCCCCCGGGCGTACACGTGGAGATTCCGTTGCAGGCGTACTTCCGCATCAACACGGAGAACATGGGCCAGTTTGAGCGCACGCTCATCATTGCCGACGAGGGTTCCTACGTGCACTACGTGGAGGGCTGCACCGCCCCCATCTACACGTCCGACTCGCTGCACTCGGCGGTGGTGGAGATCATCGTCAAGAAGAACGCCCGGGTGCGGTACACCACCATCCAAAACTGGTCCAACAACGTCTACAACCTGGTGACCAAGCGTGCCACCGCGGGCGAGGGCGCCACCATGGAATGGGTGGACGGCAACATCGGGTCCAAGGTGACCATGAAGTACCCGGCCATCTTCATGTTGGGCGAGCACGCCAAGGGTGAGACGCTGTCCATCGCCTTCGCGGGCGAGGGTCAGCACCAGGACGCGGGCGCCAAGATGGTGCACGCCGCGCCGCACACGTCCAGCTCCATCGTGTCCAAGTCCGTGGCGCGTGGCGGTGGGCGTACGTCCTACCGCGGGCTGGTGCAGGTGCTGGAAGGCGCCAAGAACTCCAAGTCCAACGTGCTGTGCGACGCGTTGCTGGTGGACCAGATCTCACGGTCCGACACGTACCCCTACGTGGACGTGCGCGAGGACGACGTGCACATGGGCCACGAGGCCACCGTCTCGCGCGTGAGCGAGGACCAGCTGTTCTACCTCATGTCGCGCGGACTTGACGAGTCCGAGGCCATGGCCATGATTGTGCGCGGCTTTGTGGAGCCCATTGCGCGCGAGCTCCCCATGGAATACGCGCTTGAGCTCAACCGCCTGATTGAACTGCAGATGGAAGGGAGCGTGGGGTGACCCTCACCACCGATCATTCCCGGGCCACGTTGGCCGGCGACCACAGCCACGGCGTGGTCCCCGACACCTCGCGTGCCGACCGACTCACCTCCTTTGACCCGGAGGCCTTCGCGGTCCCCACCGGGCGCGAGGAGAACTGGCGCTTCTCGCCGGTGCGCGAACTCAAGGGCTTCTTTGCCCTGGACGGCGCCCCCGGCGAGCCCGCCGCGCTTGCCTGGTCCACCACGGAGCTTCCCGCGGGTGTCACGCTCACCCAGGTGCCCGCCGCCGACGCACGGGCCCGGTCCGTGCGTGCCCCCGGTGATAGGGCATCGGCGGTGGCGGTGGCGCGTGCGCAGGGTGCCACGGCGCTGAGCATTGCGCCCGGCACCGAGCTGAGCGAGCCCATCACCGTGACCATGGCCGGTGACGGCCAGGATGTGCGTGGGCACGTGCTGGTGGAGGTGGGCGCGGGCGCTCACGCCACCGTGGTGGTGGAGCGCACCGGCAGCGCACGCTACAGCGAGTTCCTGAGCGTGGACCTGGGCGACGGCGCGTCGCTCAACCTGGTGCTGTTGCAGCTGTGGGAGGCCGATGCGGTGCACGCCGCAGAGGTGGTGGCACGGCTGGGCCGCGACGCTCATCTGCGCGGCTCGGTGGTCACGCTGGGCGGCAAGGTGGTGCGCCTGAACACCTCGGTGGCGTTTGCCGGCGAGGGCTCCACGGTGGACCTCTTTGGCCTGTACTTTGCGGACTCCGGTCAGCACCAGGAGCACCAGCTCTTTGTGGACCACGCCGTGCCGCGGTGCACGTCGCGCGTCACCTACAAGGGCGCGCTTGCGGGTGCCACCGCGCGCACCGTGTGGATTGGTGACGTGTTGATCCGCGCGGCGGCCGAAGGCACCGACACCTACGAGCTCAACCGCAACTTGGTGCTCACCGAGGGCGCGCGGGCGGACTCGGTGCCCAACCTGGAGATTGAGACCGGCGAGATTGAGGGGGCGGGTCACGCCTCCGCCACCGGGCGCTTTGACGAGGAACAGATGTTCTACTTGCGCTCGCGAGGCATCTCCGAGGACCAGGCCCGACGCCTGGTGGTGCGCGGCTTCTTTGCGGACCTCATCCGCGAGATTGGCGTTCCTGCGGTGGAGGAGAACCTCCTCAAGGCCATCGACTCCGAGCTGGAGCAGGTGGATCAGGAGGCCGCGGCGGGAGGCGCCCATGTCTGACCAGGTGGCCTGCCTGGTGAGTGACCTTGAGCCGGGCAGCGCCCTGCTGGCGGAACTCACCTCATCCACGGGTGCCGACGTGCCCGTGGCGGTGGTGCGGGTGGACGACGGCGCCTTTTACGCCATCGACGACCTCTGCACCCATGGCGAGGTCTCGCTCTCGGAAGGCGAGGTCATTGGCTGTGAGGTGGAGTGCTGGGCGCATGGCGCACGCTTTGACGTGCGTACCGGCGAGGCCACCGAACTTCCCGCCATTCTTCCCGTCAAGACCTACCCCGTCCGCATTGACGGCGAGCGTGTGCTCGTCGACGTGGACACCCCCTCGATTTTTCACAAGGAGAACGCATGAGCACGCTCGAGATCAAGGACCTCCACGTGTCCGTGGAGACGCCCGAAGGCACCAAGCAGATTCTGCGAGGTGTGAACCTCACCATCAACTCCGGCGAGACGCACGCCATCATGGGCCCCAACGGCTCCGGCAAGTCCACTCTGGCCTACTCGCTTGCGGGTCACCCCAAGTACCAGATTGAGGGCGGCTCCGTGCTGCTCGACGGTGCCGAGGTGTTGGAGATGAGCGTGGACGAGCGCGCCAAGGCGGGCCTGTTCCTTGCCATGCAGTACCCGGTGGAGGTGCCGGGTGTGTCCGTGTCTAACTTCCTGCGTACCGCCAAGACCGCCATTGATGGCGAGGCCCCCAAGCTGCGCGAATGGGTCAAGGATGTGCGTCAGGCCATGGACAACCTGCGCATGGACCCGGTGTTTGGGGAGCGCGGCGTGAACGAGGGCTTCTCCGGTGGTGAGAAGAAGCGCCACGAGATCTTGCAGATGGAGCTGCTCAAGCCCCGCTTTGCCGTGCTCGATGAGACGGACTCCGGCCTGGACGTGGATGCCCTGCGCATCGTGTCCGAGGGCGTCAACCGTGCCAAGGCCAGCACCGATGTGGGCATCCTGCTCATCACCCACTACACGCGCATCCTGCAGTACATCACGCCGGACTTTGTGCACGTGTTTGTGGCCGGTCAGGTGGCCGAAGAGGGTGGCGCGGAGCTTGCCGAGCGCCTCGAGGCCGAGGGTTACGACCGCTTCCTCGCGGGAGCGTAGGCACCCTCATGCGTGACGTCCGTGGCGACTTTCCCCTCCTGACGCGCACCGTCAGGAACGGGAAGCCGCTGGTTTACCTGGATTCCGGTGCCACCGCGCAACGGCCCCGTGCCGTGCTGGATGCGGTGGAGGACTTTGAGCTGCACCATAACAGCGCGGTCCAGCGGGGGGCGCACCTGCTGGCGGAGGAGGCCACCGAGGCCTTTGAGAATGCCCGCGCGCAGGTGGCCCGCCTGGTGGGCGCCCGCGAGGACCGCGAGATTGTGTGGACGGCCAACGCCACCTCGGGTCTCAACCTGGTGGCCAACGGCTTTGCCAACGCCAGCGCGGGCATTGGCGGCGACGAATCCGCCGCCTACCGCCTGGGTCCTGGCGACACCATCGTGGTGACGGAGGCCGAGCATCACGCCAACCTGGTGCCGTGGCAGCAGCTGGCGGTGCGGACGGGCGCCACGCTGCGGTGGGTGGGCCTTGATGCGGACGGTGTGCCGCGCGTGGAGCAGCTGGATGAGGTGGTGGACGGCAGTACGCGCGTCATCGCCTTTGGGCATGCCAGCAACGTCACGGGCGTCATCAACCCCGTGGAGGCCTTTGTGGCCAAGGCCGCCCAGGTGGGCGCGTTCACGGTGCTGGATGCATGCCAGTCCGTGCCGCATCTGCCCGTCAACCTTGAGCGGTTGGGCGTGGACTTTGCCGCGTTCTCCGGGCACAAGATGCTGGGACCCACCGGCGTCGGCGCGCTGTGGGGCAAGGCGGAGCTTCTTGACGTGTTGCCGGGGTCCATCTTTGGGGGCGGCACGGTGGCCACGGTCACCATGGAGCACACCACGTGGCATGGGGCTCCCACGCGCTTTGAGGCGGGGTCGCAGGCCGTGGCCCAGGCCGTGGGCATGGGTGCGGCCGCGGCGTACCTCATGGACCTGGGCATGGACAACGTGGCCGCGCACGATGCCGCACTCGCCGCGCACCTGCGGGCGGGCGTGGCGAGCATTGAGGGTGTGCGCCTGCTGGGTCCCGTGGATGGCCCCGCGTTGGCGTTGGCCGCGTTTGTGGTGGACGGCGTCCACCCGCACGACGTGGGTCAGGTGCTTGACGATGCCGGCATTGCGGTACGGGTGGGGCATCACTGCACCCAGCCCCTGCATCGGCACCTGGGGGTGACCGGGTCCGCCCGTGCCAGCGCCTCCGTGTACACCACGCATGCGGAGATTGACGCCTTCCTTGAGGCGTTGGCGGGCGTGCGCGCGTTCTTTGGAGGTGCGCTGTGAGCGACCTGGAGCGGATGTACCAGCAGGTGATTCTGGACCATGCCCGTGAGGCGCATGGCCGGGGCCTGCGCATGATGGATGCGGCGGCCATGGGCGAGTCGCACCAGGTCAACACCACGTGTGGTGACGAGGTGACCGTGCGCGTGGGGGTGCGTGCGGGTGAGGTGACAGATGTGGCGTGGGAGGGCAGCGGGTGCTCCATTTCGCAGGCCTCCGTCTCTGTGCTGCACGACCTGGTGGTGGGGGAGAAGCTCGAGGACGTGGACGCGATCTTTGAGGCGTTCCGGGACCTCATGCACCACAAGGGTGAGCCGCTGGAGGAACACCGCGAGGATCTTCTGGGTGACGCGACGGCGTTTGTGGGGGTGGGGAAGTATCCTGCCCGTATCAAGTGTGCGTTGCTGGGGTGGATGGCGTTGCGGGATGCGCTCGCACGCGCGGAAGGAGTGAGTCATGGCTGACAAGGTGTCCACGGCCGCGGACGTTGAAGAGGCGCTGCGCGACGTGATTGACCCCGAGCTGGGGATTAACGTGGTGGACCTGGGCCTGGTCTATGGGGTGTTGCTGGACGAGAACCAGCACGCCGTCATTGACATGACGCTCACCTCCGCGGCATGCCCGTTGACCGACGTCATCGAGGATCAGGCCGGGCAGGCCCTTGACGGACTGGTGGACGGCTTTCGCATCAACTGGGTGTGGATGCCGCCGTGGGGCCCGGACAAGATTACGGACGATGGCCGCGAGCAGTTGCGGGCGTTGGGCTTCAACGTCTAGGCGGGGGTGACCGGGTGACCGCCGCAACGCATGTGGCGCTGATCCGAGGCATCAACGTGGGTGGCAACAACACGGTGCCCATGGCGGGCCTGCGCGAGGCGCTGGGCGTGGCGGGTGTGCCCCAGGTGCGCACCTATATCCAGTCCGGCAACGTGGTGCTCACGTGCCCGCAGCTGTCCACCGCGGACGTGAATGCGCTGGTGGAGCGCGTGCTGCGGGAGTCCTTTGGGGTGCACACCGTGGTGGTCACCGTGACGGCCGAGGCATTGGGTGCGGTGGTGGCGGGTGCGCCCACCGGGTTTGGTGTGGACAGCCAGACGTGGAAGCACGATGTGGTGTTTGTGCGGCCCGGACGTGACCTGGATGCGTTGCTGGCCAAGGTGCGCTTGCGTGAGGGTGTGGATGAGGCATGGCGCGGGCCGGGGGTGTTGTACTTTCGCCGTGTGAGCGCGCTGGTGACGCGCAGCTATATGCGCGAGATCATCGCGATGCCCGAATATCAGGACATGACCATTCGCAACTGGCGCACCACCACGGCGGTGGCGGCCATGGCGGGCACGTCCACCCCGTAGGCGTCCCGATGCAGGGGCAGGGGGCGCCTGGGCGCTACCTGCCCACCACGCCAAAGGTGTCGCAGGATGCGACGGTGCCGTTGGTGTAGCCCGTCACAAAGGCATCGTGCCGCTGCGCGGACGTGCCATGTGTGAAGGTGTGGGGGCGCACCTGCCCCGACGTGACTTCCTGGATGCGGTCGTCACCCACCGACTCCGCCGCCGTGATGGCGTTGGTGAGCTGGGCATCGGTGATGGGCTTGAGGAACGGCACGCCGGTGTCCGGGTCGGGAACCGTGGCCGCGCTCCCCACCCACACGCCCGCAAGGCAGTCCGCCATCAGCTCCACCGCCACCGAGTCGGAATCGGCGCCCGTGCCGGAGCGGTCCGCAATGTCAAACACGCCCAGCTCGTTTTGAATGTGGTGGCCGTACTCGTGCGCCACCACATACGCCTCCGCCAGGTTGCCTTGCTCGTAACCGTACGCGGCAAGGTCCTGGTAAAACGCGGTGTCTACGTACATGGTGCGGTCGGGAGGGCAGTAGAAGGGGCCCGTGTCCGCGGTGGCCTGACCGCACGCGCTGGACGTGGCGCCGTCAAAAACCACCACATCGGGAAGGGCGTGGCGCACGCCTACGCCGGGAAGCGCGTTGGTCCAATACGCGTCTAGCGCCTCGATGGTGGCCAGCACGCGGCAGTCGGCGTCGGTGTTGGCGGCGGCACCCGTGGTGCAGCGCTGGGCAAAATCCTGCTGTGCGGTGGCATCGTCCACGCCGCCGCCGGGGGAGCCTCCCAGGCCCAGCGAGTCGGGGTTGATGCCAAAGATGAGCGCCAGCACCAGCAGAAGCAGGCCGCCAATGCCACCGCCCACGGCCACCCCACCGCGTGCGCCGTTACCGCGACGTTGGATGCGGCTGGGATCCAGCCGTGTGCCCTCGTTGAAAGACATGTCGCCCCTTCCTATGTGGAAGTCAATGTACCGCGCGTGGGCGCGGCATCGTCCGCAATGCCCCGGGCGTGTAGCGCCTGGCCCAGGTCAAGCGCAAAGCCCACGGTGCGGGTGGCGGTGGGGGTGAGCATGCCGGTGAGGGAGTGCTCAATGCCACGCGCGCGCAGGGCCTGGCGCGACTGCGCCATAATCTGCGCCACCTCGGGGATCACGCGGATGACAATGGCAAACATCAGCCCCGGAATGGCAGGCGGGACGATGCGCCGGAAGGGGCGCGCGGCGGCGGTGGCCAGCTCCAGCATGTCGCCCATGGACGTGGAGCCGGTCACGGCCAGCGAGAAGGCAACAAGGCCCATGAGGTCCGCGGCCATGTCCACCCCCTCCGCAAGGTCGATGCGCCACGCGGTGTACGCGGCGGCGATGGCCGCCACGAGCGCCGTGCCCGCCATGACACGCACCGTGGGCCACAGCGGGGGGAGCACGGACATGAGCAGCAGCACGGCGGCGGCCGCCATGCCAAGTGCGGAAACGGGGTCGGACACCACAATGGAGCACACCGTCCAGGCCGCCAGCAACGTCACCTTGGTCCACGCCGGGAGGCGGTGCATGGGGGTGCCCCGGTCCCGGTACATGCCCGCAAAGGTCATCACGGCGCGTCCACCGCCCGCTGGAACATCAGCTCACGGTAGAACGCCACCGCGTCCACGGGGGCGCCGTCAAACACCAGCGAACCCTCGTCCACCACCAGGGTGCGCTGGGCGCGCACGGCGGAGTCAAGGTCGTGCGTCACCTCAATCACCTGAATGGGCAGGGCATGCAGGAGTGCGCCCACATGCGCCTTCCAGCGCAGGTCCAGCAGGGTGGTGGGCTCGTCCGCCACCACAATGCTGGGCGTGGTGGCCAGCACCCCGGCAAGCGCAAGCAATTGGCGTTGGCCGCCGGACAGCGCGTTCACGGACACGTGTGCGTGCTCGCCCAACCCAATCTCCTCGAGCGCGGCAAGCGCGGCCGCCGTGCGCTCGTTCTTGTGGCCAATGACACGTCGCAGCGACAGCGCCACATCCTCAATGGCCGTGGGCATGATGAGTTGCGCGGAGGGGTCCGTGAAGAGAAAGCCCACCTTGCGTCGTACCAGCGCACCGTGCTTGACGGTGTCCAGCCCATCCACCAGCACACGCCCTTCCATGGGGGTGGCAAGGCCGTTGATGAGCCGGGCAAAGGTGGACTTGCCGGAGCCGTTGGCACCGATGATGCTGATGCGCTGCTCGGTGAGCTCCACCGTGGTGGGATGGAGGATGGTCACGCCGGAATCGGGCGCAACAACGGTCGCCTCCTTGAAATGGATCATGGCACCAGGCTAAGCGGTGGCGGGCGGCGTCGCGCCCAACAGTGCGGGGTATGCCCGGTGCACGGCCCAGGCCACCACGGCGGCCACCACCAGTTTGATGAGGTCGCCGGGCAGGAAGGGCAGCGCAATGACCACGGTGTCGCGCACGCTGGCGGACAGGTAGATCATGAGCCACGCGTAGCCGATGACGTTGATCACCAGCAGCGAGCCCACCGCGGTGGAGGCGAGGATGGTGGCAACGCTCAGGCGGTGGCTGCGGCGGAAGGCGCGCACCATCCATCCCGTGACCCATGCGGCCACCACAAAGCTGGCAAGGAATCCCCCCGTGGGGCGCGCCCACACGGCGGGGCCGGCCATGTGGCTGGCAAAGATGGGTAGCCCGGCGGTGCCCAACACGAGGTACACCACCACGGCGGCGGCGCCACGCCAGGGGCCCAACACGGCTCCGGCCAGCAGCACTGCAAAGGTCTGCAGGGTCAGGGGTACGCCCGCGGCAATCTGGATGCCCGGCCATACCGTGGAGGCCGCGATGAGCCCCGCAAAAACCGCCACCAGTGCGATGGATGTGGGGGACAGGCTGCGGCGCGACTCCACGGCATCAACTCCTTGCGATAATGGTGTGGCGGAAAACGTACCGCCCCTACAAAGATCCGGCCCACTTTTGAGCCGTCGCCCCGAGAATCTTGTAGGCCTGCTACAAAATGCGTGCATACGGGGGCGCGCGGAGTCATCGTGATCATTGCATCCGACGTGGAGTTGCGCATTGGCGCCCGAGTCCTGGTGCACCCCGCAAGCTTCCGCGTGGCCGCCGGTGACCGCATCGGCCTGGTGGGGCGCAACGGTGCCGGGAAGACCACGCTGACGCGCGTGCTGGCGGGGGAGGGGCAACCCACCGGCGGCAAGGTGACGCACCGTGGCACCGTGGGATACCTGCCGCAGGACCCGCGCGAGGGAGACCCGCAGCAGCGTGCGCTGGAACGCATTCTTGACGTGCGCCACCTGGGTGCGGTGCAGCGCCGTCTGCGCGAGGCCGAGGAAGAGATGGCCAGCGAGGACGAGGCCACGCGCGACGCGGCAATGGAGCGCTACCCCAAGCTGGAGGAACGCTTCCGGGCCGCGGGCGGCTACGCGGCGGAGTCTGAGGCAGCCCGCATCACGGCCAACCTGGGCCTGGACGAGCGGGTGCTGGGTCAGGCGCTGGGCACCCTGTCGGGTGGCCAGCGTCGGCGCGTGGAGCTGGCGCGCATCCTGTTCTCCGACGCGGACACGCTCCTCCTGGACGAGCCCACCAACCACCTGGACGCGGACTCGATTGTGTGGCTGCGGGGCTTCCTGGCCAACTTTGCCGGGGGGCTCATTGTGATCTCCCACGACGTGGAGCTGTTGCGCGCCAGCGTGAACAAGGTGTTCCACCTGGACGCCAACCGGGGTGAACTGGACCAGTACTCCTTGGGCTGGGACGCGTACCTGGCGCAGCGTGAAACCGATGAGCGCCGCCGCAAGCGCGAACGCGACAACGCGGAGAAGAAGGCGAGCGCACTCCTTGCGCAGGCGGACAAGATGCGGGCCAAGGCCACCAAGGCGGTGGCCGCTCAGAACATGGCCAAGCGTGCCGAGAAGCTGCTCGCTTCCACCGAGGGCAAGCGGCAGGACGACCGCGTGGCACATCTGCGCTTCCCCACGCCCGCGCCGTGTGGCAAGACGCCGCTCACGGCCGAGGGGCTGTCCAAGTCCTACGGCTCGCTGGAGGTGTTCACCGATGTGGACCTGGCCATTGACCGCGGCTCGCGTGTGGTGGTGTTGGGGCTGAACGGTGCGGGCAAGACCACGCTGCTGCGCCTGCTGTCCGAGGTGGAGAAGGCGGACACGGGCTCGGTGATTCCCGGCCACGGACTCAAGCTGGGCTACTACGCGCAGGAACACGACACGTTGGACTTGGACGCCACGGTGTACCAGAACATGCGTCACGCCGCGCCGGATTTGGACGACACGGGCGTACGTAATGTGCTGGGATCCTTCCTGTTCATTGGGGACGATGCGATGAAGCCGGCGCGGGTGCTCTCGGGTGGGGAGAAGACCCGGCTTGCGCTCGCATGCCTGGTGGTGAGCCAGGCCAATGTGCTCCTGCTGGATGAGCCCACCAACAACCTGGACCCTGCATCGCGGGCGGAAATCCTGCGTGCGCTGCGCACCTATGAGGGTGCCGTGGTGCTGGTGACACACGACGAGGGCGCCGTGGATGCGCTGGAGCCGGAGCGGGTGCTGCTGTTGCCCGATGCGGTGGAGGACCTCTGGAACCCCAGCTACCGCGACCTCATCTCGCTCGCGTAGGGGGCCTAGGCACTCTGCCGCTACCGCGTTGGCTGGGTGGCGATGTGGTTGGTCCTATTGCGTGACCTGCCTGCTAGGGGGTACGTTGCGGCTCATATCGGCAGTGTTGCTGGGATGAGAGGCGGGTGTGGGGTGGGTTCTCTTCGAGGGTGGGCTGTGAAGCCGGTGGTGTTTGTTGCTGCGCCAGTCCGCTTCGTCTACAGCGACGCCGGTAGGGGAGTTGA
>Ga0222423_1000476_pt1 | contig 27425 bp, 23 predicted proteins | sample 3A0metagenome_FD_182472 | JGI IMG/M metagenome (GOLD analysis project Ga0222423, IMG submission 182472) | Enriched microbial communities from leaf-cutter ant dump, University of Wisconsin, Madison, United States - 3A0 (version 2) | ecosystem: Environmental > Terrestrial > Nest > Insects nest >...
GTCTGCCTTATGTCCGCTGACGTTGACCACAATCTGGTTGCCTAAAACCGAGGTGTGTTCCACCGCCAGCCAGGTCACGTTCGCTAGAACAATTGCCACCACCGCAAGCAACAACAACGCGATAACTGCCCGTTTTCGGGCGAGTGACCTGCGCTTCCTGAATCTATCCTTAGATGCTTGCGCTTCCGGCACTACGACTCCCCTACTTCGATCGAGCTACTAGGCGATGTGCGCGCTGAATAGCGCGAATCACCGCGGCTGCCTTATTTCTCGTCTCCCAGTATTCCGATTCTTCCTGAGAGTCAGCCACGATTCCGCCACCAGCTTGAACGCTGGCTCGCCCGTTCTTCATGTACGCGGTTCGAATAGCGATGGCCATGTCCATGTTGCCGTCAAAACTAAAGTAGCCCACGGTTCCGCCGTAGACCCCGCGCGATGCCTGCTCGTACTCGTCGATAAGTGCGACTGCACGGTTCTTAGGTGCACCAGAGAGTGTGCCTGCTGGGAATGTTGCCGTGAAAACATCAAGGGCGCTCTTCCCTGGGCGCAGGCGACCGATCACCGTTGAGCACATGTGCATAATGTGGCTGAACCGTTTGATCTCCATGAATTCCACAACTTCAACGCTGCCCGGTTCGCACACCTTGACGAGGTCGTTGCGGGAGAGGTCAACAAGCATGATGTGCTCAGCGACTTCCTTGGGGTCTTCACGGACATCCTTACCGTTAAGGATGTCTTCTTCAAGCGTTGCACCACGCGGACGTGAACCCGCAATTGGGAAGGTAGTGACTTTTCCTTCAACAATTTTGACGAGCGTCTCTGGGCTAGATCCCACAACAGAGTATGACTCCCCCTGTGCGTCTACGAGTTCAAAGTAGTACATGTATGGGCTTGGATTAACCGTGCGTAGCACGCGATATACATCGAGTGGAGTCGCGTGGGTCTCAAGGTCGAAGCGTTGTGAGAGAACGATCTGGAAGACCTCGCCGTTGCGGATCGCTTCCTTGCCCTGTGCCAGCATCCGCGTGTAGTCCTCGCGCTGCGTGCGGAACTCTATCTCCGGCTCAGGTATCGATTCGTCGAGCACCCGTGGGACATCACCAAAGCCGGCAGCGATTCCAGCCTCCAACGCGCGTTCCATCTCATCAAGACGACGCACCGCATCTGCGTGCGCCTCGTCAACCCGTGCATCCGAGTCATCAAAGTTGATGGCGTTGGCAATCAGCCACACCGAACCATCCACGTGGTCGATTGCGGCCACGTCGGACGCCAAGCACAGGCTCATCGCAGGCGCATCGATCTCTCGTGGCGCGGTCGCTGGAAGCGTTGGTTCCCACTCACGAATAATGTCCCAGCCCATCGAACCCACAAGTCCACCCGTAAACGGTGGCAAGCCATGCAAAGCTGGGGTGTGCAAGGCCGCGAGCGCCGCTTCGAGCACTGCGAGCGGGTGTCCGCTTGTTGGGATGCCTGCGGGGACGTCACCTAGCCAGGTTGCCGAGTCGTTGGAGATGGTGAGTGTGGCGCGTGAGTGGACGCCCACAAATGAGTAGCGCGACCAGGTGCCGCCGATTTCTGCGGATTCCATGAGGAAGGTACCTGGGCGGGAGTTTGCTAGCGCGCGGTAGAGGCCTAGTGGGGTGACGTCGTCGGCTAGGAGTCTGCGCACTACGGGGATGACTCGGCGGTCTTGCGCGAGTTCGCGGAACTCATTGAGGGTGGGCCAGGTGGCGCCCCAGGTTAGGTGTTCGGTGGCGCTGAGTGACTCTGGCTGTGGGCTTGACGTCATAGCTTAGTTCTCTTCGTGCACGGTGGGTTGGACGGGTAGCGATGCAAAGTGTTCTGTGTTGACGTGCGCTGGTAGTTCGCCGCCGGTGATGAAGCAGGTGCGTTCGCCGGTGTGGCAGGCGGCGCCTACTTGATCGGCTTCGATGAGGAGTGCGTCCCCATCACAGTCGATGGCGATGGATCGCACATATTGGTAGTGGCCAGATGTATCGCCTTTTCGCCAGTATTCTTGGCGTGAGCGCGAGTAGAACGTGACGCGACCTTCTGCGAGGGTTCGGCGTAGGGCTTCGTCGTCCATCCAGCCGAGCATGAGTACTTCGCGGGTGTCGAACTGTTGGATGATTGCGGCGATTAGGCCGTTGGCGTCTCGTTTGAGGCGTGCGGCGATCTCGTGAGCCAACGCAGGTGTTGTAGATGATTCTGTGTTCTTATCAGGCACCACAGTATTTTCCCATGAATTTGGCCTGCTAGGAGAGTAGTTCCACTAACTGGCGGGTGTGTTGGCTGCTAGGCGGATTGAGTTTGGGTGATCCATGCTGCGAACATCTGCGCGTAGCGGCCGTTGTGGTCTAGTAACTGCGTGTGGCTGCCCATTTCCACTACTTGCCCGGCGTCCATGACAACTACCACGTCTGAGTTTTGTGCGGTGGAGAGCCTGTGGGCGATGGTCACCGTGGACTTGTTGCGCATGAGCACGTCTAGTGCGCGTGCGATGGCCACCTCGGTGGCCGGGTCAACTGCGGAGGTCACCTCGTCCATGACGAGTAGGTCGGCCTCACACACGTAGGCTCGTGCAAGTGCCACGAGTTGGCGCTCCCCTGCGGAGAGTTTTTCCCCGCGTTGCCCCACGTGAGTACCCCAACCATCGGGGAAGGTGTCGAGCCAACGGTCCAGTTCCAGCGCGCGCAACGCCTCGCCCACGCGCTGTTCCAGCGCGTCCTGCGAGTCGATACCCGCTGCCCGCAGCGGGTAGGCCACGTTGTTGAAGATGGTGTCCGCAAAGAGGAAGCCCTCCTGCGGCACTAAAAGGATCCGCCTGCGCAAATCGTGTTCGCTGTGTTCGCGTAGGTCTACGCCGTCGAGCAGGATGCGGCCGGATTGTGGGTCGGAGAATCGCGTGATGAGTTTGGCGAGGGTGGTCTTACCAGATCCGGTCTCCCCTACCACGGCTACGCGCCTGCCCGGCGCGATATCTAGGTTCACGTTCTGCAGGACGAGCGGCCCGCCCGGGTAGGCAAAGTCCACATTTTCGACGATAAGTCGGGCTGGTCCTGAACCTATCTGTGTGGTGGATTGCAGTGGGCTAACTACATCTATGGGAGTTTCCAAAATTGCGAGCACTCGGCGCCATCCGGCGACGGCGTTTTGCATCTCGTTGAGGATCTCGGTGGCAAGTTGCACCGGTCCGGTAAATAGCTGCACGAGGAACAGGAACGCCACGAGTTTGCCTAGGGTGATGTCTCCGGCAACACCCAAGTATGCGCCAGCTACTACAACAACGACGAGCACAAAGTTTGCTGCGAAGGCCCCGGCAGAAAATGAATAGGATACTCGTTTTGCCGCTGTGATTGCGGCGTCGCGGTGGGCTATTGCTGCACGGTCGATTTTGTCTCGGGTGCGTTCTGCGATGCCGTACGCGGTGATTGTGGACGAGCCCATAACTGCCTCGGATACCGCGCCGAGCATCGCGCCCATGCGTGCGCGTACCACAGTGAACCCTCGGTTCACGCCCTTTTGGGCTGGTTGCAGCAGGATCACGAACGGAATGAAGGTAACCCAGACGAGGATGGCAAGCTGCCACGAGTACCAGAACATGACTAGGGAGGATGCCAACAGTTGGAGCAGCGAGGTGATGAGCATGATGCCACCCCACTGCACAAAGAGCGTGACCGTATCCACGTCAGAGGTCACGCGGGAGACCAATGAGCCTTTACGTTCGGTGTTTTGGGTCAGCACGGTGAGTTGGTGGATGTGCGCGAATGCTTTTTGGCGTAGGTGCGCTAGGCCGTTTTCAGTAGAACGAAAGAGCCTGATATTCAGCGCCGCCGTACACAGGCCCGCAATCACAAGGGCGCCGAGTGCCACCAGTGAAGTTGTCGTGACTGCGTGAACGTCAACGTTTTTGCCGTGGGCAACCCCGATTGCATCGAGAGCGCGTTGTACGGCCATGGGAACTGTGATTTTTCCAGCCGCTGCAATGATGGCAAGGAGCAGTGTCAGCCACGCCCCTGCAACTATCTCGGGCGTGACTGATATTCCGCGGCGGATCGTGGCGAGCACTCCGAGTTCGGACGCCGAGGCGATACTCGATTCGTTGTTGCTCATCGCTGCCCTCCTTCATCCGCTGCGTCTACGTAGTCGCTATCAACTGCTGCGCTGCCCTCGGCTGCACGATCGCTATTTTCACCGCGCTCGTCATCGCGGTCCTCGTCTTCACTATCCTGGTTTTCGCCGCGCGCCTCATCATAGGCGTGCACGAGTTCGCCGTATTGCTCAAGCGACGCGAGCAGTTCCTCGTGTGTTCCGCCGCCCACAATCCGGCCCTGATCAAGGAATACGATGTGGTCGGCGCGTTGGGCCGAAGCAGAGCGGTAGGCCACCATGATGACCGTGGTCTGCCCCACCTGTGAAATCCCGGCAAGGATAGCCTGCTCCACCTGGGGATCAACTGCGGAGGTGGCATCATCAAGAACCAAAACCGCCGGTTGACGGACAACCGCGCGGGCAATGGCCAAGCGCTGACGCTGCCCACCCGATAGGTTAGAACCGCCCTCCCCTAAGTGGGTATCGAGTCCGCTCGGTAGTGTTCGGACAAACTTGGCCAGTTGCGCGAGTTCAAGCGCCGCCCACACCTGTTCATCCGAATAGTCATGGCCTAATGTCACGTTAGCGCGCACGGTGTCCTCAAAGATGAAGGCTCCTTGAGACACAAACGCCACGAGCTCCGAGAGTGAGGCGCGCGTCAGCTCCCGCACGTCGCTGCCGCCAATACGGACCACGCCAGAAGTTGGATCCCACAGCCGCGCAATCATCGAAACCGCAATGGTTTTGCCCGCACCTGTGCGCCCCATCAGCACCGTGGTTTGGCCCACAGCTGCCGTAAACGAGACGTCACGTAGCAACGAAACTGGGGTGGACTCGTCGTTAATGTGGTACTCCACGTGCTCAAACGTAACCGGCAAACCGGCACCACCAGAGCGCGGCAAAGCCGCGTGACCATAGGCAATAGCCGGCTCAGTATCGACCACACCAGCCACGCGTTCCCAGCCCACCACCGAACGCGGCATGTCTGCAAGCACCCAACCAAAGGTGCGCACAGGAACTGCAAACAAGGAAAGCAAATAGGCGGCCGTGACGATGTCACCAGGACCTACCGCACCCTGAGACAGCCGCCAGACGCCCACCACAATAACCAGCAGAGAACCAACGTTTGGTAAGGCCTCAACCACGGGGTCAAACATTGCGCGCACAATACCCACCCGGACATTGGCAAACCGCAACTCCTGCGACTTCTCACCAAAGCGCTGTTCCTCACGATCCCGCGTACCCAACGCCTTCACCAACGTGGCGGCGTCAAAACTCTCGTGCGCGACCTCAGACACCTCACCACGCAGTTCCTGCGCGCGCGTTACCGCGGGGGTCATGTACTTCTGAAAAAGCAGGTTCGCGGCAATCATGAGCGGCACAATCGCCATAGCCGCAAGCGCCAACCACGGGTCAATAAGCAGCAACATCACCGTGGACACAAGGAGCATGACCACGGAGCCGAGCATGTACGGCAGCGGGTTAAACACCGTCGTTGCGGCCTCCGCGTCGGAGGACACGTGCGCGAGCAGCTTCCCGGCCGGGGATTTGCCATGCCACCGCGGCTCAAGCGTAGTGAACTTGCGGCTCAACTCGCGCCGGTGGTTGGCCTGCATATGGAACACACCATAGGAGGCGCTGATACGCCGCCCCGCGATGGACAACACCAGCGCCACAATAACGGCGAGCAGAACCAACGCGCCCGCCCAAATAGTTGAGACGGACTGGTCTCCCTCCAAGATGGGGATGAGTTTGGAATCAGTGAGCCACCCAATAACGCGGGATAGCGCAACGGTGAGCATGCCAAACAACGCCGAAACCGTGATGGAAACGGCGTAGATGCGCCACTCGGCACGGATAGTTCGCGCCGTTAGAATGACCGACTTGCGCAGTTGCCCACCGCGCAGGCCATAGGATCGGCCGGGCCGATTCAACCCGAGATTACGCTGCGTGGGGCGGCGTGGATCAATGGGCAACTCATGAGGTGCTGCGGCGGAGGCTTTGTGGTGCGTGGTGTGGGGGTGGGACTCGGCAGACACCTAGAGTCGCACCTCAATCCCATTCGCAGCCATGTCGGCTTTCACCTGACTGATTGTTAGCTTGCCAAAGTGGAACACACTTGCTGCCAACACTGCGTCTGCGCCGGCCTGCGCTGCAGCGGTGAAGTCTGATGGGACGGAGGCACCACCCGAGGCGATGAGCGGGATCGTTACTTCCGCGCGCACCGCGCCAAACATGTCTAAGTCAAAACCGTCCATGGTGCCGTCCGCATCCATGGAGTTTAAGAGGATCTCACCAGCACCAAGTTCTTGCGCGCGGATTGCCCACTCCACTGCGTCAATGCCGGTTCCGCGTTTGCCGCCGTGCGTAGTGACTTCAAAACCCGACTGAGTGCGGGTATCCCCCGTTACTCGGCGTGCGTCCACGGACAATACCAAAACCTGCGAGCCAAAACGCTCGGCGATTTCATTAATAAGTTCTGGACGAGCAATAGCCGCGGTGTTGACACCCACTTTGTCTGCGCCAGCACGCAGGAGGCGGTCCACGTCATCGGTGGTGCGCACACCACCACCTACGGTCAGTGGGATGAACACCTGCTCTGCCGTGCGGCGAACCACATCATAGGTGGTCTCGCGGTTTCCCGAGGATGCGGTGACGTCAAGGAAGGTGAGCTCATCTGCACCCTGCGAACCATAACGAGCAGCCAACTCGACGGGGTCACCGGCATCTCGCAGGTTTTCAAAGTTGACACCTTTGACAACGCGACCTGCGTCGACATCGAGGCAGGGTATTACGCGTATTGCTACAGACATGGGGGCTCCTACCCTTTATTCCGGAACGGTTGTGGCCGCTAGGACGTCGACGATATATACGAGTGTTTCTTTGGCTAGTTCAGAGTCGGTCTGCCCAAAACCAAGTTCAGGCGGTACAACAATAAGCAGTTGTGAGCCTACCGGCGCATCTACAAGTGCTTGGTCTAGCCCTGCAATAACTTTGTCAGCACCTACTTTGAAGTGCACGGGCCCTGCGTCTTTGCCCCAGGTGGAATAGAAAGCTTTTGACTTAGACCACGTCGTACCCACAATTTGCACGAGAACCTGAGCTTTTTCCTGCACCTGGGCGCCAGATCCAGATTTGAGCTGCTGCACAACAAGCTCATTTGGCTTCTTAAGCTTTTCGGTTACCGTCACCTGCGGTTCGCCACTTGGCCCGTAAGCCACAGTGGGCAAGCCGGCATCCACTGGACGTGGGTCCGCGGTGGACCATGCAGGTAGCAGGTCAACTACGAGGACCTGAGTGATGCCTTTAGCCCGTGAGGTGTGCATAACTCTGGAGCCAAAGGGCAGGTCCACTAGGGCGTTATACAATTCAGAGCCAATGCTGTCCGGAGTAAATAGGTAGGCCTGTGGCAGCGACGCAAAATCGTTGCGGATCTCCTCGCCGGACTGCGCGTTTTCTGCATACATGCGCAGCAACACCCATTCGCCCTTACGTACCTTCTCCCCGGACCCTTCCCACAGCACCTGAGTTACGGGTTGATCAAACTCAAAGGGTCGTTCGTAGTTGAGCTTCGGGGTTTCGTCCGCAGTACCAGCAACCGTGACCTCAGTGGTGGGTTGAGTTGCCGAATCTGCATTTTTGGAGTTGTTACAGGACGCTAGAGTCGCCGTCATCAACGCGACCATGAGTGCACAAAGTACGCGCTTAGCCAGCCGATGGCGCAGAAGAACGGTTAAGAGCATGATGATCCATGCTAGCCAACTTTTCTGTGCGCTTGAAATAGCCAGTCACATACTGGCAATGAGCGCGTCTACCCTCTCATCGACGTTCACGAATGGGTCTTTGCACAAGATAGTGCGTTGCGCTTGGTCATTTAGTTTGAGGTGCACCCAGTCCACCGTGTAGTCGCGCTTCTTATCTTGCGCTGCCCTAATGAAATCGCCTCGCAGCTTGGCACGAGTGGTCTGCGGTGGGTTTTCCGCGGCAAACGCGATATCCGCCTCGTCAACAACTGTTTTCATAAGGCCCCGCGCCGTGAGTTTGGCAGCCAGTCCGTCCGTGCGTGAGATATCGTGATACGCCAAGTCAAGCCGGGCAAGGCGTGGGTCATCGAGCTCACATCCCAGCTTGTTTTGGTAACGGCGCAAGAGACGCAGTTTAATCGCCCAGTCAATTTCAGTGTCAATACCCGAGTAATCACCGCTCGTTACGGCTGTGATTGCACGTTCCCACAGGTCAAACACTTCCAGGTCATGTTGCGCGCCGTGATCGGCTTGCGAAACAAACACCCGCGCTTTTTCTAAATACTCTCCGAGCAGTTGCGCTGCGGTGATCGTGCGACCGTTGGCGAGCGTCATCGTTGCTGTGCCACTGAGGTCATGGCTGACTTCCCGGATTGCCCGCATCGGATTTTCTAGCGCGAAGTCCCTGATGGGGATACCTGCCTCGATCATACGCAAGACGATGTCAGTAGACCCCACCTTGAGGAAAGTGGTTGGTTCGGCCACCGATGAGTCCCCCACAATCACGTGGAGGCGGCGGTAGTATTCCGCGTCAGCGTGGGGTTCGTCGCGCGTATTGATGATGGGCCGCGAGCGGGTGGTCGCGGAGGAAACTGCCTCCCACATGTGGTCGGCCCGCTGGGAAAAGCAATAGGTGGCACCGCGCGGCGTAGCGAGCACTTTACCTGAGCCGGTCATAACCTGGCGTGCTACAAGAAAGGGCACGAGAATGTCAGCCAGCCGGTTGAAGTCACCTTTGCGGCGCACTAGGTAGTTTTCGTGGCAGCCGTATGAATTTCCCGCCGAGTCCGAGTTGTTCTTGAACATGTGAATGCGGCCCTCGATGCCCTCGGCGGTAATGCGAGCTTGAGCGTCTTGCACGAGGTCTTCCATGATCCGTTCGCCGCCACGATCAAACGCGATTAATTGGCGTAGATCGTCGCATTCCGCAGTTGCGTATTCCGGATGCGAGCCAACGTCCAAGTAGAGGCGCGAGCCGTTTCGTAAGAACACGTTTGAGGATCGTCCCCAAGCAACCACCTTTTTGAAGAGTTGGCGGGCCACTTCGTCGGCACTTAGACCCTCACCGTTGGGGGTGGCGCACGTGATGCCATATTCGGTTTCGAGCCCAAAGATTCGGCGGGTGGCCACGATTATTCTCCCAGTAGTTCGTTGATACGTGCGGTGGTGAGGCGTTTGAAGCAGCGTCTAGCTTTGGTGCGGTCCAGGACCGCTGCCTCTAGTTTGTCCGGCCCAAGCTGGTGGACAGGCTCACTGCGCCCCGCCTCTAGCTCTTGATTCACGACGATTGTGCCCTCAATCGCTGGATTATCTCGCGTACCAGCATGAGTTGGTGCCGCGGTTGCGTCGGTGGAGGTAGCCAGCAGACTGGACATAAGCGCCAATGCGTCTGCTAAATCAAGGCCTGGACGCCACTGTGTAGACAGCGCCTCGTTGAGGTAATCGGCTTGCCCACCAATGACCACAAATCCGTGTTCTTCGGCAACGGATCCGTCAAAGGACAGCCGGTATATCTGATCGTCCAAGGGCGCGGTTCCCACCTCAGCAACTACAAGCTCAACCTCTAGCGGCTTGGACTCGTTTGTGAACGCAGTACCAAGTGTCTGCGCATATGCGTTGGCAAGGCCGCGTGCCATAACATCCGAGCGGTCATAGGTGAAGCCACGCAGGTCTGCGTACCTGATACCCGCCACACGTAGGCTTTCAAACTCGTTGTACTTGCCTACCGCGGCAAAACCAATTCGGTCATAGATCTCTGAAATCTTGTGGAGCGCACGCGAAGGGTTTTCGGTGGCAAACACTATGCCATCGCGATATTGGGCAACTATAACCGAACGTCCCCGAGAAATACCTTTGCGCGCATACTCTGCGCGGTCTCGCATGAGCTGTTCGGGCGAGACGTAAAACGGCATACTCATGGTGCATTCCCCTCACCCTGGCCAGACTGCGAGTTGTGCTCCCTACCCAATTCGCCGCCACCTGCAGTCGGCGGTACAGCGTTGTCTGGTCCATCAACACCTGGGCGTAAGACGTGTGTGTGAGCTAGTTCGTCGGCGCGGCCGGTAATAACCTCGGTTGCGATGCGTTCCAGCTCTTCGTGTTCAACGTAGGAAAACCCTTGCGCATTTACCACCGCAACAATAGGCCAGATTTTACGAACGGCGTCAGGACCGGCCGTGGCCGAGTCATCGTCTGCGGCGTCCCAGAGTGCTTCAACACAGACTTTTACCGCATCAGCGCGGTCCAAGTGCGAGTGCCACAGCTTCTTTAGCGCACCGCGCGCAAACACGGAGCCTGAGCCTATGGAATGGTGGTTTGTCTCTTCGAACCGGCCACCTGTGATGTCATAGGAGTAGATACGCCCACGATCACGATATGCGTCAAAACCCGCAAACATCGGTACTACTGATAGTCCCTGTAGCGCCAGCGGCAGGTTTGAGCGCAGTAGCGCAGCTAGACGGTTGGCTTTTCCGTCAAGCGAGAGCGTGTCTCCCTCGATCTTCTCGTAGTGTTCCAACTCGAGTTGAAACAATCGGACCAGTTCAATTGCAAGACCCGCACTGCCTGCAATCCCGATTACTGAGGAATCGTCTGCGGAGAACACCTTCTCCATCTGACGGCTCGCAATCATTGAGCCCATGGTTGCACGCCGGTCACCCGCCATGACCACGCCGCCTGCGTACTGAACGGCTACGATCGTCGTGCCGTGAGTAACTTCAGGGTACTGTCCGTTTTCAAGTGCTCTCGCCATTGGAAGAACCTCTGGTGCTTCTCGTTGCGCGAATTCAAAGAACGACGAACCGATCCCTGTGAAGTTTCGAGGGAAACCGGATTCGTGCGCCATGGCGACCTACTGTCCGCCCTTTTGCACGAAGCCCTTTACAAAGCTCTCCGCGTTGACCTCAAGGACGTCATCGATTTCGTCGAGAAGCGAATCCACTTCAAAATCGGCGCCAGTTGACACCGGAGTTGGGGTGGGCGTCGCGGCTTCGTCCTCAATGTCCTCGTGCTGCGGGCGTTGCTGTTCTTGTCCGGCCATCTCGACTCCTTTGATCTGCACCAACCGAACTCGGTAGTGCGCGGGGATCTGTCTTGCTTCCATCTAACCGCAAACCAACGTGTTTTGCGTGGTTCATCGGCACAAACTCTCCTGGGCTAATGTCGTGGGGAGCGGTGGGCCCTGCACTTAGCGGCCCAGCAGAGCACGCAAAAACTGTTGCGGTTCGCGCGCATACCGCTCAAACAAACTCCCAACATACTTCTCAGTGCCCCGCCACGGATCGAGCATGGCGATGCGTTGCAAACTTGGCTCTTGTGGAATATCAAAGATGACCGAGTCCCAACTTGCACCGCTTACAAACGGGGCAAAATGCGCCATAACTTCGCCGCGGAAAAACGCCCGAGTTGTTGCCGGAGGATGGGTCACGGCGCGTTGAATCTCGGCCTCGCTCACAAGGGTGTCCAGTTGCCCCGCGCTAACAAGCTTTCGATACAGTGAACGCTCTGGGCGCACGTCAGACCATTGAATGTCCATCATGGCAAGTTTGGGATGATCCCATTCAAGTGCGGAACGCTTACGCATCGACTCGAATAGCCGATACTTGGCCACCCATTCAATCTCACGGGCACACTGCATAGGATCTTGCGCGAGTCGATCGAGAATGGCCGCCCACCTATCCATTACGTTCTGCGTCTGCGCAGGAACTGGATCGGGTTCGTCCGTCCGGGCTCGAAGTTCCGTGACCACATTGAGGTACTCACGCTGAATTTCAAGCGCTGTCATCGTTTTGCCGCTCTTCAAAGACAGCGGACGCGTGCATGTTAGGTCTCGGCTCACTGCACTAACTTCAGCTACAGGATCAAGGAGTTCCAACTCGGCAAGCCTGCGGCGTAGATCTGGGTGCAGTTCGACATTCTCCGCAACCCAAAGAACGAGGTTTGTGGTTCCCACTTTGAGGTAGGTCGCAACCTCAAGCAGGTTGGCATCGCCAATAATGACGTGGAGGCGGCGCCAGCGGTCACGATCAGCATGCGGCTCATCGCGGGTATTAATGATGGGTCGGCGCAGTGTGGTTTCCAGCCCCACCTCGGCTTCCATAAAGTCAGCACGCTGTGACATCTGGAAACCCGCATACTGGCCGTGCTGACCCAGACCAACTCGTCCCGAGCCAGTAAACACCTGGCGAGTTACAAAGAACGGCGTGAGGATTGAAACGAGCAGTGAGAACGGGACTGCGCGATCCACCAGATAGTTCTCGTGGGTTCCATAACTTGAACCCTTTGAATCCGTGTTGTTTTTGTAGAGTTGAAGATCTATGCCCATGGTCTGCGCCAATTGCCGCGAGGCCTCGAGCATGACTCGCTCCCCAGCAACATCCCAGATGACGGCCTCACGCGGAGACGAAACCTCGGGCGAGGAATATTCGGGATGCGCGTGGTCAACATAAAGCCGTGCGCCGTTCGTCAAAATCGCGTTGGCTGCGCTTGGGTCGTCATACGCCTCAACCCGCGGACGCGAAACATGTTGGGCCTGCGTACCTTCAGAACCTAACGTCTCATTTCCTGAGGGCGCAGGAACATCCGGGTTGTCGGTGAGCATTGAGGGGTGTGCCGAGGCCCGCGGAAGGTGGAACCCACGAGCGTCATTGAGTGGGTCTTCATCCTGGTAGTCCCAGCGTGCTCGCCCCCTTGCTGACGACGAGATCGCGCGGTACGCCGTAACTACCTGGCTCGACATGAGCATAGGGTTTGCGCGCGGGTTTCCGTTTTGCAGGACACCGTACTCGGTTTCAATGCCTACGATTCGCTGGACAGTCACGCGATTAGCCTATTCAATTCCGTTCCACCGCTTCAGGTCTGTTTACACCGTGAAATGCACTATAGGTATGGGCCCGTATTTTCCACATTCTGTACGGTCTTAGCCGACTCGCTGTGTGCACTTGGAGTCTTGGCCTGCACGATCGTACGGATAAAGACGATGCGCTCACCCTTTTTACCGGAGATACGAGCCCAGTCATCGGGGTTAGTGGTGTTGGGAAGGTCTTCGTTCTCTTTGAACTCATCAAGGCAAGCGGTTCGCAGGTGCTCGATACGAATACCGCGCTCACCCGTCACAAGAAGGTCCTTGATGGCAGCCTTCTTGGCACGATCCACAATATTTTGGATCATTGCCCCGGAGTTGAAGTCCTTAAAGTACAAGATCTCCTTGTCTCCAGATGCGTAGGTGACCTCTAGGAACTGGTTCTCCTCGCCCGTTGAGTACATCTGTTCAACAGTACGTTGAATCATGGCCTCGACAGTCGCCTCGCGGTCTCCCCCATGCTCAGCCAAGTCCGCGGGATGAATCGGCAGATCAGCAGTCAAATACTTGCCAAAGATTTCGCGAGCGCCCTCAGCGTCAGGACGTTCAATCTTGATTTTGACGTCCAGCCGGCCCGGACGCAGAATCGCGGGATCAATCATGTCCTCACGGTTAGACGCGCCAATAACGATGACGTTATCCAACTGCTCCACACCATCAATTTCAGCGAGCAGCTGAGGCACAATCGTGGTCTCCACATCCGAAGACAATCCAGTGCCGCGCGTACGGAACAACGATTCCATCTCGTCGAAAAATACGACCACAGGGTGCCCTTGACTAGCCTTTTCCCGAGCACGCCCAAAAATAAGGCGGATTTGGCGCTCAGTTTCCCCCACAAACTTGTTGAGGAGCTCTGGGCCCTTGATATTAAGGAAGTAGCCCGTAGCCACCGAGGGGTCACCGCCGGAGCGTTCCACAGCGGCAGCAGCCAGCGAGTGCGCCACGGCCTTTGCAATAAGCGTTTTTCCACAGCCGGGAGGACCATACAGCAAGATGCCCTTTGGCGCTTTCAGGCCGTGTTCACGATAAAGATCAGGGTGTACAAACGGCAGTTCCACCGCATCCTTGATGTGCTCGATCTGTGGGCCCAAGCCGCCAATGTCCTCGTAGTCGATATCCGGGATTTCCTCCAGAACAAGTTCTTCCACCTCGGACTTTTCGATCTTTTCGTAGGCAAACCCTGCTTTAAGATCGATCAGAACTGAATCGCCAACACGCACAGCAGGAGAACCATCGCGGTTAATCAGAGATTGCGCGAGCCGCAGTACGCGTTCGTCATCTCCCTTACCGGTGATCAACACACGATCAGAACCGATAATCTCCTTCACACCAGCAAGCTCGCCGGTCCGTTCAAAATCGAGCAGCTCCACGATCGCCATCGCCTCGTTCAGGCGAACTTCCTGGCCGGGCCGGGCAGTGTCAATCCGGGTAGCCGTGTAAGAAGTCAAACGCATCTTACGGCCAGCCGTAATCACATCCGCTGTGCCATCCTTATGCGCGCGCAAAAACGTTGCGTAGGTGCTAGGCGGCTTAGCTAGGTCCTCAAGTTGCTTTTGCAGCTCTACGATCTTTCCGCGCGCCTCAACTAGGATCTGGGCGAGCCGCTCGTTCTGGGCAGACAGGGTAGCAACACGCTGGTCATCTGCGGGTCCCGCAGGGTGCGCTGAAGTGTGGTTATCCATGGTGCGTCCCTTCGTAGTGCGTAGTTCAAGACTTTCACATGCGTCCCGTACTCGCTTGGGGGCGACACACCGTGGACACCACGGTTACACGCTAATCCTCCGGAGAAAACTCTTCATGCGCTGATTCGTCTTTCACCAGTTCTTCGGCTGCGGCAACCACATCTCGACGTACCTTGCGCAACTTCTTGTCCGAAGGCATACGCTCACCCATGTCCTCGGCAGTCCACTCCTCATCGACTGGATACGCGCCCTTAGCCGGCCTGCGCTTGCGCACGATTGCGCTCGTACCATCCGCAAGGCGACGGGTTTGCAAGAGAAATCCGGTGTGGCCAACCATCCTGTGCATTGGGCGTACAGCAAGGCCCTCAAGGTGCCAATTGCGCACAAGTGACTCCCACGCTACGGGCTCTGTGAATCGACCATCTGCGCGCAGGTCCTCCGCAAGCCGAGAAAGCTGAGTTGCGGTGGCAACGTAACTGATGAACACACCACCGGGCGCAAGTGCGTCGGCAACCACGTCAATGTTTTCCCACGGCGCCAGCATGTCCAAAACAACCCGGTCAACTGAACCCCGTTCAGCCACCGTTGGAAGAACATCCGCCAGATCACCGATGGACAGGTCCCAAGCCGGATGCTGACCACCAAAGAAAATCTCCACGTTTGCACGTGCAATATCCGCGAAGTCTTCGCGCCGCTCAATCGAATGCACATGACCGCCATCGCCCACAGCACGCAATAAGGACATGGTCAGGCCGCCCGAACCCACACCAGCCTCAATAACCCGTGCCCCAGGGAAAATATCCGCCATACCCACAATCTGAGCTGCGTCCTTGGGATACACCACTGCCGCGCCGCGCGGCATCGAGAGCACATAGTCCGACAAAAGTGGCCGCAATAACTGGTATTCCACACCGGAAGACGTGGAGATATTTGACCCCTCGCTCATCCCGATAATGTCGTTGTGCCGATAAAACCCGCGATGAGTGTGGAACTCTTCGCCCGGCGTCAAGGTAATCGTGTGCAAACGCCCACGGTTGTCACACAGTTGGACTCGATCTCCCGCACGGAACGGACCGCGCCGCCACTCGGCTCCAGTAGGAGCAGCGGCCCCATGCGGTGTCGCGTCTGGTGATGACGCATCGCGCCCCGGGGTATTTGCTGATGAGGTGGTCACGGTTCTCGCTCTTCATGAGGGATGGATGAACGTGTTCTAGTGTAGGTCCAGCGCGCGCATCAGGTCTGCGACCCACACCACACCACGAACTTGCCCGGCATCAACCACCACAAAAAGCGTGCGCACAAGTGAGCCCACTTGAACCGATTGCACAAGTTGCGTCACAGTCGTCTGAGCGGACACCGCCGAGCCCGGCAGCAGGGGAATCGAAACCGCAGCAATCGGCGTGTAGGCATACGCGCTCGGTTCAACGGAGAGCACCGCAGCCACATCAACGTATCCGCTAGGCGCACCGTCCTGATCCAGAACAACACACGTTTTGCGTGGACCATGAGACTGTGTATCCACTGCAGTAAGAGAGGTCATAAGGCCCTGCGGCAACTGCGCCACATTCACCCATGAACCAATCACAAGCGCCGGCGACATAACCTGCGCAAGTGAAACTTTCTCGATGGCAGCTAACAATTCCGCCCGTTTAAGGCTTGCGGACGCCCCATTCCACAGCACGACGGTCAAAATAACCGTCCACATTACAAGCACGTAATCCAAGCCCAACCCGAGTGCGAGTGGCCGCACCACCGACCACGCCAACCACACAACCGCAATAGCTTGCCCCACACGGGCTGCCACCCGCAGACCTTTAGCCTGTGAACCGGTGAAGTTCCAGATCAACGCTGAAACCGCGCTGCCGCCGTCCAAAGGCAATCCAGGCAAAGCATTAAAAGCCGCCAAAAAGAAGTTCATGACCGCGACCACACCCACCACCTGTGCAGTCAGAGTGAAGGGGGTCAACGTATGCGAAACAACAAGGACAACTAGACCCACAACAACATTGGCCACAGGACCAGCGATAGCAGTCAACGCACCGTGCCATGGTCGTCGAAAAGCACTAGAAAAAGCGGCGTGACCACCCAGAAGGGTCAAACTAATCTCATCCGCAGTATTCCCGAAGGAGCGCGCAACGGACGCATGCGAAACTTCATGCACAAACACAGAGGCCAAAATAGCCAACCCGAGCACAACCGCGGCCAACACAGCGCCGACCGAGGACGACGCATAATCTGCGAACAACGGATAATACAGGGCAGCGAACACAGCCACCATAACCAGCGCACTAGGCCGCAGGAGGACGGGCGCGCCCGCAACCTTACCCAGCAGCCACCCTTTGTCATTGCTCACAATCCAACACTATCGGGTGATGACGCGGCGTAAGCACCATATTCTCGTAGGTATGTCCGCCGTACCAAAGCCACCAGCGCTCTCGCCTTCTAGGGCAAACGACTTTACACAGTGCCCAATGCTTTTCCGTCTGCGCACAATTGACAAACTGCCGGAACCACCATCAAAGGCCGCAGCCAAGGGCACTCTCGTCCACACGATCCTAGAAAACCTCTACGACCTCGACCGGAGCGAGCGCACGCCACGCGCGGCATTAGAACTCGTCCCTAGCGCACTTGCGCAGCTCGACGCACGCCAGCCCGAACTCATCGAGGCATTCAGCGGCCCGGCAGAACGAGAAGCCTGGCTCGGCGAAGCACGCGAACTCGTAGAACGCTACTTCACGCTTGAAGACCCCACTCGACTCGAACCAGCAGAACGCGAAAGTCACGTCTCGGCTACCCTCGCCGGGGAATTTCGCATCAAAGGTATCGTTGACCGGCTCGACGTAGCACCAGATGGCGCAGTACGAGTAGTGGACTACAAGAGCGGAAAATCGCCGCGACCGCAGTATGGACAGTCAGCAGCGTTCCAGATGCGCTTCTACGCAGTAGCGTTGCGCGCCTCACGCGGCATCACACCAAAGATGCTCCAACTGGTCTACTTAGGCGACGGCCAAATCCTACGAAACGAACCAACCGCTGCGGAACTAGATGCTGCTGAACACAAGATCATCTCAATCTGGGACGATATTCGGCGCTCCGCAGAGCGTGAAGAATGGCGGCCGAAAACCTCAAAGTTATGCGGCTGGTGTTACTTCAAGAACATCTGCCCAGCTTTTGAAGGAACCCCACCCGAGTTGGAACCGGGTAAAAGTCAACGCGTGTGGCTAGGGCACCCCACACTATTTGATGCCGGCGCTAGGCCGGTAGATATCGCCACAGGCGGCGCAAGCTCCGCAGCCGCAGCCGCAGCCGCAGAGCAGGATTAACACGGGGCGGGGTTAACCACATGTTTGGATTAACTGCCTAGCAGGCCTAACCGACGAAGTCGACAGTTTCGCCGCGCATAATTGCATCCAGCACTGCCGGAGTAATCTGATCTAGTTCCGTCACTCGGCTCAATCCTGGCTGCGGTTTGACTGGAACGACCGAGACTATGCCAATGGTGCGCGCACCACTCGCCATCGCTGCTGCAATACCCCGGGGTGAATCTTCCACGGCAATGCATTTACGCGGATCCACCCCAAGCAATTCGGCGGCGCGCAAATACGGCTCCGGATGCGGTTTGCCGTTGGTAACTTCATCACCTGTAACGATTGCAGCGAAAGTACCTGGCGTAATTGCATCGAGCATTGCCTGCGCAATAGGAGCATGAGACATCGTCACAAGAGCGCTGGGTATTCCTGCTTTACGCACCCATTGAAGAGTTTCACGTCCCGCCTGACGCCAAGGAACCTCAGCACGAACCATCGCACTGACTCGGGATACCAATTCATCCACAATGAGTTCAGGTGCTAGCGGGGCACCGGCATTGTGCAGCACAATAGCCGCTTCATGCAGTGGGCTTCCCACCAAAGCCAACGCATCGGCTTCGGTCCACTGACCTCCACCGGAATAAACAAGTTCCTTCTCCATGGCTTGCCACAGTGGTTCAGAGTCAACAAGAGTGCCATCCATGTCCCACAAAATCGCGTGGGGCATAACAAGGCCTTCGGTGTGCATCACGGTGTTATCTCGCAGTTCAGTCATCAAACACAGGCTCCCCATTGTATGGGAGCAATCAAAACACAACACAGAAGTGGTAAGTTTCACCAGCCGCCTTGACCCCAAATGCGGTGCCTGTCAGAGGGTGTAGCTAGGCTAGAGAGATGGAAGAGGAGTACGAAGCCGGTCCAGCCGAAAAACGCGAAGCACGCAGCGCGGTTGCGCGCGGGTTTGACGAGAACCCAATCATGATTGCGGCGTTCGCAGGATGGAACGATGCTGGCAACGCGGCAACCGAAGCGCTGCAGCACCTCGCTGACGTATTTGATGCTCGGCTCCACGATGAGCTCGACCCCGAACCCTACGTTGACTTTCAAGTAAACAGACCAACTGTGGTCTCAACCGAAGAAGGTCGTCATATCCTATGGCCAACCACCAGGGTGGAGATTGCTGAGACGTGGGAACGTGGTCGAAAACTCGTGCTCGTACATGGAGTGGAACCTTCTATGCGCTGGCGCTCGTATTACACCGAATTGCTTCATATTGCAGACGAAACTGGGTGCAGTGCGTTGATCGTGCTCGGTGCCCTTCTTGGTGATGCACCGCATACACGCAAGGCTCCGGTCGATGCGACTACGTCGAACGTATTCCTCCAAGAACACCTCGGGTTAGCAGATAGCGAATACGAGGGTCCAACGGGCATCGTGGGGGTGCTCAGTCACTACGCAGAGCTCGATGGCATCGCCTCTGTGAACCTGTGGAGCACGGTCCCTCAGTACGTTCCAAGCCCACCGGCAGCAAAGGCTACCGCCGCGCTCGTTTCCGCACTTGAAGAACTTTTGGGAGAACCCATCCCGCGATTCGAACTCGATGAGGACGCCGCCGCTTGGGAACGTGGCGTGGAGAGTTTTGTGTCTACGGACCCCGACCTCGTGGCGTATGTACGCCAACTCGAACTCGCAACAGATGCGGCGGAACTACCGGAAGCTTCTGGTGAGTCGATTGCCCGAGAGTTCGAGCAGTTCCTTAAACGTCGCGGTGAAGGCCCTTCGGGCACTACTCGAGGCCCGAAGAGTTAACCTGCCGTCAAATACGTGGCTGTCACCTGCGCCGGTACCAGCGGGACAGGTACTTGCTACTTCTTGCGTAATTAGGGAGATCTGCTTTAGAGACGAATCCCTAGCAGTGCGTTCGCGGCGCGAGAAATGACACCCGGTGCGCCCTCTACGCTAGGCACCACACCCAACTGCCCATCAGGAGTATTCGCAAGTTCCAATGTTTGCTGGGCCCATTGATCAATGCTTGCTAGGGCGCGAGGCGTGTCGAGGTCTTCGCGTAAAGCTGCGCGAATCGCACTGAGAGTCGGTTCGGGGTTTGCCCCTCCGTTCGCAGAGAATGCATCAAGCCACAGCCGGTAGCGCTCAGTGGCCGCTTCGAGTAGCGAGTCGGTCCACTCCCAGTTTGTGCGGTAGTGCTGAGATAACAGCGCGAGCCTAATAACCATCGGGTTGATGCCCTGCGCACGAAGCTTCGAAACAAAAACGAGATTGCCGAGGGACTTGCTCATCTTCTCACCCTGGTAGGCGACAAGACCTGCGTGTGCAGCTACTCGAGCTCCTGCTTGGCTGTCGCCGGTGAGCACGCGTGCGTGAGAGGTACTCATTTCATGGTGCGGGAACAAAAGATCATTTCCGCCACCAAGGACCGAAAATCGAGAGCCCAAGCCTTCAAGTGCAATAAGAGCACATTCAATGTGCCATCCTGGCCTACCGTGCCCAAGGCTCTCGCCATCCCATGAGGGTTCCCCTACTCGGGCTGCGCGCCACAACAGCGGATCTAGTTCCCCACGCTTACCTTGACGAGTTGGATCTCCTCCACGCTCCGCAAATAGTTGTGTGCGTTGATCCTTTAGGGTGGGCGCCACAGAGCCAAACCGGGGGTCTGCACTCAGATCTGCGTAGTAATCAAAAGCACCAGGCACAACTGGATTCTCGTCTGCTGGAACCGGAACAGGGTATGCACTACCTGCGGCAACAAGGCCCTGCACTGCACGAACCACACTTGGCACTGATTCCACGGCCCCAACGTACACGTCCGGAGGAATGACTCCGAGCGCGGTCATATCCTCAGCAAAGAGTGCAATCTGCGAGGCCGCCAGTTCTTGCCAATCAGCACCGGTTGCATTAGCTCGCTCAAGCAGCGGGTCATCCACGTCCGTAACGTTGGACGCGTAGGTAACCTCTTTGCCAGCGTCACGCAAGGCACGATTGAGAACATCGAAGGCAACATAAGTTGCTGCGTGACCGATGTGAGTGGCGTCGTATGGAGTAATCCCACACACATACATTGAAGCTTTGTCGCCGAAGGTCACATCCACTAAGCCCTGCGTTGTGGAGTCAAACAACTTCACGGTGTCGAGCGAGCCAGGAAGCAAAGGAATCTGTGGTGTTGGCCAAGTAATCACACTTTAGGTTATCCCGTCCCTGGGGCAATCGGCCGGAAGCATCCAACTACTTGAATGCGTAAAAGATCACGGCATCCTGAGTTAAGCCGCTGCCGTACCCATCGTGTCGAGGACATTCGCGAGAATTAGCACCACTACCGCTGCAGCCAAGATGAGCCGGTAGACCACAAATGGCTTGTACGAGAAGGTAGAGACAATCTTGAGGAACGCGATGATCACAAAGTAACCAACCACAAACGCCACGAGAGTGGCAATAAGCGTCGCACCCATTCCCGGTGCGCCTGGCACCGCCGGATCCTTAACTGCTCCAACGAGTTTGTAAAAGCCCGATCCAAGCACTGCGGGAATTGCTAGGAGGAACGAGTAACGTGCAGCTGCTTCACGGGTATAACCAAGGAGCAAACCGGCCGTGATCGTGCCACCGGAACGCGATACCCCTGGGATGAGTGCCATCGCCTGTGCAAAGCCAAAGACGATGGCGTTCTTACCATCCAGTTCCTTGAGCGATTTTCGGTGCTGGCCTACTTTGTCCGCCCAGCCGAGGAGAAGGCCGAAGACCGCGAGCATAAGCGCGGTGAGGTACAGGTTTCGAAAAACCGTATCGATTTTGTCCTGTAGCAGAAGCCCTAGGAAAACGATCGGGATAGAGCCGAGCGCTATATACCAAGCCATCTGTGCATCATGGTCATGGGCGCCAAGTCTGCTTTTGAGATCCACACCGTGATCGCCGCGCAGGGACTTCCACCACTGTACGCAGATGTTCTTGATGTCGTTACGAAAGTACAGCACTACGGCCGCTTCCGTACCGATTTGAGTGATCGCGGTGAATGCCGCTCCCGGATCTGAACTACCGATCAATTCACCGACGATACGCAGGTGAGCCGAAGAAGAAACCGGGAGGAACTCTGTGAGGCCCTGAACTAGGCCGAGGAAAATCGCTTCGAGTGCATTCACAAGCAGTCAGCCTACATGCACAAGGGAAACGGATGGTTCACTTTGGTACGAAGAAACACCGGTTTTCACAATCCCGCCACGCAAACTCGCTGCGAAAAAATGAAAATGGCTCGGAACCAGAGTTCCAAGCCATTGTACGCTAAGAAGCAGAGCGATTAGTTACTGTCATCCTCGTCTTCAAAGTCGTCTTCATCATCGTCGTACTCGTCATCCTCATCTACGTTCGAGAACGGGAGCAACTCCCCATACGAAACCGCGAGGGCTTCGTCATAAACCTCAAAGGCGTCATCGAGGATGTCGAAGGCGTCATCAACCTTGGGGTCATCGTCGCCACGACGTTCGACTACGGCCGAATAATGTGCTTCAAGGGCTGCGATGAACCGGTCAAGCGCTGCGCGTGGGTCAACTGTCATACCCAAAACGTTATCGCTGATTGGCGGCAATTGCACTCCATTTACCGCGCAACTTTCCGACGATTGACGCCAAGATCACAGTTTACCTACCGTTTCCTGCGCCACGCGCTTCAACTGAGCAAGCGATACGCTCATAGCTTGCCTACATCATCCACCGAGGCAAAGGCGGTATCGTAGTCAAAATCAAGCAGCCCTAAGCGCACTAAGGAGCGGAAATGTCCTCCACTGAGTCACTGCACTACTACAACGTGGGCCGCAAGGATCGCTCGCATTACGAGTACCGCACAGTTGTTGTACCGCACACCATGACCAAGAATGCGGCTCGCCTCATGCTCACCTCGCACGCAGAGACCGGCAAGTGGGAACTAGCCCGCACGGTCATCTATACGGGCGGCACCACTAAGTATTGGCTGCGACGCAAAGTTATTCCGGTGCAGACCCTGTAACCGGACAGGGTCTGCACCGTTGTAATTCACGCACCGAGCATGCGCAGCACAGAGCCGCTAGCAGTTTGCAAGTAAGCGATCTAGCACCTTTACCCCAAATTCGAGCGCTGCGACAGGAACTCGCTCATCAACACCATGGAACATCGCTGGGAAGTCCAACGATTCCGGAAGCTGCAGCGGGGCAAAACCGTAGCCAACGATGCCCAACTGCGACAAGGATTTGTTGTCGGTTCCGCCCGAAAGCATGTACGGAAGCACAACCGCGCCTGGGTCTTCCGCAAGCAATGAACTGGTCATAGCATCTACTAGGTTGCCCTCAAACGGCACTTCCAAAGCGGGCGCCACATGAATAGGTTCAAAGCGCACTTCCGGACCGGCCAGTTCGCGCAACGTGGCCATCGCCTCGTCCTCGTACCCTGGCAAGAACCGAGCATCAATCGTGGCCTCAGCAACCCGAGGCACCACGTTTGCCTTATAACCCGCAGTCAATTGCGTGGGGTTGGTGGAGTTACGCACTGTGGTGCCAACAAACCGAGCTGCCGGTCCCATGGCTGCAATAAGCGCGTCGATGAGTTCAGGGTTCTCCCGCTCATAGGCAAGACCAGTTAGCTCAGACACCCCGCGTAGCAACGCATCCACTGTAGGCGTGGTCTGGTATTGCCACTTGTGTTGCCCAATGCGCGCAATAGCCGCTGCCACCTTAGTGACGGCGTTATCCTCAGCAGCCTGTGAACCATGCCCCGCACGCCCTTCAGCCAATACACGCAACCAGCTCAGCGACTTTTCCGCCGTTTGTAGAAGGTAAGCGCGCTGCCCCGCAATCATGGTGGAGTATCCACCCACTTCGGAGATCGCCTCGGTAGCACCTTCAAAAAGCTCAGGTCGATTGTGCACCGACCATTCAGCTCCATATACGCCACCCGCCTCTTCGTCGGCAAAGAAGCCCACAATGACATCGCGCGATGGCTTGCGCCCTTCGCGCGCCATGTGCCGGACAACCGCCAACATCATGGCCACCATGTCCTTCATGTCCACGGCGCCGCGCCCCCACAACATGCCATCAATCAACTCGCCGCCAAACGGATCCACGCTCCATTCGTCGGCTTGTGCAGGAACAACGTCCAAGTGGCCGTGCAACACAAGTGCAGGCTTACTGGAATCCTCACCCTCAAGGCGAACAACCACGTTAGAACGGCCAGGCGCCGACTCGTAAAACTCCGGTTCAAGGCCAACCTCGGTTAGGAGCTCCATGACATATTCGGCTGCCGCACGTTCCCCGGCACCCTCATTTCCACCAAAATTGGTGGTGTCAATTTTGAGCAGGTTCTGGCAGATCAGCGCGACCTCATCAACGGCCGTAACGTGTCCTTGGGTCATGACATCCTCACTTCACAGTGTCACTTAACAGCGCACAACTATCCGTGTGCACTATCGCAGTTGCGTTTGGTCACTTACTCATTTACAGGTTGAGGCCACGGCGGGCAATGAGCGGCTCAATACGCTGAGCTCGCCCACGGAACGCCGCAAATACCTCAAGGGAGTCACGCTGTCCACCCTGACTCAACAACGTCTTGCGGAAGTAATCGCCATTAGCTCGGGTCAGCCCGCCATTTTCTGCAAACCACTCTACGGTGTCCGCATCAAGCACCTCGGACCAGATGTACGAGTAGTACCCAGCCGAGTAACCACCACCAAAAATGTGGTTGTAGTAGGTGGTGCGGTACCGCGGTGGCACCACGCGCAACGCTACCCCGGCGTCTTCTAGCGCCTTGGTTTCAAACGCAAGCACTTCGTCGATTGTCTGTGGCACTTGCTCTTCCGAGAGTTGGTGCCACGCCTGATCGAGGAGCGCCGCCGCAAGATACTCAGTGGTGTTAAAGCCCTCATTGAACTGGCGCGACGCGAGCAGGGTGTCGATCCAGGCTGAAGGCATAGGCTCACCAGTTTCATGGTGCACCGCATAGGCGGCCAAGAGACTTGGCTCCCACGCCCACATTTCGTTGACCTGAGATGGATACTCAACAAAGTCGCGCGGCACCTCGGTGCCAGAGTGGGATGGGTAGGAGACGTCAGAAAACAGCCCGTGGAGTGCATGGCCAAACTCGTGGAAGAGCGTGATGACTTCATCCCATGTGAGCAGGGTTGGCTGCCCAGCTGGCGGCTTAGGGATGTTGAGGTTGTTCACCACTACGGCTCGGTAGCCGGTAAGGGCAGACTGGTCCACAAGGTTGTTCATCCAAGCCCCGCCGCGCTTGGACTCGCGCGTGTAATAGTCCGCAAGAAACAGTCCCAGCCCAGAACCGTCCTCGTTAAATACCTCAAATGCGCGGACGTCTGGGTGGTAGCCCTTCAGTTCCGGACGCTCTACAAAGGTCAGGCCATATAGTCTGTGTGCGGCGCCAAACACGCCCTCGTGCACAACACGTTCTAGTTCCAGATAGGGGCGCAGCAAAGAGTCATCGAGGCTGTACTTTTCCAGCCGCACCTTCTCGGAGTAGTACTGCCAGTCCCACGGTTCAAGGGTGGCAGTGTTGTCCGCGAGATCAGCGCGCATTGCCGCCTCGAGTTCGGCGGCTTCCGCGCGCGCATTTGCTACGGCAGCAGGCGCCAGCGAGCCGAGGATCTCGTCTACCGCAGCTGTGGTTCGCGCGGTCGCGTCGTCAGCAATATAAGCCGCGTGGTGCTCGTATCCCAGCAGTTTGGCAGCGCGGGCCCGCAGTTTTACCGTCTCGAGGATGACCTCGCGGGTATCGTTCTCGCCGCCCGTGGCGCCACGGTTGATGGATGCGTTATATACCTTTTTACGCACGTCGCGGTGGGTGAGTTGGGCCAGCACCGACTGCTGAGTGGGCAACTGCAGCTCGAGCAGGTACTCCCCTGCTCGGCCTCGCGCGTTTGCGGCCGTCGCGGCCGCGTCAATCGCGTCCTGTGGTAGTCCTTTGAGTTCGTTCACATCGGTGATGAATACGCTGGCTTCATTAGCGCCGGCTAGCAGTTTGCGGCCAAAGATCGATTCAAGTTCACCGAGCCGGGCATTGATGGTGCGCAGTTGGTCTTGTGCGTCCTCGTCTAGTTCAATGCCAGCGCGCCGGAAATCTTTAAGCACTGTGGTCAACAGCCAGCGTGATTCGTTGTTTGCGAGTTCTGCGCCCGATTCGATTCTGCGGTCCAATTCCACGAATCTGGCGTGCAGTGCCTTGTTCATATAGATCGCATCATGATGCGCGGCCAGTTCCGGTGAAAGTTCTTGCTCGATGTCCGCCAACTCGCTGGAAGCATCTGAGGAGATTTTGTTGTAAAGCACTGTTAGTGCTCGGCCTAGTAGTTGACCACCAAGGTCAAACGCCACGAGCGTATTTTCCACGCTGGGTGGTGCCGGATTTTCGACGATACTAGTGATTTCGTCGAGTTCTGCGGCCATGCCCGCCCGAATTGCCGGAAGATAGTCAGTGGTGCTTATGCGGTCAAAATCCGGTAGGTGGTATGGCAGTGGGGACGGCGCGTTGAATGGACCCACGCCAGCGTGGTTCGTGTGTGCTTGTGACATACCTTTATTCATATCCGATATTTGTGCGGACCGGGTAACGCCACCCTGATTCGGTGTGATGGCAATTACACGAATCACAGGTGTTTTCCCAGAGTGGCCCTTATTCTCGCAGAATTTTCCGAATTTTCTTGGGCACCGGTGCCCTACACCAGTCAGACTGTTGATTGATCGCACAAGATCACGCGGTTTCTGATTCACACCTGCCAGCCATTCCGTGCTAGATTCTTAACCGCACCGAGAACCGTTAGGTTCGTCGTGGCTGCAGCTTTAAGCAGTGGTTACGAAATCGGGTCACCTGTCCGGGTGGCGGAATGGCAGACGCGCTAGCTTGAGGTGCTAGTGCCCGTATTAGGGCGTGGGGGTTCAAGTCCCCCTCCGGACACCACACAACTGAATATCCACCTGTCCGGGTGGCGGAATGGCAGACGCGCTAGCTTGAGGTGCTAGTGCCCGTATTAGGGCGTGGGGGTTCAAGTCCCCCTCCGGACACCACTGTGAAGTCTTCGGACACCACAAAGGGCCGCGATCATTGATCGCGGCCCTTTTGATTCTAGATTCCGGAGAATCTACTAGTTCGCTTGCAGCGGTAAATCAATGTCACTGAGACCAGCGTGAATGCTTCCATGGAAAAATAGAAGGATCCCGCACCCTTCAGGAGTTACCTCCCATGCAGCATCTGATTCTCGTGGCCGCTCTCATGTTCGCAACAGTTATTGTGGCCGGCATTGGCGAGCGCACAAAACTACCCTGGCCAGTGCTGTTGTCCCTATTCACTGCCGCATTGGTGTTTGTGCCTAACCTACCTGTCACTCATATTGAGCCAGAGATGATCTTGCCAATTTGTTTGCCACCGTTGCTGTGGGCGTTGGCGAGGCGAACCTCTTGGGGAATGTTTGTTGCGCGATG
>Ga0222423_1000481_pt1 | contig 27337 bp, 34 predicted proteins | sample 3A0metagenome_FD_182472 | JGI IMG/M metagenome (GOLD analysis project Ga0222423, IMG submission 182472) | Enriched microbial communities from leaf-cutter ant dump, University of Wisconsin, Madison, United States - 3A0 (version 2) | ecosystem: Environmental > Terrestrial > Nest > Insects nest >...
CGGGGGCGCGAGTTCGCGCCCAGGGTCAACATCTTGCTATCCTTCCATGCGCCCCGCTTGCGTTTGTGGGCAGGGCACTGGCGGGTTACCCGAGCGGCCAAAGGGGGCTGACTGTAAATCAGCTGCGCAAGCTACGGGGGTTCGAATCCCTCACCCGCCACTGAGCACGAAAACCCCCTCGCCGGGCATCCGGGAGGGGGTCTTCAGTTGCTCACCTAAGCCGAAGCCTAAGCCGAGGCCCGCCAACACGCAGGCGATCATGGCGCGCAGACACCGCACCGAGGATGCCGCGAGACATAAGGTGTTGCGGGGTTCGAGTCCCCTCAGCTCCACTTGTATCATGCCTGGTAATCGCCAGGTTTCCCGCACCACTTTCCGCCGTGGGCACACGCGATGGGCACACCGACCGCCAACGCCAGCCCATGCATGTGACGAATCCGACACGATTCTTCACGTGTGGACTTGCGCCGGTCATGAATCATGTCCTATACTGAATTCATCAGGGAAGCCCAGCAGGGCCTCCCGGAACCCGAAGGGAAGAACGATGAGCATCATCGATGATCTGAAGATCAGCACCGACGAGACCACCGTCAACCGCTACCACCAGCTGCGTCGGGCGGGCCGCCTGTCTGAGGCGCAGATTCGCTACGCCGAGGACCTGATCGCCAAGGGTGGTGACGCGGAGGCGAAGGCCGAGGTGGTCGCACGGATCGCGGCGAGCCGTCCCGGTGGCGCCCTGTATGAGGCGAAGAAGGCCGAAGCGGCCTCGAAGGCGGCACCCAAGGCTCAGTCCGCGCGCCAGGCAAAGATGCAGGCCGAGTATGAGGCGTGGGTGGCTGCTGGCCGCCCCGCGAAGTGAAGGAGTCGATGATGGAGTCCCTGGACAGTGCGGCCCTGCGTGATGAGTTTGCGCGTGACGCTCGACGTAATGGTGCGGCGTATGGCGCGTACACCGCCGCGGAGGTGCTGGTGGCGCGTGAGACGCTGGGCTTGACTCGGGCCGCGCTCGGTGACGCGTTGGGCGTGACGGAGCGTGCTGTGGCGCGGTGGGAGGATGGTCAGCGCGCGATCAGTGACGAGTGTGCGACTGGCCTGGACGCGTTGATGGAGCGTGCCGAGCGTGAGGTGCAGGCTGTGGTGCGTGCGATGCAGGACGCGCCTCAGCGTGACCGGCGTCTGCTGGTGTACCGGTCGGATGCGCACCTCGCGGCGTCGGGTGGTGAGCCTGGACGGACGGCGGGATGGACGCGGGCGATTGCGCGGCGTGTGCAGGACCGGTTCGATGGGCAGGTCGATATCGACTTCATGCCGTGATCGTTTGTCGCTTAGTAAACGACAAAAGCCGCCCCGCCGACTCCGTGATGGAGTGGCGGGGCGGCTTGTGTGTGTGCGGGCGCTAGGTCGGGTAGAGGCGTCCTGTGGTGGACGCAGGGGTGCTGTTGTGTGCGCCGTTGACGACGATGCCTGGGGTGGCGGCGAGGGTGGATGGTGTGACGCCTGGCCCGATGTTGACCCATGCGGTGATGGCCATTAGACGGCCCACGCAATCGCTGGGAGGCAGCGGTTGGAAATCGTGTTGTTGGCTGATGCGCCTACCGCAATCACGCCCGGGCCGGTGCTGCCGCTACTGATTGTCGGGAAGGCACGATAGGTGCGGGCTTCGCCGTTGATGGTCGCGACCTGGATGACGGATGTGGCTCCCGCGTCGCCTGGATGGACGACGACCATGCTGTTCAGGACGAATGGCTCCACGCCGGGAGCCGCGCAGGGGATGGGGTACACGGGGGCCGTGGTGCCGTCCTCTGACAGGGTGGAGCCTGTGGAGGCGTTGTTGCCGTTGACCGCATAGGGCAGCATGACGGGGGCGTAGACGTTCTGCGCGGACTTCGCAGAGCCGCTGGTTCCATCATGCCCGATCACGTGGAAGAAGCTCTGTCCGCCGAATCCAGCGATGACGAGCGCGTCGCCTCGGTAGGTGCCGTCGGTGTTGCAGGCGCGGGCTATGGTGAAGCCGCCGAGGTGGCCAGCGAGGTTGCCGGTCGCTGGCCACAAGGCGATGCTGAATGATGATCCGTCGCCGGACGCGTAGGAGGGGTATTCGGTCGAGGATGCGGTGGCTGGCGTCGGTGAGGCGACGGTTGCGGCCAGGAGGGTGTTGCCGGTGATGGTGCCCGCCCCGTCACTGGCGGTGCCGACCGTGAGGCGGAAGTCCGCGCGACCGGCGGAGTTTCCCGTCCCGTAGTCGATGCGGAAGAAGATCGGGTGTGTTGACTGGAGGGCGTCGTTGAAACGCCACACCTCATAGTTCGTCCACGTGTTGATTCCGGGCACGGATGCGGTGGAGATGGTCAACTGGCCGGTATCGGCTGTTTGGACTAGGCCGATGGCGGCGAGGGCGTCGTGGATGCCTTGGATCCACTTGCGCCATTCGGTCGCGGTCGCTCCCGTTTGTGCGCTCATCCACGTGAAGGTTGAGATGGTCATGGTTTACGCCTCCCGAAGTTGCATGGTGATGGTGGTCGCGTCGCCATCAACGCTGTAATACAGGTCTGTTTCGCCCACGGCTCGGACGTCGTGAATGGGTGCACCGTCATCAGTGGTCGCGTCGGGTGCGACGTACTCGTACACCAGGTCCGCGCCGCCCGTGTAGGGGGTGGTGATGGGGCGGTCGGCGTCGGCGGTGCGGCCATCAGCGGTGCGATACACGCGGAATCGGCACGGGCCGCTGTAGGTGATGGTGTAGATGACGTACTGTGCGGGGGCTTCGAACGTGCCGTCACCCATCGCGTCTGTGAGGGTGACAGTGGTGGGGGTGGGCGGGAAGGAACTGCCGCCGCCGGTTTGGTTCACCCATTGCGTGTCGAAGTCCGCGCTGGATGCCTTCGCGAGGACTTGACCGGTGGAGCCGCCTGCGGGGACACCGGATTCCGTATCAGCCTTGCCACTGAGCGCCGCCTGGACGTCTGTCGAGATCGGCTTGTCAAGGTCTGACGTGTTGTCCACATCGCCCAGGCCGACTGCAGTCTTGGTGAGTCCCGCTGGTTGGACTGCTGTGTCCGCGAGCGCGCCCTGCGCTGCGGTTGCGAACGCCGAAGCATCCTCCGTGGCGGCGGTGCCGAGCGACGCCGCGTCGGCCTTGGCCGCGAGCGCCGAACCGAGGCCGGTCACGTCTTCGATGGTGTGTGTGTGCGCCTCGGGCGGGAACTCGGTGGGCTTGTCGGTGAGGTCGTCCCAGGACGACGCGCCGCCGCTGGCCGGGTCGGTGTATACCAGTTCACCGTCGAGGGTGGCGAGGGTCTTCCCGTCCGGCTGCGCGGCCGGGTCGGGGACGTGCGAGTCACCGTCCGCGCCGTGGAGGGAGGCGAGCCATTCGGCCTCAGTCCCGGTGAAGCCATTCTCGACGGCGACGTCGTAGGCAGATGCGCCAGCAGCGCCAGGGTTGCCCTTGCCGCCTGCCGGGCCTTGCGCTTCGAGGACGACGGCAGGCTCAACGGCCTGCTCGCGGACAACAACGATCTCGCTCACGCGTCGCTCCTTGTCACGTCAGGCTTCACGGCGACGGGGCCTTTCGCGTAACGCGTGACCTGACCGTCTGGCGCGACCAGCTCAAGGTCATACACGCCTGCGGACCGGTCGTTCCACGCCTCGGCCTCGGTGGTCGCGGCGGGGAGGACGAGCGTGACTGTCGAACCGGTGTGTTCCGTCCCGGCCGTGTCGGTGACCGTCACGTCGTCTTCGAACACGACGCGGGGCCCGTTCACGGTGTCGGACGTGAACTCGATCCACACCTCACCGCCGACGCTGTCACGAATCTGTGCGCGCCCCGACCAGCCGTCCGCGGCGAGGTCGCCATAGATGGAGTGGTCGGTGAGGAATCCGTTCACGGTGTCGGCTCCCTGCGGGATGATCCACTTGCGGGTCACCTTCGCGTCGTAGCCGGCTGGGGGAATCTCGACGGTCACGCTCGCCTCCTACGGTCAGTCGGTTTCGGGCAGTTCGTAGGCGGGGGTGGGGTCGCCGCCCAGTTCGGCCTCGTTCCACGTGCCGTCACCGGCGGGCGGGTTGTCGAGGTCGAGCGGGGGAAGGGGCACCTCGGCGGGCGTGCCAGGGATTCCCTCCACGGCCGCGATCACCAGCGTCGAGAGGGCCGACCCGCCAGCGGCGAGCAGCACTGCACGCCAGTCCACGTCGGTGAGCAACGCAGCCGACGCGGTGGCCGCGACAATCATCTGACCAAACTGGCGCAGCGCCTTCATGAACGCTGCGGCCGCCCACCCGTGCTCATTGACGTCAGGCAGGGAGATGAGTGCGGTGGCGATGGCGATCACGACGGCCAGGCCGACAGTGAGTGCGGCGATCTGCCACGTGCCAGCCGGATCATTGACGAGGCCGGGGATGAACGGCACGACGGCCGCGAGTGCGGTCTTGAGGATGACCCTCAAGATGGATTGGATGAACGCGATCATGCTGGGGTTCCTCTACTTTTCGAGGAGCGCGGACCAGGTGCCTTCGCCGACGATGTAGTCGGCGTGGCCCTTCCCGTCTCCGGTGTTGTACTTCGCTTGGAATTGGCCGACGATCTTCTTCGTTGCCGGGCCTGCGAGGCGGTCGGGGCGGCCGTTCTTGCCGACGAGGCCTGCGGGTCCGTAGCCGTGGGCGAGCAGGAGCGCTTGGAGGCGGCCGACGTCGGCGCTGGTGATGGCACGCTTGTGTGCGTTGCGCAGGTCGAGGATTTGCAGGTTGGCCTTCACGGTGACCTCCTTGGCGGTCGGCTTGGGCTTGGGGGCGGGCTGAGGCTTGGGGGTCGGGGTGACGTTCGCGGCCTCACCAGCGATGGCACGGGCGCGCGTGATGATCTCGGGAATCTGGGCGATCTTCACGTCGCCGGGGCAGATTTTGCCCAGCGACCGTGACCACACCTCACCGCCTGCGACGCGGCCAGGGTGGACGTGGGAGAAGTTGCCGTCGATGCCGAGCCGGTGCGGCCCGATACCACGCGAGGTCGGCAGGGAGTTCGGCATCGCGGTCAAGGGGATGCCGTGGGTGGCGTGCGCCCAGGCGCACAGGCGGGCGAGTGCGTCGAGCTGTGCGTCGGTCCACGGCTCACTGTTGGGGCTGCGCAAACCACCCTGCGTTTCCACACCGATCAGGCGACGGTTGCCCATGTACGCGGTCCCTGCCCGGTAGCGGGTGTCGATCTGTTGGCAGATGGTGCCGTCCTTGCGCACATAGAAGTGCGCGACGGTGCCGGGAGCGTAGGAGGGGTAGGCGGATTCGGATACGGCGACGTGGAGGACTACGCCGTCGTAGCGCTCCATCGGCGTCGTATATCCGGCAACGATGCGGTCGGTGAGGGCGTGCGGCATTATCGCCATGGCAGGTTCCTCCAAGGCTTGGAGTTGGTTTGGGGATGCGAAAGCCCCGCACGCTGGCGGGGCTGGGGGTGGGGGCGGTGAGGCTTAGGCGGTCGTGTCGCGGCCGTCAACGTGCTTCGTGAAGCGGCGCTCCAACGTGCGCACGGCACGCAACAGTTCGGCGATGTCCTTGCGCATCTCGCCGATGTCGCCGCTTTGACGATCCATGCGCTCAGCCAAGCCATCCATGTCGTCGCGCAGATTCGTCGAATGCGTGTTCGCCACCTGCTCGTGAATCTCCGACTGCTGGCGGCGAGACTCGGCACGCTCCTTCTTCGCCTTGTGACGCAGGGGCCAGCCGATGCCGAGCGCCGCGACCGTGATCGCCGTGATGGTCGTGAGTACCGCGACCACGATGTCTTTCGCTGACGTGACAATCACGTCCGTATGGTCGGCGGCGGTGAGCAGTGTGTACATGAATCCCTCAGACGTGGTTGGTGGTCACAGCCCCGTTTGGCGCTGCCGTAAAGATGGGCCGCCCGCATAGCCGCCGTGCTGACGTTGACGAAGCGGCGGACCGCCAGTCACACCCGACAGCACTTGCCGTTGACGCAGTGACGGCGCGCCCGACGCATCCTTCGCATACCGAAAGCTCGGCCACACGACGGAGGCGTACAGGTCGATGAGGCTCACATCGACGGTGCGGTCCCCGGAGCCACCCATCACGTCGAGGGCGATGAGGACCGGGAAGTGATTGCCGCCCTCGTCGATGTCGGTGATCTCGAGTTCCACGGTCGCGGAATCGTCGACGGCGCTGTGGATCGTGTCCCAGCCGGTGGGGGCACCGGTCTCGGCGTCGATGACGCCGTAACGCCACGTGGAGCCGTCCAGGCCAGGCTTCGACCACCCGTTCTCGCGAGCGCTCACCTTCACTTGCGCGTAGAACGGGTCGACCGAGTCGGCCGCGAGATGGAGCCTGGCACGGTACTTCGTGAAGATGCTCGGGCGGCCGCGAGATGACAGGCCAACGTCGAGCGGCGCTGGTTCGTCCTCGTCCTCAAACTGGATCATCGTCCAGCCGTCAGCGCCAGCAAACGCGGGATGTGTGGCGTTCACGAACTGTGTGAAGCGGATCTGCTGCGCGATGTCGCGCGCATACGTGGAATAGCCCGACGAGTCCCGCACGGTACGCAAATACAGGGCGTTGAGGTTGTTGGTCGACTGCGACCAGTACGCCAGCCACCCGCGCGAACTCGCAGAGCCAACGCCAGGGAAGGAGCCGGTGAACGCGTCGTCATAGTTCGGGCCAGCCACAAGCGTCGGAGCCTCAAGACCATCGACCATCGGGTCAAACCAGTACTCGCCAAGCGACGACACTTTCCACGCCGCCGGGGCAAATACGGCGCGGCCCGGATACTCACCCGCCGAGCCCGTGAACCACTCCGAGAAGATCGGCATCAGTCGCCCGCTCGACCGTAGAAGCGGCCCCACGCGTAGCAGTCGGCCGCCGTCATCATCGCCACCCACACCCACGGGGCACGGGCCGAAGCGAACTCCCACGACGCGTCATCGACCAGGCGGCCAGTGACTGGCACGGCACGTGCGCCCGTGTGATTCCAGTACGTCTTAGGCCAATACCCGGCAGGCTGATCCCTCCAGCCCCACGCCTGCAACAGTCCCTTGTCTTCGAGGCTGTCGTCTTCCCACGGGTCTTCGTCTGCTGTCAGCGGATCGCCAACCCACGCCAGAAGCTGTGCGGCGGTGACGGGCTTGCCGAACACGGCAAGGCTGAACCGTGTGGGACTACTCGTGTACCAGTCGGTGCGCACCACGGTGCCGAAAACTCCCAACGGAATGCGGCGCACGTCCCACAGTCCGCCGTTGACGGCATGCTTAGGCATTCGGCCACCCGGCGATTCTGCGTCGAACGTCGCGCGGTCCGTCTGCACGGCGCCCTTCAGGAGCCTGTTGATGGCGAGCTTCGCTGGATCGGTAGCGTTCCGATCCGCGGTTGCCATCGCCTGGACTGTCGGATAGTCGCGGGCCTTCGAGTCCACGGTGATCCGCACCTGCTCGCTGGCGACATCCACTTGCGTGACGTGAAGCAGCAGGTCTTGGCCGTGGATGCCACGCACCTTCACGTTCATGCCCTCACGGATCGCGAAGCGCGACATCTGCGGCGGGTCCATCGTGAACGTGATCGACCCAGCCCATCCTGGCGTGATCGAGCGCGCCAGCATCTCACGAATGATGGGCGTGGCCTGCGCCTTCGTGTAGCCCTGGCCGAAGTTCACCTTGTCTTCGATGCGCAGAATGCTCGCGTCATAGGCCGAATTCGCGCCGAGGTCATCGCCGTCAGGGCCGAGGCGGCGCGGCTCCACCTTCGGCGACGACGCGAGCGGCGCAATGAACGCACCGTCAAGCGTGCCAGTGTTCGCGCCCGTGTCAAACGTCGCGGCCCACGTTTGCGGGCCGATCACGCGGTCCCTGAGAATGCCCAGCCGCTCCTGCATCCTGCCGCACGCGTTGGCGTCCGACTGCGAGTAGTAGCCATCGACGGGCAGGCCCATCTTCGCTTCCCACACGCTCACACCGTTGCCGGTGTCCGTGTCGGCGTCACGCATGCCGACAGTGATCCAGCGCGACGGGCTCGCGAAGGGGTATCGCGGCGTGTCGTCAGGATGCCAGTTCGGGTACTTCCAGTTCATCCACCGACCACCGTCGGGCGCGACGCCCTCCGCGTAGATCGCGTTCGTCCAGTCCGTCGAATCGGCCTGGATGTCAACCGTGATGCCGCGCTGGCCAAATCGCACATCGACGTCCACCGTGGTGGTGTTCTTGCGTGCCAGCACCGGAGTGCGCTCAGCGCACGTGACCGTCCACTGGCGGCCATCCTTAAGCGCCGTCGCCAGCAGCTCCTGCACAAAGCCCGTCATGGTCGGCTCCCAGCCGCCAGCGACTGAGCGAGCGATGCCCGTCGTCACCTTCGCCATCTTCTGGGTGCGGCGAGAAATCGCGCCATTCATGATCGCGGGGATGAGCGTGCCGATGTCCTGTGGCGCAGTAGAAGTGGACGGCTTGCGCAGCTGATAGTCCGACGCGTGCACCACACCGATGCAGTCCAGCCCCCAATGCCCAGTGTCATCGCTCACCGACGTGCCGGTCACGACGCCCTCCCACGCCGACTGCACCGTCTCGGAATCGATGAGCAGGTATTGGATGGAGACGTTCGCGCCGGGCTTCGCCCATGCGGGAATCGCCACCCACGGCGTGATTTGCGGCAAGTCAATGCGTGCCGAACGCGGGCCAAACGGCTCCGAACGGGTGTACATCACTGACGGCAGTTCGGCGCCCAAATAGGCGGTGATGTCCACACCCTCGGCGACGACACGGCGATACGCCCACGGCGCATCGGTGCGTGCAGTCGGCTGCCACGCGTCCATGTCCACACGGCCATCCACAATGACCGGCGCGGGCATGGTTTCTGACACGTGGCGAATCGGCGCTACGCCATCCGGTGCGAAGTCCGCATCGGGCCACGACGGCGGCTCCTGTGAGCCAGCAGAGTCGCCAGGATCGGGCAGGGTCGGCTCGTCAATGTCGCCCACCGTGATGACGCCAGTGGCGTTGATTCCCCACGATGTGGCGCCCTCGACGCCAACCGACGGATATACGAGCGCGGCGATGGCCTGTGCGGTATCCACGGCCGTCTCAGCATCGACGGTAGTGTCGTCAAACTCCCACACGCCGAGCAGTCCGCCCGCCGTGGGGGGCAGGTACATTGTTGCGGCGGCGGGCGTGGAGCCAGCATCGCCGGTCGCGATGACGCCGTGAACGTTTGTGGCGACAATCGTCTCGCTCGAAGTGCCAACGAGGGCGAACACGACCACGCCAGCACCAAGCGCAGGCACGAGCGGCACCGCGCTCGCGATGTATGTGTCATCAACCTGCGCCGCAACGAGGGAGTTGGCCGATACGACCAGCAGGCCGAGCGGGCCAGTCAGGAGTGCCGAGTTTGATGCGGCCGACAGGTCAGAGAAGGCGAGAAAGATTGCATGATCGCCGGACGGTGCAAGCGTGGTGTCACTCGTGAGCGTGGATGCTCCATCGGCGGTGGCACGAGGGATCAGATGCCCCCCAGCAAATGCCGTCACGGGGTGCGGGACGGTGTTCGGCACCATCTCCACGTCGCCGAACGCGACAGTGGAGAACGCAGCACTCGGCGGGGTGAGCAGCCGCGTGGCGTCACCCAGATTTAGCGCGGTCACGGCGCCACATACTCCGACAGCAAGTCGCCCGCACGAGCCGTTAGCGGATCACCCTCAGAGGGCGTCTGCGCGAACGTCACCGCAATCGGTGGCCACACCAGATCGCCGTCGCTGAGCGCCGAGAACAGGCCGAGCGCGGCCACGTCGCCAATGCCTTCCGGCGCAAGGCCAAGATCGACGTCCAGCACGTTCACTGTCGCCGACCCGTCAGAATCGAAGTGGTCGCGCGACACTGACAGGCCGGTCATGGCGACCAGCTCGCCGTCGCCGTCAATCCAGCCCGGCCACAGTTCGGCAGGCAGACCAGCCCACGCGGACTGCACCAGGCTCGCGCCATTCGCGAAATCAACCATCAGGAGCCCTCCACAACGGCGCGTGAACACGGAATCGACAGCACGTACTCATGACGGCCGCGCGCAACCTGGAAGCCGTCAAGGCCAGAAGCGAGCGAGATGTCGGCGGGCTCGCAGTCATACACCGTGTCCTCGCCCTCGATTGACTCGGTGAGCGTGAACGAGAATTGCGACAGGGCGCTGAACAGCGACTCGGCGTTGTCGCGCGCCGCCTGCCAGTCCTCACCAAGCACCCGCACCACGCCCGTGAGCGTGACAGGGCCGCGAGTGGCAGAAATCAGCCGCCGCCCAGACTGGTACGGGCCATCCACGACCACGCGCGACACTTCCTGGATCGGCGGGTTCCACTCCACGATCTCGAAAGCTTCATGGTCGTTGATCTCGAGCGCGGTGCTCGGCGTGGATACCTCAATCGACAGCGAAAACAGGTCGCCCATCAGCGGCCTCCCGACTTCCGGTTAAGGCGATCCAGCGCATCCAGGCCGGGCTGGCCAGGGTTGGCGAAGTACGCGTTGTGGATGACCGTGGGGGCCTCCGAGCGGTGTGTGGATGAGACGGGCACCGTGACAACCTGGGGCGCGGCGGGGGCGATGGTGCCACCGTCCCGGTAGCCCTTCACCGCGACGGCAGCCATGACGGCGCGCACGTCCTGGCGGCGGATCGCGTCCATCGTTGGAGTGCCCCAAAAGCGGTGCGCCGCGGCCGTCTGCATGTACTCGTTGGGCGAGGCCATGATCGGGATGTTGTCCGACATGTCCGACCCGATCCCGATGATGGGGCCGCCGAAGCCATACCGGCGCGGCACACCGCCACCACCGCCACCACCAACGACACGGCCAGCACTCGACGCTGAGCCATAGTTGCTGTTGTAGGCGTCCGTGGCGACGTGCACCGTCACCCGGTCGGCCTCGATCTTTTGCTTCCAGTCCCAGTACTTCTCGTTGGCGGCGTGGAAGTCGATGTCGGGCTGAATCTCAGGCGCGAGGCCAGCCTTCGTCAGGCCCAGCGAGAACTCGTTGTTCGCGGCCTCGCCCTTCTCACCCCACAGTGCGACGATCTTGTTCCACTGCGCGTCCGTCGCGCCCGCGAGCGCGTCAAGCACTGGCGCTGACGACTGGCCCTGCGCCGCCAACTCGTTGAGCATCGCGCGGGCATTGCCTTGCAGATACTGCGGCGTGTCCGTGTTGATCCGCTCGGCCAAGGTGTTGACGTTGTCTTGCCACTCCTTCTGCGCCTTGACCTGGGCCTCGAGCTGCTTGATGAGGTCCTTGATCTTGACGGTCGTGCCGTCGTAGTAGTCCTCCCACGAGTCCTTCGCGGACTTCGTGGCGTCGGCGGTGGATTGAGCCAGATCCTTGTTCTTGTCGATCACGGCCTGGTAGGCGTCGGGCAGCGAGATGAATGACGAATTCGCGCCTTCGATGGCGTCGGCCCAGTCGTCGTATGCCTTCTGGGCGGCGGCGATGGCTTCCTTCTGCTCCTCGGTCAGTTCCACAACCTGCTGGCCGGACTGTGCGGCCAACTGCTGCTGGTTGTCCACCGCCGCGAGTGCTTCACGGTAGGCGGGCATCAGTTGGTTCAGTTCTTCGAGGGTGCCACCACCGGCCTCCCACTGTTGGCGCAGGACGTCGAAGCGCTGGGCGGCGATGTCGGCGTGGCCGGAGTTGACGAGGTTGGCGAGAGCCTGGCCGATGAGGTCGATCTGGTCGATGGCTTCGGTGCGGCCCGTGTCGCCGTGGCCGAACGTGTGGCCGCGCACCCAGCCGCGGATGTCCTGAATGCGGTCCATCAGCGACGGGTTAGTGATGCGGTGCGCCGCATCGGCCATGTCGTTGATGTTGCCGGTCAAGCCAAACGTATCGTCCGAGATGCCGTCGAACACGCTCGAGATGTCTGTCATCTTCAGCAGGGCCGACGTGGTTTCCTCCACGCCAACGGTGACGTGCTTGTTCATCGACTCGAAGGCAGACGTGAGGGCCGTGACGCCCACCAGCAGCGCCGTCGCGAAGCCGCCACCCTTGGCAAGCTTGCCCATCGACAGGCCCACTCGCGAGAGCGCCGCATTCGCCGCGAGGAGGCGGGGCGCGAGCAGCAGGAAGCCGCCGCCAAGGAGGGAGATCGTGGCCGTCAGGCCCACCGCGGCGGCGATGGTGCGCTTGAGTCCGTCCGGCAGGCGCTGGAAGCCACGCATGGCGTCCGCGAGGTTGTTCAGCCAGCCGACCAGCGCACCGCCGCCCTTGGGGTCAACGAGCGGGGCCGCCAACTCTGACGCGAGATCACGCCATGCGGCCTTCACGCGGTCAAGGGCGCCGACGTAGGTTTGCTTGACGTTCGCGGCGGCGCCGCCAAACTTCGCCTGCATGCCATTCACCAGCGGATCCCAAATCTGACCAACTGGAATGCCGCCAGGCTCGGATGCCATATCTCGAATCTGTGCGGCCGTCTTGCCCATCTCGTCGCCAATGAGCTTGGCGGCGTCGATGCCGTAGTAGCCGAGACGTTGCAGGGCGTCGCCCGAGAGCCTGCCCTCTGAGTTCATTCGAGACATGATCTCCGCCAGGGCGGCGATCTGTTCGTTGCTCCCGCCCATGGCGGCAACAGCGTTCTGGATAGCGTCAAGCGTTGGGATGACGTTCTTTGCCTCCACGCCAAACCCAAGCATCTGCTGCTGGGCGGTGATGAACACCTGCTTGGCGAACGGCGAGTTGCGCGCGAAATCGTCCAGCTTATCCATCTGCGCGTTAGCCGACTCTGCCGACCTCAACAATGTCGTGAGCGCCGCACGAGATGACTGCTGAAGCGTGTTGTACGCGATGCCCGTATTCAGCAGCGCCGTCGCCAGGCCAGCCACCGATGCGCCATAGGCGACCAGTACAGCGCCGGACCGCTGCCACGCCTCACGGTTGACCTCAGCCGACCGGACCATGCGGCCCATCGATGTCTCGATCTTCTGACCGTTGCGGTCAATGTTGCTCGACGCGTCACGAGTCGCATCAGCGGCCTGCGCCATCTGACGCTTGAAGTCCGCGACCTCAGCACGCAGGTAGACGGAGATTGTCCGGTCTGCCATAGCGGAAACCTCCCGGCGTGAGTAACGTAGGCCCGCATGGGGACACTGATTGTTTTCGTTGTCGTGCTGGTCGCAGCGTTCGGCGTCATCATGGGATGCGCGCTGCTGAACCTCGAGGGCCGCGATAAGCGCGACGCCGCCACGCGAGCGGGGCTTACGACTCAGGCGGACAGTGTGCTCGACGGTCTATTCGACGGGCGGCCAGTCGTGACATTCACCGCCAGCAAAGCGACACTCGCGCGCGAAACGCTCATCGAAGGGGCTGGGATGCGCGGTTACGCGCTCACGTCAGAAACGCCGCGCCCCCAGTCCATCCGAGACGAACGCGACCTGGTGTTCACGAAAACTCAGTAGCCCCATCGTTGGGCGGCAACTCGCCCGTGAACTCGATGAACCACTCCGTGCCAGGTGCGACCTCGCCCGCGTTCTTGCGGGCCTTCTCAATCACCTCTAGCGCGAAGTCCTGCCGCTGGACCGCGCGGAACCAGCCCATGTTGTTCGGGTCGCGCGTCAGCCACGCCGGATAGCCGCTCGATGTGAGCGACGCCTCAAACTCCGCCAGGCCCTCCATGAGGCCACGATTGAGGGCCGACAGGCGCAAGTAGTCCTCGGGAAGGATCGACCAGTCGCGAGCGGCTCGCAAGGCGCGAACTAGGCCGGGCCGAGACCAGAGTTCGCGTCCAAGAAAGGGGCGTCAGGCTCAGCCCCCAACGTTGACACCTCGTTCAGGGCCTCCACGAGGATGCGGCGCCATGCGTCGTTCGCCTCGAACAGCTGCGTTAACTCGTCAACGCTCAACGCCGGCTCAGCCACGCCGCCGTCAGTGCCAAGGACGCGGGAGCGCTCCGACCCGGCGAACGCAAACCGCTCCACTGCAAACGACAGGGCCAGCGACTCCCGCTCGGTGGTGTTCTCAAGGAGTTTCTGCGTCCACTCGTCACGCTCGGCCTCGAACCGCTCCGTGCGCTCCTTCGTCGCGCCGCGACCCACCGGGCGAGGCGGGTCAGGGATCGGCAACTGGGCATCGATCTGGACGCGGATCGGCTCGGTCAGGCGCGCCACCGTGATGTCGGCGCGGGATGCCACGAGGCGAGCCTTGGCGGCATCCCACCGCTGGCGAACATCATCAGTCAGATCGCCGTCGCGTGTCGCGTCAATCTCGGCGCGGATCGCCGCCAACTCGTCATACGCGGCCTGGTCGGCATACAGCGAGATCGTCTTGCGCCGGATGGTGCCGGTCGCAAGGAATTCTGAAAGCAGGTCACTCATTTCACTCTCCCGTAGATCCCGTAGATGTTGCGGCCCCGAGGGGCCAACCCCCCACCAGCGCTACGGGTCGCCAGCGGGGGGCTGGGTCTTGGGTCAGGAGCCGGACACGATGAAGCAGTTCTTCGCGAAGCGCTTCACGGTCAGCGGCACGACGTCCTTGTGGTAGCCGTCGCCCGAGTTGTTGCGCGGGCTGTCGGTCTCGACCTCGAAGTAGTCGTACTCGTCGCCGACCTCCCACGGGTCTGTGGCCTTCTTGCCGCCGCGACGGATGGTGAGGAAGCCGCGCTTGCCGCGCTGCTTGTAGTCCTGGAACTTGTCGGACTGGATGTCGATCTGCCCGCCGTCCGACTGGGTGTGGTCGAACTGGCGCACAAACGTCAGCTCGCCCGACGCGTTCTTCTTCGTGAACACCTGCGCGGCGCTGGACTCATCGAGCACGCGCTCGGGCAGGGTGTCGGACGCGGTGGCGTCCAGGTTCAGCGGCGACAGCAACTGGTCGGAAAGGTACACGACGTCGAGCGCCGTAACTTCCTCGAGGGTGATCGCCTCGATGTCTACCGGGGCGCTGGTGAGGTCAACGACGCGAGTGTCGTCGTCGGCGACTTGGCGAAAGGCCATGATTGCTCCTTGGGTGGGCCGCGCCGACGGCGCGGGTGGATGGGTTGCCCGTAGTTCCACGCGTCGCGCGCGGAAGAATGAAGCGGCTAGGAGTCGGAATCGCCAGTTGGCGCGGCGTCGTAGCGCATCAGGTCGGTGCAGTAGATCGGGTGGCCAGCGCCGGGAAGCTTCACTGAGCGATCCACGGACGGCGGCGCCTGGCTTGCACGCAAAGTGATGCGGCCATGCCAGCCGGCTGGGCGCACATACGCGCGATCCAATGCGTCGCGCACGTCAGCCACCATGTCACGCAACTGCTCATCAGACTCCGCGACGTACATCACCTGGAAGTAGTCGCCGATGGGCTGCTCGCCGCCCATCGTCAAGGCGCGACGCATGAACTCCGGCGCGATGATGACCACGTAGGGAGCCTCCGGCAGGGGATTTGGCGCCTCCGTGCGAAAGCATCCGATGCCGCTCGGGATCAGCGCCTCGATAGCATCCAAGTGCACGCTCATAGCACGTCATCCAGCAGGTCTGACAGGGCGGCCTCGAAGTTCTTGGCCTCGTTGTCAAGCGCGATCTGCGGGTCCGGCACTGTGGGTGTGCCACGACGGCCTGGCGAGGGGAAGATCGCGATGTTTGCCAGTGCGGCAGGGGATTGCGAGCCGGTCGTGAAGTCGGATTCGTTGAAGGCGACTCGATCCCGACCGGCAGTCGTGCGACGCTTCCCAGTGACACCACGAACATCCTTATTCGGGCCGATCTCCGCCTCGATCACGCCATCGCCCATGAACGATTCCTGGCGGATGTCGTAATCCACTGTGTGCGCGACGGGCTTGAAGTGCACGGATCGCTCAAAGTTGCCAGCGATCTCATCCTTGATGTTCTGGGCGCCCTTCTTCACAATCGGCACCACATGACGATTCAGCTGCTCCGGGACGGCGCGCATGTCAGCGGCCAGCGTCCGCAACTCGGACGCATCAAAAGCGGGCTTGGCGGTCATGCCGTCACCTCCTCGATGGGGAAGCGTCGGGCCGTCGCGAGAGACTTCACGCTCGGACCAGCGATACGGAACACGCGGCCCACGAGCGCCGGATCAAGTCGGGACGCCGTGATGGTTACCACATCGTCGGCGGCGAAGTCTGGCGCCGAGATCGGCACATGCAGGTGGTAGCGGATCAGCGTGTACGTGTGGCCGCCAGCAACAGCGGTCTGCTCGTACGCCTCAAACGACTGCACCTTGCACTTGCCCACATACACCGACTGCTTCGTGTCGGCGTGCTTGCGAGTCGCCGGATTGTAGGTCCGACCCGTGATGCGCTCAACGGTGCACGCGTCGAGCATCAGCCGCTCGGCGGCGCGACGCCCTGCCAGGGTTGCGCTTACGGCGCTCACGGCGCCTCGCCAGTGACGACCGCGGCGCCAGCGAACCTGCCGCGCAAGCGTGCAATGGTCGCATCTGGCAGATCCATCGGGGAAACCACTTCATCGTCGCCGCGCGTGAACGACCGCTGGTAGTCGTCGATGTGCTCGGCAGAGTCGCCGCGATGGGGGTTGTAGCCGTCGTCCATCCGTGCAACACCCGCCGCCACGAGAGAGCAGACGAGATCAACCACGTCAGCGGGTGCGGCCTTGAGCCCCTGCGTATACGTGACAGTCACGACAGACGGCTCGCCTACGGAGCCCCACCCGGCATTGCGGTAGAGGCGGTTGCCCGCCCACTTGTAGTCCGTGACTGGCTCGTCGTTGATTGCCACGGCCAACACCGAACGGATGACAAATCCTGGCAAGGTGAGCGACCGGGACGGCGGCGCGAAAAGCGTGACCGTCCCGGTCGTCTCAGTGATGGAGCACCCAGCGGCCTCACGCACCGCCGCCGAGGCGGCCGACAGCAGCGCAGAAGCTGCCTCATCTGACGATGCGGCAATTCCACGCGCTTCGAGGTCGGCGAGCGACGCGAGGGCCTTGAGTGTCATCGGAGCCTGCCTTACGCGACCTTCACGGACGCGACCACGAGGCCGCTAGCGCGGACCACCTTCGCGCCGTACAGGTGCAGGCCCTTGAGGGCGTCAGCGAACCGCTTTTCGGGCTGGTACGCAACGACCTTGTTGATCTGCTCCGCGTAGGAGGTGGCGATGGGAGAGCCAGCGATGGCCACCCGCTGGGCGCCGGTAAGGACGGTGTCGGTCTGCGACGCCGCAGCCGATCCGGCCTTGTCCATGGTCGCCACCGAGCCGTCCGCGTTCACCGAAGCGATCTTCGTGCTCGAGGCGATGTTGGTGCCGGTCACGGTCAGGCCGACGTCGCCCTGCGAGAACGTTCCGGGGTCGCCCGTCAGGGTCTTCGCCGTGGTCGCCACGGCGATGCTGTCGGTGATCGCGCGGGCCGCGACAGGGGCGTTGTTCGACTTGAGAATGGTGAAGCCTGCGGCCTCACCAACCACGCCGTTGCGCAGGCCGCTGGACGTGCCAGCTTCGTTGGCCTTGATGAAACGGCTGTCGAGCAGGAGCCGACCGTAGCTGGCGGGGTCGAGTACGATCCAGCGGCCATCGGTCGGGACGTTCTGCTCGTCAAGCTTCACGCTTGCAGGCACCAGCAGGTTGTCGTAGACGTTGGATGCGGTCGTGCCGTCGATGACTCCGAGGGCCCCCGCCGCGGCACCGACCATGCGGGAAGCCACGAACTTGTCGGCGACATCCCGCAGACCAAACGCAGCGCGCTGCGTCGCCTCCGTCATGAGCCGTCCACCATCGCGCGACTGGCGACGGTCGATGTCGTCAATCTGGAAGTTGAACGCCTTCGACTGGTCGATGACGAGGGTCTGGTCCGAGTCGGTCAGCGTCTCCGGGTCGGACAGGTTGGTGTCCTTGGCGTAGTCCACGATGGTGGGGTCGGCCACCGAAGTGATGCGGACAGTGTCGCCGTAATTGGCGATTTCTCCCTCGTAGTTGCGGTTCACGCAGGGCGCACCGCCGTACACGAGAGACTTGGAGAGGACGGACAGCAGGTTCGCGGACCAGACCTCGGGGATGAACTTGGTGATCGCCATGGTGGCGCTCCTTTACTTGGTCGTGGTGATGCCGAGCAGGTCGTTGAGTTGCCCCTTGTTCTGGGCCTCCACGATCTGATCGGGGGTCATGGACGCGAGTTGCTCGCGGGTGAGCTGCGTAACCCCGGCTGCATTGCGCGCACCGGCGTCGGCAGAGCCCTGGAATCGAGTCGTGGACTCGGCTGCCAGGTACGGCTTGGATTCGATGAGGGCGCTGATGGCGGCTTCAATGGCCGCGGCATCAACATCTCCGTCGTCGTTGACCTCAAACTGCGTGAGGTCAAGGAACTTGAGCGCGTCAGCGGGGTCGGACAGTTTGCCCGTAGCGGCCGCCTTGACTTCCGCGTTGAGGATGCGCTGATTGAAGCGCTGATCGGCGGCAAGGCGAGCGTCCTGCTCGGCCTTCCATTCGGCCTCGCGGCCCTCGGCGGCGGCCTTCAATCGCTCGACCTCCGCCTTCGCGTCTGCGACCTCCTTGCGGGCGGCGTTCCGCTCTGCCTTCATCGCGTCGATGGCCTTCTTGCCAGCGTCGCCAAGTTCTGCGGGGCCAGTTGACGTGTCAGCGCCTGTCGTAGTCGAGCCGGGTTGCTGCTCGCCTGCCGTCTGACTCGCGTCGCCGCCTGCGGGGTCAGTTTCGCCAGCTTCGCCCTCGGCGCCAGCCAGGCTCAGCAGGCCGTGGCGCGCAAAAATCGTCCATCGGTTCTTCATGGGTTCTCCCGTTGCGGGTAGGCACGCGCCCCTTGCGGACGAGTGAGGTCTAGGTGATGCCGAGCCAGCCGTGGTCGCGCAGGAGACGCTCAGCGTGAGCCTTGTTCTCGGCAATCTGGAAAATTGATTCAGGCATCAGACGAGGGGCGTTGATGCGGCGGTAGCGGCCGTCCTTGGACTCGCCCATCGCGGACAGGGCACGCACGCGTGACATCTGGTGGTAAGCGACACCCCGACGCGTCGTGCCTTCCAGCGTGTACTTGACGCTCTTGCCATAGATCTGCGCCGTGCGAATGCCGCCGGTCTTGCGGTAGGCGTTGATGAGTTGGTTCATCGTCTGTGTCGGCGAGTCTTGGCCGAACTCCAACCAGGTGCGCGCGTTGGCCTTCGAGCCGAGCACTTTCGCCAGCGATGACTCGTCGAGCGAATGCAGATAGTCCACCGCGTTGACACGCATGTCCTCCGCCACGGACTCCGGCGCCGGCACGTGAATGCAGTCGCATCCAGGATGCCGCTCGAAGCCCCGGTTCATCCTGAACCACTTGCCAGCGAGCACCACGCACCGACCACATGACGGCGGAGTGAGCATCCGCACGTAGCCCGCTACGGGACGCGCATAGGTTGCCGCCTGCTCCACGCCACGCGCGGTGTCGCTCAGGAGCGAACCAAGGGATGCCGATAGCCACTGCGATCCAGCCGCGAGGGCCTCCGGCGTGGAGGCCCCCTCCTTTATGGCGCTCTTTGTGTGGATGACGGCGCCATACAGTAGCGACTCCGTAGGCCGCCCGTCGCCCACGGTGCCGACCCATTGGCGCGTATCAATCGACCAGGATGGTACGTCTGATTTCGCCAGTCCGGTTGCGTGCAACGTGGCGGGAACGAACTCTGCGGCCGCCACCGCGACTCGCTTCTGAGCGGTATTCGCGATGGCGATCAGGCTTGGTGCGATCCTCACAAAGTCGGCATCAAGTTCGTCGCCCATACGTCGCCATTGGCGTAGCGCTGCGCGAATTGCCTCCACGCGCTCTCGGCGCTGCCGAGCGTCGTACTCCACTGCCACTGACGGCAGGCTTTGGGTCGGCATGGCCATGCGCTACGCCCCGGCTTGCTGCGCCTTCTGCTCCTCGCGCACCAAGTAAGGATCCTCGCCCTCGGCGCGAACCATCTGCATGATCCGCTCGACACGCGACGGCGAGTATCCGTAAATGTCCTCGAGGACTGACTGGAATGGCATGCCGGCGCTGCGCGCCTTGATTGCTGCGTCGGAAACCTGGATGTCGGACGCTGATGCCGGATTGCGCCAACGCACATGCCCGCTACGTGCGGCCTCAGCTATCTTCGTGTTGGACCGCACTAGCGCGAACAGGCGGAACACTTCGCGCAGTGCCGAGGCGTGGGGCCCCTGCGCCACGGCAACCTTTGCCACGAGCGGCGCATCGAGCGCAGTCAATGTCTCGCCATTCACGTTTCCGAGCTCACCGTGGATGAGGTAGATCGGGGTGGATGTCTGCGCGGCAATGTGCTTCACGGCGACGTTGATCGTTGACGTAAACACGTCAAGGCTCGCCGGGTCCCATTGCCCGATGGTCGTGCTCTGGCCGGTCAGCCACAGCAGGCGGCCCTGCTTCAGCGCCTCATGATCGACGGGCTGCTCGCCGACCACTTGCCCATCCTCATCAAGAATCGGCATCTTCGGCGGCGCTTGGCCCATCACCACGCGGGCTGGCATCGATGCGTAGTCTGCCGCCACAAACAAGTACGCCCACAGCAGGTTGACGGCGTTTTGCATCGCGATGGTGCCGGAGATGTCAGACAGCGGCCCCACGCCCAGGCGTGGACGATTGGGGAACTCGACGACCGGCACCACCCCAAGCGGGTTGCGCAACGGCCACGTGGCGTCCGAATTGCCCTGGCGTGGCGCCCATCCACCGCCAAATCCCAGCGACGCTGGCAGATACAGCCCTGAGTCCGAGGTGCCATCGGCGTTGCGGCGCTCGTAGGTCTTGCGCGACCACTTCCACACCTCGTTCGGCGTGTACAGCGTCAAGAACTCGAGGTCGTCGTCAGTCCAGGTCTTGAGCGCGAAGCGACGCACGCGCGGACGCTCCACATCGTGCTCGACGATGACCTGCGACGGGTGCTCCCATGACAGCGTCGGCTCGTCATTCTCGTCGCCCCACACGAGCGCGAAGGAGCGCTTTGACACGGTAGATGTCTGGAAGCCCTGCGCGGACTGTGCTGGGCCGTCGTTGGTCTCCCAGTCGCGCCAGAGCACCTGCTCATCTGCGCTGAGTGGGTCCGTGTCGTCGCCGAGCCGGAATCCATCTACGATCAGACGCTGTGCAGGTGCGGCGCCTACGACGCCACACCAATTGTCCGAAAACCCCTCGTAGCGCCCCTCGTGGAGTGCGCGCCATTCGCGCGTCGCAAACTTGAGGGGTTGCTTGCCATCAAAGTGGCTCTCGGTCTCTTGGATGCTCGGGCGGCGAGCAGCGAGCGCATCGTATAGCTGCATGGCCTTTGTGAGGGCGGCTACGGCGTCCACGCAGTCACCTCCCTCGGGTCACATCACGAATGCGTATTCGTTGGTTTGGGCGCCAAGTGCGCGAACGTCTGATGCGGCCTCGTGCGCCAGCACGTCAGCCATGAGAATGTCGATCTTTTGATGCTCGGACGGCTTGCCGAGGACGTACTTGTCGCCTGCCTTCGCGACCTTGCGGGCGTTGAGGAAGTGAGTGCGCGCCGCGGTCTCATCATCATGCGTCGTGAGACCCTCTGCGCAGTCCTCTAGATAGCGCACGAGGGCCGCGAACATCTGCTGGATGCGGTTCGTGTACCACAAGATCACGCGGTCCTCGCCGAAGGCATCCGCCCACGCGTCCGCCTGCGTCTCCCAGTGGAGCGGATCGACATACAGTCGCTTCACGGTGTATCGGGCGAACATCTCGCGCACCGCTGAGTCAACCTCGCCGCGCGGAATGCGCCCCTCAGGCCACTCCGCCGGGTTCCAATAAGTCGGACGGTCATCTGGCCCATACGTCGGGGTGAAGCGATGCCCGTCGATTGTCTCTGCGCGCAGCGCCGTCCAGTCGCCAGACCGTGACCCGTCAAAGCCGAGTGTGACGGCCGTGCGGGGCTTGACCTCAACGACAGCGGCAGTGGCATCAACGAGCGGCTCGCCCATGAACGCGCCAAGCCCCTGCACGAGACGATTGCCAAAGAAGCGCTCAGCCTGCGTGGGGTCGGTCTCCACAAGCTCGGCGGCCTCGGCGTCAATGTCTCTGATGTTCACCCAGGGGGATTCCGCATACACATATGCGTGAATCTTGTGACGGTCCGCCTTGTTGCCGTAGGACAGATCGGCGGGCGGCTTGCGATAGTAGCGAAAGATGTCCTTTGCGCGAGATTCGAACGCGATCTGCGCAGCTGAGTTCTCCATGGGGTCCCACGGGTTCGTCAGCTCGAGCGACCTGCCCTGGGTGCCGGCGATGCCACGTCGAGACGTCTGCCACGCCTTGAGAATCGAGCCCGTATATAGCCCTGACTCGTCGCCGAGCAGGAACGTGAGCGGCTTGCCGAGCTTCGACTTCGCCGCCGCCGTCATGACGTCGATACGGCCATCGTTGGGTAGGCGCATGAACCCTTCGCGGACCTTCACGATGTCATCGAGGGGTCCTGATCGCACAAACTGCTGAAGCGGCGCGTAGACGTTGTCCACCTGATCCTCAGCGGTGGCCATCAGCCCGATCAGGGACTGCTCGCGCGGAACTCCCATCGCCTCGCCCGGCTCGTAGTGGTACTCCCAACCACAGAGACAACCGTGCTCCGAGCAGCGATACACCTCGCGGCCGCGAGCCCACCCGGCGAATAGCGATGGGCCGACCGCCTCGAAGAGCGTGAGAGCGGCGCCAAACGGAGACTTGCCAGACTTCTGCGGGCCGACGATCACCGAGCGGCGATGCACGAACGGATCGTTGAGCTTAAGCGGGTTTGGCTGCGCCCCCGGGGCGATCTCGTAATGACCAATCGCGCATCTCAACTGCCAGCCGTCCATGACGAACGGCTCACCGCGGTAGACGCCAGCGGTCACGGTGCAATGCGCTGTCGCCCAGTCCGCAAACAGGTAGCCAAGCGAGGCGTTCTGATCACCTGTCATCGCCAACAGCCTCGAGGCGCCGAGCGCGCTCGCGGGCATTCGGCAAACGGGCTGGCGCCTCGGTTTCGGCGCGCTTCGCGGCCACTTCGTCTGTAGCGATCTTGTAGCCGGCGCGATTCAGGGCGTCGTTACTGAGGAGGATGTCGCCCTCACGCTGGCGCAGTGCAGCCCACAGCGAGGCGGGAGCCTCGGGGTCCTCGAGCATGGCCTTGATGCGGCACCAGTCCGCGACCTGCGGGATGACCCACGACCACTGCGGGGTTGCCCAAAGCGCCGCCTGTGGCGTTGACCACGCCCACGCCCACCAACTGAGCGATGACCCGATAGCGGGCCCCGGGTAGTCCGGCACCTCGCCCGTATATCCCTCAGCGGGGAGCGCCGTAAACGCAAGCTTGCGCATCTCCGACCTGCCGGAGCCTGGGCTAGGGGGGGGTCCTGACCTCTTCCTGGCGCCACCACTGGGCATGATTACCTCCTACCCGCATTGCGCGGCTGAGAGCCGCATTGCGCAGGCTCGAGGATGCTGAAGCTGGGCGAGGTGGGTCGGTTTGAACCCTTCGCGCGTTTTTTTGCCCTCCCCGGCGGTCACGCGCCGAGTCAACGAGGGGCCACCCCCCGGTCCATCTGATGGTGCGTCACTGCGTGGCGTTCCATCCGCCTCGCGAGGTGCGAGCGGTGCGCGCATCGTGGCAGTGCTTGCACTTGCCGCGACCGTATTGCGGATCGTTGGGGTCAAGTCCTTGCGCCTCAAGGTCGCGTCGCTCGATTGGATCGTGGTCGGCTACCACCGACCTGGCCCCACACATGCCCTCGTGATGTCCGCATTCGCCGAGGCAAACGCAGTACGGGTTCTTGGCGAGAACCTCTGCACGAAAGCTGCGGTGGCCTCGCGTTGAATAGGGGTTACCTTCGGGCCGCCTAGCCGCCTCGGCCTTGGCGGCGCATGCCGGGCATCGACCCTTGCCGTGGTGAAGATTCGGGCACCCTGGCGTGGAGCATGGGCGCATGGTCGCACTCACGCGCCCTCCATCCTGGCCGTCACGTGGGCGGCTATGGCGTGGCGTTGCACTGCCTCATGGCTGGACAGCCACGGGCCGTCGGGGAGGCTCTGGTGTGCTGTGCGGACCTTGACGTCTGGTGCGATGACGTCCGGGTCACCCAACATGTTGCCGTACAGCGAGCGCTTGTCGAGCAGGGGCCTGGTCGCCACGATGTCGAGCGCCTCGAGCATCACGTCGGACCGGATCGGCATCGGCACGTGCGCCTCGTAGTCCCAGGTGGGCAGGTCCATCATGACAAGACGGTCGCGGGTGGCGAGTTTGCGGCGCGTGTAGATGCCCCGCTCGGCTCGGGTTTCGAGTTTCCCGATGGCCCACATGACCGGCTGAGCGTCGTCGAGCCAGTAGATGTCGTCGGCGGACCAGATGAAGTGCTCGAATGTCTCGCACGCGAGCCGCATCGCGTTGTTGGTGTTGACGAAGACGTCATGGCCTTGCGCCATCGGCAGGTGCTGGTCAGCGAGGCCGAGGTCGTGGCCAATGGTTGCGACTTGGTAGTCCGTGTGGTGGTGGATGGATGCTATGGCGAGCGCCAGGGTGTCATTACGCGGCGACGCGGCTACGGGGATTACCACGACTGCCATGGCTATGACCCGAGGCGCTCCTGCACGATCCGCGTCCATCCGATGCTGTCGAGGTGCGCCTTCGCCTCGCGGGTGCCTTGGTTGGTGGAGATCCCGAACCGCACACGGGTGCCAATGTTTTCCAACGGCATCCACGTGACGCCGGTGCGCTTCACGGCGAGCCACAGGGCGCTGTGGTCTCCACCTTCCCAGTAGGCGAGGATGTCGATCCAGGCGCGCAAGAACTCGCGGGTGGAGTGCGTGTTGGGCAGATAGTGCACGTGTCCGTATGGGCGACCGTTGGGCTTGGCTGCCCACCCGATCACGTCTGTCTGCGGGTAGTCCCACGCCTTGAGGATGGTGCTGTCCACATCGACGTACACCAGGTTCTCGCCGTGCTTGTCGAGTTGTTCGAGCATGAACTTGGGCTTTCCGCGCGTGATGGCGAGGTAGTCGTCACCGTAGGAGCGCTTCACGATGCTCGCAGGCATCCCGACGGCTTTGCATTCGGCGCGCAGACGCTTCGCGTGCTCGGCATACTCGCCGTGTGTCAGCGGCGTGTCCTGGTAGAACGCGACGAGCTTCATAGGTCTGAGATTCCTTCCAGGAGGTCATGCTGTATGGCCTCAATGGGGCGCGTCATGGAGGTAGCGAAGTCGGTCCATTTCGTGTCGCCGCCGATGACCTCGGCGCAGTACAGGCGCATGAACGGTATGCCGTATGACGCTGCGACGATGCATCCGTGGAGCGACGATGAGACGACCGCTTCGCATTCGGCGATCTGGCGACACACATCCTCGGGCTCTTGGCGTGTGTCAATCTCGAACGCGCCGAACGGCGTTGGCCGCATGTCCACGTAGTGCCGCACGAATCCGAGCCGGTGCTTCTTGTGTCCCGCCGCCCAGAAGTGTGATGCCAGCAGGCCAGGATCGCCGAGTGGCACGTTGACGCCGAGCATGTCGGCGGTGAGGTGGCCGCGCACTGCTCGCACGTCGAGCGCTGGCAGCTTCTGCGGGGGATCTTTGTGGTAGCCAGTGCCCCAGACGATCGTGCCAGGCCGGAGCGGTTCGAGGGCGTGCTTTTGGAGGATGGAGCCGGTCGTGAGTATCTCGGCCTTACCGAAGCGAACCCATTCTGTTGTGTGGCCGAGGCGTTCGAGGAATATGTGACCGAGTTCGTCCCCGAAGTTGGTGAAGCGGCGGGGGCGCGCCCACCAGGTCCGTAGGTGCGCCACTCGCCCTCCCAAACTGTCTTCCCTCGCGCGTCAGCGCCAGTGTGTGTGGTGGCCGTCGTTGGCCCCGTGGATGGTGTGTTCGCTGCGGTGCGGCGAGGGAAGCGTGTGTGAGCCTTTTGCCAGCCATGCTCAGGGCGGTCCGGCTCGACGGCTAGTCGGCCGGTGGGAACACGAAAGCCCCGTCCAAAGACTGGGGCTTCCGCGGTCACGCCAATGGCGTTTGTACCAGAGTGCCAACATGCATGGTGATTGTCAACCGACACGCCGCGCGAGCCATTCCATGATCTGCCTGAGACGGACGGCTTCGACAAGCGCGGCGCACAGTTCATCCACCGCCTCGCGTAGCGTTCCCAGCTTGCATGATGTGCATTGGCCACATCGACATGGCCTCCCATCGTGCCATGTCATGCCGCGACCTCGATCCCCGCGAGTTCCACCGCATCCGCGAAGCGGAACATTTGCGGATTGCGCAGCACAGGCACGAGGCGACCGCGCGCGATCCATGCGTCAATAGTGCCGCGTGGAGTCTTCCCGCCGAGCAGGCGTAGGGCTGGCCCGATTTCGGAACGCTTCATGAGCCTGGCCGCGAACGCGCTCGCTAACTGGTCCCGCACATCCGCCAGGTTGGCTTCCTGCTCGCACTGGTCGCACTTGGCCTTCTCGGCGCCAGCCCTGAGCCACAGGTCTCCACCGCAGGCTTCGAGGCATGGCCCCATGAAGCGTGGTGGCAGGGGCTGAAGTACGAGGTTGCGGGTTTTGTCGAGGTAGATCATCGCGTCGTCGCAGAAGTCGAGGGCGATCTGACGGTTCTGGCGGACGGTGTTGCCGTCGTCGTCGCGCACGGGCTTGCCTCGGTAGCCCTTGTCAAGCACTTTCGCGTTGCGCGTGTCGTCTTCGCTTGTCCAGTGGCCGTGGCGTTTCGCGATGAGACGCAGCATCCCTTCGAGGGTGTCTGGTGCGCGTTTCACGTCGTGTGTTTCCATGAGTAGGCAGGTGATGTAGAACTCGGCTGTTTGCTCAAGGTCGTACAGCAGGTCGGATGCCACGAGGTCGATGGGGGGCTTCGATTGGGGCATGACGCGTGATGGTTCACCCTTGCCGCGTCGTGGCTCAAGGTAGAGCCGGATGGTGGGCACGAGACGTGCGAGAGTACGCCAGTTTTCGGCGGCTTCGAGGGCGGTGGTGGTGTCGATCGTCACTTCGCGGTCTCCTGTCGTTCGCGTCCGTCGAGGCTGTGGTGGATGATGAGCCATCTGTCGCCGTCTTCACTTCCGGTATGTAGTTCGCTCGCAGGCCCGCATGGGCATGCGTCCCAGGCTTCGTGGATGATGGCGTCGTTGCCGGGGTAGACGTGGATGGTGCCGTCGTTAACCTCGGTGGTGACCCAGCCGCGCCAGTTGGGGCAGCGTTCTAGATGCTTGCCGCGGATGCCAACGATCCGCTGGGCGCCGCGCTTGAGTCCGCACACGAGTGCGCTGATAGCCCTCATGCGCCCTCTCCGGCCTCGAAGTCTGCGGACCCTTCCTGGGATACCAGGCGGGGGGAGTTCGTCGCTGTATGGGCCGATTCTGGGCCGCTCATCGGCACATCTGCCCAATGCCTGCCATCGCGGATGGCGGCGATGAGTGCTCGCGGCGATGCGATGCGGTCTGTCA
>Ga0222423_1000482_pt1 | contig 27288 bp, 20 predicted proteins | sample 3A0metagenome_FD_182472 | JGI IMG/M metagenome (GOLD analysis project Ga0222423, IMG submission 182472) | Enriched microbial communities from leaf-cutter ant dump, University of Wisconsin, Madison, United States - 3A0 (version 2) | ecosystem: Environmental > Terrestrial > Nest > Insects nest >...
ATGCACACTCACTTCTCGCTATTTGAAGGGGACCGCAACGCCTTTTATGAGCCAGGAGCACAGTACGAGTTGTCCAAAACAGGGCGCCAGTTCATTGCCGGACTGCTGCATCACGCAGCAGAAATCACCGCGGTGACCAACCAATACGTCAACTCGTATAAGCGACTGTGGGGTGGCGCTGAAGCTCCTTCATACGTGTGCTGGGGACACAACAACCGTTCGGCGCTCGTGCGTGTACCCATGTACAAGCCGGGCAAATCGAACTCGTCTCGGATCGAATACCGCGCCATCGACACGGCGGCAAACCCCTACCTGGCGTATGCGCTCACCCTTGCGGCAGGACTTAAGGGCATCGAGGAAGGTTACGACCTGCCAGATGCCACTGAGGATGACGTATGGTCACTGACCGATGGTGAACGCCGCGCACTTGGCATCAAGCCGCTGCCGCAAGACCTCGACTCTGCCCTAACCCTGATGGAAGGCTCCGAACTGGTAGCCGAAACGCTCGGCGAACACGTTTTTGAATACTTCCTCAAGAACAAGCGTGCTGAATGGGAAGAGTACAGCCACCAGGTGACCCCATACGAGATTAAACGACTCCTCCAGGTGCTCTAGCGCGTGGGATAAGCCAAAGGCGCCGACATACTCGGCGCCTTTGGCTTATCCACACGTTATTGGTTCGACAGACACAGAATCAATGCACACGAGTCCCGATGCGGCACAGCAAGATCACGCAAGGCACAGCAAGACAACGCAAGGCAGGCTACAGTTCCATGGTTGATCCCTCCCGCTCCACCACACTCACCGGGCGGCTCATCCGGCTCGGCGTCTCAAACGCCGCGCGCGCGGACAAACTCTGCCAAGACCCAGACCTCGTGGCCTTACTCGGCACAATCGATTCCACCCACCCATTACTGGACTGCCTCGCCCACTGCGCTGACCCTGACCTTGGCCTGCTCAGCATCGTGCGCCTGTGCGGAGCCCTGCGCACCGCACCTCACATCCCCGACGACACCTCCAGCCTCGCTGAACAGTTACGACTCGTTGTATCTGAGCCCGCTGGTATTGCACCAAAACACGTAGCCGGATCCCAACAATCCGGGGCCCGAGATCAAACACCAGCCCAACCGAGTGACAACGCGCTACGCGCCCACCGACTCTTTGCCGTGCTCGGCCAATCCGTTGCCCTCGCAGATGAAATCATTCGTCGACCTAAACTCCTGCACGACATCTTCGACCTCACCCCCGGCATAGGCGTAGACGCCAAACAAATCCGAGCCTGGCTGCTGCACTCCGTTGACGCGGATCCGCAAGCCGAAGCACCAATAGCCGGCCATATCGTCGAAAATCAAGACTCCAACAGTGCCGGCGCACCCAACGCAACCACATACACCTCACAGCTGCGGCGCGAATACCGCCGCATCATCCTACGGATCGCTGCAACCGACCTCGCAAGCGACGAACCGCTGAGCAATCTACCCGCCGTAGCCGCCGCACTCGCAGACCTTGCCGCCGCCGCCCTTGAAGCAGCCCTCGCTGTAGCCCGACTCAAACTCGACGGGCACGGAAAACAAGTGCGCCTCGCAGTCATCGGCATGGGCAAAACAGGAGGACGCGAACTCAACTACATCTCGGACGTGGACGTCATCTACGTGGCCGAACCAGCAGAAGGCTACAGCGAGGATGAAGCGCTCGCAGTTGGCACAAACCTAGCAAGCGAACTAGCTCTCATCTGCGGCTCGGTAGGGGAAGAACCCGCCCTGTGGGCTGTAGATGCAGCGCTGCGCCCGGAGGGCAAGCAGGGACCGCTCGTGCGCACCCTAGCCAGCCACGTGCAGTACTACGAACGCTGGGCCAAAACGTGGGAATTTCAGGCGTTACTCAAGGCCCGGCCGGTGGCTGGAGACGCGGAACTCGGGCGCGCTTACGTAGCCGCGATGAACCCGATGGTGTGGGCGGCTGTGACCCGCGAGAACTTCGTAGAGGATGCCCAAGCCATGCGCCGCCGCGTGGAGAATCACGTCAAACCCGCTGAAGCCGAACGCCAGATCAAACTCGGTAAAGGCGGGTTGCGAGACGTGGAATTCACCGTGCAACTGCTTCAGCTCGTGCATGGGCGGCTCGACGAATCGATTCGCAGTTCCAGCACCCTGACGGCGCTCGCAGATCTGGCCGCGGCGGGATATGTGGGGCGTGAACACGCCGCAAAACTCGCCGTGTGCTATCGCTTCTTGCGCGCGCTCGAACACCGTGTGCAGTTGCGTCAGCTGCATCGCACACACCTGATGCCCACTGCGCCGCATGAGATCGAGGTGCTCGGCAGGTCACTGGGTATTCGGCGCAATAGCGCCGAGGAACTGCTGGGCCGCTGGCGCACCACTAAGCGCGATGTGCGTTCGCTGCATGAGGCCCTGTTCTATCGTCCGTTGCTGCCAGCTACCGCGCAGTTGTCCGCGGAGGAAGCCACGCTTGCACCCGAGGCCGCTGCCGAACGCCTCAAGGCGATCGGCTACCGCAACCCAACGGGCGCGCTCAAACACATCGAGGCGTTGACCGAGGGAGTTTCGCGGCGGGCCGCGATCCAGCGTCAGCTTCTGCCCGTCATGCTCGGCTGGTTTGCGGATGGCGCCGCGCCGGATGCAGGCCTGCTCGCCTTCCGTAAACTTTCCGACGAGTTAGGCGGCACGCACTGGTATCTCAAGTTGCTGCGTGACTCGGGTTCGGCGGCCCAGCGCCTCGCGTTTGTGCTGTCCACCTCGGCCTATGTGGCGGATGCGATTAGTCATTCGCCGTTGGCGATCACGTGGTTTGATGATGATGCTGACCTTGCGATCCGTTCAAAGGAGCGGCTGACGGGGGAGCTCGACGCGATCTTGAAGCGCGCGGATGAGCCGGCGCAGGCGATGACGGCGGTTCGTGCTTTTAGGCGCAGGGAACTTGCGCGAATTGCGTGTGCGGAGTTGCTCACGGATATTGCTGCGCGCGATGCGCAGCACGGCATCACCGATGTGGCTGATGTGACGCTGGAGGGGGCGCTGCGGATCGCCCGCGCCGAGGCGTTGGCTGCTCGAGGTCTGACCACCGGGCAGGAACCTGCGGCTTTTGCGATTATCGCGATGGGGCGCATGGGCGGGCGCGAGATGGGCTACGGGTCCGATGCGGACGTCATGTTTGTGTATGAGCCTCGCGTCCTTGCCCAGAGTGACGGTGAAAGCAACCCCGGTGACTATGCCAAGGATGTGGCAACCGCGGTGCGCAGGTTGCTGACAGAAACCAGTGAGGAACCGCCGCTGGCCGTGGACGCGGATCTGCGTCCGGAGGGGCGCAACGGGCCGCTCGTGCGATCGCTGGAGTCATATGCGCAGTATTACGGGCGCTGGTCGGAGGCGTGGGAAAGCCAAGCCCTTTTGCGAGCCCGCCCCGTTGCGGGGGATCAGGAGCTCGGTGCGCGGTTCGTCCAACTCATCGATCCGCTGCGTTACCCCAGCAACGGAATCGATGCTGCTACGGTGCGCACAATTCGCAAGATTAAGGCGCGGGTTGAGTCGGAGCGTTTGCCTCGTGGTGTACCGCCCACCCGTCACCTCAAGTTGGGCCGCGGTGGGATTTCTGACGTCGAATGGCTCGTCCAACTCCTCCAAATGGAACATGGGGCTTCCATTCCCGGACTGCGGACCACAGAAACGCTGGCCGGACTTGATGCGGCACGCGCTGCGGGCCTCGTGACGCAGTCGGACGCGGAAACCTTGGGTGCGGCGTGGGTTTTCGCATCAAACCTGCGTGATGCACTGGTGCTGTGGACTGGACGTGTTGGTGGTGCTCAAGCCGACGTCTTACCCGCGGATAGAGCGACGCTCAGCGGGATCGGGCGCGTACTGAAATATCCGGTGGGCGAGGCATCCAGCGTTGAGGAGGACTACCTGCGCACCGCGCGGCGTGCCCGCAACGTCATGGAAGAGTTGTTCTACGGCTCGGAAGTGTAAGCCTGAGAATCACCGTTCTTGTCGGGGTCGCGTAGCATCTTTGAGTCGATGAGCTCGTGGCGGCGCAGATAGGTAGAACTGATCGCCTGGATCGTGGCAGCAATGGGCAAGGCGAGGAACGCGCCTAGTGCCCCAAACACGGCGCCAAACCCAAGGACCACCACAAAGGACACCGCAGGGTTCATTTCCAGTGCTCGCGCTGAGATCTTGGGGGCGAGCCACAGGTTCTCCACCTGCTGGTAGGCAATGATGAAAATCAAAATCGCGATGGCGCCAATAACATCGCTGTTAGTGAGCGCGAAAATGACGGGCAGTGCGCCACCGATATAGGTACCAATCGTGGGTACAAACTGCGAGACCACACCAGTAAACACCGCGAGCGGAAGTGCATACGGAACGTGGATGATTTCAAGGAAAATCCACGTGCAGATGGATGAGATGAAGGCGAGGAGCACGCGGGAGTTGATGTAGTCGGAGATCTTGCGCTGGGTAATCTCCCACAGCCGCAGCACCTCGGTCTGGCGTGCGGGACTCAGCCAAGCGCAGATCGATGCGCGGAAGCGCGGACCAGCCGCCGCTAGGTAGTAGGCCACCAGCAGCACCACCGAGGTATTGAAAAGCACGCCAAGGAGGCTCGCCCCGATAGCGAGTGCTCGGTTTGCTGCATCACTGCCGTAGTTGTTGATCAACTGCTTTTGCAGTTCGCTCATTGCGGGGATCTCCACGTCCATGTGGTGTTCAATCCACGTGGCAACAGACTCGTAGGTGGAGGGGAGCGAGGAGATGAGCTGTGATGCCTGGTCAAAGAACATGCCACCAAATACTGCCAAAATGGCGGCAATGAGAGCGAGCAAGCCTAGCAGTGTAGTGATCGTGGCTGCTCCGCGCCGCCAACCGTGCTTCACCAGCCATAAGATCATAGGCTCCATAGCCAGTGCTAAGAACAGTGCGATCACAAGATTGATGAACAGTCCTGTCAGTGAACCCATTGCCCGCCACACAAAGATGGCAACAAACACCGTAACAACGGCAGAGATTAAGGCTCGACGTAGCCAGCGCGGTGGGGTAGACGTGCGATACCAGTCCGGTAGATCGTGGTAGCGCACCTCGGGTTCTATAGGTGCTACCGCTATGGTCGGAAGTTCCTCGTGGCTGCTCGGTGATTCCTGCTGTTCGCTCGGCTCCCGTTGAGAGGCTGTACGCATGTGCTCGAACCGTGAGCGAATTCGATCGAGGGGATTCATGACGGGTCCTAACGCGAGCGAGTTAATGAAAATTTGGGGGCAGTACATCGAAACTACACCGTGAAAAGCGCACAGTAGTTGAGGGCGTGCTTGAGGCTCGTATACGCCAGTGGCCCCGGCAGGAATCCTATCCTGTCGGGGCCACCGAATTGCAATGCCGTGCTTAAGTTGATCGTGTGCGGACTAGCATCTGCACAGGTTTACGTTTAAGCAGGTCAGGCACAACATGCCGGTTACACGTCGTAGTAGAGCTCAAACTCGAATGGGTGTGGACGAAGACGCATGGGGTCGATCTCGTGTTCGCGCTTGTACGCGATCCAGGTCTCGATGAGGTCTTCAGGGAACACATCACCTACGGTGAGGAAGTCGTGGTCAGCCTCAAGAGCAGCAAGAGCCTCATCAAGCGAAGCCGGAACCTGCTCGATGAGTGCGTGCTCCTCAGGAGGAAGCTCGTACAGGTCCTTGTCAATCGGCTCAGGTGGCTCGATCCTGTTCTTAATGCCGTCGATGCCAGCAAGCAACTGCGCTGCAAACGCGAGGTAAGGGTTAGCCGTTGGGTCAGGCACGCGGAACTCAACGCGCTTAGCCTTCGGGTTCGAACCGGTAACCGGAATACGGATGCATGCCGAGCGGTTACGTGCCGAGTACACCAGGTTGACCGGAGCCTCATAGCCAGGCACCAACCGGCGGAACGAGTTCACAGAAGGGTTAGTGAACGCGAGCAGCGCTGGAGCGTGCTTCAGCAAACCACCGATGTACCAACGAGCCAGATCCGACAGACCGCCGTAACCCTTCTCGTCGAAAAATAGTGGCTTGCCGTCCTTCCACAGCGACTGGTGGCAGTGCATACCCGAGCCATTGTCACCGAAGATGGGCTTAGGCATGAACGTAACGGTCTTGCCCTGCTCCCACGCGGAGTTCTTGACCACGTACTTGAACTTCATGAGGTCATCAGCGGCAGCGGTTAGCGTGTCAAAGGTGTAGTTGATCTCCTGCTGGCCGGCAGTACCCACCTCGTGGTGCGCGCGCTCAACCTTCAGGCCAACCTCTTCCAAGCGTTCACAGATCTCATCACGGAAGTCAGCAAAGTGATCGTTAGGGGAAACCGGGAAGTAGCCACCCTTAAGGCGGGTCTTGTACCCACGGTTCAGGCCGTCTTCTTCACGCTCTCGGCCCATGTTCCACGCTGCGGTGCCGGACTCAATCTCGTACAGGGTTGAGCCTGGGGTGGTTTGGTAGCGGATGCCATCAAACGCGTAGAACTCGGCTTCAGGGGCAAAGAAGACGGTGTCTGCAATGCCGGTGGAACGCAGGTATGCCTCAGCCTTGGAAGCGACGTTACGCGGGTCGCGGGAGTATGGCTCCGAGGTGAATGGGTCAACAATGGAGAAGTTCACAACGAGCGTCTTGTGCTTACGGAACGGGTCCAAGTACGCGGTGGTGACGTCAGGAACAAGCTTCATGTCAGATTCGTGGATTGCCTGGAATCCGCGAATCGATGAGCCGTCAAACATCATGCCTTCAGAGAAGGCGGAATCGTCGAATTGGGCGGTCGGCACATTGAAGTGCTGCATCTGACCAGGCAAATCGCAGAAGCGAACGTCGACAAACTCGACGCCCTCCTCGTTAACGAAGGCGATTGCCTCCTCAGCGGTCTTGAACATCCGAGTCTCCTTGATCGGGGGAGCCAAATTCTTAGGCTAAGTAGAACACTAGGGGACAGCGGTTTCTTTGCGATGTACCAATTGTTTCGCCCGTGTTACATACACAGATATTGTGTGACAATCTTGCGTCGTGGCGGCGGTTTGGTCAGCCTGTGAGATGCACAACGCCATGCCAAAATCTCAGATTGTGGCAGCCACTGCGTCCAGTTTCGCGCGTACCATCGTGATGTGGCATCTCGAAAAGATATTGGCTCCTGGCTAGAGGGTACCCCGTCAGGAAACCTAGAAAACTCCGCTGACCGTGCAAATAGGCTCGGCCTGCCAGAGTCCGGTTCCGGCTCCCAAGCGGGATTGGGTCGCCGAGTAATCGCCCTGCTGATCGACTGGGCAGCTGCCAGCGCAGTATCTTGGCTACTGTTTGACTACAATTCGCTGGCCACGCTCGGCGTATTTGCGGCGGAAAACTTCCTCTTTGTTTCCACCCTCGGATTTTCCATTGGCCACTTTGTGGCCGGGCTTCGGGTACGCCCCGAAGTTCCGGGCCAAGCATTCGTCGGGTTCGTCCGTGGCCTTATCCGCACGCTGCTGCTGTGCCTCGTGATACCGGCCGCCATCTGGGATGGTGACGGCCGCGGCCTGCACGATAAGGCAGCGCGCACCATCATCGTTCGCCGCTAAATTTCCGACGATCCTGCCGCCTGATATGAAAAGTGTGGGAATCGTCGATAAGCAGTTTTAGCCGCAAGTGTTGAGCAAACAGCGGCTATAAACATAACGCTGCGCACAAAGTGACCGCCGTAGTACACACGAGGGGCCCGCGAATCACAGATTCGCGGGCCCCTCAAATACTTAGCCGCTAACCGGGCTAAACCAGGCTGACTTAGCGCATGCCTCGGCGGTCCGGGCGGGCGCGAGTCGGGTCAATTCCCTTAGGAATAGGAAGTTGCATCTTGCCAATAGCAACCAAGCGCTTATCCACCTCGGCCAACTCTGCGCGAGTCAACTTTGGCTTGAGCTTTTGAACAGCGCGAGTCAATTTAGGTAGAGGGATCTGTCCCTCCTCATTGCCGCACGGTAGAACGTGCACCGGGACGCCAGGAAGCATACGAGACAAACGCTTTTGCTCTTTTTCCACCAGCTTATTTGCGGCCTTTGCAGGTCCCTCTGTAACCAGAACAACCCCGGGGCGGCCAACGCCACGGAAAATCAAAGCCTGAGTCTTTGCGTCAAAAGCGGCAGGCTCCTCCGGGAAAGTCCAACCACGTCGAAGAGTTCCCAGCGCAGCGCGAGACGCGCCAGGCTGGCCCTCAATAAGACCGTACTGAACCTTCTCAGCACGCCTAGCCAATACAAACATCGCGGCAAGAGGGGAGAACAACAACCCGATAATGCCCAAGTAAATAAACATTCCCGTACCCGCACGGAAAATAAGCGCGAGAAGCAGGAACACTGCGATCACACCGAGTGCGGCACCAAGCATGTACCACCGGGAAGTGGGATCGTGCTGAACGGTCAGCTTGTAGACGTCCCACACCTGGTGATACCACCGGGTCTTTTTGGGCTTCTTCTGCTTCTGGGCGGTGCTGTCGGCGACCACGTCGTCGGAAGTATTCTTACGAGCCATGCCAATAGTCTAGTGGGTTAACGCCGAGCGCTTTAACGGCACCCGCATTGTGTACTGCGCCACGGGGCGTCGGTCGCGCGGCGAGTCGTCACACATTTGCCGGTGTAGATGTGCGGTCTACGAGGAATGCGGCCTCTTGGCGTGACACCGTACGCGTGGTCAAGTGCTTAAGCGCATCAGGAACTGGGAGTCCCTTCTTAGCCATAGCCCCACCCCAGAGCCGTCCCGCACGATATGAAGAACGCACGAGCGGCCCAGACATGACACCAAGGAACCCGATGCGCTCAGCCTCGCTAGACAACTCCACAAACTCTTCCGGACGCACCCAACGATCAACAGGATGATGCCTCTTCGATGGGCGTAAATACTGGGTAATGGTAATCAGGTCACAACCCGCGCTACGGAGCGCCTCGAGAGCCTCGACGACCTCCTCGGTTGTCTCGCCCATACCAAGAATGAGGTTGGACTTAGTAACAAGACCTGCATCATGTGCGCGGGTGAGTACTGAAAGCGAACGGTCGTACCGGAAGCCGGGACGAATCTGCTTGAAGATACGCGGCACAGTCTCGAGGTTATGGGCCAGCACCTCTGGACGGGACTCATTCACTTCGTCGAGAAGCTCAGGGATGGCGTTGAAGTCAGGGATAAGCAATTCAACGCCCGTAGACGGATTAAGTGCATGCACTTGACGGACCGTTTCCGCATACAACCACGCACCACCATCCGGCAGATCATCGCGAGCAACACCAGTGATTGTGGAGTATTTGAGCCCCATCTGCCGGACCGACTCGGCAACCCGCCGCGGCTCATCCGCATCAAATTCCGCAGGCTTGCCGGTGTCAATCTGGCAGAAGTCACAACGACGAGTGCACTGGTCCCCGCCAATGAGGAAAGTGGCCTCGCGATCCTCCCAGCACTCGTAGATGTTGGGACAGCCAGCCTCCTCACACACGGTGTGGAGGCCGCCCTTCTTCACAAGACCACGAACATCTTGGTACTCGGGTCCGGTTACCGCTCGGGTCTTGATCCATTCGGGCTTCTTCTCAATGGGCACGGCCGAGTTACGAGCTTCAATACGAAGCAGTTTGCGACCTTCAGGTGCGGATACCACGGGTACTCCTTTGAGTGGTGTGCGTCTTTGAGGCAGGTAGAGGGGAGACTTAGTTGTTACTCAATGCCGATTTCTTTGAGTCGTAACTCGAGATGGTGCATGAGCAGCGGAGCGCACTCCTGCACAGTGATAGTGCGTCCGGCCTGCAGGCTGAGCGTGGTGACTCCAGCATCAGCGATACCACAAGCAACGATGTGTGAATAAGGCTCTAGCGAATTTGAGCAATTCAATGCGAGGCCGTGCATTGTTACCCCCTGTGCGACCCGCACGCCGATTGCGCAGACCTTGTTTTCGATGCCAGGCGAGGGCGAATCAACCCAGACCCCGCTGCGCCCATCAACAGTGTGGGCTGCAACGCCGAGATCCTCACACATATCAACAACGGCGCGCTCCAACTGACGAACATACTTAACCACGTCTAGAGGTGCTGGAAGGGGAACGATCGGATAAACAACAAGCTGGCCCGGTCCATGCCAGGTGATTTTTCCGCCACGATCAACATCCTCGACGGTCAGGTGTGCTGGGCGCTCAGCGGCTCGAGTGCGACGACCCGCGGTATAGACAGGCTCGTGTTGCAACACGATGAGACTCGCAGGCGCACTCTGACTGGCCACAGCAGCATGAAGGCTGCGTTGTAGCGCTAAGCCCTCGGAAAATGGAACATGTCTGGTTTCAAGATCGATGGACAAACACTCCATTTCTTCACCGTAGACCCGCACGATCAGTCCACATAAGTGCGGTCATCATCTAAGACAACGTAAAGTATTGGGCCCATTTGCCGGCTGCTTTGTGCTGCTGCGGGGAGTTCTGGAGCCCAAAGCCGGGAATTGTGAGGTCCCAAAAACAGCGATTGAGAACAAGTGTCGGGATGTGATGGGGAGTCGTCTCCTGTGGATTACGCTGACATTGAGTGCCTCATGCTGTTGGGTAGGTCGAGTGCGAGGACTCAACGAATCCGATGTAAAGACGCTCAATGAAGCAGGCGTTACGCTCCTAACTGCGCTGACAGGACACAATCCTGATAGCCCGCTGCCCACCTATGAGGGGCTCACCGCTCACGGTGCACCTGCACACGTGCACTTTGTACTGTTGGGCGCGGGGGACGACCTTGAAGCAGGAAGGCAATATTGGTCCGATGTTATTGCCAAAACAGCCCCGCTTCGCCATGAACGTTGGTTGCAGCCCATTCTGCAGAGCGTGGACCTAGGCGATATCTGCGCCATTGCCGTTCAACCAGCGCAGCCACTCCAAGCCGCGTTTGATCACCGGCCAATGGCATTTGAACAGGTTGTGGCACTTGTGCGCACCGTCTGCCAAGCGATGGTGACGCTGGCGAACTGCGGACTATGGCCGCTTGCACTTCACCCGAGCAATGTAGCGGTGATGAGTAACGGCTCCTTTGTTTTTACACCATTTACGGAGTTCGCCTTCGATCAGAATCTTGCTGGAGAACGCACTGAAGCAGTTGCACCTCTTGATCATGTGCAAAAACTCGTAAGCGAACTAGCAGATCTCGGGCTGTGCCTGCCATCGGACGCACACGTACTTGCTGGCATTGCCCGAGCAATTTGTGAAAGCGAGAGTGGCGCCTACGCGGTGGGCGAGTTTGTCCTTGCGCTCGATAGTGATGGCACAAAGCGACTTGCCCAACGAGAGGTCTATACCGGATCCGGTATTACACCTACCGAGGGTGCAATGGTAGAGGATGCATCAGAGCTACAATCGCTTGCACCGCAACTTCCACGGTGGAGTGCGCCACCGCGCCCGGCATTGCAAACTAATAATGAAAAACCGAAGCGGAACAAAACGTTAGTTGTCGCTGCCATTTCCGGTGTCGTTGTCCTCGTAGGTGGACTTGCCCTTGTGCTTAACGGAGGCGATGGAGAGAGCGGTTCTCGGCTGGCAAGCAATACAGCTGTAACTTCACCACCTGACAGAACTTCCCTGCCGATTTCCGATAAGCAGATTGACGACCAAGATTTGGTTTTGGCGCTAATCTCCCAACGATATGAACGTATTGCAGAGCTCACTGCGCAGACAGAGACTTCTGGGGGCTCAACTGACAAAGAGGTGCCGGCCGGCAAAGAATTTGCTGGTGTTGCAGTACCAGATAGCGCAGTGTGGCAGCAATCGCAGGGGATCGTGAACTCCCTCCTTGCTACTCACACCACACTAGAAAGCCCGCACGTAGAGGTCAGTGATTTTCGAGTGTCACAGCGCCATGACACTCAGTTAGAAGTGGAAGTGACCTACACAATGACCGCGAATGTGCGTGACCCAAACGGCCTCACGCATGAATCATCACAGACCACAGAATCAATAAACCTGGGGCTGCGGAAAATTGACGGCATTTGGCTGCTAGAAACCGTGACTGCTCTTCACCCTGAATAGCGGCTAGAAGGATTGCAGCCTAGCGGCGATCCAGCGAGCCATTTGTGCAGTGTCTGGGTGGTTGAACTCGAAGTTGAGAGACTCTAGGAGGGAAGGGCGTACAAGTACACCTCGCACTATCTCTTGGGAAAACTCGCCGACTGCGAGCTTTAAGGCAAACGCGGGTACCCGGAACTTTGCTGGTCGATTGAGCGCGGCTGCCAGCGCGGTTGTAACCTCAGCGTTGGATGTGGCACCGGGCGCGACTAGATTGACTGGTCCCCACGCTTCCTTGTTGTCAAGAACATGCAGTACTGCGCGGATATGGTCCTCAAGAGTAATCCAACTCCACACTTGTTTGCCGCTGCCAAGTGGGCCGCCAAGTCCTACTTTGAGCAGGGGGAGTAGGCGCCCCAACGCACCACCTTGAGGTGACATGACCAGACCCGTACGCAAGAATGCGACTCGGGTATCGCTGAGAAGTGCAGGCTTCGCGGCATTTTCCCACTGTTCGCAAACCCCGGACAAAAAGGTGCTTCCACGCTTGGACGACTCATCCACTGCTTGATCGGGGAACCCATAGAAGCCGGTTGCGGACGCAGAAAGGAACGCACGTGGCGGCGTTGTGGAGTGCGCAATTGCAGTTGCGAGAGTGGAGGTTGCAGCTAGCCGAGATCGTAGGATCGTGTCCTTGTATGCGGGAGTCCAACGCTTATCGCCAATGCCAGCGCCAGCGAGATTAATCACTGCGTCTGCGGAATCAATGATGAACTGATCGATTTCCTCGCGTTCAGGATCCCACGCCATGTCTTGGATGCGGCTATGCGCATGGAGCGCAGAGTGTGGGGCCGAGTTTGGTCGGTTGAGCCTGACCACGGTGTCGCCGCGTTCAGCTAGGGCTTGTACAAGTGCTGTGCCGATGAGACCGGAGGCTCCTGCAACCACAACACGTTTGCTGTTCATGTGGTCAGTTTAAACGTGGGCGGCGTAGTTGGCAGTTTACAGGCTGAAATAGACCAACAGCCTGTAGGAGCAGCAAATGAAGAGATGCGCGCCAGCCGTGCAGCGGAGAAACAAAGCGGGGGCCAAGACACCGTGTTGGTGCCTTGGCCCCCGCTAGAGAAAGCAGTAGCCCTTAGAGGCCGAGCTTGTCCTCGAATGCGCCCTCTTCGATACGTGCCTTAACAACCGAGAGGAAGCGTGACGCGTCCGCGCCATCTACGAGACGGTGGTCGTAGGAGATCGAGAGGTAGGTGAAGGAACGAATTGCAATGACGTCTTCACCGTCTGGGCCCTTAACTACTGCAGGGCGCTTGACCATGGTGCCGGTACCCATAATCGCAGAGGTACCCACGGGAACGATTGGAGTATCGAACAGTGCTCCACCCGATCCGGTGTTGGTGATTGTGAAGGTTGCGCCTGACAATTCGTCTGGCTTCACCTTGTTGTCGCGAGTACGGGCGCCAAGGTCCGCAATCGACTGAGCGAAACCAACGAGGTCAAGTTCGCCCGCGTTCTTGATGACTGGAACGAGAAGACCACGTTCGGTGTCTACCGCGATACCGATGTTCTCGGTGGCAGGGTAAGTGATGGTCTTGTCAGCCAGGACACCGTTGACCTTAGGGTAGGCCTGCAGCGCCTCGGTAGCAGCAAGAGCGTAGAAGGACAAGAACGTGAGGTTGGCGTTGTGCTTGGCCTTGAACGCGTCCTTTACCCGGGTGCGCAACTTGACGATGTTGGTGACATCAACCTCCATAACAGTGGTCAGCTGAGCCTGTGTCTGAAGTGCCTCAACCATGCGCTCCGCGATGATCTGGCGCAAGCGGCTGGCCTTCTCGGTGGTACCACGAAGCGGCGAAACCGGAAGGATGGTGGAAGCCTTCTTTGCACCTGCGGCAGGAGCAGCAGCCGCTGGAGTTGCAGCGGCAGGAGCCGCTGGTACAGCAGCAAGCACATCTTCCTTACGGATACGACCACCAACGCCGGTGCCGGTTACGGTGGCGAGGTCAACACCCTTTTCTGCTGCGAGCTTGCGCACGAGTGGGGTGACGTAGCCGCCCTTCTTTACAGCTTCTGGGGCTGGAGCCGCAGGAACGGCTGCAGGAGCCGGCGCGGCAACAGGTGCGGGTGCAGCAACAGGTGCGGGTGCCGCTGGAACTGCAGGAACCGCTGCAGGTGTTGGCGCAGGAACGGGTGCTGGCGCGGCAACAGGTGCCGGTGCTGCTGGGGCAGCGGTAGGTGCTGAACCACCGATAATGGCGATTGCTGCACCGACCTCAGCCGTCTCGTCTTCCTGAACCAAAATCTGGGTCAAGATTCCGGCGAATGGAGATGGAACCTCGGTGTCAACCTTGTCGGTGGAGACCTCGACGATTGGTTCGTCGATTTCTACGTTCTCACCAACGCTCTTGAGCCAGCGGGTTACAGTGCCCTCGGTAACGGACTCACCGAGTGCCGGCATGGTGACTTTTTCGCCATCGCCAGCTGGCGCAGGAGCAGCAACTGGTGCAGGAGCAGCAGCTGGCGCTGCAGGAGCTACGGCGGCAGGGGCAGGTGCAGCTGGGGCAGTAGCGGCAGGAGCTGAACCGCCAACCACTGCTAGTACGGCGCCAACCTCAACGGTTTCGTCTTCCTGAACCAGGATCGCGGTGATGACACCGGTCACAGGGGAAGGAACCTCGGTGTCAACCTTGTCGGTGGAGACCTCAAGAAGCGGCTCGTCTACCTCTACTGTGTCGCCCACGTTCTTCAACCAGCGGGTTACAGTGCCCTCGGTAACGGACTCACCGAGTGCCGGCATGGTGACCTGCTCGCCGGCACCTGCAGGAGCAGCAGGTGCAGCTGGGGCAGCAGGCGCTACAGGTTCAGCGGCCACTGGCGCAGCAGGAGCTGCAGCCGGAGCAGCAGCGCCGGTGCCGTCGCCGATGACAGCGAGGACAGTTCCGACCTCGGCCGTCTCGTCTTCCTGAACTAGGATCTGCTCAATGACGCCAGCAAATGGCGAAGGAACCTCGGTGTCAACCTTGTCGGTGGATACCTCTACAAGCGGCTCGTCGATCTCGACGGTGTCGCCTACGTTCTTCAACCAACGGGTGACGGTACCTTCGGTGACCGATTCACCCAGAGCGGGAAGTTCAACGTTGTTGGACATTACCTCTCCAAATTCTGTGGAAACTTGTGTGCTTATCAGTTGTGTGCGTGGAGAGGCTTGCCAGCGAGCGAGAGGAATGCCTCGCCCAGGGCCTCGTTCTGCGTTGGGTGTGCGTGGATGAGTGGAGCAACGTCCTCTGGGTATGCTTCCCAGTTAACGATGAGCTGACCCTCACCGATCAGCTCACCAACTCGCGCACCAATCATGTGGACACCAACAACGGGACCATCCTTCTGGCGAACCAGCTTGATGAAGCCCTGAGTGTTCAGGATCTTGGACTTGCCGTTTCCAGCAAGGTTGTACTCGATGGATTCCACGTTCTCGGCGCCAAACTTCTCAATGGCGGCCTTTTCGGTGATACCAACCGAGCCGATTTCTGGCTCAGAGTACGTCACGCGTGGGATGCCGGACTCAACGATCGGTGCTGGGTTTAGGCCCATGATCTGCTCGGCAACGTAGATGCCCTGCTGGAAGCCGCGGTGTGCGAGCTGGAGGCCTGGAACGATGTCACCAACGGCCCAGATGTTTCCAACGCCGGTGTGGTTCTTCTCGTCCACAATCACGAAGCCGCGGTCAATGGTGATGCCCTGCGCCTCGTAGCCAAGGTCAGCGGTACGTGGGCCACGTCCAATCGCAACAAGCAGGTACTCAGCGTCAAAAGTCTTGCCAGATTCGAGCGTAACGTGCACGCCGTTGGCGTCCTGGGTGACGCCAGCAAAGCGGTCGCCGAGGTTGAACTTGATGCCGCGCTTACGGAATGCGCGCTCGAGGTTCTTCGAGATTGCCTCGTCCTCGTTAGGTACGAGGTGGGGCAGGCCCTCAATGATGGTGACGTCAGCGCCAAAGGACTTCCACACGGATGCAAACTCGGAGCCGATAACGCCACCGCCGAGGATAATTGCGGAGCCGGGGACCGTGTCCATTGCGAGTGCGTGCTCGGAGGTCATGACGCGACCTTCAATAGCGAGTCCTGGCAGTGAACGGGAGTACGATCCGGTGGCAAGCACAATGTGCTTACCCGTGATGCGCTGTCCGTTGACCTCAACTGCGTTCTGAGCCACGAGCTTGCCGTAGCCCTCGAACAGAGTGATCTGGCGGGACTTTACGAGTCCCTGCAAGCCCTTGTACAAGCCCGAAATCACACCGGACTTGTAGGTGTTTACCCCGGCCATGTCGATGCCGTTGAAGGTCGCGTTAACGCCGAAGAGGTGACCCTCACGTACGTTGTCGGCGACCTCAGCTGCGTGGAGGAGGGCCTTGGTGGGTACGCATCCGTAGTGGAGGCAGGTACCGCCAAGCTTGTCTGCTTCGATCAATGCAACGTTTTGCCCGAGCTGTGCAGCGCGAAGTGCGGTGGCGTATCCGCCGCTTCCTCCGCCCAAGACGACGATGTCAAAGTCGGTGCCGGGGGTTTCGGCCACGTTCTTCTCCTAAGAAACAAGGGGTCTAGATACGTTCCCATCTTGTCATTAAGGGGCGTGAACCCAAAGTGGAAACGGCCCTCAATCGTTCGCGTCACATGTGATTCTCGGAACAAAGCCCGTGATTTCAACGATTTTTTGTTCTTTCTTGGTCGTGCGTTCACCGTCAGCACACTTTGTGTCGCGGCGTTTTGCGTCCAAGTGCGCGGTATCGTGTGGGCTATGGGTTTTTTCTCGCGAGTTTTTGGTGGTCAGGATCGCGGTCCGGTGGGGCCAACGGCGACTCCCACTGCTTCGTCATCTAGTGATCGCAAGCGTGAGACTCTTGAGCACTTGAGTGCCTTTGCGCGCTCGCGAATTGGCGTGGAGGCCTACATTGAGCCGCCAAATGCAAATGAGCCGGTCTCTATTTTGTTGATTGCTACAACCGGTGAGTGGACTCGGCGTCGTGTGCCCACGGCCGCTGATGCGCGCAAGATCGCTGGTGATCTTGGTTTGCCCGTCTATGACGTGAATTTCACGGGCTATCCGCAGCGGATGCGGGACTGGAATTCGGCGCATAAGCGCGCGCATTAGGCGGTGCTGCTGGTTCGTCAGGTGCGCTGGCACTGACAGAATCGTCGGAAATAAGAAATGGCGCGGGAATTACCCCGCGCCATTTTCTGTGACTTATTTTCGACGACTCACTGGGTTGGGTTCTCCAGCAGGCTTACCAGCGTGCGTACGCCGTGTCCGGTTCCGCCCTTGGGGGTGTATCCGAACGGCGCTGATTCGTTGAATGCAGGTCCGGCAATGTCGATGTGTGCCCATGGGCGTTCACTTGTGAATTCCTTGAGGAAGTGACCTGCCACGAGCATTCCGCCCCAGCGCTGTCCCATGTTCGCAAGATCTGCAACTGGGGAGTCGAGGGTGGGTCGCAGTTCCTCGGGGAGAGGCATGTGCCACACGGATTCACCCGCGGTGGCGGCTGCGTCGAGAACCTCAGTGACAGCGCCGTCCGTACCCATGACTGCTGATACGCGGTTGCCGAGTGCCATCATTTGTGCGCCGGTGAGCGTAGCGATGTCGATGAGCAATTCTGCTCCGTCTTCCACGGCGGCTGCGAGCCCATCTGCGAGGACAAGCCGGCCCTCTGCGTCGGTGTTAAGCACCTCTACGGTCTTACCATTGCGCATGGTGATAACGTCCGATGGCCGGGTGGCTGAGCCGGACGGCATATTCTCTGCAAGGCACAGATAGCCGGTAACAGAAATGTTCAGGCCTAGTTTTGCCGCGGCAATCACGGTGTGCAGAACCGAAGCAGCACCCGCCATGTCGGACTTCATAGCCTCCATGCCGCCTGCGGGCTTGATGGAGATTCCACCGGAGTCAAAAGTGATGCCCTTACCCACGATGGCTACCTTGCGCTTGGCGCGTAGCGGGCTGTAGGTGACCTTAACTAACCGTGGACCGCGTGCCGAGCCTTGGCCAACTGCTACCAGTCCGCCGTAATTGCCCGCTGCGAGTGCCTTGTCATCGAGCACGCTGACTTTGACGCCCGTACCTTTAGCTGCAGCCTTAGCTAGGTCCGCGAATGCTGCGGGGTATAGCTCGTTTGGTGCGAGGTTGACGAGGTCACGGGTGCCGGCAACCGCATCTGCGATGATTTGGGCGCGGGCAGCGCCCTTCTTTACGGCATTTTGACGAGCTATAGGTGAAACGATTTCCAGCGCTGCAACAGGGGTGCCCGTGGTGGCGGCTTCTCCTGTGCGGTACGTGCGGAATGCATAAGCTCCGAGTAGCGCACCTTCGATGACCGCAATGACTTCTTCTTCATCTGCCGTGGGCAGAGCCAGCGCGATGGATTCGGTATCGGTGATTGCGCGGGTTGCGGTTCCAGCAGCGCGTCGCAGTTGTTCTGCGCGGCCGTAGTTGTTTTCGCCGAGGCCCACGAGCGCGAGCGTCCCTGCAGCGAAGTTCGTGGGGGCGGGGATGCGCACGAGTGAGTCAGCTTTTGCGCTTGCGCCCAGTGCTTTGAGGTCGAGTGCGTTGAGGCCTAGCGTGCTGAGCGCCTCGCTATCAGCAGATTGTGGTCCCACGATCTGTGCGGTCCCATTGACGGTTTCCACGCCGAGTACCAGCACGCTTGCGGTTACTGCGTTGGGGTCTTTTGTAGTAAAGGTAAGTTCAGCCACCCCTCGATCTTACATAGCGAACACGTTCTGCGTCTGGGCCTTTTCGGGTAACCTCAAGGTGTGTTTGTGGTTCTGAGTGTCTTGATTTGGCTGTCTGCGGCGGTAACGCTGGCTTGGTCGCTGCTTTTTGTTGCGAAGGACCGGGCGGTGATTCTGCGTCAGCTTTTTGCGGCCGGTGTCATTGAAGCGCTTCTGGCCGTGCAGGCTATTTCCAGCGCGGTGATGTTGCTGCGTCAGGACCGGGGGATTGAGGCCTGGGAATTTTGGGGCTACGTGTTTACCATCATGGTCATCATGCCGGGCGCCGCCCTGTGGGCTTTTGCGGAGCGGACTAAGTGGAGTTCAGTGGTGCTTGCTGTTGCCTCTTTCACAGTGATTTTCCTGCAGTTCCGCCTTATTCAACTGTGGGGCTGACCCGTAAAGTTGAGTGGGGCTTATTGCCCTGGTGATTTTCGACGAGTGTGTTGCGTTGGTCTGGAATTGTCGGGTTCCGCTCGCTGTGAGCAATCTAGATTTTCTGTGCAACGTTTAGGGGAAGGCAAAGCATGACTGGCGCAGGGCCGCAAGAAACCGAGAACCGCGGAAAGCCATCGCTCGAGCAGAGACTTCAGGCACGCATGGATAGCGCCCCAGAGCGGGACCGAACGGGTACCACGGGAAAGGGCTTTGGCCGGATCTTGGTCGCGGTCTACGCGATCCTTGCGCTGTCTGCCACGGCGCGCGGTGTGTGGCAGTTGCTTGATCACGGCAGTGAAGCACCGGTGCCCTACACGTTGTCGCTGCTTGCCGGAGTCATCTATATAGTTGCGACTTTCGCCCTGGCATTGGGCGGTCCGGTATGGCGTAAGGTGGCTTGGGGCGCGGTCTCATTTGAGGCAGTTGGCGTGTTAACAGTGGGGATTTCCTCGATCTTTGAGGCTGATTGGTTCCCCGATGCTTCCGTGTGGTCTAGCCTTGGCCAAGGTTACGGTTACATACCGTTGGTTTTACCTTTTGTGGGCATGTACTGGTTGCACCGCACGCGTTCCCGAGATTCCAAGTAGTACCAGATTCATTGGACTGCAGGATTCTCTTTAGTACGCACATTTGGCATGTAGCAGGACGAACGAGAAGGACACCGTGATTTACCAGCAGATCTTCAAGCACGTATTTGCCAAGATGGATCCTGAGCGGGCACACCACTTGGTGTATACGGGAGTCTCGGTAGCGGGAAAGGCGCCTTTTATCTCCGGCGTGATCGAGGGTGCGATTGCACCCTACCTGCAGCAGGGGCCAGGTGTGCGGGTCTTTGGCCGACGAGTACCTGCGCCGTTTGGCCTTGCAGGTGGTTTTGATAAGACCGCGCGTGCAGTTCGTGGCCTGACTATGCTGGGATTTGGCTTTGTGGAGATCGGCACAATCACCGCGCAACCGCAGCCTGGTAACGAGAAACCGCGGATGTGGCGCGAGATTTCCATGGGTGGTCTGCGCAACCGTATGGGCTTCAACAACGAGGGCGCTGAAGCCGCCGCCGTTGAGCTTGCCCGATTGCGTTCGAGTGCCAAGGGCCGGTCCATCTTTGTGGGTGTGAACATTGGGAAGACCAAGGTGACACCTGCGGAACGTGCAGCCGAGGATTACGCGTTTAGTGCGAGGCTGCTCGCTCCCTACGCCGATTACCTTGTAGTCAATGTTTCATCCCCAAACACTCCAGGACTGCGCGATCTTCAATCCGTAGATGCACTCCGTCCGATTTTGCAGGCGGTGCGCAGCGCTGCCAATGAATCCACGGTTGACCTAGGTCACTCGAGAGTGCCGCTCTTAGTCAAGATCGCGCCCGACCTTGCCAATGAGGACATCAAAGCGGTAGCTGAGCTCGCGCTCGACCTCGGTCTTGACGGTGTGGTTGCCGTTAACACCACGATTAACCACGATCTAGGACCCGGGGGACTATCGGGAAAGCCTGAGCTTGAACGCGGTATTGAGGTTGTTGAGCTCCTGCGCACGATCCTTGGTCCAGACCCTGTAATCATCGGGGTAGGAGGCATTTCCACGGCGAGCGACGCACGGCGCTACCAGCAGGCGGGTGCCAACCTTGTGCAGGGTTACACGGGCTTTATCTACGACGGTCCCTTCTGGGCCCGAAAAATCAACCGTACGCTGCTCGGCCTAACTGAACGGTAGATTCAGTAGCGGTCAATAGCGATATACATGTGGCGCCCGGTGGCAGGTTCTTCACCTGCCATCGGGCGCCACATTTATGCGTATGTACCGATGGTCTGCGCCAGCAAGTGCTCACGCATAACCAGTTCCCAAATTTCAGCGCTCGCCAGGCTGGTCCGCCAAGGTCTGCTTAGGGTCACGGTTCACATGGTCACCTAGGATCTCATCGATCTTGGTCATGAGTTCGGCAGGAATTTCCACACCGCCGGCCTTCACGTTTTCGGCGATCTGCTCGGGACGAGACGCACCAATAATTGGCGCCGCCACGTTCTTGTTCTGCAAAACCCACGCCAAACCAAGCTGTGGCAGCGAAAGACCAAGCTGCTCTGCAATCGGCTTGAGGTTCTGCACACGGGTGAGCAGGTCGTCGTTAATCTTGGCGCGAATACCGCGGTTGACACCCTCACTTGCCGCACGAGAGCCGGCTGGGAACTCGTGACCGGGCAGGTACTTTCCAGTCAATAGACCCTCGGCCAGTGGGCTCCACACGATCTGGGACAGTCCCAACTCCTGCGAAGTTGGAACAACTTCTTCCTCAATGACACGCCACAGCATGTTGTACTGAGGCTGCGATGAGATGAGTTGGAAACCGAGCTCCTTGGACCACTTGTGGCCCTCGCGGATCTGGTCCGCAGTCCACTCGGAGACACCAATGTACAGTGCCTTACCCTGACGAACCACATCAGCAAACGCGAGCATGGTTTCTTCAAGCGGGGTCGAAGCGTCATAACGGTGAGCCTGGTAGAGGTCCACGTAGTCGGTGCCAAGGCGCTTCAGCGAGCCGTTGATGGACTCCATGATGTGCTTGCGAGAAAGGCCCGTGTCATTGTGTCCACCAGGACCAGTTGGCCAATATACCTTTGTCAGGATCTCAAGCGATTCGCGACGCTGACCGTGCAGAGCCTCGCCTAGAACCGTCTCGGCCTTGGTGTTTGCGTAGACGTCAGCGGTGTCAAAGGTAGTGATACCGGCGTCCTGCGCTGCAGCAACGCAACGCTTAGCGGTCTCGTTTTCTACCTGTGAACCGTGGGTAAGCCAGTTGCCGTAGATGAATTCGGAAATTTTCAGGCCTGAATTGCCTAGGTATTTGTATTGCATGCATCCAGACTATGTCACAAAGCTGGCACAAACACACGGGGCGCGAACCAGACCTAGTCTGGTTCGCGCCCCGCTAAATTTCTTCAGGTGTGTAAAAGGTTAGCTTGGGTACTCGCCATGCTTAACCACAGCCTTTGGCAAGCGACCGCGACGGAACTGGAACGCACGCATCACCGCGTACATCATAAGTCCGCGCTCATTAAGCGCAGACTGCCCAAACTTGGCCACCAGCCGCTTCTTCAACTGACGCCACAAAATGAACGCGTCCACGATCGCCACAATGACCACGAGGTACATCAGTAGCAGCGCAACCAAAGCCACCACAGGGAACTGCGAACCCAACAGAGTCAGGAGCAGGAACACACCGGCAATAATGAGGAAGTACTCGCCAACGTTCCACCGAGCATCCACGAAGTCACGGATGTAACGCTTCTTTGGGCCACGGTCACGAAGTGGCATTCGCGATTCATCGCCGCTCTTCATAGCAACGTATTCCGTGTCCCGGGCCTCACGAGCCTTGGCGCGCTGCGCCTTTGCTGCTGCGCGGCGGTCCTCCGGAACAAGTGGGCGCTTACGGGCAGCTTCTGCCTCAGCGCGGCTTCGCGTAGGGCGGCCCTTGCTGTTCAACTTTTCCGCGGCATCCGCGATCGACTTATCAACCTTGGCGGATTCAATCAATCCGGGGATCGATTCCTTAGCCTTCTTTTCTGAACTCACAGGCACTATCTTAGGCGAGCAACGCGGGACCATGTGCGCGTCCTTGGTCACCCTCACGGCACGCTTTGCAGAGTAGGCTGGAATGGTGAGCCAAAAGCAACAGTATGAAGATAGGGTGCGGGAGTTGTTCCCAGCACTTCGCGCAGACCTCGAGTCACTTGTACGCATCCCGAGTGTGTCCGCGGATGCTTTCGATCAAAACCACGTGGAAAGCAGTGCGCAAGCAATCGCACAGCTGCTGCGTGCCGAAGGCATAGAGGACGTCCGGGTGCTTCGCGCGGGCCAATCGCGGCCCGCAATCATAGCTCGGATCCCGGCGCCCGAAGGGCAGCCCACGGTTCTGCTCTACGCACACCACGACGTCCAACCGCCAGGAGATGACAGCGCATGGGAAACCAAGCCATTCGAGCCCACAGAAAAGAACGGTCGCCTCTATGGGCGCGGCGCCGCCGATGACAAGGCTGGCGTTATCGCTCACCTCGGCGCACTGCGTACCCTCGGTTCTGACTTAGGTATTGGGGTTACGCTGTTCATTGAGGGCGAAGAAGAAATCGGATCCCCTTACTTCACGCAGTTCCTTGCCGAATACACGGACGAGTTGCGCGCAGATGCCATAGTGGTGGCCGACTCCGCGAACTGGAAAGTAGGGGTCCCTGCCCTCACCACCTCGCTGCGTGGACTTGTGGACTGTGTTGTTGATGTACAGGTGCTCAGCCACGCCGTGCACTCGGGCATGTTTGGTGGGCCGGTACTCGACGCGATCACACTGCTCTCCCGCCTCATCTCAACGCTCCACACAGAAACGGGAGACGTGGCGGTAAGCGGGCTTGTATCCGCTCCCGACCCCACCGTTGATTACACAGAATCTGACTTCCGTGCGGATGCCGGGCTACTCGACTGCGTGGGCCTTGTGGGAAGCGGACCGCTGACCTCACTGCTGTGGACTAAACCGGCTATCTCCGTCATCGGAATCGACGCACCCACGGTGGCCCACTCGTCGAATACCTTGACACCAAAAGCGAGCGCTAAGATCTCCATGCGTATTGCGCCGGGCCAAGACCCAGAAGCTGCGTTCGAAGCGCTACGCGCGCACCTTGAAGTCAACGCACCTTTTGGCGCGCAGGTCACCGTGCACAAGGGAGAACTGGGTAAGCCATTCTTGGCACCCGAAGACACCCCGGCAATGGTGGCAGCACGTGCCGCATTCGCGCAGGCGTGGGGAGTGGAGCCCGTAGACATCGGAATCGGCGGATCCATTCCATTCATCGCCGACCTCTTAGAGGTCTTCCCCCAAGCGGAAATCCTCGTGACCGGAGTCGAAGACCCCGACTCGCGCGCACACGGCGCCAACGAGTCCGTTCACCTCGGAGAACTACACAAAGTGATCCTCGCCGAAGCCCTGCTGCTCGCCGGTATGAAGCGCTAGCTGTCCCGCTTCACAACGAGGAGGCTGGGTCTGGACATCTGAGTCCAGACCCAGCCTCCTCGTCGTCAATCAGAAGCGCGAACTAACCACGCTCGCGGAAATACACATCAGCGGATTTAGCCCAAGCAAGGCAATCAGCCGGCAATTCAGGGCTAATACCCGGCCCGCCAAGAAACTCGACCACATCCGGAGCTGGCACCTTGCCTCCGCCCTTAGCAAGAAACCGCGCCGCAATATAAGCCTGCGTGACCACCTTGCCCTCATGGCGAATGATCTGCTCAATATAAGCAATCCGCGGGTCCCACCCAACAACCCGAGTTGAGATCTCCGCCTTTTGGCCAAGCAAAAGGGACGAGCGATACTTCACCGACGACGCCGCAACCACGGGGTACCAGCCCTTGGAGTTAAGAGACTTCATGCCGCCACAATCCGCAAGAAAATTGGATCGAGCCGCGTCCATCATGTTTAGATACACGGCATTATTCACATGCAGGTAAATATCAATATCGAATGGTCGCACGCGGGTCTTAGTAACCGACGTATCAAGTACTGAAAAACCCTCAATAGGCTTGCGAGGAAGATAAGTAGCGCGAGCAAGATCAAGAAAGCGTGTCACAAAAGATCAGGCTACTACGCGATCCGCCCCCAAAGTGGAGTGAACGCACAGCAGCCTGATCTTATGTGAGGGGCAACCACCTTGAGGTTGCGGTTGTGCTACTCAGATCCCAGGCAAAGCCAGCATCTGATCGAGAGCAACACGCGCCCAATGTGCGTCATCCTCATCAACCACAATCTGGTTGATCTCACGGCCAGCCACCAGGGACTCCATCGCCCACACCAAGTGAGGTAGATCAATACGGTTCATGGTTGAACAGAAGCACACCGTGGAATCGAGGTAATGCACGTTCTTATCCGGGTGCTGGCGCGCAAGCCTGCGAACCAAGTTGAGTTCGGTGCCAATTGCCCACGACGAGCCGGGTTCCGCGGCCTCAAGCGTCTTGATGATGAACTCAGTAGAACCCACAAAATCCGAAGCAGCAATCACCTCGTTCTTGCACTCCGGATGCGCAATGACATTTACGCCGGGCACCGCTGCGCGGATATCAATGATGTTTTGCGCCGAGAAGCGGCCATGCACCGAGCAATGACCACGCCACAGGATCATGCGTGCGCTATCCAACTGCTCTTGAGTCAGACCGCCATTCTCCTTACGCGGGTCAAACACCACGCAGTCGTCCAAAGACAAACCCAACTTCTCCACCGCAGTGTTGCGCCCAAGGTGTTGGTCCGGCAAGAAGAGAATCTTGCCATCCGAATCCACGCCGCCCACCTGATCAAAAGCCCAGCGCAATGCAACCTCGGCATTCGACGAGGTGCACACCGTGCCCCCGTGGCGTCCCGTGAAGGCCTTAATAGCTGCGGTGGAGTTCATATACGTCACGGGGATAGTCTTGTCTGCGATCCCTGCTGCAACGAGGTCATCCCAAGCGTCCTCAACCTGCGAAATTGCTGCCATATCTGCCATAGAACAACCCGCAGCAAGATCTGGGAGGATTACTTTCTGCGCATCCGACGTGAGGATATCAGCGCTCTCTGCCATGAAGTGGACTCCACAGAAGATGATGAACTCAGCCTCGGGGCGTGCCGCCGCCTCTCGAGCCAACTTGAACGAATCACCTGTGACATCAGCAAAGTCAATAACTTCATCGCGTTGATAATGGTGACCCAAGATGAACGCACGCTCGCCGAGCGCGGTACGGGCAGCCTTAGCGCGTTCAATGAGATCCGGATCACTCGGCGCAGGAAGCGCGCCCGAACATTCAACGCCACGCTCCGACTCAAGGTCACTATTTTGCCCAAGTAGCAAGAGCGCTGAGGGACGTGGTTCCGCAAAAGTGTTGGAAGCAGTTGTAGTCACCCAACTATCTTCCCACAGATGACACTTATGATCAGATGCGTCTCGATGGATAGAGTGGCATCATGCACATCCTCGTTGTGGCCGATCACGATCCCAAATTTGGCATAGAAGGCAGCGCCGCAAAAGCAATACCGAGCGCGGTTGACGGATCAGTTGGCTTTGGTTGGGAAAGCGACGTTATTAGTCAAAACTGGATGCACGCTGCACCACACTGCACGACGAGCACAATACCGTTTGCGGCCAACGCGCACGCAGTTGGCCCCGTATGGATGAGACTAGGGGCTCAGACACCGAGCACTGACAGGGACGGGGCGGCACACGGGGGGAGTAGCACTCCAGGAACGGCGCTCGTTGTCATGCAAGATGACACTACGGACGGCACCACAGACAATAGCGCGGCACGTCTCAACGGAAGGCTCGAAGCCGCTGACCACATCGTGGCGGCCTTGCGCGCCAACATGAGTCGAATCATCGTCTCACTGCCACGCTATGCCAAGATCGACGCGGGGGCCCAACTACTGCACGCCATAGCGGCAATGTACACAGGTAAAGCCGCAGATCAGTGCAAACTCGATGGGTCGTCGAAAATTGATGCGGAACTCTACCTACATGACCTCAACATAGTGAGCAAAGCGATCGCCGCCACCGACGTGGTAATAACCTTCGACGAACCCATGCCATTCCTAGGCATGCACGGAATGAGCGGAACAGCTGCGCTCCTTGGCGATCTGCCAGCAGTACAAGCACAGGAAAAAGAGCGTGAAATGTCGTCGTTATTCCACGCTCTGACACAGGCGATTGACAATAGTGCAAATGGTACGGCTAATGCGTCCACCAACGGGGCACCTAGTCTCCTAGCTGGAAGCAATGCCCCGCGGCGCGGCACGCCGCCCACAAGCGCTGCAGAAGTCAAAGAACTCTCTCGCCATGACGCCGCCGGTTCGGCGGGTGGCGCGGGCTTTGCGCTCCTACTCGCTGGCGCCAGAGCACTTCCACTCGCACATGCACTCGGCGCTCAGTGGGAGATACAAGATAAAGTACGCGAGGCAGACCTCGTGGTGGTATACCAAGATCTCCTCGACTCGCGAACTTTGAACCAAACCGCCGCAGGGCTCATCGCACCACTCGCACTGCGTGAAGGAATCGCCTGTATCGCAATAACGCGTGAGCAAGTGATGAGCACTC
>Ga0222423_1000483_pt1 | contig 27254 bp, 22 predicted proteins | sample 3A0metagenome_FD_182472 | JGI IMG/M metagenome (GOLD analysis project Ga0222423, IMG submission 182472) | Enriched microbial communities from leaf-cutter ant dump, University of Wisconsin, Madison, United States - 3A0 (version 2) | ecosystem: Environmental > Terrestrial > Nest > Insects nest >...
GGGCACCCACTCCTCGGGCGCGCGCGCCATGCGGTCGTCCGACCAGCGCGAGAGGGCCTCGACGGCCACCACTCGCAGCGTGGCGACGTCCACGATCGGTTGGAAGTGCACCTCGAACTCGCCGTCGGACACGGCGCGCGCGATCCGGCGGCCGAGGTCGATCTCCCGCAGGAGCCGTTCCCGCAGCGCCTGGTCGAAGACGCGCACCCCGAGCCGCTTGTGCTTCGCGTCGAACATCGCCGAGTCCGCGTCGCGCACCAGGGTGTGCGGCTCGCGCACCTCGTCGCCCGTGGCGACGACGACGCCGATCGACACCGACCGCACCTTGCCCGGCGAGGCGTCGGTGATGGCGCGCTGCACACCGTGGGCCAGCTCGACGACGGCGGCGTCGGCCGGGGCGTCCGGCAGCACCACGACGAACTCGTCGCCGCCGTAGCGGGCCACCGTGGCGTGCGGCGGCACGCCGTCCTTGAGGGCCGAGGCCGAGCGCTGGAGCACCTCGTCGCCGATCGGGTGACCGAACTCCTCGTTGACGCGCTTGAAGGCGTCGAGGTCGCAGAACAGGACGGCGAGGCGCCCGTCGCCGACGCCGGCCCACGCCTCGGTGAGCTCCGCGTCGAGCCGACGGCGGTTGGGCAGCCCGGTGAGCGCGTCGGTGTGCGCGGCGCTCTCGAGGCGTTGGTGCAGATCGTTGCGCTCGGCGGCCGCGGCGACCACGTGTCCCAGGTCGTCGAGGAACGTCGCGGCCTGCGCGTCCTTGGCGATGCGCGGCGGCTTGGTGAAGGACACGAGGTGCGCGTGGTTCGCGAGCTCGCGCATGGAGCCGTGGATCTCCGGCTCACCGAGCAGCGCGCGCGCCGAGGCTTCCGCGCGCGCCAAGAGCTCGTCGGGGTCACGGTCGAACCACGCCGCGTTGGTCAGCGCGGCGATCGCGTCGCGCATCTCCCGCTGACGGATGCCACGCCCGATGTCGGTACGCAGCCGCCGGACGCCGACGGTGACCACGGCTCCGACGATCGGCACGGCCCACAGCGAGGTGAGCAGCTCGGGGAGCACCCCTTCGGAGAGCCAGAACGCGACGGCGAGGATGGCGAACCCCAGCACGGACAAGGCGATCATGACGGTGCGTCCGCGCCCTGAAGGGATCCGCCTCGTGCTGCGTATCGCGTAGACCAGCACGATGCACGTCGGGATCGCGAAGCTCCACGTGATGAGGGGTCCGTACTGCGGCGCGCCGTCGACGTACCGGTGCGCGTAGACGAGGTCGGTGGTGAGGAAGAGCACCGCACGGACCACCAGCAGACCGCCGGCCGTGACCATCCACCACCGGACCGGGGGGCCGCCCGTGACCGAGGCGAGGGCGGGCATGGCCAGCACGATGCTCACACCGAGCGCCTGAGAGCGCAGCCAGAGCGCGAGCGTGTCGAGCGTCGAGGCCGGGTCGGCGAGCGTCACGGTGCCGTTGAGCACGAGGAGCACCGCGAACGGGATGAGCCACATCGTGATCCAGAACACGAAGGTGTCGCGCCGGTTGAACCGCCACCACACGTACAGCAGCGCAGCGATGCCCGCGACCACTCCGCCCGCGAACGACTGAAAGACCAACCATCCCCCGGTGGAGGTACCCATGGGCCCATCATTGCGGTCCCGAGGCGCGTTTGTCCTTGATCCCGTCGGGGCAAACGAGGGTTCACCCGATCGCGGTGGACGCGCGCGGCCGCCGCCCGGCGGGTGCACTAGGCTGTGCGTGCAGCAGTTCGTCCTTTAAGGCCCGTCCCGTGAGGCGGGGAAGGAGACCGACGTTGTCTGACCGTCACACGCCCGCCGGCGCCCGAGAGGTGCTCGGTGCGGACGACATCTCCCGGGCACTGACCCGGATCGCCCACGAGATCCTCGAGCACAACAAGGGCGCGGACGGCCTCGTCGTGCTGGGCATCCCGACGCGTGGCCTGCCGCTCGCGCAGCGGCTCGCACAGCGCCTCGCGGCCGTCGAACCGGGCTTCGACCCCGGCACACAGCTCGGGACGCTCGACATCACGATGCACCGCGACGACCTGCACCGCGCACCCGTGCGTCCCATCGGGGCCACGCACGTGCCCGACGACGGCATCGACGATCGCACCGTCGTGCTGGTCGACGACGTCCTGTACTCCGGCCGCACCATCCGCGCCGCGCTCGACGCGCTGAGCGACGTGGGTCGCCCCCGGGCGGTCAGGCTTGCCGTCCTCGTGGACCGCGGCCACCGCGAGCTGCCCATCCGCGCGGACCACGTGGGCAAGAACCTGCCCACGGCGTCGAGCGAGCGCGTCCAGGTGATGCTCACCGAGACCGACGGTCGTGACGCGGTGCTCATCTCCGGCGAGGAGGCCTGACGTGGACCACCTGCTGAGCGCCGCGGACCTCTCCCGCGCCGACGCGGTCCGGATCCTCGACACGGCGGCCGAGCTCGCGGCGACCCAGGGGCGGGAGATCAAGAAGCTCCCGACGCTGCGGGGCCGCACCGTGGTGAACCTGTTCTTCGAGGACTCGACGCGCACGCGCATCTCCTTCGAGACGGCCGCCAAGCGCCTCTCGGCGGACGTCATCAACTTCGCGGCGAAGGGCTCGAGCGTCTCGAAGGGCGAGTCCCTCAAGGACACGGCCCTCACGCTGCAGGCGATGGGCGCGGACGCCGTCGTCATCCGGCACCACGCCTCGGGGGCCCCGCACCTGCTCGCGAGCTCCGGGTGGCTCCGGGCCGCGGTGGTGAACGCGGGCGACGGCACCCACCAGCACCCCACGCAGGCGCTGCTCGACGCCTTCACGCTGCGCCGGCACCTCGTGGGCCCCCAACCATTGGGCCAGGATCTCGCCGGACTGCGGGTCGCGATCGTGGGGGACGTGCTGCACTCGCGCGTGGCCCGTTCCAACGTGGACCTGCTGCACACGCTCGGTGCGCGAGTGACGCTCGTGTCGCCGCCCACGCTGCTCCCGGTGGGGGTCGAGACGTGGCCGTGCGAGGTCTCCTACCACCTCGACGAGGTGCTCGCGCAGGGCCTGGACGCCGTGATGATGCTGCGCGTGCAGCGCGAGCGCATGAGCAGCGCGGGCGGTGGGTTCTTCCCGAGCCCGCTCGAGTACTCGCGACGCTACGGCCTGGACGCGCGGCGCCTCGCGGCGCTGCCGTCGCACGCGGTGGTGCTGCACCCCGGACCGATGAACCGCGGCCTCGAGATCAGCGCGACGGCGGCGGACTCGCCGCGGTCGGTGATCGTGGAGCAGGTCGCCAACGGCGTGGCCGTCCGCATGGCCGTGCTCTACCTGTTGCTGGCCGGTGGCCGCAGAGAGGACGTCTCGTGACCGAGTACCTGCTGCGCGGGGTGCGTCCCCTCGGTGGCGATCCGGTGGACGTACGCATCGCCGACGGCGTGATCGTCGCCATGGGACCGGGGTTGTCCGACGACGGCGCCCACGTGGTCGATGCGCCCGACCACGTGCTCCTTCCCGGGCTCGTGGACCTGCACACCCACCTGCGCGAACCGGGCCGCGAGGACGCCGAGACCGTCGCCTCGGGGACGCGCGCCGCGGCGCTCGGCGGCTTCACGGCCGTCCACGCGATGGCCAACACGAACCCCGTCGCGGACACGGCGGGCGTGGTGGAGCAGGTGTTCCACCTGGGACGCCGCGCGGGCTGGGTGGACGTGTTCCCCGTGGGCGCCGTGAGCGTGGGGCTCGAGGGCGAGCGGCTCGCGGAGCTCGGGGCGATGGCGGACTCCGAGGCGCGCGTGCGCGTGTTCTCCGACGACGGCAGGTGCGTCGCGGATCCTGTACTGATGCGCCGTGCCCTGGAGTACGTCAAGGCCTTCGACGGCGTGATCGCGCAGCACGCGCAGGAGCCACGGCTCACGGAGCACGCGCAGATGCACGAGGGCGTGGTCTCGGCGCAGATCGGGTTGGCCGGCTGGCCCGCCGTCGCCGAGGAGGCGATCATCGCGCGCGACGTGCTGCTCGCCGAGCACGTGGGATCGCGCTTGCACGTGTGCCACCTGTCCACGGCCGGCTCGGTCGAGATCGTCCGGTGGGCGAAGGGCCGGGGGATCGATGTCACGGCCGAGGTCACCCCGCACCACCTGCTCCTCACGGACGAGCTCGCGCGGGGCTACGACGCGCGCTTCAAGGTCAACCCGCCGCTGCGCACCGCGGCCGACGTCGAGGCCGTGCGGGCCGGTCTCGCGGACGGCACGATCGACATCGTCGCGACGGACCACGCACCCCACCCGGTCGAGGACAAGGACTGCGAGTGGGCGGCCGCAGCCTTCGGCATGACGGGACTCGAGACGGCCCTGAGCGTGGTGCAGCACGCGATGGTGGACACCGGGCTGCTCGACTGGGCGGGCGTGGCGCGCGTGCTCTCGACGGCCCCTGCGCGCATCGGTCGCGTCGCGGAGCGGCACGGCAGGCCGATCGCCGTCGGCGAACCGGCGAACCTCGTGCTCGTGGACCCCGCCGCACGCCGTACCGTGGACCCGCACGCCCAGGCGACGGCGAGCCCCAACACCCCGTACTTCGACCGCGAGCTGCCCGGCCGGGTGGTCGCGACGTTCTTGCGGGGACGTCCCACGGTGCTCGACGGCGCACCCGTCGACCAGGAAGGAGCGCGCGCATGAGGTTCTGGATCTCCACGATCGCGCTCGTCGGCCTCGCGGTGGTCATCCTGCTCGCGATGCGCCGCGGCTGGCTCGGACGCTCGGGTCGCACGGCGGCCGTCGTCGGCCCCCTGCCGGAGGCCCCCCTGTCGCTCGGCACCGCGCGCACCGCTCCCTTCGACGCCACGTACGTCGGTTCGACGACGGCGGGCGAGTGGCTCGAACGGATCGCGGGGCAGGGACTGGGCTCCCGGGCCGCCGGATCGATCCAGCTCTTCGAGACCGGCCTGCAGGTAGTACGTCAGGGAACTGACGACGTGTACATCCCCGCCGATCGCATCGCCGCGGTGCGCTTCGACCGGGGCCACGCGGGCAAGGTCGCGAGCTCGCGGCGGCTCGTGGTGGTCACGTGGCGGCTCGAGATCGCCGTGGAGTCGGGGTTCCTGCTCCGCAACGACGAGCAGGCCCACGAGCTCGTGACCGCGCTCGAGAACGTGATCGGGCACAACCAGCACAACCAGCAGAAGGAGGCAGGGTGAGCGCAGCGGTTCTCGTCCTCGAGGACGGACGGACGTTCACCGGCCGGCCGTACGGAGCTCTCGGGCAGACGCTCGGTGAGGTCGTGTTCAGCACCGGGATGTCCGGGTACCAGGAGACCTTGACGGACCCCTCGTACCACCGGCAGATCGTCGTCATGACGGCTCCCCACATCGGGAACACGGGCGTCAACGACGAGGACCCGGAGTCGGGACGCATCTGGGTGGCCGGGTACGTCGTGCGCGATCCCGCGCGCCGCGCCTCCAACTGGCGCGCGCAGCGCACCCTCGACGAGGAGCTCGAGCGGCAAGGGGTCGTGGGGCTCTCGGGCATCGACACGCGCGCCCTGACCCGCTACCTGCGCGAGCGGGGGGTCATGCGGGCCGGGATCTTCTCCGGTGATGCCCTGCTCGAGGGCGACCGCCCGGCCACGCCCGAGGAGCTGCTCGCACGGGTCCAGGCCGCGCCCCCCATGGCGGGCGCGAACCTCGTGGACGACGTCTCGACGGACGAGGCGTACGTGATCGAGCCCACGCCCGGCCAGGGCGCCGAGGTGACGGTCGTGGCCGTGGACCTCGGGATCAAGTCGATGACGCCGCAGCGCCTCGCCGAGCGTGGCGCCCGCGTCCACGTGGTGCCCTCGCGCACGACGATCGAGCAGATCGAGGCGCTCGCGCCCGACGGCGTGTTCTTCTCCAACGGACCGGGCGACCCGCAAGCGGCGACGCACGCCGTCGAGCTCCTGCGCGAGGTCCTCGACCGCAAGATCCCCTACTTCGGAATCTGCTTCGGCAACCAGATCCTCGGCCGGGCCCTCGGGTTCGGCACGTACAAGCTCGACTACGGCCACCGGGGCATCAACCAGCCGGTCATGGACCTGTCGACGCGCAAGGTCGAGATCACGAGCCACAACCACGGCTTCGCGGTCGACGCCCCCGTGGGAGACCCCGTCCCGGCACCGCACGACGGCGGGCGCTACGGCCGGGTCCGCGTCTCGCACGTCAACCTGAACGACGACGTGGTCGAGGGACTCGAGTGCCTCGACATCCCGGCGTTCTCCGTCCAGTACCACCCCGAGGCCGCGGCGGGCCCCCACGACGCCGCCTACCTCTTCGACCGCTTCGTGTCGCTCATGCGCGACGCCCAGGGAAGGAACGCCTAGTGCCGCGCCGCACCGACATCTCCTCGGTCCTCGTGATCGGCTCCGGGCCGATCGTCATCGGCCAGGCCGCGGAGTTCGACTACTCGGGCACCCAGGCGTGCCGCGTCCTGCGCGAGGAGGGCCTGCGGGTCATCCTCGTCAACTCCAACCCCGCGACGATCATGACGGACCCCGAGTTCGCCGACGCGACGTACGTCGAGCCGATCACGCTCGAGGCGCTCACCGCGATCATCGCGAAGGAGAAGCCCGACGCCGTGCTGCCCACGCTCGGCGGCCAGACGGCCCTCAACGCCGTGGTCGAGCTCGACGAGGCCGGTGTGCTCGCCGAGCACGGCGTCGAGATCATCGGCGCGTCCATCGCGGCGATCCAGAAGGGCGAGGACCGCCAGCAGTTCAAGGACGTCGTCGAACGGTGCGGGGGAGAGTCCGCACGTTCCGTCGTCGTGCACACGATCGACGCCGCGCTCGAGGCCGCCGCGGAGCTCGGCTACCCGATGGTCGTGCGTCCCTCGTTCACGATGGGCGGGCTCGGCTCGGGCCTTGCGTACGACGAGGCGGACCTGCGGCGGATCGTGGGCCAGGGCCTGCAGTACTCGCCGACGACGGAGGTCCTGCTCGAGGAGTCCATCCTGGGCTGGAAGGAGTTCGAGCTCGAGCTCATGCGCGACCGCGCGGACAACGTCGTCGTCGTCTGCTCGATCGAGAACGTCGACGCGGTCGGCGTCCACACGGGCGACTCCGTGACCGTGGCCCCCGCGCTGACCCTCACGGACCGCGAGTACCAGAAGCTGCGGGACATCGGCATCGCCGTGATCCGCGAGGTCGGTGTCGACACCGGTGGCTGCAACATCCAGTTCGCGATCGAGCCGGACACGGGCCGCGTGGTGGTCATCGAGATGAACCCCCGTGTCTCGCGCTCCTCGGCCCTCGCGTCGAAGGCCACGGGATTCCCGATCGCGAAGATCGCCGCACGGCTCGCCGTCGGCTACACCCTCGACGAGATCACGAACGACATCACGGGCACCACCCCCGCGTCCTTCGAGCCGACGCTCGACTATGTGGTGGTCAAGGTCCCGCGCTTCGCGTTCGAGAAGTTCCCGAGCGCCGACGACACGCTGACCACCACGATGAAGTCCGTGGGCGAGGCCATGGCGCTCGGCCGCAACTTCACCGAGGCGCTCGGCAAGGCGATGCGCTCGATCGACAAGAAGAGCTCGACGTTCCACTGGGCGGGCGAACCGCTCGCGGGCGAAGAGCTCGAGGCGCTCGTGGCGACCATCTCGCGGCCCACCGAGCACCGGCTGATCGACGTCCAGCAGGTGCTGCGGGCGGGCGTGACGCCCGAGCGGGTGTACGAGCTCACGGCGATCGACCCGTGGTTCCTCGACCAGATCATGCTCGTCAACGAGGTCGCGGCACAGGTCGCGGCGGCGGAGGAGCTGACGGCGGAGGTCTTCGCGCACGCGAAGCGGCACGGGCTGAGCGACCAGCAGATCGCGGTGATCCGGGGGCTCGAGCTGCCCGCGGGGGAGGCGACCGTCCGCGCGGCGCGTCTCGCGGCCGGCGTGCGCCCGGTCTACAAGACGGTCGACACGTGCGCCGCGGAGTTCGCCGCGACGACGCCGTACCACTACAGCGCGTACGACGAGGAGACCGAGGTGGCCCCGCGCGAGCGGGAGGCCGTGATCATCCTCGGCTCGGGCCCCAACCGGATCGGCCAGGGGATCGAGTTCGACTACTCGTGCGTGCACGCGGCCCTCGCGCTGCGCGAGGAGTACGAGACCGTCATGGTCAACTGCAACCCCGAGACCGTGTCGACGGACTACGACACCTCCGACCGCCTCTACTTCGAGCCGCTCACGTTCGAGGACGTCATGGAGGTCTACGAGGCCGAGCTCGCGGCGGGCCCCGTCAAGGGCGTGTTCGTGCAGCTCGGTGGGCAGACGCCGCTCGCCCTCGCGCAGCGGCTCGAGGACGCGGGTGTGCCGATCCTGGGCACGCAGCCGGACGCGATCGACGCCGCCGAGGACCGCGAGGCCTTCGGCCGGGTGCTCACCGAGGCCGGTCTCCCGGCCCCCGCGTACGGCACGGCCACGACGCTCGACGCCGCCCTCGAGGTGGCCGGACGCATCGGGTACCCCGTGCTCGTGCGCCCCTCCTACGTCCTGGGCGGTCGGGGCATGGAGATCGTGTACGACGCCGAGCACCTGGGCGAGTACGTCTCCCGGGCGCTCGAGGAGGCCGCGGGGACCCACACGGAGTCCCCGCTGCTCATCGACCGCTTCCTCGACGACGCGATCGAGATCGACGTCGACGCGCTCTACGACGGCACCGAGCTGTACCTCGGTGGCGTGATGGAGCACATCGAGGAGGCGGGGATCCACTCGGGCGACTCGGCGTGCGTGCTGCCGCCCGTGACCCTGTCGCAGTCCGAGCTCGACCGGATCCGCACGTCCACCGAGGCCCTCGCGAAGGGCATCGGGGTGCTCGGCCTCATCAACGTCCAGTACGCGCTCGTCAGCGACGTGCTGTACGTGCTCGAGGCCAACCCGCGCGCCTCGCGCACCGCACCGTTCGTGTCGAAGGCCACGGGCTACCCGCTCGCCAAGGCCGCCGCCCTCGTCATGGTGGGCCACTCGATCGCGGAGCTGCGCGAGCAGGGGGTCCTGCCCGCCGAGGGGGACGCCGCACAGATCGACCTCGACGCGCCGATCGCCGTCAAGGAGGCCGTGCTGCCGTTCCGGCGCTTCCGCACCACCGAGGGCGTCGTCGTCGACTCCCTCCTGGGACCGGAGATGAAGTCGACGGGTGAGGTCATGGGCATCGACGTCGACTTCCCGACGGCCTTCGCGAAGTCCCAGACGGCCGCGTTCGGCGGCCTGCCCACGGGCGGCACGGTGTTCATCTCGGTCGCGGACCGGGACAAGCGGGGCATCACCTTCCCGGTCAAGCGGCTCACGGAGCTCGGCTTCGAGGTCCTCGCGACGACGGGGACGGCGGCCGTGCTGCGGCGCAGCGGGATCGAGTCGCGGATCGTGCGCAAGGTCGCGGAGGGCGCGGGGGCCGACGGCGAGCCGACGATCGTGGACGTCATCCGCTCGGGGGGCGTCGACCTCGTCATCAACACCCCGTCCGGGCAGGGCGCGCGCGCCGACGGGTACAAGATCCGGGCCGCGACGGTCGCCGCCGACAAGGCGCTCGCGACCACGGTGCAGGGGCTCCAGGCGACCGTGCAGGCGATCGAGTCGGCCCGCCGCCCCATCCAGGTGCGCTCGTTGCAGGAGCACGCCACAAGGAAGGACCAGGCGTGATGACCTTCGGCTCCCGGCTCGCGGCCGCGATGGACGATCGCGGGCCGCTGTGCCTCGGGATCGACCCGCACCCCGGGCTGCTCGACAGCTGGGGGCTCACCGACGACGCCGACGGCCTCGCGGCGTTCGCCGACACCACGTTGGCGGCCTTCGCCGGGGTCGGGGCGGCCATCAAGCCGCAGTCGGCGTTCTTCGAGCGGCACGGGTCGCGCGGGATCGCCGTCCTCGAGCGGTTGCTCGCGGACGCACGCTCGGCCGGGGTGCTGACCATCCTCGACGTCAAGCGCGGGGACATCGGCTCCACGATGGCGGCGTACGCCGAGGCCTACCTCATGGACGGCTCCCCGCTCGCGGCGGACGCGATCACGGTCTCGCCCTACCTCGGGGCCGGCTCGCTCCAGCCCGCGTTCGAGCTGGCCGCCCGCACCGACCGCGGGCTCTTCGTGCTGTGCCTGACCTCGAACCCCGAGGGTCCGAGCGTCCAGCACGCACGCCTCGCGGACGAGGCCGTCGCGGCGGGGATCGCTCGCGCGGTGGGGGAGCGCAACGCGAGCGCACGGAGGCTCGGCTCGGTCGGGCTCGTGCTCGGTGCGACGATCGGCTCGGCCGTCCGTGAGCTGAGGATCGACCTCACGGCCGTGCGCGGTCCGCTCCTCGCCCCCGGCATCGGCGCTCAGGGTGCGACGGCGGCAGAGCTCGCCGAGGTGTTCGGCGACGCGCGGTCCCAGGTCCTCGCGTCGACGTCGCGGGCAGTGCTGTGGCACGGGCCGGACGGCGCGGCGCTGCGTGACGCCGCGGAGCGGGCGCGCGCGGACGTCGAGGCGGCCCTGAGAGGCTAGTCCTGTTGCCGACCTGCGAACTTGATGGCTAGGTTCTCAGTACCACCCCGATGAAAGAGAAGGTGATCCTGCGTGGCTCTTCCCCCTCTCACTCCCGAGCAGCGAGCGGCAGCGCTCGAGAAGGCAGCCAAGGCCCGCCAGGCGCGCGCCGAGGTCAAGAACCGGCTCAAGTACTCGCAGGGTTCGCTCTCCGAGGTCATCAAGACCGGCCAGACGGACGACGTCATCGGCAAGCTCAAGGTGGTGTCCCTGCTCGAGTCCCTCCCGGGGGTCGGCAAGGTCAAGGCCCGCGCGATCATGGCCGAGATCGGCATCTCGGAGACCCGTCGCGTGCGCGGGCTCGGCCCGCACCAGCAGGCAGCGCTCATCGAGAGGTTCGGCTGACCGCGCACCCCGCCAGGCTGACCGTGCTCGCAGGTCCCACAGCCGTCGGCAAGGGGACCGTCTCAGCGGACCTGCGTGCGCGCTACCCCCACATCTGGTTGTCGGTCTCCGCGACGACGCGCGACCCTCGACCGGGTGAGATCGACGGCGTCCACTACCAGTTCCTCGGCCCGGACGCCTTCGCCGAGGCCGTCGCCGCGGGTCAGTTCCTCGAGTGGGCCGTGGTCCACGGCCGCAACTCGTACGGCACGCTGCGCGCGCCCGTCGAGGAGAAGCTCGCGGCCGGGGAGCCCGTGGTCCTCGAGATCGACCTGCAGGGCGCGCGGCAGGTGCGCGCCGCGATGCCCGAGGCGCGGTTCGTGTTCCTCGCACCGCCGAGCTGGGACGAGCTCGTGCGCCGGCTCGTGGGCCGCGGCACGGAGGGCCCGGAGGAGCGGGAGCGTCGCCTTGCGACGGCCAAGGTCGAGCTCGCGGCGGCCGCGGAGTTCGACCACGTGATCGTCAACGACGACGTCCAGCGCGCCACGGACGAGCTCGTGCGGGTCATCAACGGCGAGGACGGGTAGACTGTCTCGTTGGTCTGACCGTTGTTCGATACCCGGAGGTACCCCTTGGCTGGAACCGTCGCTGCACCGCAGGGCATCACCGACCCGCCCATCGACGAGCTGCTCGACAAGGCCGACTCGAAGTACGCCCTCGTGATCTACGCCGCCAAGCGCGCCCGCCAGATCAACGCGTACTACTCGCAGCTCAACGAGGGGCTCCTGGAGTACGTGGGCCCGCTCGTCGAGACGCGCCACCAGGAGAAGCCGCTGTCGATCGCGATGCGCGAGATCAACGCCGGCCTCCTCACGGTCGAGCCCGCGACCGAAGCCTGACGTACCCCGTGCGCGTCGTCCTCGGCGTGGCCGGCGGCATCGCCGCGTACAAGTCCGTCCTGCTGCTGCGCCTGCTGCGCGAGGCGGGGCACTCCGTGCGGGTCGTCCCCACGGCGGCCGCGCTCGAGTTCGTGGGCCGCCCCACGTGGGAGGCCCTCTCGGGAGAGCCGGCCGCGACGGGGGTGTTCGAGGATGCCCACGAGGTCCCGCACGTGACGCTCGGCAAGGGCGCGGACCTCGTGATCGTGGCGCCCGCGACGGCGGACCTGCTGGCGCGCGCCGCCGTGGGCCGCGCGGACGACCTGCTGACGTCGACGCTCCTGACGGCCACGTGCCCGGTGCTGTTCGCCCCCGCGATGCACACCGAGATGTGGCTGCACCCCGCGACGCAGGCGAACGTCGCGACGCTGCGGTCACGGGGCGTCCACGTGCTCGACCCCGACTCGGGGCGCCTCACGGGCGAGGACACCGGCCCCGGTCGTCTCCCCGACCCCGAGACCATCCTCGCCACCGCCCTCACCCTCATCCCCGAGACCGGTGGTCCCGTCCCCGAAGCCGGTGCTTCCGCCCCCGAGACCGGTGGTGCCGTCCGCGAGACCGGTGGTTCCGCGCACCTCGCACCCCTCGACGGCCGTCACGTGGTGGTCTCCGCGGGCGGCACCCGCGAACCGCTCGACCCCGTGCGCTTCCTCGGCAACAGGTCCACGGGCCACCAGGGATTCGCGATCGCCGAGGTCGCCGCCGAGCGCGGTGCACGCGTGACGCTCGTCGCCGCGAACACGGCGTTGCCCGTGCCCGACGGCGTCCACCTGGTCAACGTCGAGACCACGGCAGAGCTCCAGGACGCCGTGCGGGGGGCCGCCGCGGACGCGGACGCGGTGATCATGGCGGCCGCAGTGGCGGACTTCCGGCCCGCCGCGCAGACCGAGCACAAGATCAAGAAGGTGCCCGGCACCGGCCCGGCTCCGATCGAGCTGGTCGAGAACCCCGACATCCTCGCCGGCCTCGTGGCGCAGCGGCCGCACGCGGGTCTGCTCGTGGTGGGATTCGCCGCGGAGACGGGCGACGAGCACGGCAGCGTGCTCGAGCACGGTCGCGCGAAGGCCCGCCGCAAGGGCGCGGACCTGCTCGCCGTCAACGACGTCTCGGACGGCAAGGGTTTCGGCGACCAGGCCAACTCCCTGACGATCCTCGACGCGTCGGGCGACGAGGTGCCCGGTGGCACGGTCACCGGGTCGAAGCGCGACGTGGCCGCCGGCCTGCTCACCGTCATCGCCGAGCGTCTCGACCGCGCATGAGACGGCCGCGCGTGCACGTGCTCGCGCTCGGCGGCACGATCGCGATGACGGGCACGCCCGGCGCTCCCGTCACGCCGAGCCGGACCGCCGACGAGCTCCTCGCCGCGGTCCCGGGTCTGGACACCGTCGCGGACGTCCACGCCGAACAGCTCCGCCAGGTGCCGAGCGCTGCGCTGACGCTCTCCGACCTGCTCGCCACGGCCGCGCGCGTCACCGAGGTGCTGAGCGCCGGGGCGGACGCCGTCGTCGTGACCCAGGGGACCGATGCGATCGAGGAGACGGCGTTCGTGCTCGACCTGCTCCTCACGGGACAGGCCCCCGTGGTCGTCACGGGTGCGCTGCGCCCGGCGAGTGCGGCCGGCGCGGACGGCCCGGCCAACCTCCTCGCGGCAGTCCAGGTCGCCGCCGCGCCCAGGGCCCGAGGGCTCGGGGTCCTCGTGGTCATGGACGACCAGGTGCACGCGGCGGCGCGCGTCCGCAAGTCCCGCACGTCCTCCCCGGGTGCGTTCACGTCACCGGACACGGGACCGCTCGGTTGGGTGGTCGAGGGCCGGCTCGACCTGCTGACGGTTCCCGCGCCGCGGCGCGCCGTGCCTGCCGTGACGCCCGCCGACGTCGCGGCGGTCCGGGTCGCGGTCCTCCCGGTCCTGCTTGACGACGACGGTGGCCTGCTGGACGCCGTCGTCGGCCTCGACCGTCTCGACGGGCTCGTGATCGAGGCGCTCGGGGCCGGGAACGTGCCTCCGCGCCTCGTGCCACCGCTCACCGCGCTGGCCGAGCGGATGCCCGTGGTACTCGCCTCGCGCACGGGTGCCGGCGCGGTCCACACCCGCACGTACGGCTACGAGGGTGGGGGAACCGGGCTCGTCGAGGCGGGACTCGTCCCCGCGGGCCGGCTCGATGCGCACCGGGCACGCCTGCTCCTGACGCTGCTGCTCGCCGCCCAGGTGCCCGCCGCGGAGCTGCCCCAGTGGTTCGTCCAGGACTCCGCGGCGGATCCAGCTCCTGGCGTCGATCGGTGAGGCACCTCGTGCGAGCGTGGACGACCGGGGCGCTGCGGACGTTCCTCGGCTCCTTCTCCGGGCCGGGCCTCTCCGTTGCGCTCGTCATGTTCGCCGCCGCCCTCGGGCCGGCGCTCACCCCGCGACCGACCGTCTACCAGGGAGCGGCCGCCGGCGCCGCGGCGATCAGCGGCTACGGGATCGCGGTGCTCCTCGCGTGGCTCGCGCGGCGGATCGGGCTGCACCGTGACTGGTCGGCGGCGGCCCGGCGTCGGGGCTGGATCGGCCTCGCCGCCGCGACCGTGGTGCTCGTGCCCGCGGCTCTCGTCGTCTCGAACCGCTGGCAGTCGCGGCTCCGGGAGATCATGGGGATGGCGCCGGAACCGGGTGACCGGCCGTGGGGCATTCTCGGGGTCACCCTCGTGGTCGCGCTGCTCGTGCTCGCGATCGCGCGCGGGCTGCGCGGCGTGACCCGGTCGCTCGCGCGGCGCCTGGCCCGTCACGTCCCGGCCCCGCCCGCGCGCTTCCTCGCCCTCGTGCTCGTCGCCGCCGGGTCCGTCCTGCTCGTCAACGGCACGCTCGTGGCGGGGGTCCGCTCGGCGCTCGAGAGCTCCTTCAGCCAGCTCGACACGCAGACGCACGAGGGTGTCGTGGCCCCGCAGCGTGCGGAAAGCTCGGGATCAGCGGCCTCAAGAGTCCCGTGGGACTCCCTCGGGCGGGAGGGGCGCAGCTTCGTCGCGGGAGCGCTGCCCACGGCGGAGCTCGCGGCGATCGTCGGGCGGACGGGGGCCGACGTCGAGGTCGCCGAGCCCATCCGCGCCTACGCGGGTCTCACGAGCGGCGACGGCTTCGAGGCGCAGGCGGAGCTGGTGGTCGCCGAGCTGGACCGCACCGCCGCGTGGGACCGTGAGGCACTGCTCGTCGTCGCGAGCACGGGAACCGGCTGGGTGGACCCCGGGCTCGCCGACACCTTCGAGGCGCTGTGGGGCGGGAACACCGCGATCGCGGCCATGCAGTACTCCTACCTGCCGAGCTGGATCTCGTTCCTCGGGGACCGCGAGACTCCCGCCGAGTCCGCCCGGGTGCTCTTCGAGACGGTCCGCGCCCGCTGGCTCGAGCTCCCGGAGACCGACCGGCCGCGCCTCTACGTCGCGGGCATCTCGCTCGGCTCGTTCGGCTCGCAGGGCACGTTCGGAAGCCTGCAGGACGTCGCCGAACGGGTCGACGGCGCGCTGTGGGCGGGCACCCCGGGATTCACGCCCCTGTGGCACGAGCTCACCGCGGCGAGGGACGCGGGCAGCCCGCAGAGAGCGCCCGTGCTCGACGGCGGCGCGATGGTCCGGTGGGGGACGCCGTCGTCGGACGACGACGGGCTGGACCTGTTCGCCCTCGGCGAGGACTGGGACGTCCCGCGCGTGGTCTACCTGCAGCACGCGTCCGACGGCGTGACCTGGTGGTCGCCCGACCTGATCTTCTCGCGGCCCGACTGGTTGCGAGAACCGCGTGGGTACGACGTGCTCCCCGAGGTGCGATGGACCCCCGTCGCGACGTTCTTCGCCCTGTCGATCGACCTGTTCGTCGCGGGCGAGGCACCGCACGGGCACGGGCACAACTTCCTCACGGAGTACGCCGACGGTTTCGCGGCGATCGCCCCGCCGCCGGGCTGGACTCCGGCAGCGACCGCGACGCTGCGCGAGATCGTGGCTGGGTGGGACGAGGCCGCTCAGACCCCGTCCTAGCCATGCCCGCCCGCGAGCTCGCGACGCATGAGCCAGCGTTCACGGTGGCCCGCGTGGGCCGTCGTCGGCGAGGCGCGGTGGAAGCCCGCGGCCTCGAACAGCTCGACCGTCCCGACGTAGCCCGAGATCCGGTCGATCCGGGTGCCGCCCGTCTCGGCCGGGTAGCCCTCGACCACCTCGGCCCCGTGAGCGGCAGCGTGCGCGACCGCGCCCGCGAGGAGGTGGTGCATGAGCCCTTGCCCCCGATACCCGGGACGGACCACGAAGCACACGATCGACCACGCGTCGCGCTCGTCGAGGAACGGGATGGTGCGCGAGCTCATGAGCCTCCGGTACGTGCTGCGCGGTGCCACGGAGCACCAGCCCGCGACCTCGCCGTCGACGTACGCGAGCACGCCCGGGCCCGGCTCGCTCGCGCACTCCGCGCGCATGTACTCGGGCCGTTCCAGGTTGGCGACCCGCGAGTCGCGGTAGCTCATGCACCAGCAGCCCCCGGCGTCGGGCCGCTTGGTGCCCACCACGGTGGCGAAGTCCTCGAACCGGCCGGTCGCGGGCCGCACCTCGATGTCCATGCCGCTCACGATAGGCACGGGCACCGACACGCGGTGGGACGAGGGCCGACGACGGCGTTCTCCGGGTGCTCCACTTCACCATGGACACCCCATTCACGCGGACTGCGCTGAGTCCTAGGATCGGCAGCATGCCCGAGCCCGACATGCGTCTGTTCACGTCCGAGTCCGTCACGGAAGGCCACCCGGACAAGGTCTGCGACCAGGTGTCCGACGCGATCCTCGACGCACTCCTGGAGCAGGACCCGGGCGCGCGCGTCGCGGTCGAGACGCTCGTGACGACGGGCCTCGTGCACATCGCCGGCGAGGTATCCACGGACAAGGCGTACGTCGAGATCCCGCAGCTCGTGCGCCAGGTGGTACGCGAGATCGGCTACACGTCCTCCGACATCGGCTTCGACGGCGACTCGTGCGGTGTGTCGGTATCGATCGGTCAGCAGTCGCCGGACATCGCGCAGGGCGTCGACAAGGCGCTCGAGGTGCGCGAGGACGCCGCGGACCTCGACCCGCTCGACCAGCAGGGGGCCGGCGACCAGGGCCTCATGTTCGGCTACGCCTCGGACGAGACGCCGGTGCTCATGCCCACGCCCATCTGGCTCGCGCACCGGCTCGCCGAACGGCTCGCCCAGGTCCGCAAGGACGGCACCGTGCCGGGCCTGCGCCCCGACGGCAAGACGCAGGTGACGATCGGGTACGACGGCGGTCGCCCCGTGACCCTCGACACCGTGCTCGTCTCGACGCAGCACGACCCGCACGTCCGGCAGGACGACCTGCACGAGGCGATCCGGGTGCACGTCGTCGAGCCCGTCCTCGAGCTCACCGAGCTCGACACGGCCGACTACCGCCTCCTGACCAACCCGACGGGCTCCTTCGTGGTGGGCGGACCGAAGGGGGACGCCGGGCTCACGGGCCGCAAGATCATCGTCGACACGTACGGCGGCATGGCCCGCCACGGCGGCGGCGCGTTCTCCGGCAAGGACCCGTCCAAGGTGGACCGTTCGGCCGCGTACGCGACGCGCTGGGTCGCCAAGAACGTGGTGGCCGCCGGGCTCGCGAAGCGCTGCGAGGTCCAGGTCGCGTACGCGATCGGCAAGGCCAACCCCGTGGGGGTGTTCGTCGAGACCTTCGGGACGGAGCAGGTTCCCGTCGAGCGCATCCAGGCAGCGATCCGCGAGGTGTTCGACCTGCGACCCGCCGCGATCATCCGCGACCTCGACCTGCTGCGGCCCATCTACCGCCAGACGGCCGCGTACGGTCACTTCGGCCGCGAGCTGCCCGAGCTGCTGTGGGAGCAGACCTCGCGCGTGGACGAGCTCCTCGCCGCGACGCGCGCCTGATCCACAACCGTCCGCCGGACCGTCCCCGAGGGTCGGTCCCGGGTGGTGAGATAGGGCCGTGACGACCACCCCCGAGCCCGTGCAGCCAGCACTGCCCGGCCTTGCGCCGCGCAAGCGGCGGGTGGCCGACGGCGTCGAGCCCGCGGCATCGCTCCCCGTGGCGAGGGTGGTGCTCGAGCTGAGCCCGCCGCACCTGGACCGGCTCTTCGACTACGCGGTCCCCGCGACGATGGCCGAGGACGCCGAGGTGGGCACGCGCGTGCGGGTCCGCTTCGCGGGAAAGCTCGTCTCCGGGTTCCTCGTGGAGCGGGTCGCGGACTCCGAGCACGAGGGCGAGCTCAACCCGCTGCGCGCCGTCGTCTCCGGGGAGCCCGTCCTCACCGCGCCCGTCTGGCAGCTCGTCGAGGCCGTCGCCGCCCGGTACGCGGGCACGCGTGCCGACGTGCTGCGCCTCGCCGTCCCGCCCCGGCACGCGCGCGTCGAGGCGGAGTCGTGGCCGCAGCCCGTCGCGGCCCCGGCCCCGCACCTGTCCGCGGAGGCGTGGACCGACCTTCAGGGCGGCGCCGCACTGCTGAGCAGGCTCGCGGCGGGGGAGTCGCCACGGGCCGTGTGGACGGCCCTGCCCGGCGGTGCCACGCGCGGTTGGGCCGCGGGGATCGCGGAGGCGGTCACGTCGTGCGTCGCGTCGGGCCGGGGGGCCGTCGTCGTGGTCCCCACCGCGTCCCACGTGGCCCAGGTGAGCGCGGCGCTCGAGGCGCGCGGCGTCCCCGCGTGGAGCCCGGGGTCCGACGGCGGCCACGTGGTGCTGCGCGCCGAGGACGGCCCGGCACCGCGCTACCGGGCATTCCTGGCGGCGAAGCGGGGGCTCGCGCGCGTGGTGGTGGGCACGCGCGCCGCCGCCTTCGCGCCGGTGAAGGACCTCGGGCTCGCGGTGTGCTGGCAGGACGGCGACGCGCTGCACGCCGAACCGCGCGCCCCGTACCCGCACGTGCGCGAGGTGCTCGCCGTGCGCGCCGAGCAGTCGGGGTGCGCGCTGCTCATCGGCTCGACGTCGCGGTCCACGGCGGCGCAGCGGCTCGTCGAGACGGGCTGGGCGCACTCGGTGGCCGCGTCCAGGTCCGTGACGCGCGCACGGACCGCCCGGGTGCGGGCGCTCACGAGCGAAGAGCTCGCGCGGGAGGGCGCCGGGGCGCACGCGCGGATCCCCTCGCAGGCTCATCGGGCGGTGCTCGAGGGGCTGAAGTCAGGTCCGGTGCTGGTCCAGGTGCCACGACGTGGCTACATGCCCGTGACGGCGTGCGCGCGGTGCCGGACGGCGGCTTCGTGCGCCCGGTGCCACGGCCCGCTCGGGCTCGCCCGGTCGGGTCCCGCGGCGTGCCAGTGGTGCGGGCTGCTCGCGAGCGGCTGGCGGTGCGCGGAGTGCGGGCACGAGGCGATGCGGTCCGTCCGGGTGGGTTCGGAGCGCACGGCCGAGGAGCTGGGCCGGGCGTTCCCCGGGGTGAGGGTCCGGCAGTCAGGGTCAGGGCCCGGGGTGCTCGACGCCGTCCCCGACGAGCCCGCGATCATCGTGGCCACACCCGGTGCCGAGCCCGTCACGGCGCGGGGCTATCAGATCGCGTTGCTGCTCGACGCACCCGTGTGGACGGGCCGGTGGGGACTGTACGCGGCGGAGGACGCTCTGCGGCGGTGGCTCGAGGCGGCCTCGCTCGTGCGCCCCGGGTCGGTGGGCGGGCAGGTGCTCCTCGTGGGGGACGGGGCGCCGGTGCCCACGCAGGCGCTCGTGCGCTGGGACCCGGTCGGCTTTGCGGCCCGTGAGCTGGCCGAGCGGCGCGAGCTGCGGCTCCCTCCGGCGGTGCGGCTCGCGACGGTGACGGGCACCCGTGAGGCGGTCGACGCGCTCGTGGGACGGGTGGAGCTGCCCCAGGGGGCCGAGCGCTTCGGACCGGTGCCCGTCGACGAGCGCGTGCTGGGACGCGACGCGGTGGCGCTGCAGGACTCCCTCGACGTCCCGGTGCGCACGATGCTGCGCGTCGGCTACGCGGGGGGACCGGCGCTCGTGGCGGGGCTGCGGGCGTCGCTCGCGGTGCGCTCGGCCAAGCGCGAGGGAGGGATCGCTCGCGTGCACGTGGACCCACGCGACATCGAGTAGCCGACGGTTCACGCCGAGTGCGCGAGAACCACCTCGACGAGGTGCTCGCCAACGCTGCCTCCACCGTGGAAGCCGTGCAGCAGGTCGAACTTCCGGAGCGTGCAGTGACGCGGGACGTGCTGATCCATCGAATCGTGGGCCGTCGCGGGTCGTAGCGGCACCGGGAGCGGGGGAGCGGTGCTCGCGTGCGTGCGACCCGTGGGCGTGGTGGTGAGGACGGTGTGCCGCGTTGGCTCGGTACCCGGCGACTCGCCGTCGGACACGGTCTGCTCCCAGCCACGGGCCTGCTTGGTGTAGTTGCAGCCCGCGCAGAGGCCTTGGCCGTTGGCCGCACTCGTGGGCCCGCCCTCCGCGGCGGGGATCACGCGATCGAGGTGGGCGACAGGTGCGTCGCACCAAGGAGTCCGGCAGAGCCCCTGGTCCCGGATGCGCAACAGGGCCGCCAAGCCTGGCGGGAACAGCCGCGCGCGAGAGTCCATGCCGACGACGTTCCCGCCGGCGTCCGCGTAGAGCCTGCGGACCCATGCTCCGACCTGACGGGGTGGAGCCGTGCCATCGTCCGACTCCGTGCGCCGAGCGCCGAGCGCGTCGAGGTTGGCCATGGCGCGGGCGGCGAGCTCGCGCGCGACCTGCGCGGGCACTACGTGGCCGCCGTCCAGCACGGCCGGGTCGTGGCCGGACCCGAGCAAGGTCGCGTCGCTCATGACGAGGTTCACCATGACCGGAACGGCGTCGGCCGTCGCCTGCCCGGTGACCCGCTCCACCAGGGTGTCCACCATCACCTGGCCGCGCGAGCGGGTGTCACCCGTCGCGTGGGCGCCGGCCGCGGCCCGCTGGAGGTTCGCATACATCGCGACGCCCTGCTGGAGCGGCACCAACGCCGTGAGGTACGTCATCGCCCCGGGAGCGGGGCGCAGCGACACGGTGCGCTCGGCCGCGTCGCGCTCTGCCAGGCGCACCACCGCTGCGCGCTCGAGCCGGTAGGCCTCGACCTGGGCCATCGCGACGAGTCGCTTGGTGCCGACGCCCTCGAGTCCCCGCGGGTCCGCGCACAACGTGCGATCCACCTGCGCCCGCGCGTCCTTCTCGAGACACGCCGTCTCCCGCACGAGCAGCCTTGCCCGGTACTCGTTCACGGTCCCGGCGCGCAGCGCGGCGAGGGTGTGCGGCATCTCGCGCACGAGCGCTTCGGCCATGCCCACGAACACCTGCCCGCAGTGCGGCGACTCACGCCGGGCCAGGGCGACCTTGGCGATCGCCGACCGGCGCGCCAGGGAGCGCCGTCGTCGGACCGCCCGGACCGCGTCGACGTCCGGCGGCACCGGCATCGCGTCCGCGCGCGCCACCTCGTGCTCGACGACGGCGACGGCCCGCTCGGCCTGCGCCGCGCACGCCGCGCCCTTGAGGTCCTCGAGCGCCTCGATGGCCGCGACGCGATCCGCCTGATCTGCCGATCCGCTCACCGCGGAGAACCGGTCCCACGCGGCGCGCGACGCGGCGTCGCTCGCGTCGTCGACGGGTGTTCGGTTCATCCCCATATCCTATCGAACACCAGTTTCACTCACAAGCCCTGACCTGCGCGAATCTCACTCGGTCAGCACCCCGCCTAGGATCGACCCCATGCGCTTGCTCTTCGCGGGGACCCCCGCGCCCGCCGTCCCCGCGCTCGAGGCGCTCCTCGCGTCCCGGCACGAGGTCGTGGCTGTCCTGACCCGCCCGGACGCGCGCGCGGGACGGGGGCGCAGGCTCACGCCGAGCCCCGTGAAGGAACGCGCGCTCGAGGCGGGCATCGAGGTGCTCGACCCGGCCCAGCCCCGGGGCGACGAGTTCCTCGCCGTGCTCGCCCGCCTCGAGGTCGACGCGGCTCCTGTGGTCGCCTACGGCGCGCTCTTGCGCCCGGACGTGATCGACGTGCCACGTCACGGCTGGGTCAACCTGCACTTCTCCGTGCTGCCCGCGTGGCGTGGCGCGGCTCCCGTGCAGCACGCGATCATCGCGGGAGACGAGGTCACCGGCGCGAGCACCTTCCGCATCGAGGAGGGCCTCGACACCGGCCCCGTGTTCGGCACGCTCACCGAGACGGTCCGACGGCGGGACACGGCGGGCGACCTCCTCGATCGCCTGTCGGTCGCGGGAGCCGAGCTGCTCGTGCGCACCCTCGACGCGATCGAGGACGGGACGGTCATGGCCGTCCCGCAGCCCGCCGACGGCGTTTCGCACGCCCCCCGGCTCCTGCCCGCGGATGCGAAGGTCGACTGGCGCCGACCCGCCTACGTGGTGGACCGGCTCGTGCGCGGCTGCACGCCCGCGCCGGGTGCGTGGACCTCGCTGCCCGACGGCGCACGCCTCGGGCTCGGGCCCGTCCGGCCCACCGACGAGACTCACCTCGCCCCCGGGGAGATCGAGGTCCGCAAGGACGCCGTCGTCGTCGGGACGGGAGGGGGAGCCGTGACCCTCGGCGACGTGGTGCCCGTGGGCAAGCGAGCGATGCCCGCCGCCGACTGGGCGCGCGGCGCCCGCCTCGAGCCCGGCACTCGACTGGGAGGGGACGCGTGAGCGGGGGAGAGGGTCACCCGGCTCGTGGGCGGGCGGCCAGGGGCCGCCCAACCCAGGAGCGTCCGCGAGGAGGCGAGCGCCAGCGGTCGGCGTCGGCCCCGAGCGAGCGCAGCCGCACCGCCGATCCCGCCCGACTCGTCGCGTTCGACGTGCTGCGCGAGGTGGACGGCTCCGACGCCTATGCGAACCTCGTGCTCCCGCCCATGCTGCGCGAACGTCGCATCCACGGCCGGGACGCCGGCTTCGCGACCGAGCTCACGTACGGCACGCTCCGGCTGCGGGGCCGCTACGACGCCGTGATCGAGCAGTGCTCCCAGCGCGCGCTGACCGAGATCGAGCCCGCCGTGCTCGACATCCTGCGGCTCGGGATGCACCAGCTCCTCGGCATGCGCGTCCCGCCGCACGCCGCCGTCTCACAGACCGTCGCTCTCGCCCGCCAGCGCACCGGCGCGGGCTCGGGGCAGTTCGTCAACGCGGTGCTGCGGCGCGCGAGCGAGCACCCGCTCGACGAGTGGCTCGAGCTGATCGGCGGCGCGGCGGACCCCGCGGGCACGGACGTCGAGGCACGGCTCGCCGTCGTCGAGTCGCACCCCGGGTGGGTCGTACGCGCCCTGCGCGGGGCCCTGCAGTCCAACGGACGCGACCCCGCCGAGCTCGGAGCGCTCCTCGCCGCCGACAACGAGGCGCCGCGCGTGACGCTCGTCGCCCGCCCCGGCCTCGCGGCGGAGGGGGACATGCCCGACGACGCGCTCCCCGGACGGTGGGCACCCACGGCGCACGCGCTGCCGGGCGGAGACCCCGGGGCGCTGCGGGCCGTGCGCGAGGGCCGGGTCGGCGTGCAGGACGAGGGGTCGCAGCTCGTCGCGCTCGCGCTCGCCGCCGCCCCGCTCGACGGCCCGGACGCGCGATGGCTCGACCTGTGCGCAGGCCCCGGCGGGAAGGCGGTGCTCCTGGGTGCGCTCGCCGCCGAGCGCGGGGCTCGGCTGGTCGCCAACGAGGCGGCCGCGCACCGCGCCGAGCTGGTGCGTCGCGCCGTCGTCGGCCTGCCCCCCGGCACCGTCGAGGTGCGCCACGGGGACGGACGTGAGCTCGGCGCGCTCGAGCCGGGCGGCTTCGACCGCGTGCTCGTCGACGCACCGTGCACCGGCCTCGGTGCGCTGCGCCGTCGGCCCGAGTCACGGTGGCGCCGCCAACCGTCCGACCTGGCGGGTCTCGGCCCGTTGCAGCGTGAGCTGCTCGCCTCGGCGCTCGACGCCGTACGGCCCGGCGGGCTCGTCGCCTACGTCACGTGCTCGCCGCACGTCGCGGAGACGCACCTCGTGGTCGAGGACGTGCTGCGCGGGCGGGACGACGTCGAGACCGTCGACGCGGGGGCCGTCATGCGAGGCATCGCTCCCGAGATCCCGCTCGCCGACCGGTCTGACGTCCAGCTCTGGCCGCACGTGCACGGGACCGATGCGATGTTCCTGACCCTCGTGCGCCGGCGCGCGTGACCTAGGCTTGCGGCGTGTCGACGCTGATCAACCCGAGCATCCTGTCCGCCGACTTCGCCAACCTCGAGCGGGACATCCAGGCGATCGCCGACGCCGACTGGGTGCACGTGGACGTCATGGACAACCACTTCGTGCCGAACCTGACCCTCGGGCTACCCGTCGTCGAGCGCATCCGCGAGGTGAGCCCCCTCCCGCTCGACGTGCACCTCATGATCGAGGACGCCGACCGCTGGGCGCCGCGGTACGCCGAGACCGGTGCCCAGTCCGTGACCTTCCACGTCGAGGCCGCCCAGGACCCGGCGAAGCTCGCGCGGGAGATCCGTCGCCTCGGCGCCCGTGCGGGCATGGCGATCAAGCCGGGCACGCCGTTGTCCGACGTCGAGCCTCTGCTGCCCGGCATCGACATGCTGCTCGTCATGACGGTCGAGCCGGGATTCGGCGGGCAGTCCTTCATGGACGACCAGCTCCCCAAGATCGCTGCCGCCCGCTCGCTCATCGCCGCGAGCGACCTCGACGTGTGGATCCAGGTCGACGGCGGCATCTCGCGCGACACGATCGCCCGCGCGGCGGAGGCGGGCGCGAACGTCTTCGTCGCCGGCTCGGCGATCTACGGGGCCCCGGACATCCCCGCGGAGATCGCGGCGCTGCGGCAGATCGCGAGCGCGTGAGCCCTGGCCGCCACATCGCCGGCGCGCGTGTGACGGACGCGACGTCCGGGCGCCCGCCCGTTCGTGGCATGATCGAGGCCGAAGCAATCGTGCTCCGGGGTCGGTGCAATTCCGAGCCGGCGGTGACAGTCCGCGACCCACCCGTGACAGTTCGTGCGGGTGGTTGACCTGGTGGAACTCCAGGACCGACGGTGAAAGTCCGGATGGGAGGAAGCACGAGCGGGCCCACGTGAGCGAGCCCGCGGCGGTCGTGGCGCGAGCCACCCGTCCACCCCGGAGCGCATCGGACGCCCGGGAGGAGGACGCATGGCCCACGAGACCGCGAGCGCGCGCGAGGTCGAGGCCTTGGCGCTCGCCCTCGACGCCGCCCGGCAGGGCCCCGCGCACGGGCCCAACCCGCGCGTCGGTTGCGTCCTGCTGTCCGACGACGGCGCCCTCCTCGCGACCGGCTTCCACCGTGGCGCCGGGACGCCCCACGCGGAGGCCGACGCGATCGCGAACGCCCGCACCGCGGGGCTGGACCTGCGCGGCGCCACGGCCGTCGTCACGCTCGAGCCGTGCGACCACACGGGCCGCACGGGGCCGTGCTCCCGGGCGCTCCTCGACGCGGGCGTGGGCCGGGTCGTGTTCGCCGTCGCGGACCCGAACCCGCGCGCGAGCGGCGGAGCGGACCGGTTGCGCGCCGCGGGGGTGGACGTGGTCGGTCCCGTGCGGCTCCCGGCCGCGGTCGCGCTCGAGGCCCGTGACCTCGTGCGTGTCTGGCTCACGTCCGTCGAGCGCGGCCGTCCGTTCGTGACCCTGAAGATCGCGAGCACCCTCGACGGGCGCGTCGCCGCCGCGGACGGTTCGAGCCGCTGGATCACCGCGCCCGAGTCCCGGGCGCACGCTCACGCGGTGCGCGCGCAGGTGGACGCCATCGCGGTCGGCACCGGCACGGTCCTCGCCGACGACCCGTCCCTCACGGCTCGCCACGAGGACGGGTCGCTCGCGGAGCACCAGCCGCTGCGGGTCGTCGTCGGGCACCGGCACGTCCCCGAGGGGGCGCGCTTGCGTGGGCCGGGCGGGGAGCTCGTCCACGTCGCGACGCACGAGCCCACCGAGGTGCTCGCCGCGCTCGGTGCGCGCGAGGTGCGCCACCTGCTCGTCGAGGGTGGCCCGACCCTCGCGGCCGCGTTCCTGCGGTCTGGCCTCGTGGACGAGCTCCACGCGTACGTCGCGCCCGTGCTGCTCGGTTCCGGGAGGACCGCCGTCGGCGACCTCGGCATCACCTCGATCGACGGCGCGCTGCGCTGGCGCCCCCGCGAGACCCACCGGCTCGGCCCCGACACGCTCGTCATCGCCGGCCCCGACCACGACCCCGAGGAGTCCTAGATGTTCACCGGCATCGTCGAAGAGATGGGCGAGATCCTCGCCGTCGAGCTGCTCGACGGCGGCACGGACTCGCGCATCCACGTGCGCGGTCCCCTGGCCGCGTCGGACGCGGCGCTCGGCGACTCGATCGCCGTGAGCGGGGTGTGCCTCACGGTCACGAGCCTGCCCGGCGACGGCACGTTCACGGCCGACGTCATGCCCGAGACGCTGCGGTACACGACCCTCGGCGGGCTCGCGGCGGGCGGCCGCGTCAACCTCGAACGCTCGCTGCGGGCGGACGCCCGGCTGGGCGGGCACATCGTGCAGGGGCACGTCGACGGCGTCGGCACCGTCCGATCGCGCACGCCGGGCCCCCGGTGGGACGAGATCGTCGTCGAGCTGCCGCGCGAGCTCGCCCCGCTCGTGGCCCGCAAGGGCGCGATCACGGTGGACGGCGTCTCGCTCACCGTGACGGACGTGGGGGAGGACTGGTTCGGCATCTCGCTCATCCCCACGACCCTCGAGGTCACGACCCTGGGCGCGACCGCGCCGGGCACGCGCGTCAACCTCGAGGCCGACGTGCTCGCCAAGTACACCCAGCGACTGCTCTCCACGCAGGCCGGCACCGCGGAGGACGCCCGATGAGCGACGTGCGGCTCGGCACCATCGAGGAGGCCCTCGACGAGCTGCGTGCGGGACGCCCCGTGCTCGTCGCGGACAACGAGGACCGCGAGAACGAGGCCGACGTCGTCCTCGCGGCACAGACGGCGAGCACCGAGTGGGTCGCCTGGACCATCCGCCACTCCTCGGGCTACCTGTGCGCGCCCATGACGGCGGCTCGCGCGGACGCGCTCGACCTGCCGCTCATGGTCCCGCACTCCCAGGACCCGCGACGCACGGCCTACACCGTAACCGTCGACGCGTCCGAGGGCGTCTCGACGGGCATCTCCGCCGCGGACCGCGCCCGCACCATCCGTGTGCTCGCGGACCCGGGCGCCACGGCCGCGGACCTCATCCGCCCCGGCCACGTGCTGCCGTTGCGCGCCGTCCCGGGGGGCGTGCTGCACCGCGCCGGTCACACGGAGGCCGCGGTAGACCTGTGCCGCCTCGCCGGTCTCGAGGAGGTCGCGGCCATCGCGGAGCTCGTGCACGACGACGGCACCATGATGCGGCTGCCCGCCGCGGCGCGGCTCGCCGAGCGCGACGGCCTCGTGCTCGTGACGATCGCGCAGCTCGTCGCGTGGCGGCGTGAGCAGGGGGACCTCCCCGGGGTCGCGAGCGAGCCCGCCGTCGGACGACCCCGGGTCGAGCGCACCTCCCAGGCCTCCCTGCCCACGAAGCACGGCGACCTGCGCGTG
>Ga0222423_1000484_pt1 | contig 27243 bp, 27 predicted proteins | sample 3A0metagenome_FD_182472 | JGI IMG/M metagenome (GOLD analysis project Ga0222423, IMG submission 182472) | Enriched microbial communities from leaf-cutter ant dump, University of Wisconsin, Madison, United States - 3A0 (version 2) | ecosystem: Environmental > Terrestrial > Nest > Insects nest >...
TGCTGCATGATCTTGACCGGCAGTGGGACGGACCGGTGCGGATTGGCTATGCCTCAGGCATTGAGCCCACGGTGGCGCAGGCCGTTGCGGCATCACGCGAGGCAGGAGCGGAGCGGGTGGCCGTGGCCTCGTACCTGTTGGCGCCGGGAGTCTTTCAGAGGTCGCTTTCCAGGGCCGGCGCTGACCTTGTCACGGCTCCCTTGGCACCCGATGAGCGCATCGTCGAGATCATCGCGGAACGGTATCGTGATGCAGGTGGAGCCTGATGCCATCGCGAGCGGAGTTTTCGCACGCCAGCGCGGACTGAGCGGCTTTGGTGCGCAGGGCCAAGAGGCGCTCGCCGCGGCCCGCATCGCGATCGTGGGCATGGGTGGCCTTGGGTGCCCCATCGCGCAGTATCTGGGCGCCGCGGGAGTGGGCGCCCTGACGCTCATCGACTCCGATTCCGTGAGCCTCACCAACCTGCACCGGCAGGTGCTGTACGGGCCTGAAGACGTGGGCTCGCGCAAGGTCGAGGCCGCGGCGCGGGCGCTGCGTGAGCGCACGCCATGGACCACGGTCACGGCCGTTGATGCGCGGCTCACCGACTCCGACGCCGCCGAGGTCCTTGCCGCGCACGACGTCGTCGTGGACGCCACCGACACCTTCGTGAGCCGGCGCATCGTCGCGGTCGCGGCGCACGCGCTGCAGGTGCCGCTCGTGTGGGGCGCCGTGACGGGTTGGCACGGCCAGGTGACGGTCTTTGACGACACCATCGGACTTGACGACCTCTTTCCTCACGACCCCGAACTCGCCTTCGACTCGTGTGACGGCGGGCCCGTGCTTGGCACCATGTGCGGCCAGGTGGGCACGGCGATGGCTACCGAGGCGGTCAAGCTCGTCACCGGGGCCGGCCGCCCGCTCGTGGGGACGCTTGCGGTGCTTGACGCCCGCTCTGGCCGGTGGCGAGACGTGCCGGTGATGCGGCGAGTCGATGCGTAGCGTCGATGAGCACGTCGCGGCGGCGTGCGCCCTCGTCTCGCCGCTGCCCGTGGAGGCCGTGCCGCTTGCTTCGGCGCTAGGCCGCACCCTGGCCACCGGCGTTGTGGCGCGCTGGGATAGCCCGCCCTTCACCAACTCCGCGATGGACGGGTACGCGGTACACGCCGCGCAGACCGTGGGCGCTAGCCCCGAGTCGCCGAGCGAGTTCGTGGTCGTGGGCGAATCGGCGGCCGGGCGGCCCTTTGGCGGCACGGTGACACCGGGGCAGGCCGTCAGGATCATGACGGGCGCGGTGATGCCCGCTGGGGCCGACGCCGTGGTTCCGGTGGAGGCCGCACACGAGTCTGGCGTGTTGATGCGTGCCCTTGCGCAAGCCGCGCCGGGCGCCCACGTGCGCCTGGCGGGCGAGGACGCCCGCGAGGGGGCCGTGGTGCTTCAGGCCGGTGCCGTCCTGACCCCGGCCCGGCTGGCCGCGCTTGCCTCGGTGGGCCACGCGTCGGCCCCCGTGCGCCGCAGTCCGCGAGTGGCGGTGCTCGCCACGGGAGACGAACTCGTCAGCCCCGGCATCGTGCCTGGTCCTGGGCAGATTGCCGACTCCAACTCGACCCTACTTGCCGCGCTTGCCACCGCCGCGGGAGCCGAGGTGCACGTCATTCCACGCTCACGAGACGACGCCGAGGCGCTCATCGATGCGCTGACGGGGGTGTCGGCCGACCTCATCGTGACCTCGGGCGGGGTGAGCGCTGGCGCCTATGACGTGGTCAAACATGAGCTGTCGCAACGCGGCGTGGAGTTCCTGACGGTGGCGATGCAACCGGGAAAGCCGCAGGGGCTCGGAGTGCTGGCCGGCACCCCCATCGCGTGCCTTCCCGGCAACCCCGTGTCCTCGCTCGTGTCGTTTGTGGTGTTCGTGCGTCCCATGGTGCGCGTGCTCGCCGGTGAGGCCGAGCCGGAGCCCGTGGTGGGCGTTGCGGGCGCCGCGTGGCGCAGCCCCACCGGACGCAGGCAATACATGCCCGTGCGCTTTGCGCCCGACGGCACGGTGGTGCCTGCAACACAGGGTGGATCCGGGTCACACCTCGTGGCGAGCCTGGCCACCGCGCAAGCGCTCGCGATCGTTCCCGAAGACGTTGACCAGGTGCACCCGGGAGACCCGGTGCGGATAGTGGAGGCAAGCTGATGGGCGACTTTGTGCACCTGGACACCGAGGGCCACGCACGCATGGTGGACGTCACCACCAAGCAGCCAACGGTGCGCACCGCCACCGCCCGCGCCTTCGTGGAGTGCGCGCCGCACGTGGTCGCCGCGCTCCGGGACGGAACGGCACCCAAGGGTGACGCGCTTGCGGTGGCGCGCATCGCCGGCGTGCAGGCCGCAAAGCGCACCCCAGAGCTCATTGCGCTCGCCCACGTGATCGGCGTCCATGGAGTGGAGATTGATGTCACGGTGGCCGATGCCGGCGTGGAGATCACCGCAACGGTGCGCACAGCCGACCGCACGGGCGTGGAGATGGAGGCCATGACCGCGGCGTCCGTGGCCGCGCTCAACGTGGTGGACATGGTCAAGGGCATGGACCGCCGGGTGGCGATCAGGGACGTGGAGCTGCTCGCCAAGGAGGGCGGGAAGTCGGGGACGTGGAGGCGCTGACCTACGACGCTGTGGTGCTCACCGGGGGTGCGGCCCGGAGGCTCGGCGGTGCCTCCAAGCCCGATGTTGAGGTGCGGGGAGAGCCGCTCATAGCGTCGGCCCTGCGAGCGGCCCGGGATGCGCGGGTGACGGTGGTGGTGGGACCGCCAACGGCGCATCACCCTGCCAGCCTCACAACGCGTGAGGAGCCGCCCGGAGGGGGGCCCGTTGCGGCGATTGCCGCGGGCCTGCAACTGCTTCCGGAGGGTGCCGAGTGGGTGCTGTGCCTTGCGTGCGACACGCCGCGCGCCGCGGATGCCGTGCCCGAGCTGGTCTGCGTGGCGGGGGAGGCTGCGGCTACCGTGACGGCCGTTGTTGGGGTCGACGACGAGGGGATCCGGCAGCCCTTGCTGGCGCTGTATAGGCGCCGCGCCCTGGACGCCGGGCTGGGGGCTATCGACGTGGAGTCGGCGTCCATGAAGGCGCTGCTGGCGCCGCTTGATGTGGCAGAGGTAAGTCTCCCCGCGGGCAGCGCGAGAGACCTGGATACGTGGGAAGATGTCGAGAGGGCACGAAGGGAGTTGACATGAGTGGTGACGGGTTCTTGGACCAGTGGGTGGCGGCGCTCGCGGCCGAATTGGGAGTGGAGACCGCGGACGTTGACGTGCAGGCCATCCTCGATGTGGCACGCGATGCCGCGCACAACGTGATGCGCCCCGCGGCTCCCGTTGCCGCCTTCATGGTTGGCTACGCGGCCGGCCTCAAGGGTGGCGGGTCGCAGCCCGTGGCGGATGCCGCCGCTGCCGCCAGCGCCGCAGCGCTCGCTTGGGAGGGAACCGCGGAGGCGCAGTGACGACCGTGAGGCTCTTTGCAGCAGTCTGCGAGGCCGCCGGTGTTGACGAGGTGGATGCGCACGCGGCGACCCTCGCGCAGCTTGAGGTGGAACTCGACGAACGCTTTGGGGCGGAGTTTGCGCGCATTCGCAGGCAATGCTCCGTGATGATCAACGGTGTGCGCGTGGAGGGGGACGCGCAGATCTCTGCGGGAGTCACCGTGGACCTCCTGCCGCCGTTCGCGGGCGGCTAGGCGTACGGGAGAAGGGCACCCGGCCCGGCGCTGCCCTGCTAGTCGCTCACCGTCAGCACGCCCTGGGCACCCTTCTCGGCAAGGCTCATGACGTGGTTCACGAACGAGTAGTGTCCCGGCTCGCCCGCGGTGAATTCCACGAACCCGCCCTGTGCCGGCTGCAGCGGAAGCACCTGAGCGCCGGTGGTGTCCACATAAGCGCCCTCGGTCCATACGGTGTCGAACTGTGCCCCCACCACGTGGAAGGACAGCGGCATGTTGGGGCCGGCGTTGAGCACCCACACGCGCACCCTGTCTCCCGTGTGCGCCGTGAGCGGATGCGCCGCGTACTGGAACGCGCGGCCGTTGAACGCCATGACGTCGGGTGAGAGCGCGGCGAGCTTGGCGGTGTCCGCGGGCCCGCCGTCCGCCGACAGGTACAGCTCGGACTGCACCACCACGTAGGTCTCGTCGGCCGGAGCCAGGCCATCCGGGTCGATGACTACCGCGCCGAACATCCCCGAGGCGATGTGTTGCGACATCGGCATCGTGGAGCAGTGATACATCCAGATGCCCGGCCGGCTGGCGGTGAATTCGTAGACAAGACGTTCGCCGGGCTCAATGGTGCGCATGGGCTCGTCGGGGGCCACCTCACCCGCGTGGAAGTCGATCGAGTGCCCCATCGTGCCGTTGTTGACGAGCGTGATGCGGAACGTGTCGCCCACGCGTCCATGCAGGAGCGGCCCTGGCGAGGTGCCGTTGTAGGACCACATGGTGCGTGTGACGCCGTCGACGATGGTCTGCGTGGTTTCCGTGACCGTGAGCGTCAGCTCGTGCACGCGCTCATCGCTCAGCGGTGGCAGCGCGGCGTCGCTCGCGGGCTCTGCCGCCGCTTGCTTCATGAGTTCTGCGTAGGTGGGTGCTGCCACGGCTGGCCCCGTTGGCGCCTCGCTTGGGTGCTCGTGGCTTGCGCCTACCGCCACGATGTCCAGCGTCATGCCCATGGCGCGGTGCCCGGCGATGGCGCACCACGCGTCCACATCTGCGGAGATCACTCCCGCGTCAAGCTCCACCGAGTCGTGTGCGGCCACCCGGCCCGTGCTGGGTCCGGTGGCCAGCGTGAGGTCATGGACCTCGTCCGCCGTGTTGCGCAGCGTGATGAGCAGCCGCGCGCCCGCGGGCACCTCAATGCGGTTGGGCACAAACGACATCCCGGCAACAGAGACCGTCACCCTCACCGTTTCCCCGGTACCCGGCTCCGCACTGCCCGACGCCGTGGCCTGGGGAGCGCCCGGCTCGCCTCCGCCGGTGCTCGCCAGGATCACGCCAAGGCTGAGCAGCGCGGTGGCGAGGAGCGCGATCACGATCTGGGTGACCTTGTTGGCGCGAGCGGTGGTCATGGCTTCTCCGTGGCATCTGGGCGCGTGAGCCCCAGCGGCGGGAGGGGTTCAAACGCGTCGTCGCGGTGGGCGCGGCGGGCGCGGGCCTGGCGCACTCCGGCGGCCGCGAGCGCCGCTACATCCGCGGCGAATGTGAGGATCACGAGCGCCCACCACAGCCAACGTGCCGGGGAGCCAAGCCCCACCGTGACGGCAAGCGCCACAAGCGAGGCGTTGCGCACCGTGAGCCGCGCCGCGCCGAGCGTCTCGATGGTGGCGATTCCGGTGCGCACGGGGGTGGGGCCACCGCCCACGACCACTGGGAGCAGGTACCCCAGTGCACCCACAAAGATCTGCGCCACCGACGCCGCGCCCAGCACCGGCATCCAGTCCACCGCCAGCGCCTGGGCGTCGGCGGCGCTGTCAGCGCGGGCAAGGAGCGTGGCAAAGATCACGATGCTGACGCTGGCCCACACCACTCCGGCCGCCATGCTCCAGGCGGGGTACTCGCGCGGCCCGCGCCGTACCACCGTGCGCACCAGTGGAATGGCGATCCCCACCAGCAGCGCACCTCCGTACACGGCGAGAGCCAGGCCGGCGGCCAGCATCCACCCACCGAGCACAGCAGCGGCCGCGGCGACCACGCCGCCCGCGAGCCACGGCAGCGCCCGCACCGCGAGGCCCGCGGCGTCGTCTTCCATCTTGGTGCGCAGCACCGTGGGTCCCAACGTCACGATGGTTCCGGCAATGGACAGCCCCAGCCAGCCCGTCACCATCACCAGGCCGTGGGTGAGCGCCCACCGGTCGTGAGCGTCGGCGATCCAGGCTGGAGCGTCCGTGCCGATGGTTGCCACAGTGAGCACCCCGGCCACGGCGCACCCCACCACAAAGAGTGCGGCGGCAATGACGTAGTAGCGGATGATGACCCGGAAGCGCGAGCCGAGTGCGCGCCTGCTCGCCATGGCCAGGGCCCAGCCGTGCCACGCGACGATGGCGCCGATGAGTGCGGCGGCGGCGATGACCCCGGGAATCCATTGCGTCCACATCGCCGCGATGAGGCCAACGAGCACGATATTGAAGGCGATGGAACGGCGCGCGGAGTCGCGAGCACCGCGCTTGTCGTTGGGCGGCAGGCGCAGGATGCCGCGCGCAAAGTACCAGGACCATTGCAGAATCCCGTTGGTGAGCACCCCCAGCGTCACGAGGTGCAGCGTGGTCCACCAGGCGGCAGGAAGGGTGACCGGCCGTGCCAACACGATGACCGCACACACCAAGGCGGCGATCATCCACATGGAGGTGAGCCGGTCCGTGCGCGGCCGGCGGGAACTGCGCACCACGCTCACCCTCCGATGGCGCTCATGGGGCGGTCGGGCTGAACAAAGCTGGGATCGTCGATGCCATGACCCGCGCGCTTGGTGGCGACGCACGCCATCATGGCCTCGGCGATGCGCTCGTCGCTCGCGCCGTTGCGCAGCAGCGAGCGAAGGTCGGATTCCTCGTGGGCGAAGAGGCAATTGCGGAACTGGCCGTCTGCGGTGAGGCGCACGCGGTCGCAGCGCTCGCAGAAGGTGCGTGTCACGGAGGCGATGACACCCACGGTGACGTCTGAGCCATCGAGCGCAAACTCCTCGGCCGGGGCGCTGTCGTGGCGAGCGAGCGGCGTGAGGGTGTAGCGCGTGGAGATGGCCTCAAGAATCTCTTGTGCGGTGACCATCTCCTCGCGGCGCCACGTGTGCCCGCCGTCGAGCGGCATGTGCTCGATGAACCGCATGTGCAGCCCGCGGTCTACCGCGAACTCCACGAGGTCCACGATTTCGTCGTCGTTGACTCCGCGCATGATCAAGGCGTTGAGCTTGATGGGCGCGAATCCCACGACCCTGGCTGCCTCGATCCCGGCGAGGGTGTCCGCAAGCCGGTCCCTGCGCGTCAACTCGATGAAGCGCGCCCGCTGCAGGGTATCGAGCGAGATGTTGACACGATCCAGCCCGGCGTCGCGAAGCGGTGCGGCGAGCCCCGGCAGGCGCAGCCCGTTGGTGGTCATCGACAGGTCGAGCGGTCCGTCTGGGGTGGTGATGGCGGCGAGCGCGCGCACCACCCCGGCAACGTCGGGGCGCAACAGCGGCTCGCCGCCGGTGAGCCGCACCTCGCGAACGCCAAGGTCCACGGCGATGCGGGCAAGCCGCACCATCTCGTCGGTGTCGAGCAGCGTGGCGGACTTCAGCCACGGCACGCCGTCGGCCGGCATGCAATACGTGCAGCGCAGCGAGCAGCGGTCCGTGAGCGAGATGCGCAGGTCGCGGTGCACGCGGCCAAACCGGTCTATGAGCTGGCTCATGCGATCCCCACCCACGTGTGCGCGCCGCTGTCGAGGATCTCGCGCTTCCAGATGGGCAGCTCTGCCTTGACGCGCTCCACGGCTTCGCGGCAGGCGGCGAACGCCTCGGCACGGTGGGACGCCCCGGCCGCGGCAACGATGGCGGGCTCGCCCACGGCCAAGAGGCCGGTGCGATGCGTGAGCGCCACGAGCGCGCCGTGCTGCGCCTCAACATCGGCCACGATGGCCTCAAGCACCTCGCGCGCGGACGGGTGGCAGCTGTACTCCAAATGCGTGACCGTGCCCTCTACTGCGGGGTCGTGATCGCGCACGAGCCCTATAAACGTTGCCACGGCGCCGTGCGCCGCGTCGCTCACCGCGGCCACGTGCGCATCGAGCGAGAGCGGCCGCTCGCTGATGGCGGCAATGGCGGGCATCAGTGGTCGCCCCCGTCCAGTTGCGCGAGCGCATGCGCCACGACCTGCGGCAACACCTCAAGGGCCGACGCCACGGCCGTGGGGGAGCCCGGAAGATTCACCACGATCGCCGGGTGTGGCCGTGCCGTCACCCCAGCCAGGCCTCGCGAGAGCGCCACAAGCGGCGTGCTGCCGGCATCCCGTTGCCGCAGAAGCTCTGGGATACCAGGCAGTTCGGTGACGATCACGGGACGGGTGGCCTCTGGGGTCACGTCGCGCGGGCCCACTCCCGTGCCGCCCGTGGTCACGACCACTCGCGCGCCCGACGCTAGGGCCTCCTCAAGCGCCAGCGTCACCTCGGCGACGTCGTCGGCAACGGTGGTTGCCTCCACCACGGCCCCCGCGGAGGCGAAGGCTGCGGCGATGACGGGACCGGTAGCGTCGGGCCGCTGGCCAGAGGCGGAGCGGTCAGAGACGGTGACAACGCTCACGCGCGTGCCGGTGAAAGTATGGGAGGGCGAACTCATGCGGGCGGGTGTGCTCCTAGTCCCTGCGGGAGGGTTCCCAGCCGCGGCGCGGTGCGCGGGCGCCCGTGGAGTGCTGGTCACGCGTGCGGTACACCACGTAGGGCCGCGCAATGTATTGCAGGGGCGCGGACAGCGCGTGCACGAGCCGCGTGAAGGGCCACACGGCAAACATCACAAAGCCGGCGATGGCATGGATCTGGAAGATCATGGGCGCCGAGGCCATGTATTCGGGCTGCGGCTGGAAGATCAGAATCGAGCGCAGCCATACGGAGACGTCTGCGCGATAGTTGTGGCCCTCGCCAAAGATGCCGCTCGCGAACCACGAGGCGGCAACGCCAAGCACGATGGCCGCGCCAAGGAAGAGGTACATCGCCTTGTCGTTGTTGGTGGTGCGCTGGAACACGAGCGCGCTGGTGCGGCGTCGGTAGACGAGCGCCACAAAGCCCACGAGCGCGGCGGCACCGGCCACGAGCGACAGCGGCAAGGTGAGCATGTGATACGTGTGCTCGTCGAGCCCCACGGCCTCGGTCCACGACTCAGGCACCAGCAGGCCAAGCAGGTGCCCAAAGAACACGGCGATGATGCCGTAGTGGAACAGCGGCGACGCGATGCGCATGAGGCGGCTCTCATACATCTGGCTTGAACGCGTGGTCCAGCCAAACTTGTCGTAGCGGTAGCGCCACACCAGGCCAACGATGAGCACCGCGAAGCACACATACGGCAGCGCGGTCCACAGCAGGAGGGATGAGGTGGGCAGTTCGTCGTGCACGCTTGCGGCGATCATCGCCGGCCTCCAAGGCTTTCCAGTTGCGCGTGGATGGGGAAGGGGTCCAGTCCCACGGACTCCTGCGGCGGGCCCGACTTTGCGAGTTCCGCCATGCGCTCGGCGATCTGTGCCGTCATGGGCGGCAGGGTCGCGAGCACAGCGTCAATGACACGCGCGTAGGGAGAGTTCGCCTTGGCGAGCGCCTCGCGCATGAGCCCTATGCCCACGCGGTTCTCCACCAGCAGCGCGTCGCCCGTGAGGGCGTTTCCCATGGCGGCAAACTCGAGCACCACCGCCAAGTGGTCGGGAAGTTCCTCGTCACCCAGCTCGAATCCGGACGAGAGGTACGCCTGCTTGAAGCGCAGGATCGCGTAGCCGCGATTGCGGGTGTCGCCATCCGTCCAATAGGACAGGTACAAGGCGGTGCGCCGGCGCATGTCGAAGGTGTCCACATAGTGCAGCCGGGCGGCCTCGAAGCCCACCTCGTCGAGCCATGCCACGGCGTCGGCGAGCGGTTCGCGCGTGGCTGGGGGCAGCGTCGGGATGGCCTCGCGAATGTCTGCCATGCGTTCCTCGAGTGAGGCATCCGGGTACCACAGCAGCCATGAGGCGATGAGCCTCGCGGTGCGAACGTCGTGGCTCATTGCTCGTCCTTGGTGGCCACGCGCAGGGCGGGCATGCCCAGCGCCACTCCCTTGCCGTCCCAGTGCGGCAGGTTGACGCTGTCTGTGGTCACCAAAGAGGCCCGACGCTCCGCCTCCACGCCCTTGAGGACGTGGAAGGAATCCTGGGGAAGAGTCTTTGGCCGGTCCATGGGGCCGTTGCCGCCGGGTCCTCCAACGGAGTCCAGCGAGCAGGTGAGGTCGTCTAGTTCCTTGGCGACCTCGGCATGCGCGGCGGGGATGACGTAGCGGTCCTCGTACTTGGCCACCGCAAGCAGGCGGTAGAGCTCGAGGATGAGGGTCTCGTCGAGGCCAACGGCCGCGGGAAGTTCCGGCCGCACGGGGTTGCCGAGGTTGTGATCGCGCATGTAGGAGCGCATCGCCGCGAGCGTGTCGAGGGACCGGATTACGGGCTCCACGTCTCCCGCGGTGAACAGCTCCGCGAGGTACTCGATGGGGATGCGCAGCGAGCGCAGCGCGCCAAAGAGGTTGTCGGCGTCCTCGCCGTCGTGGCCCGTGTCGCGCAGCGCCTCGGACACGGGAGACAGCGGCGGGATGTACCAGACCATCGGCATGGTGCGGTACTCCGGGTGCAGCGGCAGCGCCACCTTGAATTCCTTGGCAAGGCGGTACACGGGGGAGCGGCGCGCGGCGTCGATCCAGTCCGCGGGGATGCCGTCACGCAGCGCGGCTGCCTGCACCTCGGGGTCGTGGGGGTCCAGGATGAGGTCCAGTTGCGCCTCGTACAGGTCCTTGGGGTCCGGAGTGGCGGCCGCGGCGGTGACCTTGTCGGCGTCGTACAGGAACAGGCCAAGGTAGCGCAGGCGCCCCACGCACGTCTCCGAGCACACCGTGGGCAGGCCGGCCTCGATGCGCGGGTAGCACAGCGTGCACTTCTCTGCCTTGCCGGTGGCGTGGTTGAAGAAGACCTTCTTGTAGGGGCAGCCGGTGATGCACATGCGCCAGCCGCGGCACGCGTCTTGGTCCACAAGCACGATGCCGTCTTCCGCGCGCTTGTACATGGCGCCAGAGGGGCACGACGCTACACAGGCCGGGTTGAGGCAGTGCTCACAGATGCGCGGCAGGTAGAACATGAATGCCTGCTCGTACTCGAACTTCACGCGGTCCGTGACCTGGTCCTTGATCTTCTTGATCACCGGATCCATGGGCGCGGTCTCTGGAGCGCCCGCGAGGTCGTCATCCCAGTTGGCCGACCACGTAATCCGCATCGGCTCGCCCGTGATGGTCGAGTGGGGCTGGGCCACCGGCGAGGTGCGCCCCTGGGGCGCGTTGAGGAGAGTGTCGTAGTCGTAGGTCCACGGCTCGTAGTAGTCCTCAACCCCAGGCAGCAGCGGGTTGTTGAAGATCGTGGCGAGGCGCTTGACGCGGCCACCCTGACGCAGCTTGAGCTTGCCGCGCTTGGTGACCTCCCATCCGCCCTTCCAGCGGTCCTGGTCCTCGTGGGTGCGCGGATAGCCAAGGCCGGGCCGCGTCTCCACGTTGTTGAACCACGCGTACTCCACGCCGTCGCGGTTGGTCCACGCCTGCTTGCACGTGACCGAACACGTGTGGCATCCGATGCACTTGTCGAGGTTCATCACCATGCCGACCTGCGCCATAACCTTCATCAGTACGTCACCTCCTGCGACCGACGGCGAATCACCGTGACTTCGTCGCGCTGGTTTCCGGTGGGGCCCAGGTAGTTGAAGGCGAAGGACAGCTGTCCGTAGCCGCCGACCACGTGGGTGGGCTTGATCATGAGCCGCGTAAGCGAGTTGTGGATGCCGCCGCGCATGCCCGACGCTTCGGCAACCGGCACATCCACCACGCGGTCCTTGGCGTGGTACATGTACACCGTTCCTTGCGGCATGCGGTGGCTCACCACGGCCCTGGCAACGACCACGCCGTTGCGGTTTTGGGCCTCGATCCACTCGTTGTCCTTGACGCCGATGGCCTCGGCGTCTTCGACGCTCATCCACAGGTCGGGGCCGCCCCTGGACAGCGACAGCATGTATTGGTTGTCCTGGTAGTTGGAGTGGATGGACCACTTGGAGTGCGGCGTGAGGTAGCGGACCGTGACCTCCTTGCCCACCCCAGTTGCCTGGTCGCCGTACATGCGATGCATGTTGATGGTGGGGCGGAAGGTGGGCAGGTGCTCGCCCATTTCCGCCATCCAGTCGTGGTCAAGGAAGAAGTGCTGCCTGCCCGTGAGTGTGTGCCACGGCTTGAGCCGCTCCACGTTGATGGAGAAGGCCGTGTAGCGTCGGCCGCCATGCTCCGAGCCGGACCATTCCGGGCTGGTGATGACGGGCACGGGCCGTGCCTGGGTGTCCGGATAGGTGATCTGCTTGCCCTCGTTGTCCAAGGCGAGATCCGCGAGCCGCTGCCCGGTGCGCTTCTCGAGGGCCTCAAATCCGGCAACGGCAACGCGGCCATTGGTGGTTCCGGACAGCGCCAGGATGGTCTCGCACGCGTGCACCGCGGTGGTGAGTGCGGGGCGTCCCGCGGCCGGCCCGTCGGCAATGACGCCGTTGAGGCGAGCCAGGTATTCCACCTCCTTGGTGACGTCAACGGGAACGCCCTTGGTGACGGTGCCGAGCTTCTCCATGAGCGGGCCCAGCGAGGACCACTTGGCGCCAATCTCCGCATAGTCACGCTCCACGAGCACAAACTTGGGCGCCGTCTTGCCCGGGATGAGCTCGCATTCGCCGGCCTTCCAGTCGCGCACCGTGCCGCCCGGAACGGCCATTGCGTCGGGGGTGTCATGCGTGAGGGGGACCGCTACAAGGTCGGTGACCTTGCCGAGGTGCCCGTGAGACAGCGTGCTGACAGACTCGGCGAGTTCGCGGAAGGTGTCGTAGTCGCTCTTGGTCTCCCACGGCGGGTTGATGGCCGGGGTGAAGGCATGCACAAAGGGGTGCATGTCCGTGGACGAGAGGTCGTTCTTCTCGTACCACGTGGCCGCCGGCAGCAGGACGTCGGAGAACAGCCCCGTAGACGTCATGCGGTAGTCGAGCGAAACCAAGAGGTCGAGCTTTCCTTGCGGCGCCTCGTCCCTCCAGGTGACGTCGCGGGGCCGCAGCTCCTCTGGGCTTTCCGGGGCGGTGGCGGCCGAGTGGGTGCCCAGCAGGTGGCGAAGGAAGAACTCATTGCCCTTCGCGGACGAGCCCAGCAGGTTGGCACGCCACACGGTGAGCACTCGCGGCCAGTTCTCTTCGGCGTCGGGGTCCTCGATGGCGAATTTCACCTCGCCGGAGGTGAGCTTGTCCGCCATGAAGGCTCCCGCGTCCTTGCCCGACGCTGCGGCCTCTTCACCCAGCGCCAGGCTTGAGCGGTCAAAGGTGGGGTAGGACGGCATCCAGCCGGAGCGGGCCGATTGCGCAAGCACGTCCATCGACGACATCCCGTCAAACCGGCCCTCGCCCAGGGGCGAGGAGATGTCGCTCGGCGCCATGCCGTCGTACCGCCACTGGTCCGTCTGCGTGTAGAAGAACGCGGTGCCGATCATCTGGCGCGGCGGGCGGGACCAGTCGAGCCCAAACGCGAGCTGCGCCCAGCCGGTGATAGGGCGGCACTTTTCTTGGCCTACATAGTGCGCCCAGCCGCCGCCGTTGACGCCCTGGCAGCCCGTGAGGGTGACGAGCGCGAGGAACGTGCGGTAGATGGCGTCGGAATGGAAGTAGTGGTTGGTGCCGGCGCCCAGAATGATCATGGATCGGCCGCCGGAGTCCTCGGCGTTCTGCGCAAACTCGCGGCCGATGCGTTCGGCCTGTTCCGCAGGCACTCCCGTGATGGTCTCTTGCCACGCGGGGGTGTACGGCGTGGGGTCGTCGTAACCCGTTGGCCACTCGCCGGGAAGGCCGTCCCTGCCAACGCCGTACTGCGCAAGCATGAGGTCAAACACCGTGGTCACGAGCGCGGGGCCGTTGGCCGTCTCAAGCGTGGCGGCGGGCACGCCGCGGTGCAGGACGCCGCCGCGCTCGTCGCGGTCGTGGTTTTCGTCGAAGCGCGGCAGCAGCACCTCGGCCACCGAGGTGCCCGACGCTCCAAAGAGACTCAGCGCCGGGTCCAGTCCCTCGAGGTCAAGGTTCCACTTGCCCTCACCTTCCGCGCCAAAGCGGTGCCCGAGGCTGCCGTTGGGCACCGCGGGGCGCCCCGTTGCGGAGTCGATGAGCACGGTCTTGAAGGCGGAGTTCTCGCTCGTGTCGCCCAGATCCTTGGCGGTGACGAACTTGCCCGGAACATAGGCGCCATCGCGCTCCACGAGCGTGACGAGGAACGGCAGGTCGCTGTAGCGCTTGACGTAGTCCACGAATCGCGGCACCTGGCGGTCAACGAAGAACTCCTTGAGCACCACGTGCCCCATGGCCATGGCGAGTGCGCCGTCGCTGCCGGGCTGCGGGTTGAGCCATTCGTCGGCGAACTTGGTGTTGTCCGCGTAGTCGGGGGAGATGGCGATGACCTTCTGGCCGCGGTAGCGCGCCTCGGCCATGAAGTGTGCGTCCGGGGTGCGGGTCACCGGCACGTTCGCGCCCCACATCATGAGGTAGGACGAGTTGAACCAGTCCGCGGACTCCGGCACGTCCGTCTGGTCGCCAAATACCTGCGGCGAGGCCACCGGAAGGTCTGCATACCAGTCGTAGAAGCTCAGCATGGAGCCGCCGAGCATGGAGATGAACCTCGCGCCCGCGGCGTGCGAGGCCATCGACATGGCGGGGATGGGGGAGAAGCCGAACACGCGGTCGGGACCGTGCTCCTTGATGGTGTGCACGTGGGCGGCGGCGACGATCTCGCGTGCCTCCTGCCACGTGGCGCGCACCAGCCCGCCCTTGCCGCGAGCCTGCTGGTAGGCCCTGCGGGTCACGGGATCCGAGACCACGGCATTCCACGCGTCCACGGGATCGGGGTGCTGCTTCTTCGCGGCGCGGTATGCGTCGAGGAGCACTCCGCGCACGTAGGGGTACTTCACGCGCGTTGGCGAGTACGTGTACCACGAGAAGGAGGCGCCGCGGGGGCAGCCGCGCGGCTCGTACTCGGGAGAGTCGGGGCCTGTGCTGGGGTAGTCCGTCTGCTGCGTCTCCCAGGTGATGACGCCGTCCTTGACGTAGACCTGCCACGAGCACGAGCCGGTGCAGTTGACGCCGTGCGTGGAGCGGACTATGCGGTCGTGGCTCCAGCGGTCGCGATAGAACACGTCCGCGTCTCTGCCGCCCTTGAGCGTCACCGTGCGCAGGTCATCGGAGGTGGTGCCGGAATGGAAGAACCGGCCCGCCTTCACGAAGAGGTTGGCCGCGGCGTCGGACGTAGGGGTGGTGGTCATGCTGACTCCTCTTGCGCAGGCGGTGTCGACGACGGTTCGGCGACGAAGGCGGGGGCGGTGTCTTTGCGGGCCAGTCTTGCACGGCATACGCCGGGACGGACCCACACGTCGAAGGCCTCAAGGGTGACGTCTTGGCCCGTGCGGCGCAGTACGCCCGCAACGAGTTCGGCGTGGACGGTACAGATCATGGGGTGTTCCGAGATCAGGCTGGCGTAGGGGCATTCGGATACCACGATCGTGTCACCGATGGCGTCGGACTGCGCGTTGAAGCCCACGGCGCGCAGGGATTCTGTTGCGGCGAGCACGGCCGCGTCGGCATCCTGCGAGGGGCCGCCCTGGGGCACGGTGGCGAGCCAGCGTCGGGCAGCCTCAACCGCCACCGCGTCCTCGTCGCCACTATCCAATGCGCGTTCCAAGAACTCGCTGAGCTCGGTGAAGGGGGCGAGGGCACTCGCGGAGACCGAGTAGAGCATCTTGGGTCTGCCCCTGCCGGACGGCGGAGCCGCGGTGCGTGAGACGAGCCCCGCGGCGGCAAGGACGTCGAGGTGATGGCGCGCGGTGTTGGGGTGAAGGCCCGTGGCCTCGGCAAGGCCTTCGATGCTGACGGGCTCTCCGACCTCTCGGAGGGACTCAAGAAGAGCCCTGCGCGAGCCTGTGACCACGTTGGTGGCACCCGCATCTGGGCCTTCGCCGAGCGCCACGACGCGCCGCAGGGCATGCTCTATCCCAGGGGCGATCTCCGTCACGTGTCATTCGTACCACATTTTTCACGAAATGAATTGCTTGCTAGTAAAAAACCGCTACTGTTTCGCCAGGACACCCACCGCGCGCTGTCCACGCGCACAACCGCCAACGGAGGCTAGGCAATGACAACGACAAGCCCTCGTCGAGGCCGCGACTGGCTCGATGAATGGGATCCGGAGACCAACTGGAACTCCAAGCTGGCGTGGAGGACGCTCTCCATCACCACGTTCAATCTGGTCCTGTGCTTCATCGTGTGGTTCCTTGTGTCGGCCATTGCGCCCATGCTCAACGAGCTGGGCTTCGACATCTCGGAGCAGCAGCTCTACTGGCTCACGGCCATGCCCGGCCTCGCTGGCGGTCTCTTGCGCATGGTGTGGATGTTCCTGCCGCCGATCCTTGGCACACGCAAGCTCGTCACCTACACCACGGGCCTCTTGCTGGTGCCGATCATCGGCTGGTCGCTCGCTGTACAGAACCCCGACACCCCCTACTGGGTGCTCCTGATCTTCAGCTTCTTCACGGGCATCGGCGGCGGCGCGTTCGCAGGCTTCATGCCGTCCACCTCATACTTCTTCCCGCGCGCCAAGGCCGGAACCGCACTCGGCATCCAAGGTGGGGTTGGCAACTTCGGCGTGTCCATCGTGCAACTCGCCACCCCGTGGATCGTGGGCTTCATGCTGCTCGGTGGAGCATTTGCCGGGATCATCGGTGCCCCCCAAGAGCTCACCGACGACTCCACCGGCCAGGTGCGCGAGGTCTGGTATCAGAACGCCGGCTATGCGTGGTCGTCGCTCACGGTGATCGGCGTGGTGCTGTCGTGGCTGCTGCTGCGGTCGGTGCCCATCGGCGTGGCTCGCGTTCGCGACCAGCTGGGTGTGTTCCGCAACAAGCACACCTGGATCATGACGCTCTTGTACGTGGTGACCTTTGGAGCGTTCTCCGGCTTCGCGGCGATCTTCGCGCTGCTCATCAAGAACCTCTACGGCGTCGGTGTGTTCGGTGACGACGGCATCGACCCTGTGAAGTATGCGTTCCTTGGAGCACTCGTGGGGTCGGCGGCCCGCGTGGCGTTCGGTCCCGTTGCCGACCGCCTTGGCGGTGGTCGCGTGACGATGATCGCGTGTGCGGGAATCGCGCTGTCGTGCGGCTACACGGCGTTCCAGCTCAGCCCCGACTCGGCGAGTGACTTCCCCAAGTTCCTCTTTGGCATGCTCGCGATCTTCCTGTTCGCGGGGATGGGCAACGCCTCCACGTTCAAGCAGATGCCGAGCATCTTTGAGCGCAGCCAATCCGGCACGGTGATCGGGTTCACCTCTGCCGTTGCCGCGTTTGGACCGTTCTTCTTCTCGATCATCCTGGTGGCGACTCCCCCCGCTTTCCTGTTCTGGTGGTGGGTGTTCTGCGCCGCGAACGCCGCGGCGATGGCGTGGTTCTACTACGGCCGGCCCAAGGCGGAAAAGCCCAGCTAGCCCGTGACGCGGGACTCGTCGCCACCGCGTCACGCTTCGCCACCGCGTCACTCTGAACCACTTACCGGGCCAAACTCCCGCACAACTGTGCGGAAACTGCCTCTGAGTGGTTCTCAGTGACGGGGTTGGCGGGCGCCGTTATAGGGAGTAGGCACTGCCCCACGCCGTCACGGCAAAGTGCACGGAGTCGCCGGGGTGGGGAAGCGGCACCATCACGGGGTCCACGTCGGCGGCGAGGTGCTGGCCGTGAATACGCACCAGGTCACCGCGCGGCTCGAGCGCGGTGACCACGTCGGCAATGCCGGCGCGCTCCACCGTCACGTCTCGTGGGTGCACAGCAACTGCCGCACGGGCGCCGGCCTCCACGGATTCGGTCTCGCACGCCAGCAGGTCGCCGGTGTCGAGCCGGATTCCTCCAGGCTCGGGCACTCCCGTCAGCAGCACCCGCCCGGCCATGCGCGCCGCGAAATGCGTGCGCGGCTTGGACAGCACGCGGGTCACGGGGCCGGTCTCGGCCACGCGCCCGCCATCGAGCACGGCAATATGGCTTGCGAGCGCGTGTGCGTCGAGCGTTGTGTGTGTGGCAATGATGGTGGTGGTGCCATTGAGGGCCTGCGCAAGCAGCGCGCGAATGGCCGTTGCAGACTCCAGGTCTAGCCCGGCGAAGGGTTCGTCGAGCAAGAGAAGGTGCGGCGAACTGGCCAGGGCGCGGGCAATCGCCACGCGACGCGCCTGCCCGCCGGAAAGTTCCGTGACGCGCCTGTGCGCGAGCTCGGCGGCGTCAACGCGCTCCAGCCACTCCATCGCCACCGTGTGCGCCTCGGCGCGCCTCATGCCCCTTGCTCGCGGCGAGAACGCCACATTGTCCAGCACGCTCATCGTGGGAAACAGCTCGCCGCGCTGCGTGACAAGCGCCGCGTGTGGTGGGCGCGCGGGGGAGACGGCGGCGTTGGGCAGCAGGCCGGCAAGTGCCTCCAATACCGTGGATTTACCAGCGCCGTTGGCTCCCAGCAACGCCAGCACACTGCCCGACGCTACGGTGACCGTGGCGTCCACGTTGCGGCTTGGGACGGTGACAGTGAAGGTCAGCGGGCCGGTCATGACGCCGCCCTCGTCAGTGGCCGGTACGCCACGGCCACGACCGCAACGGCCACGATGAGCAGCACGAGCGACAGGGCAACGGCGGCGCCGGGCTCGATCTCGCGCTGCAGGTAGATCTCCAGAGGGGCCGTCCTGGTGACCCCTTCCAGGCTGCCCGCAAACGTCAGCGTGGCGCCAAACTCGCCAATGGCACGCGCGAACGAGAGCACCGTCCCCGCTCCGAGCGCCGGGCCGAGTGCCGGCAGGGTTACGGTCCACAAGGTGCGGGACCGGGATGCGCCATACATGCGCGCGATCGCCTCCTGGCGTGTGCCGCGAGCGGCCACCGCAGACTCGGTGGTGAGCACCATGAAGGGCATGGCAACGAACGTTTGGGCGATGATCACGGCGGTGGTGGTGAATGCCACGGTGATGCCAAAGTGGTTGAACACCGACCCCAGCAGGCCACGCCGCCCAAAGGCGTACAGCAGCGCAAGGCCGCCCACCACTGGCGGCAGCACGAGCGGGGCCAGCACCACGGCCCGCAGCACGGACCTCCACCGTGAGCGCATCACGGCGAGCGCATAGCCAAGGGGCACGCCAAGAAGCAGGCAACCCGCGGTGGCGACCACCGCGGTGCGCAGGCTCAGCCCCAGCGCCGTGAGGGCGCCGGGGCTGGTGACCTGAGATCCGAACTCGCTCCAGTCAACGCGCGCGAGAATCCCTGCAACGGGCAACACCACGAGCACCGCTGCGGCGACGGCGAGCGCCGCCACCCAGCGAGGCACGGGAGAGCGGGTCACGATGCAGGCAGGAATCCGGCGTCCGCAAGAAGCTCTTGACCACGGGCGGACTGGACGAACGCAACAAACGTGGCCGCAGCGTCGGCCGCATCGCCGGTGTCCATCACGGCGATGGGGTACCGGTTGATGGCGGCGTCCGCGCCCTCGATGGCCACTCCCTCAACACCCTGGGCACGGTTGATGTCGGTGACGTAGACGAGCCCGGCGTCGGCCTCGCCGGCGGCGACCTTGCCCAAGACGTCCGTGACGTTGGCCTCTTCGGAGGCGGGCGTCACGGAAATGCCTTCGGCCTCGAACAGCTTGAGCGCCGCCGAGCCGCACGGCACCTGCTCCGCGCAGATGACGGTGACGACATCCTTGGAGGTGAGGTCCGCGAGCGAGGCGATGTGCTTGGGATTGCCGGAGCCGACCGCGATGGTGAGCATGTTCTGCGTGAAGATCTGAGGCTCGCCCACGACGTGATCGCTGGCAACCTCCATCTGCTTTTCGTTGGCGGACGCAAACACGTCTGCGGGCGCCAGTTCATTGATCTGCGCAGACAGGTCCGAGCTGCCGCCGAACGTGAAGGTCACGGTCACGCCCGGGTGCGCGGCCTCGAACTCCGAGCCCAACTGCGTGAACACGTCGGTGAGGGATGCCGCGGCAAAGACGTCGAGCGAGACCTGCTCCACGGCCACCGGCGAGGTCGCCGTGGCGGAAGGGCGTGGTGCTTGGCTGTCGTTCTCCGCGGGAGTGGAGCACGCGGCGAGGGTCAGCGCGGTTCCAAGGATGAGTGAGGCGGCAATGCGTCGTTTCATGCGGGGTTCTCCGGTGTTTCGATGATGACCATCGTCGACTTGACGACGGCGGTGGCGACCACGCCGGGTTCGAGGCCGAGATCTTGTGCCGCTTCCGCGCTCATCAACGACACCACGCGGTATGCCCCGCACTGCAGGTCCACTTGGGCCATGACACCGTCGATGAGCACGTTGGTCACGATGCCGGTGAACCGGTTGCGGGCGCTGCGGCGCACATGATTGGGGTCGTCCACGGGCTTGTCGCGGGCGGCGAAGGCGGCAACGTCAACACCGTCAACGAGTCGCCGTCCGGACGCGTCCGTGAGGGTGGGGACGTCTTCGGAGTCGATCCATCGGCGGATCGTGTCGTCGCTGACTCCTACAAGGCGAGCGGCCTCCGAGATACGCAGATGCGGCATAAAGCGAAGGATAGCGCCGCATTTGCGGGCAACAGAAATCAGAGCCCTATCGCGGCAGGCGGGCCCCCACTGGCCCCCTGCGGGCCCCCACTGGCCCTCCTCCACGCAATCTGGCTAACCGGCAGTCTCCGAGGCGGGAACATGCCTGGTAGATCGGCTACACCACGTGTGGTGACCTCAGATTGTGTGGGGGAGGGTCACAAGAGTGCGGAGTCTCAGCGCTTGCGCACCCCAAAGAGCGAGCGCGTGATGGAGCTGACGAGCTCGCGGCCTGCGCTGCGGGCAAAGGACTTGGCGGTGGAGGACGTCAACACCTCCTCCACCACGGACTTGTCCTTCTTCCGCGAGCGAGACGCGGGCTTGGATGCGGCCTTGGCTTCTGCGGCCTTTGCCGTGGCCTCGGCCTGCTCCTTGGCCTCCTCCTGAGCCGCCGCGTCCGCCGCCTGCACGCGGGCCGTCAGCAGCTCGTAGGCGCTCTCACGGTCGGTTTCCACCGCGTACTTGGCCTGACCGTCGCTCGCGTTGATGACCGCGGTGACGACCTCCGCAGGCGCGATCTCCATGGATCCTTGCGGCGCGCGCAGCCGCGTCCAGGCCACCGGCGTTGGCGCACCCTTGTCGCTCAGCACGGTCACCACGGCCTCGCCAGTGGCGAGCGACGTCAGCACCTTTTCCAGGTCATATGGCGAATTGGGGTAGGTGCGCACCGCTGCCTTGAGCGCCGCGGCGTCCTCGGGCGTAAAGGCGCGCAGCGCGTGCTGGACTCGTGAACCCAACTGGCCAAGAACGTCGGCCGGAATGTCTTTGGGGCTTTGCGTGACAAAGAAGATACCCACGCCCTTGGAGCGGATGAGGCGCACCGTCTGGGTGACTTGAGTGAGGAAGTCCTTGGAGGCGTCCGTGAACAGCAGATGCGCCTCATCAAAGAAGAACACGAGCTTGGGCTTGTCGAGATCGCCCACCTCGGGCAGATCCGCGAAGAGGTCCGCAAGGAGCCACATGAGGAAGGTGGAAAAAAGCGCGGGGCGGTCTTGCAGCGAGGGCAATTCCAGTGCCGAGATGATGCCGCGACCGTCGGCACCCACGGACAAGAGGTCCTTGGTGTCGAAGGCGGGCTCGCCAAAGAACTCCTCGGCGCCCTGCGCCTCGAGGGCGGAGATCTCGCGCAGGATCACTCCCGCGGTGGCGGGGGATACGCCGCCGATTCCGGCAAGCTCCGCCTTGCCCTCGGGTGAGGTGAGGTACTGAATCACCGCCCTGAGGTCCTTCAAGTCCAGCAGCGCGAGCTTGTTGGTGTCTGCCCAATGGAAGATGAGGCTGAGCGAGCTCTCTTGGGTGTCGTTGAGACCCAACACCTTGGACATCAGGAGGGGCCCAAAATCCGTCACCGTGGTGCGGATGGGGACGCCTTGACCTAGCCCGCCAAGGCTGTAGAACTCCAGCGGGAACGACGCGGGTGACCAGTCCTGCCCGATGTCCGCCGCACGCTTGGCGATGAAGTCTTGTGGCTCGCCGTCGATCGCCATGCCGCTGAGGTCGCCCTTGATGTCCGCAACGAATACCGGCACGCCGGCCGTGCTCAGCCCCTCCGCCATGAGTTGCAGCGTGCGTGTCTTGCCGGTACCGGTGGCTCCCGCCACGAGGCCATGACGGTTCAGCATCGCCAGCGGGATGCGCACCTGAGCGGATTCGGTGGCCTCCTCGCCCTGCACCAAGGCGCCCAGGTCCAGCGTGGGGCCATCGAAGGTATAGCCGGCGGCGACGTCTTGGGCGAACTCGGGGGACAGGGGGTCGGTAGCCATGAGTCAAATCTAGCGACGGCCCGACGCTGGGGTGGGCTTACGTGCGCAGGCTCAGTCCTTGCCGTCGTCGTGCAGTTCCTCGTACAGCTCGTCGTAGAGCAGCTTGTGGACGGCTTCCACGTTGGGGATGTCGTCAAACTCGAGCGGGTCGTCGGATGCGGACTCGATGACGAGCGTGCCGGTCTTGAACATGCGGTCAATGAGGCCGTGCCGGAACTGCACCGAGTTGATGCGCGCCATGGGGATGTCAATGCCCTCGCGCGTCAGCACGCCCGTGCGGAACATGATGCGGCGGTCCGTGATGACAAAGTGCGTGGTAAACCAGCGGATGAAGGGCACGAAGCCCCAGATGACGGCCACCACCAGCCAGCCCACCACGATGGCGATGGTCAGCACGGTCTTGAGCGTGCCGTCGGTGCCGCCCACGAGCACGTAGAGCCAGATCGCGAGCGCGGTGCCCAGCACAAAGATCAGCCCGGAGCCGATGAGGCGCTTCCAGTGCGGGCGCGCGTGGACGATGATGTTCTCGCCCGAGGCGAGGTGATCCTCCGGATATCCCATGCACGGGAATCTATCAGTCGCCCCCTCACTAGAATGCTGGGGTGACTGAGCCGACCACCGCCGCAGAGGACCGCTACGACTTTCACGCGCTCGAGGCGCGGTGGCTGCCGGTATGGCGGCAGACCCAGCCGTTCAGGTCGGGCCGCGAGGACGACCCCCGCCCCACCAAGTACGTGCTCGACATGTTCCCGTACCCTTCGGGGGACCTCCACATGGGCCACGCGGAGGCGTACGCGCTGGGTGACGTCATTGCCCGGTACTGGATCCAGCGCGGCTTCAACGTGCTGCACCCCATCGGGTGGGACAGCTTTGGCCTGCCTGCGGAGAACGCAGCCATCAAGCGCGGCATCGACCCTGCCGGTTGGACGGAAGACAACATCGCCCAGCAGCGGGCATCGATGGAGCGGTACGCCTGTTCCTTTGACTGGGATCGTGTGCTTGCCACGCACCGTCCCGAGTACTACCACTGGAACCAGTGGCTCTTCACCCGACTCTTTGAGAAGGGACTCGCGTATCGCAAGCCGTCACTCGTGAACTGGTGTCCCAAGGACCAGACGGTGCTTGCCAACGAGCAGGTGGTGGGCGGGCTGTGCGAGCGTTGCGACACGCCCGTCACCAAGAAGAAGCTCACCCAGTGGTACTTCAAGGTCACGGACTACGCCGACCGCCTGCTCGACGACCTCGACACCTTGCAGGCCACCTGGCCGTCCAAGGTCATTGCCATGCAGCGCAACTGGATTGGCCGCTCCCGTGGCGCGGACGTCACGTTCCGCATCGAGGGCCGTGACGAGCCCGTAGACATTTACACCACCCGCCCCGACACCCTGTACGGCGCCACGTTCTTTGTGGTCGCCGCGGACAGCGACCTCGCGGCAGAGCTTGCGCAAGGGTCCGACGCTGTGGTCCAGGAGCAGTTCGAGGCATACCTGGAGACGGTGAAGGCAGCAAGCGAGATTGAGCGGCTGTCTACCGAGCGGCCCAAGACCGGCGTGTTCTTGCACCGCTATGCCATCAACCCAGTCAACGGCGAGCGACTGCCCATTTGGGCGTCGGACTACGTCCTTGCAGACTACGGGCACGGCGCCATCATGGCGGTGCCCGCCCACGACCAACGCGACCTTGACTTTGCCCTGGCCATGGACCTGCCCGTGCGCCCCGTGCTGGATGTGCGCGGCGACAACGGCGAGGAACTGCCGGATCCCGTCACGAGCGGCATCGCCTGGGTGGGCGACGGCGTGCTCATCAACTCCCAAGGGCTTGACGGACTCACCAAGGGTGAGGCGATCGATGCGATCGTGGCCCGCTTGGAGGCCAACGGCGTGGGCAAGGCGGCCGTGAACTTCCGCCTGCGTGACTGGCTCATCTCACGTCAGCGCTATTGGGGCACGCCCATCCCCATCGTTCACTGCGAGACCCACGGCGAAGTGCCCGTTCCCGACGACCAACTGCCGGTACTGCTGCCTCCCACCGAGGGCCTTGACCTGAAGCCCAAGGGCCAGTCGCCGCTCGCAGCGGCCACCGACTGGGTCACCACCACGTGCCCCACGTGTGGCGGCCCCGCCCTGCGTGACACCGACACCATGGACACCTTCGTGGACTCGTCGTGGTACTTCTTGCGCTACCTCTCGCCGTCCAAGACCGACGGGCCGTTCGATGTGGAGCAGGCGAAGAAGTGGGCCCCCGTTGACCAATACGTTGGCGGCGTCACCCACGCCATCCTGCATCTGCTCTACGCACGGTTCTTCACCAAGGCGCTGCATGACATGGGCTTCGTGGACTTCGAGGAGCCGTTCCGCGCACTGCTCAACCAGGGCATGGTGCAGATGGACGGCTCGGCGATGTCCAAGAGCCGCGGCAACCTGGTGCGCCTGAGCGAACAACTCGATGAGTTTGGCGTGGATGCGGTGCGCCTCACCATGGCATTCGCGGGACCCCCGGAAGACGACATCGACTGGGCAGACGTCTCCCCGGGTGCGTCCGCGAAATTCCTTGCCCGTGCCTGGCGACTGGCGCGAGACGTGACGTCTGCGCCTGGGGTGGATGCGGCGTCGGGCGACCAGACGCTGCGGGCCGTGACGCACCGCACCCTTGCCGACACCACCCAGCTGGTGGAGAGCTTCCGCTTCAACGTGGCCGTGGCTCGCATCATGGAACTCGTCAACGCCACGCGCAAGGTCATCGACTCGGGGGCGGGCGGCGCGGACCCTGCGGTGCGCGAGGCCGCGGAGGCGGTGGCGATCCTGCTGTCGCTGTTCGCGCCGTACTGCGCGGAGGACATGTGGGCGCGGCTGGGACACGAGAATGTTGCCCTTGCCGGCTACCCCGCATGGGACGAGGCGCTGCTGGTGCAAGAGACGGTCACGTGCGTTGTGCAGGTGCGCGGCAAGGTGCGTGCCCGCCTCGAAGTGCCGCCGAGCATCGACGAGGACGCGCTGCGTGAACTTGCGGTCACCGAACCCCACGTGGTGCGCGCACTCGAGGGCGCGGCGATCCGCACAGTCATCGTGCGCGCCCCGGGCCTGGTCAACATCGTTCCCGCGTAGCCGTTGCGCGCACTCGCCGGCGTCACTAGCGTGGCGCCATGACGCCAACGGTCGCCGTTGTGACGGACTCCGCGGCCTCACTGCCCCCTGACCTTGCGCGGCGGTGGGGGGTGCGGGTGGTGCCGCTGCAAGTGATCGTTGACGGCGAATCCTTTGCGGAAGGCGAGCAGATCACGCCGGCGGAGGTGCTCGACGCCCTCGTGGCCGGCCGTTCGGTGACCACCTCGCAGCCCAGCGCGGCGGATTTTGAGGCCGCGTTCGCCGCCGCGGCCGAGTCCGGTGCACAGTCGATCGTGGCCGTGTTGCTGTCCGGGAAGCTCTCTGGGACCGCATCCGTGGCGCAGACGGCCTCCTCGCAAATCCCCGTGACGGTGGTGGACAGCGGAACGGTGGCGATGGCGGCAGGGTATGCCGCTCTCGCGGCGGCAGCCCTCGCGGCAACGGGCGCCGATGCCAACGCGGTGGCCGCCGAGGCGCGCAGGGTCGCGGATTCGTCGATGTGCATGTTCACGGTGGATTCCCTGGACCACTTGCGGCGCGGGGGACGGCTGTCTCCCACCGCCGCGGCGCTCGGCAAGATGCTGGGGGTGCGCCCGTTGCTTGAGGTGCGCGGGGGAGAGGTGGCGCTCGTGGACCGGGTGCGCACCACCGCTCGGGCTCGCGCCACCCTCCTCGAATGCGCCGATGAGGCCATCGCCGAGCGCCTGCGCCCGGCCGTTGCCGTGATGGCGCTGGACGACGCCGACTACGCCGCGGATGCCGCGCGCGTGCTGGAATCCGCTCACGACCGGCTTGCCATGACGGTGCGCACCCCGGTCTCTGCGGTGCTGTCCGCGCATGCTGGGCCGGGCGCGCTCGCCGTTGTTGTGGTTGACCTGCCTGAGGGTATCGACTAGCGGCAGTTATCCCCAGGTGCCCCCGGTGTGGGCGGCGGGGCCGCCGGGGCCGGCCGTAGCGTCGGGCGGGTGACGGAAACTGACCGACGCTGGAAGGACTCGCTCGCGGCCGCCGCCGCGCGCGCGTATGAGGCCGCCCACGGCTCGGCGATCCCGGAGAGCAGGCGCGGGCTGAGGCTGCGCATGACGTGGCGTCAGGCGTTTGCGGGGGGCTTATGCGTGGCCCTCGTGGGTGGCGGGGCGTTGTGGCTCGGCCGGCCCGACGCTGTGGCGGCCAGCCCGCTTCCCTCGCCCATGGCGTGGGGCAGCGGCGAGGCGGTGGTGGGGACGCTCGTGGTGGATGTGGCGGGCGCGGTGGCGGCGCCGGGGCTCCAGGAGCTGCCCATGGGTGCGCGCGTGGCCGACGCGATCGATGCCGCGGGTGGAGCGAGCGCGGACGCGGTGCTCGATGCGCTGAACCTCGCCCGCAAGGTGAGCGACGGCGAGCAGATCCTGGTGCCGCACCAGGGCGAGGAGCACGAGGCCGCGGGCAGCGGTCTGATCAACCTCAATCGTGCATCCGCACAGGAGCTGGAGCAGCTGCCCGGTGTGGGTCCCGTGCTGGCCGAGCGCATCGTCGCGGATCGCGAGGCCAACGGACCGTTTACGTCCGTGGAGGACCTCGACAGGGTGCCGGGCGTGGGCGCGGCGATCGTGGGAGCCCTCGATGGCATCGCGACCGTGTAGGAGGGGCGCGTGACGCCGCACGATGCCCGTCTGGCGCCCGCTGCGGGTGCGGCGTGGCTCGTGGCCGCCGGGGTGGTGTTGGGGTGGGGCTGGGTGCCGCTTGGCGCGGTGGTGCTTGTGGTGGGCACGGTGTGGTGCGGAGGAGTGGTGCTGCCACCGTGGCGTGGTCCGCTGCGCGCCGCGCGGCCGGCACTGGCGCTGGCACTGTTGGCGGCGCTGTTGGGGCTGTGTGCGGGGCTTGCGGCGCAACGCGATGCGGCACCGTTGCGGCGCGCGGTGGGGCATGCCGCCACGGTGACCGTGGTGGCGCGCACGGATGCCGTGCCGGCACCGGGCGCTGACGGGCTGTGGCGGGTGGACGTGCAGGC
>Ga0222423_1000486_pt1 | contig 27200 bp, 24 predicted proteins | sample 3A0metagenome_FD_182472 | JGI IMG/M metagenome (GOLD analysis project Ga0222423, IMG submission 182472) | Enriched microbial communities from leaf-cutter ant dump, University of Wisconsin, Madison, United States - 3A0 (version 2) | ecosystem: Environmental > Terrestrial > Nest > Insects nest >...
AGCCGAAAAAATTTACCCCAGACGGGTAAAGGGCAATTTCAGGAACCTGAAGTGGGTGGCGATGGTCCTGCTTCTGGGGCTTTATTACAGTGCGCCCTGGCTGCGTTGGGATCGCGGGCCGCATGTGCCGGATCAGGCCATACTGATCGATCTGGTGGGGCAGAGGGGCTATTTCTTCGGGATCGAAATCTGGCCGCAGGAGGTGTACCTGCTGGTGGGGGTGCTGATTCTGGCGGCGATCGGCCTGTTTTTCGCTACGGCGTTGCTGGGGCGGGTCTGGTGCGGCTATGCCTGTCCGCAGACCGTGTGGACCGACCTGTTCGTCTGGGTCGAGCGCTTCGTGCAGGGTGACCGCAATGCGCGGCGCAAGCTCGATCAGAGCAAATGGACGCTGGAAAAGGTCTGGAAAAAGGGCCTGACCCATATCATCTGGCTGCTGATCGGGATGCTGACCGGCGGGGCGTGGGTGTTCTATTTCAACGATGCGCCGACCCTGTTTGATCATATCATCCATTTCGACCTGTCGTGGACGGTGCTGGGCTGGGTGCTGGCCCTGACGCTTTCGACCTATTTCATGGCCGGTTTTGCGCGGGAAAACATCTGTACCTATGTCTGCCCCTATTCGCGCTTCCAGTCGGCCATGTTCGACAAGGACACGCTGATCGTCACCTATGAGGCCGAGCGTGGTGAACCGCGCGGCAAGCACAAGGCAGGCACAAGCTGGGAAGGGCGCGGGCATTGCATCGACTGTACGGCCTGTGTCGTCGTCTGTCCGATGGGCATCGATATTCGTGAGGGCTTGCAGATTGAATGTATCTCCTGCGGCCTGTGCATCGACGCCTGTAACGAGGTAATGGACAAGGTGGGGCTGCCGCGCGGGCTGATCCGCTATGATACGGAAAACAATATGGAGGCGCGGCGGGCGACGGGGCGCACCTATAATCTTGATATCAGTCACCGCAAGCTGTCGAACCGGCCGGACGCCAAGACGACGACGGTGCTGAAAGAGAAAATCCGCTGGGTGCGTCCGCGTACCCTTGCCTATGCGGCGATCCTGTCGGTGGTCGGCGGGCTGATGCTCGGGGCCATTGTCACACGCAAGGTGACAGAGGTGAATGTCATCCACAATCGCGCGCCGCAATATGTGCGCCTGTCGGATGGCAGTATCCGCAACAATTACCAGATCAAGGTGCTGAACAAGTCGCACGAGGACAAGCAATATAAGGTATCGGTGTCGGGCCTGAAAGCGGCCGAGGTCAATGTGCTGGCGGCCGGTGACCGGCAGGTGGAGGCGGTGGATGTTCCGGCCAACAGTGTCGGTGAGTTCCGCCTGATGGTCGTGACGGCGCCTGCGGCCGGTGCGGAAAAGCGTCAGGAAATGGCCATCGTCCTGAAAGATACCCAAAGCGGAAAGGAAACCCACGGTGACAGCTATTTCGCCCGTTAAGCCAGAGGATATGACGCCGGAACAGCGCGCGCAGTATGACAAAAAGCGCGGACGCATCGTGCCGTGGATCATTGTCGCCTTTTATCTCAGCTTCATGATTCCGCTGGTCTGTTTTGCCGTGATTGCCTTCCGCCATGCGCCGTCCGAGGTGACGCAATCGGCCTATGAGAAGGGGCTGGACTATAATCTCACCCTGTCGCGGCAGGCGGCGCAGGATGCGCTGGGGTGGCAAGGCACCGGTACCTTCAGCAAGGGGGAATTGCGGTTCAGTCTGACCGACGCCAGCGGGGTGGCGATTGACGGGGCGGTGGTGCGTGCCTGGTTCGTGCATCCGGCAGACAAGGCCCTTGACCGTCAGGTCGATTTGCTGCCGGTCGGGCCGGGGGCCTATGCGGGCACGCCACAACTGGCGGGGCGCGCGGCCTATCGCGTGCATATCACGGCGGCGGTGCAGGGGCGTGAATATCAGACCGTGCTGGATATGGGCGGCAAGGAATGACACTCTCCGCTCTGTCGTCGCAGGGCCTGAGGTCGGTGTGTAAAGGGTGAGGTCATGATCATACTGATGCTGATGATTCCGATTGCCGGTAGTCTGGGGCTTCTGGCGCTGTGGGGGTTCATGTGGGCGCTGAAAAGCCATCAGTTTGAAGACCTGCAAGGCAATGCCGAACGCATCCTGCATGATGAGGATGACGCGGATTGACTATCGATTACGCCTGTTATGCCCATGAGGATGAGGCCGGACGTCAGGCGCTGTATTTGCAGATCGACGGCATGACCTGTGCGGCCTGCGCCTTCAAAATCGAGGATCGGCTCAATGCCGAGGCGGGGGTCAGGGCGCGGGTCAATTACGGCACGCAACGCCTGCATGTCAGTTGGGCAGGGCAGACCGATGCCGACAAGGGGCGTATCAATGCGCTTGTGCCGCTGATTGAAAAGCTGGGCTATCGTGCCGCGCCGTTTGACGGGGAAAGCCAGATGGAGCAGGCGCGTGAGGCCCAGCGCTTCCTGTTGCGCTGTCTGGTGGTGGCGGGCTTTGCCACCGGTAATGTCATGCTGTTTTCGCAGGCCCTGTGGTTTGCCCCGGCAGGCTCGCTTGTTGGGGCCACCAAAGACATGATGCACTGGGCTATGGCGCTGATTGCCCTGCCGGCACTGGTCTATTGCGGACGACCGTTTTTCTACAGCGCCTTCAATGCCCTGAAACACGGGCGCACCAATATGGATGTGCCGATTACTCTGGCCGTGCTGCTGACCAGCGCCCTGAGTTTTTACGAAACCCGTCGGCATGGCGACTATGTCTATTTCGACGCTACGGTGATGTTGCTGTTTTTCCTGCTGATCGGGCGGTATCTCGACAGTCTGGCGCGCGGTAAGGCGCGGGAAGCGGCGCAGGGGCTTCTGGCCATGCTTGAGGGGACGGCGACGCTGACGGACGGGACGTCGGTGCGCATCCGCGACCTCAGGGCCGGTCAGGTGCTGATGACGGCGACGGGGGAAAAGATCGCGGCGGATGGCGTGGTCATTCGGGGGGCTTCGGATATCGACACCAGCCTGATCACCGGCGAAACCCTGCCGCGAAGCGTTGAGGTCGGCGAAGCGGTCTATGGCGGCACCGTCAATATGTCGGCGCCGCTTGAGATTGAGGTGACGGCGGCCAGCGACCAAAGTCTGTTGTCGCAGGTCGTGGCCCTGATGGAAAAGGCCGAGCAGGGTCAGGCGAAATATGTGCGCATTGCCGATCGCGTATCGGCGAAATATGCACCGGTGGTGCATATACTGGCGGCGGCGACCTTTCTGGGGTGGGTGTTTATCGGCCACGCTGTCTGGCAGGATGCCCTGCTCAAGGCCATGGCTGTGCTGATCATTACCTGCCCCTGTGCGCTGGGGCTGGCCGTGCCGGTGGTGCAGGTGCTGGCCAGTGGTGAACTGTTCCGGCGCGGGATTCTGCTGAAATCCGGCAAGGGGCTTGAGACTCTGGCGCAGGCGGACACGGTGGTCTTCGACAAGACCGGCACCCTGACCCTGGGCCAGCCGCAATGGCTCAATCCTGAGGCCCTGAGGGCCGAAGACTATGCGCTGGCCGTCTCTATGGCGCGCCGGAGCCGTCATCCTCTGTCTGTGGCCCTGTGTTACGGGGTAAAGGTGGCGGACAGTGATATTGAGGTTGAGGATGTCGCCGGTTGCGGACTGGCGGCGCAGGTGGACGGGCAGGTCGTACGTCTCGGTAAGGGGGTCTGGCTGGGGGCGCAGGCGGTCGATGACGGACAGATGGAAATGTGGTTCCGGCGCGGTGAGGCGGCGCCTGTGCGGCTGGTGTTCGCCGATCGGTTACGGGCCGATGCGGCGGAGACACTGACGGGCCTGAAGGCGCGCGGGCTGAGGCTGGTCATGCTGTCCGGCGACCGGCAGACGGCGGCGCAGGCGGTGGCCCAAGGCCTGCCGCTTGATGAGGTGCGCGCCGAACTGCTGCCTGCGGACAAGGTGGCGCTGATCGAGGCCATGCAGGCCGAAGGGCGCAAGGTGCTGATGGTCGGGGACGGGCTGAACGATGCGGCGGCCCTGTCGGCGGCCTATGTCTCCATGTCGCCGTCTTCGGCGATGGATGTGACGCAGAATGCGGCGGATTTCGTCTGGCGCGGCGAGGGGCTGAGGGCGGTGCTGACGGCGCAGCGCATGGCCGTGCGGACGGGGCAGCTGGTGACGCAGAACTTTGCCATTTCGATGCTGTATAATGTGCTGGCCGTGCCTCTGGCGGTGGCGGGCTTCGTCACGCCGATGATTGCCGCCATTGCCATGTCGGGGTCGTCGCTGATCGTGGTGCTGAATGCGTTTCGCCTGAAATGGGCGCGGGGATAGTTGGGGGCCTCCATCCCCAAACGCAAATCAGGCCCTCCTGCATCCGCCGGAGAGCCTGAGAAAAACATGCCGTCAAAACCCCTGGAGCCTGTGCCGTTCTAATTGAATCGGAACAACGCGCTCATTTTTTGTTTTGACGCGCTTTTATCCGAAAAGGGCGTCACACTTTTCGGAAAGTGCTCTAGTTGGCCGCCAGCTTCACGCCTGCCTTGTTCGAGGCTTCCGACAGGTTCGGGCTGAGGCGACGCAGGCGCAGATCGACCTCACCGGCCTTGCTGATCTTCACCGAGCCTTCGGCCCAGTACAGCCCGCCAGCCCCAAGGAAGTTATACTTGAAATCAGCCGTATAGCCGCCGCCGACCGATTCACAGGTGCTGAGATTTACCATTTGCTTGCCTTCGACAGCCACGGCCTTCGACACAGCCGCCGAAGCGCGGGCGGCAACAGTCTTACCGACCGAATTTTCCTGAGCTTCGTCACACTCGGCAAAAGCCGATGCGCCAATGCAGGACAGGGCGGCGGCCAGAATAAAAGCGGATTTATACGACACGAGACTACTCTTTCTGAACAGTTTACCACAGGATTCGCCCTGCGAACGCGCACCTTGTATGAGTTTAAATTTAACGGAGCGTGAATCTAAGTCTGCGTTAACTATCATTTCCGGTTTTGTGAACAGAAGACATATTCTGTAATATTAAACTTAAAATAAAAAACCCCCGAAGCCGTAACTTCGGGGGGTATATCATCAGTGTACAGCCTGCATAAACCTTGGAGGTGGCTTTGCAGGCCAGAAAACGATCCTTTGGAACAACGTTCTAAGCAGCCGTCAGTTCCGACAGGAAACGACGGATGTTCTCGCTCATGGCCTGTGTCCGGTCGGTCAGTTGACGCGCCGCCCCAAGCATCTCAGTCGAGGCCTTCTCCGTATCTGCCGCCGAAGCCGACAATTGCGCTACCGACGAAGACGCCGTGGTTGTGCCGTCAGAGGCTTCGTTGACGTTACGGGCGATTTCGTTGGTTGCGTCGCCTTGCTGATGCACCGAATCGGCAATCGAAGACGCAATTTCGTTCATATGCTTGATGGTCGCGCCAATGCCCCGGATCGCCGACACCCCGTTTTGCGCGGCGGTCTGGATATCCTTGATGCGGTCGCGGATTTCGTCGGTGGCCTTGGCGGTTTGCTGCGCCAGAGACTTCACTTCCGAAGCCACGACGGCAAAGCCCTTACCCGCCTCACCGGCCCGCGCCGATTCGATGGTGGCATTGAGCGCCAGCAGGTTGGTTTGCTGGGCAATGGCGTTAATCAGATCGACCACTTCACCAATCTGATCAGCGGCGCGGCTGAGTTCGGCCATCGAATCATTGGTGCGGTCGGCTTCGGATACGGCTTCCGCCGCGATTTCCACCGAACGTACCGCCTGATCACCGATCACGCCGATAGAGGCCGACAGTTCGGTCGTTGCCGAAGCCACATTCTGCACATTGTCCGCTGAATTACGGATCGAGGACACGGCTGATTGCGAACGGCGCTCGTTTTCCTGCGCAATGGTCAGAAGTGTGCGGCCATTGGTATCGAGATCGGACGCCGCCGCCGACAGGGCATCGAGCATGTCCTGCGCTTCGTGACGGAAGCGTTCGGCCAGTTCGGACATCTGACGCGCGCGCTCTTCGCGGGTCTTGAAAGTCGCCGCCTCGATTTCCGCCAGACGGATTTTTTCTTCGGCGTTGGATTTAAAGACATTCAGGCTATCGACCACGGACTTCAGTTCGTCACCACGGCTGAGGGTCGAGATATCAACCTCCAGATTGCCACGCGCCAGTTCCTCGGTCGTCTTGGCAATGCGGTTGATACCGACCACTGTCGTGCGTGAGAACATATAGGCGATGCCGCAGGATACCACGGCGACGATGACCGCAAACAGGCTGAGCATGGAAATGCCGGTTGTCTGTGCATTCTTTGCCGCCGTCGCCTCGGTCCTGGCCTGCGCCACCTGAGCGGCGATGATCTTATCGGCCAGTTGCGACATCTTGGCATAACCGGCATCAAACTGCGACATCAGCGGCAGTACGGAAGCATAGTCCACTTCCATCACCGAGCCGGCAAACTCCACCGCTTCCTTATAGGTGCGGATTTCGCGCGACAGCTCCTCAAGGTCTTTTTTCTGCGTAGCGTTCGCGGTCTTGGCGGCTTCGGCCTTGGTGCGCGTCTCCAGCGCCCCCAGCTCATCGACCACTGCTGTCACCTGCGCCCCGGCATTGGTCGCCGTACCCGACGCCTGATCGGTCAGGGCGCGGAACAGGTTGCCATTGGCCCCGCGAATACCGGATTTGATATCCCCCAGCGCCACCGCCGACGGCAGGCTGACCGTATTGATATTGTCAATCGACTTGCCCTGTCGATCCATCACCGTCAGCGCCCCGAAGGCCAGCGCCGCGATCAGCACTGTCGCCACCGCTGCCGGCGTCATGAATTTCAGAGTGAAAGACCAGTTGGAAAGTTTCAACCCGCCCTTACCACTTTTAACCTTAGGCTTTATCATTTTGGCCCCTGACATATGTCTCCCGAAACCGGGTCTATCCATTTGTTGTTATTGTACCGTTTTGCTTAACGGCATGTGACGGACAACCTTCAGGCGCGGCCATTTTTACGAATCAGCCACGCCCCTCCGGCTGCCCGCCGGTTGGCGGAAAGGTGTCAGAACATTGTTGTCGAATCCCTAACAAAATAAAATACAAGACGTTTTGCCGTAAAAAAGGCATAAAAAACCCGTTTCCGATGTCGGAAACGGGCTAACGCACTGTAAATAAAGCCTCTCCTTGGCGGAAAGACGCGCCTTTACCTAGCCTTCGGCGTCCTTGCTGACGGCTGTGACCACGGCCTTGGCATCTGCCCCCTTGACCGGTGCCGACAATTTCACTGCTTTGGTTTCCGACGGGTGTTCGGCCCCTGAGGCCGCCTGACGATCCAGCACCGCCACCAGCTCCGCCGCCCTGTCGGCGTCCTTAACCTGCGCCGCCGCGCTGCGCGTCGTTGCCGGTTCAGCCGAGGGACGGATTTCCTCCGCCGAAGCCACCATGCGCGCGCCCTTGCCGGGGAACTGATAAAAGGCGTGATTACCGACCGTGGCAATATGGTCCATGCGATGACGCCATACCGGATGCACCCCCAATGTATGGAAGTGGGTCGAAGAGCCGACGCTTTTGGCCACATAACCATTCAGCGCCGCCTCGGCCACGTTTTTCGCCTGCTTCCAGGCGCGGCTTTCGACGCGCCGCCCCATGACACCCGAACAGGTAAAGCTGAACTGGCAGCCGGTGCGCCGGTCGGCCCCCTGATAGACGACGTTACAGATGGTCTTGGGATAGGCCGGATGGCGTACACGATTGAGAATGACCTGCGCCACGGCGCGTTGACCGGCTTCGCCCTCGCCACGCGCCTCATAATAGACGGCCTGGGTCAGGCAATCGAGATCGCTGTGTGACTTGTTCTTCAGCACGAAGGGGGACGCCGGACGCGCCTTGTTGAAAGGCATGTCATTGAGAATCCCCATGCCCATACTGGCCTGCACGACCGGCGCACCGGCGCTGTCGAGTTTGGTCTGGCGTATGCTGGCCGCCCCGGTTTTGGGCGGCTGTTCCCGCAAACGCAGGGTCTCCACCGGAGACGCATAGGAATCGTAACGCATCACCAGAGACAGGGCGCGCCGGTCAAGATCGGCATCACCGAAACCGGCCTGTTTGATACGCTTCAGCGCGCCACGGTTCTGCGCGCTTTCAGGGTTTTTTACATTCAGCAACTGCGCCGCCTGAGCGGTCTGTGCCTCAAGCGTCAAAAGAGTTGCCGCCTGATACTGCAATTGCGAGCGCTGCGCCGTATGACCGCCCAGCCAGGCCGAACCGGCGACCGCGCCGATCAACAGGCCTGCACTACCGGCAGCCAGAAACAGGCGCACACGCGCACGCAATGGGAAAGGGAATCGCAAAAGCTCTGATCCTCTGTGGCGAGAGCGCTCCGGCTCCCCGAACAAAGGGCCTGCGTCCCTGGATCAGGAACATCAGACCGAGGCCATAACGGCGGACGAAAACACCCTCCACCGACACCATGACCCTGTACACGCAAGCCTCACAACCGCGTGATGAGCGCGGGTTTAACACGAAAAATGTGTTCAAAATGTGTTTATGGCTTGTTAATATAGGAATTGCCTCAGTTGATCAATCCCTGATTCAACAGGCGGGCGACCTTCAACTCATTTTCGCCCAGATTACACCATGATCTTCCTGCGTCTGAGCCAAAGTAAAAACATGATACATTTACCAGTCTTGTTCTTCAATTCCTGAAAGGACTTGTGATTTGTTATTTGCGATTACAAAACGGACAAGACATCCTTAAAGGCGTTCAAGTTTAACTCACGCGGTGGTCGCATAAAAAGATGCGCCTGCCACCGGTTCGGCAGGCAAGACGCTGGAATGAATAACAAATTATAAATTTTTATGTGAAGACGAAATCTTGCTTTCCTGTGTCCCCCATTCTTCTGAGGAAGGGGGAAGGCGCAGGCTGCGCGCCGCCATTCGGCGTGCCACAAGCATAGGCGTGAGCGGAAAGAATGGTGGAGCTAAGCGGAATCGAACCGCTGACCTCTTCATTGCGAACGAAGCGCTCTACCAACTGAGCTATAGCCCCGCTACACCATCGAAGCGTTCTTTTAAGCCAAGCCCGTCGCCTGTCAAGGCAGGTTTCGTCTGTTCTTCCGTTTCAGGGCGTGATATTCACGCCTTACCCTTGTCCGTAAACGGGCGATGGCGTGGAAAAACAGAACAAGGCGGATCAAGACAGGTATGAGCGGTTTTATTTTTGATATTCTGACGGCGGTATTCGATCTGCTGGTCTGGGCGATCATCATCAGCGCAGTGCTGAGCTGGCTGGTGGCCTTCAATGTCATCAATACCCGTAATCAATTCGTGTATCAGGTCATGCGCACGCTCGATGCTATTACCTATCCGCTGCTTGAGCCTTTCCGGCGTATCATCCCCAATCTGGGCGGGATCGACATCAGCCCGATCATTGCCATTATCGTCATTCAGGCGATGGTGCGGCACCTGTTCCCCATCGGTCAGCAGGCCCTGAGCCAGCTCATTGGCTAGGCTGGTGGTGCGACTGACGCCCAGGGCGGCGGCAGACCGTATCGATGGCTGGGATGCGGATGAACACGGGCGCGAATTTCTGAAGGTGCGGGTGCGGGCGGCACCGATCGAGGGACGGGCCAATGGGGCGCTGATTGCCTTTCTGGCCAAGGGTCTGGGGCTGCCTAAATCACGTTTTGAGCTGGTGGCGGGCGATGTATCGCGCCTCAAGCAGATCGAGGTTGCGGGTATGGAGCGCGACGCCCTCAGGCAGAGGCTGGAGGTGGCAATAGCCTCAGGAAGCTGTCTGAAATATCCATCCTGAGCGAGGAAAAAGGGCCGGGAAGTGGCGATTTTTTGCCACAGCCTTAATTAATTTAATCAAATTTATTTAATGTTATTGCATTTTGGCGTTCAGTTCGTATGCTCGGTCACTGGAGGAGTTTATCCGGATGCGGGTGATGTGGCCCGTCAGGTTCGGTTGAGGGAAAAGGGCAAATATGTCCGCCCGTCATGACCGCAAGTGCCGGATGGCTTGATTCTGAACGCAATAGTCTGTGGGCTTGCCTGTGTAAATAAGGCGGAAAAAAGGGGCCCGGGGATGAACAGGGAAGGAAGTAAAATGAAGGTAGGGTTAAGGGGTGGCGTGTCACATACGGCTTTGGCGCTGTGTGTGTCGCTGGCGATGGTTACGGGCGCGGTGGCACAGGAAGCGCCTGCGTCTGACGACAACGGGGAAACGACCGAAGTCGTCGTCGTGGGGGTGCGTAAGGCGCTGCGTAATGCGCAGACGACCAAGCGTCAGGCGGATACGGTGGTCGATTCAATTTCGGCGACAGATATCGGGGCTTTCCCCGACAAGTCCGTGGCTGAAGCCTTGCAACGCGTGGCCGGTGTGTCTGTAACGCGGTTTGCGGCCAAAAACGACGTGATGCGCTTTTCGGCAGAGCCTTCGGGCGTGGTCATTCGCGGCCTGTTGCAGGTACGGTCGGAATTTAACGGGCGCGATTCTTTTTCGGCCAATTCCAGCTATGGCCTGAGTTGGTCGGATGTGTCGCCTGAGCTGATGGGCGGGGTGGATGTCTATAAGAACATCACCGCTGATATGATCGAAGGCGGGATTGCCGGTACGGTCAATCTGCGCACACGTCTGCCGTTCGATCAGCGCGGGCGCCTGCTGTCGGCATCGGCCGAAGCCAATTATGGCGATCTGGCGAAAAAGACCACGCCGACACTTTCGGCGCTCTATTCAGATCGCTGGGACACTGAGATCGGGGAATTCGGCTTTCTGGCCAATGTCACCCAGTCGGAAATCACCACCAATTCGCAAGGAACGACCCTGCCGCGTATAATGCCGTTTGCGGCAGGCTCGCAGGCTGCGGAAAAGACATTTATTCCGTCGGGCTTCTCAATCAACGACAATATGTACACCCGTACGCGCAAGGGGGCGTCTCTGGCGGGGCAATGGGCTAATTCTGACCGTACGATACTGGCGACGGTTCAGTATAACTATTCCAGCTATCGCAACAAGTGGTTCGAAGATTCGGTTTCCAGCCAGTTCAGTTGGGTGGACTCGGCAGTCTATACGCAGTCTTCCGAGTGGAGTGATCCGACCATGATCACGCCAGCGGATATAGTATCCGATAACAATAACGAGTATATTCCCGGTGCGCCGTTTACCTTCCGTAGCGATGGTCTGTTCCAGACCGGTATCATCACGACCGGTAATGGATGGGGTATGGGGGAGCCGGACTGGGCTTCGGGAACGGAAGACAGTGGCTGGAACCCGACTGCCTATGTGCCCGGATCGACCGATCAGTATGGCCATCACGATGTTCACGGGGTGGATCTGCCTCTGATCCAGCCGTGTATCAACGGCAATACGCTGCATGGCAACAGGGCCTGTGAATATGGCGTGGGTCTGGTGACGCAATCGCGTTTCTCGGATGAAACCCGTGTCGTTGAAGATCTGGCCATCAACCTGACGTGGAATGCGACGGACAAGCTGAAGTTCAACTTCGATGCGCAGGCCATCAAGGCGACGGCAGAGAACTATGATGTCAGCCTCGGGCTGAAAACCTTTGCCAATGTCAATCTTGATCTGAGGGGCAAATATCCGAAGATCGGACTTGAGGCGCCCAACCGCTACAATCTGATTGGTGACAACATTTTCTCTGATCCGCGCAACTATTCGCCGGAATGGGTGATGGATCATGTGACCGATTCTGACGGCAAGATGCGTACCTATCGTGCCGATGTTGATTACGACATGGATAGCGTGTGGCTCGACAGTGTGCGGGCAGGCCTTCGGGTCGCCGACCGTCAGCAACAGCACCGCTGGTCGAACTATAACTGGGCAAGCATCGCCGGTATCTGGGCCACCAATGCCCGTGATTCCTATTTCGTGGATTCGGGGGCGACCTATAATGACGACGGTTCGATCCGTTTTCAGGGATATGAACCTGGCTATTATGAACTGCGCAATATCGGCGGCGATATTCTCAACGGCGATATACTGAGTGTGAACGCCTTCCCGTTCATTACCCACGACGTGATTTCCAGTGCCAGCGAGCTGGCGCAACGGTTCTCGGTCGGTGGGCAAACGGATGAGGGCGGGGTTGCCTCAAGTGTCTGGAACCCCATCTGTGAGCGTCCAGAGGAAGTAAGCGCTTCCTGTTTCACCGGCGGGGAAATTCTGGATGTGCGTGAGCAGACCAATTCCGCCTATTTCATGTTGAAATTCGGTGGGCCGGACGCCACCATCTTCAACGGGATCGGTGTGTCGGGGAATATCGGTGTCCGTGTAGTGCGCAACCGCGTAACCAGCACCGGTGGTCTGAATTATGCGCCGGTATTTACTGAGGAGGCACTGAATTGTGAGGCGATGGATCCTGAACAGGCGGCGAATCTGCCGCCGGGGGCCATTGCGATTACGCCACCGTGTCTGGCGGTTAATTCCGTAGATGATCAGGCCTTCAGTGACGGTAAGTTTGTGGCTTTGGCCAGCAGCGCGGATCATCGTTACACCTTGCCGAGCTTCAACATCAAGTTTGATCTGACGCCGGAATGGGTATTGCGCTTTGCGGCTTCGCGGGCCTTGTCGAAGCCGGATATCGGGTTGCTGCGTAACTATGTGCAGCTTAATCGCGGCAATGTGAGCCAGAGCGATATTCGTGGGGATAATCCTAATATCATCTTCAAGGACGGGGAAGCATTTGCCTATCGCTACGGTTATACGGGTTCGACCGGCAACCCGCGTCTGAAGGCCATCACGGCAGACCAATTTGATGTCAGTCTGGAATATTACTTCGCCCCTGTCGGGTCGTTGACCATGAACGTCTTCCATAAGAAGTTCCATGATTATATCCAGAACGGGGTCTATATGATTCCGGTGACCAATAACGGGGTGACCCGTGAGGTGGCGGTGTCCGGGCCGGTCAATGGCGAAGGCGCCAAGATCGCCGGTTTTGAAATTGCCTATCAGCAATATTTCGACTTCCTGCCGTCACCCTGGGATGGTCTGGGGGTTCAGGCCAACTATACGCGCATCAAAAACAGCGGTGTGCAAAATCAGGCCCTGACGATCGATACGGCTGACGGGTCAACGGTTGCCGGTTCGGCGCGGTCGGGTTCTATCAATCCGGGTCGTCTCGAAGGGCTTTCGGATCATCAATACAATCTTGTGCTGATGTATGAAAAAGCCAAGTTTGGTGCACGTCTGGCTTATAACTGGCGTTCGGAGTATCTGATTTCGGTCAATGACTGCTGTATCGGCCTGCCAGTCTGGAATGAGTCCGAAGGTTATCTGGATGGATCGCTGCGGTATTCAGTAACACCGAATGTCGAACTGAGCGTTCAGGGGTCGAACCTGTTAGGCACCAAGACGGTCTATACGCAGCAGGCTCAAGGCCCAAGCGTTGATAATCCGAATGCAAAATCGATCTTCCTGCCCGCTGGCTGGTATGAAAATGACCGCCGCGTGCTGGTGGGGGTGCGGGTCAAATACTGACTCTTGCCTGACATGATCTGTCCTGAGAGTCTTCGGGACAGGTCTGTTGTTTCTCAGTGTACTGAACCTAAAAGTTTAGGTGACCCGCAACTGCTTCTGGTGGTTGCGGGTTTTCTTTTGCAACCTGCGGGAAGGGGCGGGAAAACGCTTGTGATCACACTAAATGTCTTTTTAAGTCCGCATTTATGGCGTACATCAAAGACGCTTTCTGGTCGATCGTTCAGATAATGGGCGCTGGCCAGTATGGTTATGTCTGGGTAACGGGATATTCGCGGTGAGTGAGGTTATCAATCTGAACAAGGCCCGCAAGGCGCGGGCCAAGGCGCAAAAGGGCCTTGAGGCGAAGCAAAATCGTCTTTTGTTCGGGTTGTCAGGCGGGCTGCGCAAGGCAGAAATGCAAAAGCGGCATGCCGAGGATAAGCGCCACGAAGGCCACAGGCTCAGGCACGAGACGCCGAAGCCTGATGATGACAGTCCCCGCTGAGGGCCTGGTCTGAGGGCTGGGGCTGCGGACATGCCTGACGGTAAGCGTTGCCGCTTTTTCTGTATTTGATTTTTGGCATATCTGCGTTATCCAGACGCCGGTGTCAGGCGTATTGATTTTTTAGCAGCGTGGCGGCTATGGCTTTGGGCCGAGGGATCCGTCACCGTAATGGAGATAGTCTATGCCGGGCTTGAAAAAAAGATCGGTCAATCTGGCCGGACATGCGACGTCTGTGGCTCTGGAGCCTGAGTTCTGGGCCGTTCTGGAGGCCATGGCCAAGGATCAGCGCCTCAGTCTGGCGGGATTGATCGGTGAACTGGATTCCCAGAGAGGCGAGAGCCTTCTGGCGTCTTTTTGCCGTCTGTCGGCTCTGGCCTATGTGCAGTCCAAAGGCTCCGGGCGCCGGAAAAAGACCTGAGGATCGGGTCTGATCCATTTATTTCGCCGCTGAAGCATGTTTCTGTTTGGTTCCGGTTTGCGGAACCGCTAAACTCAGGGCTATGGCGAATGATCTCTCTCCCCCTGCGGCTCCTGTGCCGGCAAGTTTGCAAGCCTCGCTGGCACCTGATTATCTGACGGACCTCAATCCCGAACAAAGGGCCGCGATCGAAGCGACCCAGGGCCCCGTGCTGGTGCTGGCCGGTGCCGGTACCGGCAAGACGCGGGTGCTGACCACACGCATTGCGCATATTCTGGCGCAGGGTCTGGCGCGACCCTGGGAAATCCTGTGCGTGACCTTTACCAACAAGGCGGCGCGCGAAATGCGTGAGCGGACGGCGCGGCTGATCGGGCCGTCGGCTGAGGGCTTGCGTAATCTCGGCACCTTCCACTCGATTGCGGCGCAGATTTTGCGTCGCCATGCCGAGCTGGTCGGCCTGAAGTCGAGTTTCAATATCATTGATGATGACGATCAGACGCGGCTTCTGAAACAGATCATGGAGGCGCGGCGTATCGACCTCAAACGGTTCACGCCCAAGACCATGGCGCATTTCATCGATCAGTGGAAAAACAAGGGCCTGACGCCGCCGCAGGTGGCGAAGCTGACGGCGGATGAGGGGGCGCAGTTTGCCTTCAACAAGGGGCCGGAAATCTATGCCGAATATCAGGAGCGCCTGCGTATCCTGAATGCCTGCGATTTCGGCGACCTGTTGCTGCATACGCTGAAAATCCTCAGTGAGAACAACGATCTGCTGGCTGAATATCACCGACGCTTCAAATATGTGCTGGTGGACGAATATCAGGATACCAATGTGGCGCAGTATCTGTGGCTCAGGCTCCTGACCAATGCCGACCGTAATCTGTGCTGCGTCGGGGACGACGATCAGTCCATCTATGGCTGGCGCGGGGCCGAGGTCGATAATATCCTGAAATTCGAACGCGACTATCCGGGGGCAAAGGTCATCCGGCTTGAGCGCAACTATCGTTCGACGCAGCACATATTGTCGGCGGCATCGGGGCTGATCAAGGCCAATGCGGCGCGTCTGGGCAAGTCGCTGTGGACCGAGGATACCGGCGGGGAAAAGGTGCAGGTGCGCGGTCTGTGGGACGGTGCCGCCGAGGCGCAGCATATTGCCGAGGACATCGAGCGCCTGAAGAAACAGGGGCGCAGCTATGCGGATTTTGCCGTTCTGGTGCGGGCTTCGTTCCAGATGCGGGCGTTTGAAGAACGCTTTCTGATGCTGCAAATTCCCTATGTGGTGGTCGGCGGGCCGCGCTTTTTCGAGCGGGCGGAAATCCGCGATGCGCTGGCCTATCTCAGGCTGATCCAGTCGGCCGATGATGATCTGGCGTTTGAGCGCATTATCAATGTGCCCAAGCGCGGTATTGGCGACGCGACGGTGCAGAAACTGCTGATGCAGGCGCGTATGGCTGGGCAGAGCGTGATGGCCGCTGTGCGTGACCTGATCGAGACGGACGAACTGCCGACGCGGGCCAGAACGCCGCTTCAGGCCTTTATCCGCGACTATGACCGCTGGAAGGGCTATGCGGGGCAGGTGGCGCAGGATGAGTTGCTGGAGCGTGTCCTGACCGAAAGCGGTTATTTCGACATGCACAGGGCCGACAAGGTATCGGGTCAGACGCGGCTTGATAACCTGAAGGAAATGCAGACCTCGATGCAGGACTTCGACAATCTTGAGGCCTATCTTGAGCATGTGTCTCTGGTGATGGAGCTTGAGCGCGCCGGGGGTGAGAACAGCGTACGCATCTCGACGCTGCATGCCGCCAAGGGCCTTGAGTTTCCGGTGGTCTTCCTGCCCGGCTGGGAAGAAGGCGTGTTTCCGTCCCAGCGCTCGCTCGATGAAACCGGCGTGCGCGGTCTTGAGGAGGAGCGGCGTCTGGCCTATGTCGGCCTGACACGGGCGCGGGAACGGGCCACGGTCAGCTTCGTCGCCAACCGGCAGGTGTTTGGCCGCTGGACAAACCAGATACCGTCGCGCTTTGTCGATGAAATGCCGATCGAACATGTCGATGCCCAGTCGGCCACCGGCTATGCGCAGTCGGGCTGGCAATCGGAAGGCTCACGCTGGGATCGGGCGGGCTATCAGCCGAACCATGCGAAAAAGAGCGCCGGTTTCGGCGGTGAGTTGTCGGGGGTGGATATGAGCCGCCTTGAGCGCAAGCCGACCCCGCACCGGTCTGTGGCGGCCAAACCGCAACCGTCCAAGGGACTGACGGTCGGCACGCGCGTCTTTCATATCAAGTTCGGTTATGGCGAGGTGGTGTCCACCGAAGGCAACAAGCTGATCGTCAATTTCCAGACCTCTGGTGAAAAGAAGGTCATGGACAGCTTTGTCGAGAAGGCGTGAGGCCATATTGTGACTTGCAATTTAACGGGTTCGCTCTGATATTCGGAGCATGGCCGACACACAACATATTGCCGCTCCGAAGACGGGTCGTAAAAAACCCAGTCCTTACCTTGGGGTTACCCGGGAAGGGATTAAGATCGTGCGGCCTTCGGGGCGGGTTGATAATGTGACCCTTGCTCAGGCACGCGAAGCGGTAGCGATGGTGCTGGCGGAAAAGGCCCCGAGGCGCGCAGACTAGGCCCTCCGGATGCAAAAGACGGATGTTTTCATAAATTGTCCGTTTTCTGCGGATTATGACGAGCGTTTTCGGGCCATTGTGTTTGCCGTATTACGTACCGGTTTCGATCCGCGGTGTGCGCGCGAAGCGGATGATGCGGGCGAAAACCGATATGAGAAAATCTGCCGGATCATAGAGGCCTGTCAGTATGGTATCCACGACATCTCTAAAACGGAGCCGGATGTGACCTCGGGCTTGCCGCGTTTCAATATGCCGTTTGAGCTGGGCCTGTTTCTGGGGGCGAACAAGTTTGGAGGCGCGGAGCAAAAGAAGAAGGCGACCCTTGTGCTGGATGTGCAGCCTTACCGCTATCAGCAATTTCTCTCGGATATTGCCGGACAGGATATTCGGGCCTATGAGGGCAATGTGGCGTCGCTTGTTGAACAGGTAGTGAACTGGCTGCGTCAGTTTTCGCCTGACCGGTTACCGGGCGGTCGGGCTGTGGCCGAAGAATTTACAATCTTCCGTACCAATCTGCCCGAACTGTGCCGCATAAGCCGTCTGGAACCGGAGGAAGTGACCTTCCTTGATTTCAGGCGTTTCGCTGTGGAATGGATTGCGCATACAGCATGACGTGGATTACTTCAGGTAAGGTCAGGGCGCGGGAAACCGGGACGGGGCTTGAGATCGTGATTGACGGTCTGACGACGCAGGGACGGTATTACAAGCCGCTGGTCTATGAGTTTTTTCGTAAGGCGTGGCCGCATAATATCGACCGGTCGCAACCGGCCTCAGGGGACTATGCGGTGGAAATCCGTATGGAGCATATAGGTGATCCGCCGTGGATGGACCTGGATAATCTGGCCAAGGCCCTGCTTGATGCCATCAAGGGATTTGTGTTCCATGATGACTCACAGGTGGCGCGGCTGCTGGTTGAGCGTTTTGAGGGCGAGCGTGAGCAGATACAGATCAGGGTCTATGCGGTTGAGCGTGCTGTCCGGATAATGTGATACCGTTTTCGGATAAAAAGCGCGTTGAAAAACATAAGAGTGTTGTTCCGATTCATTTTGAACGGAACACGCTCTGGCATGGCGAACGGTCAGGCGTCATCCGTAGCCCCTTCACTGATGAGGAAATCGCGGATGGAGGCGGCAGAGACGTCCTTGGCGACAAAGGCGTCACCTATGCCGCGCACCAGCACGAACACCAGCTTGCCACCCTCGGCCTTCTTGTCGTGGCCCATATGTTTGACCAGTACATCGGCCCCGAAAGCGGCGTTTCGGATCTGGTGCATATGGGTCGGCAGGCCGGAATGGGCGATGGCGGCAATGGCGCGCCCGGCATCGGCCTGAGGGCACAGGCCTTCGCGGGCCGAATAGCGGAAGGCCATGGCCATGCCGATGGCCACGGCTTCGCCATGCAGCAGGGCATCGCCAAAACCCAGCTCGGCCTCAAGCGCATGGCCGAAGGTATGGCCAAGGTTCAGAAGCGCGCGCTGACCGCCTTCACGTTCATCGGCGGCAACGATCTCGGCCTTCATTTCGACCGAACGGGCAACCGCATGACGGATGGCCTCGGGTTCCAGTGCCAGAACCGCCTGATCATTGGCCTCAAGCCAGTCGAAAAACGCCTTGTCGCCCAGAAGGCCGTATTTGATGACCTCGGCATAGCCGCAGCGGATTTCGCGCGCGGGCAGGGTTTTCAGCAGATCGAGATCGCACAGCACCAGACGCGGCTGATGGAAGGCGCCGATCAGGTTTTTGCCTCTGGGGTGGTCAATGGCCGTCTTGCCGCCAACCGAGGAATCGACCTGCGCCAGAAGCGTCGTCGGTATCTGGATGAAGTCGATGCCACGCATATAGACCGAGGCCGCAAAGCCGCTCAGGTCGCCGATGACCCCGCCGCCAAGGGCGATAATCACGTCCTTGCGGTCAAGGCCCGCCTCGACAAAGGCGTCGGTGACAAGTTGCAGGCCTTCCCAGGATTTGGAGGCCTCGCCTGCCGGAACGCGCAGCAAAGGCGCGCTGATGCCCGCCTGCTCAAAGGCGTGAGCCAGACGCTCACCATGCAGGGGGGCAATGGTCGTATCGGTGACGATCAGGGTGCGTCTGTTTTTCAGAAACGGGGCCACGCGGGCGACAATATCGCCGGTCAGGCCGTTATCGACTTCGACAGTATAGGGGCGGAAATCGCCGCCGGAAACAGGAAGGGTGGTCATGTGCGTTCCAGATGGTTTTTCAGCGCGGTGATTACGCGCTCGATGCTTTTGGCGTGGCTGACATCGCCGGTATCGACCGTGATATCGGCCAGAGCATAGAAGGGATAGCGGTTCTTTTCATGTTCGCGCAGCACATCCATCGGATTGCGGTTGTGCAGCAGCGGGCGGTGTGAGCGGTTGGCCACGCGCCGCGCCAGAACCCTGAGGTCGGTCTTGAGCCAGATGGTGATGGCCTTTTGTTTGATGATTTCACGCGTCAGCGGCTGGACGAAGGCCCCGCCGCCAGTGGCCAGCACATGCGGGCCTTCATCGAGCAGGCGGGCAATCACCTTCTGTTCGCCGTCACGGAAACCGGCCTCGCCATAGTGGGCGAAGATGTCGGTAATGCTCTGGCCGGCGGATTTCTCGATTTCCTCATCGGCATCGCGGAACGGCACCTTCAGCGCCTCGGCCAGCCGCTTGCCGATAGTGGTTTTCCCCACGCCCATCAGCCCGACCAGAGCGATCGGCCGATCAAGCGTCAGGCCCGTCACATCGGGCAGGGGGTCGTTATGGGTTTCGGACATGGCTGTATCTCTGGGGTGGTAGTGTCTCAGGCCATGCCAAAGAAAACAGGGCAGGAAAAAATCGGATCATAGAACGTGCTTTACACGATGTTTAGGGGTTTTAGCCAGACTGAAAGCATGACCCCTGATGATCCCCTGACCGCTTTTATGCAGATGCTGCGTGTCGAGCGTAATGCGTCCGGCCGCACGCTTGAGGCCTATGGGCAGGATCTGGCGGAGTTGCGCCTGTTTGCCGCCCGTCCGCTGACGGCCTTGTCTGAGGCCGATATAGGCGCTTTTTTCGAGCATCTGAGCGCACGCGGTCTGGCCGCCAGCACCTTGCAGCGCAAACGCTCGGCGGTGCGTCAGTTTTACCGTTTCTGTGTATTTGAAGGCGAGCTTGAGGCCGATCCCAGCCGCAAGATACCGGCAGCGAAAAAGGCTCGTCCCCTGCCGAAAATCCTCAGCCGTGCGGAAATCGAGGCCCTGATTGCCGCCGCCGATGCCAGGGATGCCCATCAGGCGATCCGCCTGCAATGTCTGATCGAAATCGCCTATGCGTCGGGGATGCGTATTTCCGAAATCGTGTCGCTCAGGCTTGATAGTGTGCAAAAGGACCCGGCCTTCCTGATCATACGCGGCAAGGGTGGGGTCGAGCGTCTTGTGCCACTCAATCCGTCGGCGCGGGCAGCGATTAAAGACTATCTCGATATTCGCCCGCTGTTTCTGGGAGCCAAGGACAAGGCCAATCCCTATCTGTTCGCCTCACGCGGGGCGGCGGGCCACCTGACGCGCCGCCGGGTCGGTCAGTTGCTCGATGAGGCCGCTCTTGAGGCCGGTATCGATCCGGCACGGGTATCGCCGCACGTCCTGCGCCATGCCTTCGCCACCCATCTGCTTGAGGGCGGGGCGGATCTGCGTGTGGTGCAGACCCTGCTCGGACATGCCGATATTTCCACCACTCAGGTCTATACCCATGTCGCCGGTGAACGGCTGAAGGCAGTGGTCGAAACCCATCATCCCCTGTCGCGCCGTAAGGGTGTGTCGTAAAAAATTCTTTGCCTGACGGGCGGTTTACTTTAAAGCCTGTCCGTTGAGCCTATCGACACGGATATTGTAAGACCCCGCCCATGCGTCATTATCTTGAATTCGAACGCCCGATTGCCGATCTTGAAGCCAAGATCGAGGAGCTGTCCGCCCTGTCACAGTCGGGCGGCACCAATCTGGATGCCGAAATCAGAGGCCTGCGCGAACGGACACAGGTGCTGATCCGCGAAACCTATGACGGCCTTGAGCCCTGGCAGAAGACGCTGGTGGCGCGCCATCCTGAGCGCCCGCATCTGGTGGACTATCTTGACGGGTTGATCGAGGATTTCGTCGAACTGCGCGGGGATCGCAAATTCGGTGACGATCAGGCGATCGTCGGCGGTCTGGGGCGGTTTCGCGGTCAGTCGGTGGTCATCATGGGCCATGAAAAGGGCCATGACACCAATACACGCCTGCGCCACAATTTCGGTATGGCCCGTCCCGAAGGCTATCGCAAGGCAGTGCGTCTGATGGATATGGCCGAACAATATGGCCTGCCGGTGGTGACCATTGTCGATACGGCGGGGGCCTATCCGGGCATCGGGGCCGAAGAACGTGGTCAGGCCGAGGCCATTGCCCGTTCGACCGAACGCGGCCTGACGCTGAAATCCCCTTCGGTGGCTGTGGTCACCGGCGAAGGCGGATCGGGCGGTGCGATTGCGCTGGCGGCGGCCAACCGCGTGCTGATCCTTGAACATTCCATCTATTCGGTGATCTCGCCCGAAGGGGCGGCGTCGATCCTGTGGCGCGACGGCTCACGCGCCAGGGAGGCCGCCGATCAGATGAAGATCACCGCGCCCGATCTTCTGAAGATGGGCATCGTCGATCGCATCATTGCCGAACCGGCGGGCGGGGCCCATTCGGATCGGGAGACAACCATCAAATCGGTCGGCGACGCCATAGAGGCCGAGCTTCAGGCCCTGAGCTATCTGTCGCCGGAGCAACTGGTGTCACAGCGCGCCGAGCGTTTTTACAGGATCGGACAGACGGGTCTGGTCTAAATCGCCAGATCGTTCTCAGGGACGCGAAAAACGCCCCTGATGCAGTCGGCGTTTCTGACGCAAATCTGAATATGCGTCTTTGTATTGAAGGCAGAAGATTCATAGACATCTTCGCCTTCGAGGAACGCCCCCTTTACCGTATCAATGGGCGTGAGGGTTCTTGTTTTTCGCATGTCGTGCAAGGCATTGACGACGGCACAATCGAGGTTGTGCAGCTTTTTGCGCCGGTCATTTTTGGGCATTTCGCTGCGGGGTTTGCCTGCCGTTTCATAAAGCGCCAGAAGGCTTGCATGGGCTTCGGTGATTTGCTGGATGCCGGTGGAGGTCGTCAGATCCAGACAGAACCTGAGGTCGATAATAGCCCCGACAACGGCAGGGTGTTTGATTCGGGAATCTGTGCGGCGGGCATTTTCCATTGCCCAGTCCAGACCACGTTTGGGATTGGCCTCCCAGAAATAGATGCCATGCCCCAGCCAGTCATAATCATTCTGGCTCGACTTGAAGGGTTTGCCATTCAGCAAATCTCTGGCGATAGCATCATCGCAGCCATGATAGGCCAATATGAAAGACGTATTCAGACGGTGCATCCCCCAGATGGCTCCGTCTATTTATATTTTGAACTCAGATTGCCCGACGGGGTTAATATACCTATGCGCTTCAGCGCTGTCAGGGCGGCATCCTGAGAGTGCGTATTCTGCTTGCGATATTCCTGAGCCGCCTTGGCGAATTGTTTGATGTCCTCGCTTTGAGGCACAGCAACAGTCTTTTTCAAACGGGAAGCAGACATTTTCTTCATTCCGAGTATATGGCCCTCAAGGCTACATCATACAAGCGGTGATGTATAGGGCTGGTCAGGCCTGTGTCCCCCTCCGGCCCTCTACCGCCACCTGATGCGGGTAGGGGGCGGCGATGTGGTGGGCATCAAAGCTCTTGCGGATGTCCAGCAACAGGTCGGCCCGCACCTGCCCATAGGCATCGACGCTGGTATGGGCCAGAAGTTTCAGCACTATGGATGAATCGCGAAAGGCCTCGACTCCGGCCCAGATGTCAGGGTCGGGCAGAACCTGCGGATGGGCGCGGGCCAGGCTGCGCAGCAGAGTCAGAGCCGCCTCAAGATCAGTGCCGTAACCGACCTCAAGCAACAGCTCTATGCGGCGGGTGCCGTTATGGCTGATATTGACAATGCGGTCGGAGGAAATTTTGGCATTGGGGACAAATATCCGGTGGTTGTCGCCATTGGTGATTTCGGTCGAGAACAGCCCCAGACGGTGAATGACGCCGGTGGTGTCGCCGATGGTCACAATATCACCGATGCGATAGGGTTTTTGCGTCAGCAGTAATATGCCCGAAGCGACATTGGACAGCGTCCCCTGAAGCGACAGACCGATGGCCAGAGACATGGCCCCCAGCACGGCGACGATAGAGGTGGTCGAGACGCCGAAACGCTGCAAAATGGCCACTGCCCCGATGATCCACACCAGCCAGTTGACCAGTTGCGCGAAAAATTCCGGCAGGGTGCGGTCGGCACCGGCATGGCTGAGGCGGCGGGCAAAGCGTCGGCTGAGGCCTGACAGCCAGCGGGCGACGCACAGGGTCAGGACGAAAATGAAGGCGACGATGAGCAGATTGGTCAGGAGGTCGTCAGCATTCTGGTTCAGGCGGCCGATCTGACGCTCTATGGTCTGATGCGTCGTCAGTAACCGGGTGTTGAGGGTATCGACGGAAAGGCTCATGAAATGTCCTTTGGAATGTCCTTTGGATCAGGCCTGAGGGGGCTTTTGCGGCGCGCACGGAAAAAGGTTTTCAGCAGGTCACCGCAGTCTTCGGCCAGAATACCGGAGGTCAGCGCCGGTCGCCAGTGGCAGGTCGGCTGATCAAAGAATTTCGGCCCGTGAGCGACGGCACCACCCTTGGGGTCGTCCGCGCCATAGATGACCCGCCCGATACGGGCATGGGAGATGGCGCCGGCGCACATGGCACAGGGTTCCAGCGTTACATAGAGCCACAGGCCGGTCAGGCGATAATTGCCGAGCGCTTCGGCGGCCTGACGCAAGGCCAGTATTTCGGCATGTCCGGTCGGGTCATGGCGGGATATGGGCGCATTGTTAGCAACTGAAACAACAGTTTTACTTGACGGATCGAAGATTAAAGCGCCTATCGGCACTTCATTGGCCAGGGCTGCCTCACGGGCGGCCTCTATAGCCTTGCGCATCAAAGGTTCGTCATCAAAGTCCATCAGGCTTTAAACAGACCCTTCGCCCCGCGCGTCAAGTACAAAAGGCGTCCGACCCCGCCGCCACACACATAGAAAGTCATGTCCGTGACCACTGAAAGTAACGCTGGAGAGCGTAACGAAAATACCGTCCCTGCTCAGGACGTTTCCGAAACCGGTGCCGCACCGGTCGCCGCCTCTGAAGAAGACAAGAGTGGTGAAGACAGGCCGGCCAAGGCCTTTCGCCCCCTGACGGACAAGAAGGGCTTTGACAAGAAAAAAGGCCCGAAAAAGCCTGCCCTGCCGCCGGAGCGCATCGCCAAGGTGCTGGCCCGCGTCGGTCTGGCCTCGCGCCGCGAAGTCGAGCGCCTGATCGGTCTTGGCAAGATCGCCGTCAATGGCCGCATTCTTGAAACCCCTGCGGTTACGGTGACGGCGGACGATGTCATCACCGTCGAAGGCAAGCCGATCCGCAAGGCTGAGCCAACCCGCGTCTGGCGCTATCATAAGCCGGTGGGGCTGATGACCACCCATGCCGACCCCAAGGGGCGTGACACGGTGTTTGCGTCTTTGCCCGCCGATCTGCCGCGTGTGATTTCCGTCGGACGGCTCGATCTCAATTCCGAAGGTCTGCTGCTTTTGACCAATGACGGTGAGCTGGCCCGCGCGCTGGAACTGCCTGCGACCGGCTGGACGCGCATCTATCGTGCCCGCGCTTTGGGACGCACGACGCAGGAAAAGCTCGATACGCTGAAAACCGGCGTGACCGTCGAGGGCGTCACCTATGGCCCGATCGAGGCCAAACTCGATAAGGCGCAGGAAAAGGCCGATGGCCGCGCCAATCTGTGGATCACCGTCTCCCTGACCGAAGGCAAGAACCGCGAAGTGCGTAAGGTGCTGGAATCGCTGGGCCTGAAGGTCAACCGCCTGATCCGTCTGGCCTATGGCCCGTTCCAGCTGGGCGATCTGGATGGCGGCGAGGTCGAGGAGGTCGGCCCGCGTGTCGTGCGTGAACTGCTGGCCGACAAGATCGATCCGCGTAATCTGCCGCCGGAAACGGCTACCCAGACCCGTGGGCCGCTGAAGTCGCGCAAGCCCGAAGGTGGCAGCAAGGCCCCCGAAGGCCGTCGTGGCGGCGGTGACCGCTTTGCGGCGAAAAAACCGTTTGGCAGCAAGAGCTTTGACCGGCGACCGGAGGGGCGTGCGGCTGAGGAGCGGGACTATACGCCGCGTGACTTCGATGAGCGTCCGCGCTTTGACGGCGATGGCGAGGCGCGTGACCGTCGCCCTGAGCCGAAGCCACGGGAATGGACGCCGCGTCCCGAACGCCCGCGTGGGGAATTTAAACCCCGTGGTGAGTTTAAACCTCGGGGTGAGTTCAAGCCGCGTTCGGAAGGGGGCTTTGACCGCCCGCGTGGTGAACGCAGCTTTGGTGACAAGCCGCGCTTTGACAAGGGGGCAGATCGTGGGCCGCGCCGTGACGGCGAAGGCCGTGGCGAATATAAGCCGCGTGGTGAGTTTAAGCCTCGGGGTGAGTTCAAGCCGCGTTCGGAAGGGGGCTTTGACCGTCCGCGTGGTGAACGCAGCTTTGGTGACAAGCCGCGTTTTGACAAGGGGTCAGACCGTGGGCCGCGCCGTGACGGCGAAGGCCGTGGCGAATACAAACCACGCGGTGATTTCAAACCGCGCAGCGGTGGCAAGCCGTCCTTTGGCGGGCCGAAGCGTGGGGGTGCGCCTGCGCGTGGCCCGCGTAAGCCGCGTCCGGAATAGTCAGGATGCGGATTGTCGGCGGACGGTTCAAGGGGCGCGCCCTGAGTGCGCCGGAAGGGCGTCAGACGCGCCCGACCTCTGACCGCGCGCGCGAGGCGGTGTTCAATATACTGGAACATGCCGCCTTTGCGCCGGATCTGTCGGGGGCGCGGGTGATGGATGTGTTTGCCGGTTCCGGCGCGCTGGGGCTTGAGGCCCTGTCGCGCGGGGCCGCCTTTTGTCTGTTCGTCGATACGGATGATGAGGCACGCGGCGCGATCCGCGAAAATGTCGAAACCTTCGGCCTGTTCGGCACCACGCGCATCCATCGCCGTGACGCGACCCGTCTGGGCCTCAGGCCGGGGTCGCAGGCTGAGGCCTTTGATCTGGTATTTATGGATGCGCCCTATCACAAGGGACTGACGGAACAGGCGCTTGACTGTCTGGCTAAGGGGAACTGGCTGGCGGAGGATGCCCTGATCCTGGCCGAGGTGGCGGCGGATGAGGATATAAATATCACTGACCTGTGGCAGTTGATCGACAGCCGTACCTATGGTGCGGCGCGGGTCCTGTTTTTGAAGCTAAAAATACATAATGCCTAAGGCATTGATTTCAATATTGAATCTTGCAATTCGCAAACGGATTTGCACGGACTAACGTTAAAATAGAAAAAATCGCCTTGACGGATTTTTTATTCTGGCCTTTTTATATGCTTAACAAGGCGTAAATAAAAATGCCGAACAGGCCCGCTTTTGTTGCAAAAGGGGGCAAACTCTGGGACTAAATCGTGGGGTTGGGCTATGACGACAGAATCCATGAGGGTGAAGTCTGTTAAAGGGCGTCCCGATGCACTGAAACTGCTGCTTCTGGCGGGATTAAGTGTGCAGGCATGGGGGGTGCTGGTCGGGTTGAGCCTGATTGTACTGCATATGTCGGGTTTGCACGCGCTTTAGGCAGGCCCTGGTGTAAGTATTTGCGTTTCATTACTGTGTAAGAGACTGTTTCCGGCTTCAGGGATGCGCGCAGGCGGTTCATGCGGCGGAACAGAGGGGGCGGGAGCTGATCCATCCTTGGCCGGATCAGGCGTCCTGTGGCGGAATGCCAGAGCAGGGTGCGTTGGCCCTATCGGTGGCGCATCCTGCTTTGGTATGACCATGAGGTCGTGATTTCGTCTGTTGCGCGAACGGTTGCGCAAAGGGCATCGTCATCAGGCTTCGATGGGGGTGTTCGGAAAAGACGCGGAACGGGTAACACCGGGGGCTAAGGGGGAGTCCGCGTCTTTTTCGGATTATCTGTGGCGGGTGTTTCTTAGAGCCTATTCCGTTCTAGATCGGCATGAAATTTAGCTGAATCGGGGTTCCCAAATCAGAGACATTCTGATTCACTTTTTCCGACAGGAGGAAGTGAGATGGGTCGTCCTTTATCTATGGATTTGCGCGAGCGGG
>Ga0222423_1000487_pt1 | contig 27171 bp, 22 predicted proteins | sample 3A0metagenome_FD_182472 | JGI IMG/M metagenome (GOLD analysis project Ga0222423, IMG submission 182472) | Enriched microbial communities from leaf-cutter ant dump, University of Wisconsin, Madison, United States - 3A0 (version 2) | ecosystem: Environmental > Terrestrial > Nest > Insects nest >...
ACTTGGCGGGTTAGCTGGCTGAGCAGACGCACTGAACGGTCCACCACGTCGGTGAGGTCCACCGCGTCGGACAGGAACGTGGAGATCGCTCGCCGGTGGCTATCGTGAAGGCTTGCCGCGGCGAGCATGTCCACAAAGTGGCGGTAGCCCTTATCCGTGGGGATACGGCCGGCTGAGGTGTGCGGTTGCGCGATGAGGCCTTCGTCTTCCAACGCGGCCATGTCGTTGCGGATGGTGGCCGGGGAGACGCCCAGATTGTGGTTTTGGGACAAGGCCTTAGAGCCCACTGGTTCGTGCGTGGAGACGTAGCCTTCGACGATGGCGCGCAAGATCGCGGCCTTACGTTCGTCGCTCACCACTGACCTCCCGCTAGCACTCCAGCACTCCGAGTGCCAATTCTAACGGGGTCGGCCATGGGCAAGATGTGAGCACCTGAGCCGCGCGCGCACACTGGATCCCAACCCGCGCGCATCAGGGGGTGCCTAATGACGTGTTTATCGGTACATTGGCGCAGTGGGCGGCCCCCGTTGCCGTGGCCTGCTCCTGCATCGGACGATGCTGGCATCCGCGGCGCGTCGCTCGCACCGTATTCAATCCAAATCAAAGTGGTGAAAACAAATGACTGAAATCCCCCAGCCGTCCGCGGCAATTCCCAGCACCCCCGAAGATCGCACGCAAGCCATGCTTGCTCACCTGAGCATGATCATCCTGGGCTTCATCGGCCCGCTGATCTTCTGGGCGATCGGTAAGGACAAGAGCGCCTACCAGAAGGACCAGGCCACGGAGGCTCTGAACTTTGCCATCACTGGCGCGATTGCGTCGCTTGTGACCTGCGGTCTGGCAGGCATCGCGGTCCTCGTCTTCGCCATTATCGGCGGTATGGCAGCCAACCGGGGTGAGGTCTACCGCTACCCCATCAACTGGCGACTTGTGAAGTAGCTCAGGGTTTTCCCCTGATATCCCTCGGGGCCCCAAATCGGTCGACAGGCCGATGCGGGGCCCCGAGTCATGTCGGCACAGTAAAGACATGAACGAGAACACCTCCTCATCGGCAGCGGTACCAGGTACGACCTACCCCACGTCGCACACCTCCACACCGCAGCCCATCCTCGAATCTGAGGCCCGCACCTGGTCGACCCTGGTGCACGTGCTCGCCATTGCCGCAATGCTTGTCAGCGGCGGCACCCTGGCCTTTGTGGCGCCACTGGTGATTTGGCTCCTGTACAAGGACCGGTCCGCGCTGGTGGCCCATCACGGCAAGCAGAACCTCAACCTGCAAATCACGTTGATCATTACCGGTGCCATTGCGGTGGTGGGAGGTCTACTCGCCCTTGGTGTGGGGCTGATCGTCACGTTACCGCTGTGGGGCATGTATGCCCTGTACGGCTTCATTGTGATGATCGTGGCGGCGGTGCGAGCCAACCGTGGCGAGTACTACACGATCCCGCTGACGCTGCGCGTGTTCAAGTAAGGGCGCGGACGGCCGCATCGGCAAGCAAGCGTCCGCGCCGCGTGAGGACCAGACGCCCCCGCAGTGCCTGAGGGCCGTCCAGCAGTCCGTCGGCAATCAACGCCGCAATCGCCTCGGTCTTGTCCGCACCCACCGCCTCACGCGGCAACCCCTCCACCACGCGCAACCCCAGCATCACACGTTCAAAAGCGACCGTCTCGTTGTCCAAGTCCTCACCCGCGTCCTCCGGTGAGTGTCCGTCGGCAAGGCGGCGTGAGTACGCCAGCGGATGTTTGACGTTCCACCAGCGCCGCGCCGCCACCTGCTGACCATTTCGGTCCACATGCGGCCCCCAATACGAATGCGCCCCAGGGCCAATCCCCCACCAATCCTGGCTGGACCAGTACGCCAGGTTGTGTCGGCACCGCTGCTGGGGACTGCGCGCCCAGTTCGACACCTCGTACCACTGGTAGCCGGCGGCGCTGAACGCGTCATCGGCAAGCTCATACATCACGGCCTGGATGTCAGGATCGGTAGGCGCAATCGTTCCACGGCGCAAATGCGCCCCCATGCGGGTACCCGGCTCAATCACCAGCGCATACGCACTGAGGTGATCGGGTTCCAGCTCCAGTGCCGCATCCACGCTGCGGCGCCAGTCGTCGACGCTTTCGCCGGGCGTGCCATAAATGAGGTCGACGCTGGTGGCCAGCCCCGCGTCGCGCGCCCACGCGAGCGCTCTGGTTACGTTGTGTGGCGTGTGCGTGCGTTCCAAGGTGGCCAAGACGTGTGGCACTGCCGACTGCATCCCAAAGCTCACCCGCGTAAATCCTGCCTGTGCAAGTGCCGCCAGCGACTCCTCCGTCACCGAGTCAGGGTTGGCCTCCGTGGTGACCTCGGCATCGTCCGCAAGTGCCCACGCGTCACGCACACCCGTCAACAGGGCCGCCAGCGCAGCGGGATCGAGCATGGTGGGGGTGCCGCCCCCAAAGAACACCGTCTGGACGGTCCTGTCCGCAGCGAAGTCCATACGGCTGCGCGCCAACTCAATCTCGTGGAGTGCAGCCTCGACATATCCGGCTGGGGTTGCCCCATCAACCTCACCGGGCGCATAGGTGTTGAAGTCGCAATATCCGCACCGCACCGCACAAAACGGCACGTGAATGTAGACCCCAAAGTCGCGTTCAGGGATGGCGGACTGTGCGGGGGTGGTCACTTCTTCTTGTCGGACTTTTCGGCCGGTTCGGAGGTGTTCAGCGCCGCAATGAAGGCCTCCTGCGGCACCTCCACAGCACCGATGTTCTTCATGCGCTTCTTGCCTTCCTTCTGCTTTTCCAGCAGCTTGCGCTTACGGGAGATGTCACCGCCGTAGCACTTGGCAAGCACGTCCTTGCGGATGGCACGAATGGTCTCGCGAGCAATGATGCGCGAGCCGATGGCCGCCTGAATGGGCACCTCAAACTGTTGGCGCGGAATCAGGTCCTTGAGTTTGGCCGTCATGGCCACGCCGTATGAGTAGGCCGCGTCCTTGTGCACCACCGCGCTGAAGGCATCGACCGGCTCACCCTGCAACAAGATGTCTACCTTGACCAGGGCCGCCGACTGCTCGCCGTCCGTCTCATAGTCGAGGCTCGCATATCCCCGCGTCCGGGACTTCAACTGGTCAAAGAAGTCAAACACGATCTCCGCCAGCGGGAGCCGGTAGCGCATCTCCACACGCTCCTCGCTGAGGTAGTCCATCGACTGCAACGTGCCACGCTTGGTCTGGCACAAATCCATGATGGCGCCGATGTACTCGCTGGGCGCGATGATGGTGGACCGCACCATCGGTTCGCGCACATCGGCCACCTTGCCGCCAGGGAACTCTGACGGATTCGTGACCTCGTACTCCTTGCCGTCCTCCATGGTCACGGCGTAAATGACGTTGGGTGCCGTGGAGATCAAGTCCAGGTTGAACTCGCGCTCCAAACGTTCCCGCACGATCTCCAGGTGCAGCAGCCCTAAGAACCCGCAGCGGAAGCCAAACCCCAATGCTGCCGACGTCTCCGGCTCATAGGTCAGGGCGGCATCGTTCAACTTCAGTTTGTCCAGTGCGTCACGCAACGCCGGATAGTCCGAACCATCAATGGGATACAGCCCCGAATACACCATGGGCTTGGGGTCGCGATATCCGCCCAGCGCGGTAGATGCCGGCTGGCGCGCCAACGTCACCGTGTCACCCACACGTGACTGCCGAACATCCTTCACACCCGTGATGAGGTAGCCCACCTCCCCCACGCCCAATCCCTTGGTGGCCACCGACTCAGGGCTGATCACACCAATTTCCAGCAGATCATGCTGCGTGAGGGTGGACATCATCGCGATGCGGTCACGGGCAGCGATCCGGCCGTCCACCACACGCACGTAGGTGACCACGCCACGGTACGTGTCGTAAACCGAGTCGAAAATCATGGCCCGGGTCGGTGCCGATGCGTCACCCACCGGCGCGGGGATGTCACGCACGATGCGGTCCAGCAGTTCCGCGACCCCAGCACCCGTTTTACCGCTGACGCGCATCACGTCGCCTGGGTCACAGCCAATGAGTTGGGCAAGTTCTGCCGCGTAGCGCTCCGGGTCGGCAGCGGGCAGGTCAATCTTGTTCAGCACCGGGATGATCGTGAGGTCATGCTCCATTGCCAGGTACAAGTTGGCCAGGGTTTGCGCCTCGATTCCCTGCGCCGCATCGACCAGTAGCACCGCTCCCTCACACGCAGCCAGCGACCGGGACACCTCATAGGTGAAGTCCACGTGACCGGGCGTATCGATCATGTTGAGCGCATACGCACCACCGCCGACCTCCCAGGGCATGCGCACGGCCTGGGACTTAATCGTGATGCCTCGTTCACGCTCAATGTCCATGCGATCCAGGTACTGGGCACGCATGGCACGTTCGTCGACAATGCCGGTCAGTTGCAGCATCCTGTCCGCCAACGTCGACTTGCCGTGGTCGATGTGGGCGATGATGCAGAAGTTTCGGATGAGGTCCGGCGCAGTGGCGGCGGGCTCAATGGATGCAGCGGGCACGGGCGGTGTCGTCCTTCGATGTCCTGTGGGAACCACTATGGTCCCACGGACACAGACGTTCGGGGTTTCGTTGCCGAGCGTGCTCGCCAGACACGGCATAATGCACCGGGGCTCCCAACCAGATTCGGAGGATGCGTGGCCGCACACGACAGCCTGTTCACGCTGACCTTCCGCGACTCCCCGATTGGCATGGCCATCCTGGATTCGAGCGGTCGATACATCGAAGTGAACGATGCGTTTGCGCAGATCGTGGGGCGAGACACCGCGGCGATGGTGGGGCGTCACTTCGGTGAGTTCACGCACCCCGATGACCTACCGCGCGACTTCGAGTTGATGAAACAGCTGGCCGAGGGTGAACTGCCCTACTACCAGCTTCATAAGCGCTTGTTGCACCGTGACGGGGACACCATCTGGGCACGGGTGACGGTCTCGAACGTCACCGCCGCTGACTCCGTTGCCGGCCACCACTACGTGGCCCAGTTCGAGGACGTGACCGAGATTCGCCGGGCCCGCGACTTGCTGGAGCGGCGCGCCCTCTATGACCACCTGACCGGTCTGGCGAACCGCACCTTGTTGATGGACCGACTTGAACGCGCCATCGAGACCCACGAGCCGCGTGCGGCTACTGTGGCCTGCATCTTTTTGGATATCGACCACTTCAAGGTGGTTAACGACTCTCTGGGGCACGATGCGGGTGACACGTTGCTGGTGGAACTGGCGCGTCGCTTGCAGTCCACCGTGCGCACTGCCGATACGGTCGCACGGCTGGGCGGGGACGAGTTCGTGGTGGTCATCGAGGATGTCATGGATCTGGAGGGGGCCCGAACTGTCGCCCACGCCATCACTACCGCGATGCGCATGCCATTCCGTATTGATATTCACGAGTTCGAACCCACCGTCTCCCTGGGTGTAGCGATGCTAGAGCCCGGGATGAGCGCAGAGGCGCTGGTTCGCAACGCGGACATGGCAATGTATGCGGCCAAGCAAGGCGGACGTGACCGTGTGGAGGTGTACGACGCGTCAATGCGCCAACATGCCCTCACCAAACTGTCAATCGAGTCCGAGCTGCGCACTGCCATCCGTGAGGGTGAATTGGTGGTGCACTACCAGCCAGTAGTCAACCTCACCACCCGTGAGGTGGTGGCCTACGAGGCATTGGTGCGCTGGCAGCACCCCCAACGTGGGCTACTCCTGCCCGACGAGTTCATCCCCATCTCGGAAGAAGCCAACCTGGTCATCCCCCTGGGGGCAGCGGTCATTCACGATGCCTGCCAGTTCCTCGTGGACCGCCCTGGCTACACCGGCAAGGTGTTCGTCAACGTCTCGACCCGCCAAATTGGCACGGCGGACCTCACGCGGGTGGTGCGACAGGCGCTGGAAGCCACGGGCGCATCGGCCCACCAGCTGTGTCTTGAAATCACCGAATCCGGCATGTTGATGGCCACCGCATCGGCACGGGCCGACCTCAAGGCCCTCACTGAGGTGGGCTGCGAGCTGATCCTGGATGACTTTGGCACGGGTTACTCGGCGCTGAACTCGGTGCTTCAAAACCCCGTGTCGGGCCTGAAGTTGGCGCGCGAGTTCACCTTGCGCCTTGGCGACCGTGGCACCGGAGACCGAATCTCCACGGCGGTGGCCACACTCACCCGGTCGTTGAACATGTTTGGCGTCATCGAAGGAATCGAAACCGAGGCGCAATACACGATTGCGTTGCAGCATGGCTGGGATCTGGGTCAAGGATTCCTGTTTGGCCACGCCGTCCCGGCCGCGATGATCACCACGGGGCTAGCGCGCAGTGCCACTGCCGAAGGCGTTGCCGACGACGCTACCGGGCTTGGCGATACATCCCGCGTCGGCAATGCCGCGGGTGCACACTGATTCCAGGCATCACGTAGAACACGACGAATACGGGGGAAGACACAGATGGAGCCCGGACTCATCGGCGCGGTTGCCGCCATCGTCTTGGCTACCGTCGCCCTCGCCCGTACCTCACCCCCATCACGCCGCGGGCAAGCGGGACAACGCACCGGGTCCGAGCCGCCGCGCCGCTCTACCCGGCGTCGGCGATCTGTGCGCGCCCCGCGCCACCTGCGCCCGCCGGAGGGTACGCGCCCCTATCCGGGCGACTTCACGGGAACCGTACGGCCGGTGTACGCGCCCAAGCCCGACGGTCGGCCTGACCCTGGCGAAATTGTGTGGACCTGGGTGGCGTTCGAGGATGACCCCTCCCGGGGTAAGGACCGCCCGGTGTTGCTCATTGGCCGCGACCACAACTGGCTCCTGGCACTCATGCTTACCTCTCAGGACCACGTCCGGCCAGGTGAACCAGCACAGACGCGGGGCCCCCAGTGGCTAGATATCGGCACCGGAGCATGGGACGCGCGGCGCCGCCCCTCCGAGGTACGGTTGGACCGCATCATTCGGGTCCATCCGGACGATGTGCGCCGTGAGGGCGCCGTCTTGGATCGGGCGAGATTTGATCAGGTGGCGCACGCATTGGAATCGCTCGCCTTAGGTCCGGATCGCTGATAGAGTAGATAGCCGTGTGCGCGCATCCGCGACGCACGAGACCACCTCACCACTCAAGGATTCACGTGGCAAACATCAAGTCCAACATCAAGCGTATTGGCACGAACGAGAAGTCGCGCCTGCGCAACGTCGCGGTCAAGTCCGAGCTCAAGACCCACGTGCGCAAGGTCCGTGAGGCAATTGCCTCCGGCGACAAGGCCACCGCGGCCACCGCACTGAAGACCGCCTCGGTCAAGCTCGACAAGGCTGCATCGCGTGGCGTCATCCACGCCAACCAGGCTGCGAACCGCAAGTCGGCGCTGGCCAAGCAGGTTGCCGCGCTGTAACGCATCGTGTGATGTGATGGGCCCCGCCACGGCGGGGCCTTTCGCTTTATCCGGGCCCGTCACTGTGGGGCCCGCACGCCACGTGAGGGTGCTACTCGTCCCCTGCCAGTTCAGCCACGCGCCGCACGGCGCGTTCGAGTGCGAACGCGGGAGCCCGCCCACCACCTTTGATGGCATGGTCAGCATCGGCCACAACCTCGATAGCGCGGGCAAGGCGCTCTGCGTCCCAGCGCTGCAACTCCTTGCGTGCCTTATCCACCTGCCAGAGGGCAATGCCCAGGTCACGGGTGGGGTCGATCCCCCGGCCCCGTGAGGCACCCACCTTTGCCAAGGTGCGCAGCTTGATGGCCAGTGCCGCCACTAACGGCACCGGATCCACCCCCGTGACCAGCGCGTGACGCACCAATGCGAGGGCTTTGGCCTTGTCCGCCCTGATGGCCGCATCGGCCACTTCGAATCCCGTCGCGTTGACCCGGGTGCCGTAGTAGCGCGCCACCGTCGCCTCATCGATGGTTCCGTCAACGTCCTGCACCAACTGCGCGCATGCCGCCGCTAGCTGCGACACGTCAGAGCCCACCGCATCGACTAGCGCCCGTACGGCTGCGGCCGGCACCGGCCTGCTCGCCCGAGCAAACTCGGCGGATGCAAAGTCCACCAAGTCTCCATCGCGAGTAATCGCCGGGCATGCGTACTCAGGCAATCCGGCTGCACGTATCGCATCGAGGAGCTTCTTGCCACGGTTTCCGCCACTATGCCGGATTACCACCACCGCTTCCGGGTCGGCGGCCGTGACGTAGGCCAGCGCATCGGCAAGGAAGTCGTCGTTCATGGCGGCGGCCTGATCAACGACCACGACGGCGGTGCCACCAAACAGCGACGGGCTGGCTGCCGAGCGCAACATCCCCGGGGCATATGACGAGGCATCCAGGCGCTGCACGTCCGTCTCAGGATCACGTGCCTTCACTGCCGACACAATGAGGTCAACCGCACGCCCGCTCAGGAGGTCTTCTGGGCCCGACACCAGCACTACGGGCGCGGGGGTAGCACGGTTCCACGGCGGTGCACCCGAGCCACCCCGGGACGCTGGAGTGCCCCTGCGGGGCGCGGTGGTTGCCACGCCCCTAGCCTGCCACGCCCGACTGACAGCGGGCGGCCACCTGCTGGTGTGAGGTGATGACAATGTCGCCGCACCTCGCGGTAGTCATCAGCACGCCTGCCCGCGCACGGTACATGGAGATCGTTGCCGAGTTGGGGTGCCCGTAGGGGTTTGTTGCTCCCACACTGATGGCCGCGACCCGTGCCGTCACTAGGTCCGCGAGGCGTTGTGACTGTACGCGGGAGCCATGGTGGGCCACCTTAACCACATCGACTATCACCCCCCGCGCGGTCACAGCCGCCAGTGCGTCTTGGCCTGCTGTCTGTAGGTCTGCCAGGAACAGGCCCGACGCTGGTCCCGAGCGTGCCCACACGGCCAGGCTGGCATCGTTCAGGTCAGCGTCGGCGTCACCACTGCCCGCGGTGGCGCCCCGGCTACTGCTACCAGCGGCAAGGACCACCACCTGTGCTTGTCCGGCCTCGAAGCGGTCACCGGCTTGCGGGATACGAACCGTAATGCCCCACTGGCGGGCCATGGATGCCGCCACATCATTGGCGGGGTCCAATGCCGCCGGTGATACCCAGATCTGGTCAATGCTGGCGACACGTTTAAGTTCAGCCAGGCCGCCGTCGTGATCGGCATGGGGGTGCGTCAGCACCAGGAGCGCTACATGGTGCACCCCATAGTGGCGTGCGCACTGCGCCCCGGCGCCGCCAGCTGGACCGGTATCGATCACGATCGCCGAGCCGTTCCCGGCCAAAATCATTGACATGTCTCCCTGGCCCACGTCGCACACCACAATGGCGGCATCCTTCGCCACCGCCACATGCGCGCTGAGCATGGGAGAGCCGATCTGCACCACCACGGCCACCACCGCAGCAGCCACCCGCACGGCCGGTGCGGCACCGCGAGCCATCGTCCCCCAGGCCAGTAACGCCACCACACCGGAGGCCATCACCACCCCGGTGACGCCATGCGGCCAGGCCAGCCACGCTCCCGGCGCTGCCGCAAACACCCGTGCGGCCCACACCACCGGCCAGGCACACCACGACGCCGCGGTCAGCAGACCCACCTGTGCACCTGCCCACACTCCTCCCAGCACCACTCCAGCTAGCCCCAACACGGTGACGGGAAAGGCCGCCACACCGGCAATGAGGTTGGCGGGCACGGCGTAGGGTCCGAGGCCCGGACTCAAGTGCACCAGCAGCGGCCAGCAGGCCAGCCACGCCGCCGTCGGCACGCTGATTGCGGTAGCGGCTGCCGGGATCACCCAGCGGGCCAGGATCCGGCGCAGGTGCGGCGCCCACACGACGATTGCCACCACGGCGAGGGCCGACAATTGCAGTCCGATGCTGGCACCCAGCGCCGGTTCGATCGCCAGGAGCGCCAGCACGCCGGTTCCCAAGGCTGGCAGTGCTTGGCTCGGCCGGCCCCACGCGATGCCAGCAGCCACGGCGACCGCCATGGTCAGTGCTCTCAGGACCGATGGTTCGGGACCGACCAGCACACTGAGCAGGCCCATCACCGTCGCCAAGATGATTGACCTCACCGCACGCCAGCGGACCAGACGGCGTATCAGCGCACCGACGGCCAGCGTCACGATCGCAAAGTGTGAGCCGGACACCGCAGTCAGGTGGGTCAGGCTGGTTACTTGCATGGCATGTTGCAGGTCGGCAGGGAGGTCCCGAGTGTCCCCGAGCACCATGCCCAACACGAGCGGGCGCACCTGAGTGTTCAGCCCGGCGGCATGGTTGCGCGTGCGCTCCCGCACCCCGGCAATCCAGGTCAGGAGTGCGTCGTTCCCGGTGGTAGGTTCCCACTGGGCATCCCACACCACCATGAAGGCGCGCGCGTCGCGAGAGGTCCCGGCAGTGCCCGTTGCTTTCACACCCTCGCCCACTGTGGGAATGTCCGTGGAGGCCAACGCCAGGTCCGCGTCACCGTGTGCGGTGAGGCGGTGCTCGCAGGGCTGCGCGCACGCACTGCTGAGGCGCACTCGCACCATCACCCGCTGCTCGCCCGTGAAGGAGTTGGCGCTCACGGGGCGCGGCTGTCCCACCACCGTCCCTTCCACGCTGACGGCGGCATGCGCGCCGATGGCGGCGTCCACCTCGGGGGCGAATGCCACCAGCGACCGGATTAGCCCAACCAGCGCGATCACGGCCGTTACGGCCGCGGCCACACTCACTGCGCGGACAATGTCACCCAACCGCCTAACGCCCAGCGCACTGACCGCGGCAACGCCCACCCACACCGCTACGGCCCATCCCCACCGTCCCGACGGCGCCGCCCAGGCACAGGTGATCAGGGCGCACAATGCCGCAGGCAGGGTGCGCGCGTCGTGCTCGGTCACACCGTGGCAGCGTCGCGTAGCCCGGCCAGCACCGCGGGCCCAACCCCGGCAACGGCGTCGAGATCATCGATGGACCCAAACGGGCCGTTGGCTTCCCGATGCGACACGATCCGATCCGCCAGCACTGGTCCCACTCCTGGTAATTGGGTCAGTTGCGCGGCCGACGCCGTATTGAGATTGATCAGACCGCCCGCCTCTTCAGCATCCCTGCCCACTGAGATTTTCTCGCCATCACGTACGATGCGCGCCAAGTTGAGGCTGTCCAGGTCGTGCACATCGAGCGCTCCCCCAGCCGCCTCAATGGCGTCCGCGACGCGCGATCCCAGCGCCACGTCGTACAGGCCCGGCCGCATCACGGCACCAGCGACGTGAACCGTGACCGACGTGGCAACATCGGGCGCCAGCGGGCCTGCGCCTGCCCCGCCGCCGCCCGGCTCTGACTGCCCGCCCAGTTCTAACTGCCCGCCCGGTTCGGCCTGTCCGTCCTGCCCGGGTAACGCGACCGTTGTACCCCGTGGCGGTGTGGGCCACCACAGGGCGAGCGCGGCAATGAGCGCCAACGTCGCTACCAATGTCACAGCCACGCGGGTATTCATACGCCAGCGCCACGCGCGCGGCTCGGTGACGGGCTCGTCCTCAACGAGCCCGTGGGCTGCCTCATACGCGCGCCCGGCTGCCATCTTCCACGCCTCACGCATACGGTGCTGGACGTCCTCGCGGTCACTCATGAGCCGACCCTAGGCACGGCTCAGCAGCGCGGCGGGGCATCGTGCGCGTCAGTGTGGAGACGTAGCGTTTAGGTGCGTTGGGGACGGCGCTGTGGGATGGGTCTGACTCAGCGGCGGGCCAGTGCCGCCGCGACCTCAGGATGACAATCCACCACCACGGCCGCCAATGCACCCGGCCCCCCATGAGCGGCCAGCACCGCTGACAGTTCAGCCCTCACCACCGGCCAGTCACCACGGGTACCCAGGACGCGCACGGCATCGTCCACCACCGCGTCGTCCCCCGACACGCTCATCAACCCCACCACCGGGTGACGCTGCGCAGGCGCCCGGTCCGCAATCCGATCCAGGACCGCCTGCCGGGCACGGCCGGAGGTACGCACCCGCTCCACCTGCCCCACTTCGCCCTTCATCACCCCCAGCACCGGACGCACCCCCAGGGCATTGCCAACAGCCGCAACGGCAGGCGACACGCGCCCACCGCGACGCAAATACTCCAAGGTGTCCACGGTGAACAGGCACAACGAGGCCCGCGCCGCACGGCGTGCTTCCGCCGCCACCGCGTCGGCGTCGGCCCCCGAACGCGCCAACGCTGCTGCCGACAGTGCCGCCAAACCCACCGCCAGCGCGACCGTGCCCGAATCGACCACCATCACCCGGATGGGTGCCGACGACGCCGCCGCCTCAACCGCCGCTGCCGTGCCGGACATTGCTCCCGAAAGCGTCACCACCACCAGAGCCTCGGCGCCCTTATCGACAGCATGCGCGACGGCGCGGCGGATTGTCTCGGGGCCCGGTTGGGAGGTGCTGACACGCTGGCCATCCACCAACGCGTCCACCACGGCGCGCGGTGGGATACCAGAGTCCTCGTCGTAGGCGCGATCCCCCACCACCACCTGCAGCGGGATCACCTCCACACCCCACTGCCGGGTCAGCGGCGCAGGCAGGCAGGCCGAGGAATCCGTCGCGACTGCTACCCGCGCGCTCATGCCGGAAGGCTACTGGGCAATGACGATGTTGACCAGACCCGGCGGACGCGCGATCACAGTGCGCACCTGGGCATCGCCAATGGCACGCTTCACCGTGTCCGACGCCAGCGCCAGCTCCACCAGTGCATCCTTGTCCGTGTCGGGTGCCACCTGAATGCGGTCGCGCACCTTGCCCATCACCTGCACCACACAGGTGACGGTCTCCTCAACCAGCAAGCTCTCATCCACGTCCGGCAAGCCCGACAGCGCCACCAGGTCGCTGTGGCCCAGCATCGACCACATGTCCTCCGCGCAGTACGGCGCGAACAAGCTCAGCAGCTTGGCCACCACTTCGGTCGCTTCCCGTACGGCAGGGTCGGCCGCACCCGGTCCAGAGTCAATAGCCTTACGGGTGACGTTGACCAGCTCCATGATGCGTGCGACCACCACGTTGAAGCGGAAGGACTCCACCAGTTCGCTGGCCTGTGCGAGCGTGCGGTGGGTTGCCGCGCGCAGGGCGACATCGCCCGACGCAGGATCGACTCCCGGCGCCGAGGTGACATCGCGGGCCAAGCGCCAGGCGCGCGCCAGGAACTTGGAGCTACCGGCAGGCGACACGTCTGCCCAGTCAATGTCATCCTCGGGCGGGCCCGCAAAGGACATGGTCAGCCTGACCGCATCGACGCCGAACTCATCGAGTTGTTCACTCAAACGCACCAGGTTTCCGCGTGACTTTGACATGGCGGAACCGTTCATTTGCACCATGCCCTGATTGAGCAGCGCCGTGAACGGTTCGCCAAAGTTCACCAGCCCCATGTCACGCAACGCCTTGGTGAAGAACCGCGCATACAGCAAGTGCAGGATTGCGTGCGTGACACCACCCACGTACTGATCCACAGGCGCCCACGCGTTGGCTTGTGCGGTGTCAAAGGGTGCCTCGGTGTTATTCACCGACAAGTACCGCAAGAAGTACCAGGACGAGTCCACAAAGGTGTCCATGGTGTCCGTGTCACGCGTGGCCGGTTCACCGCATCGCGGGCACGGCACGTTCACCCACTCGGTGGCGGCCGCTAGCGGCGACAACCCCTTGGGCTTGAGATCGAGTCCGGCCGCATCGGGCAGACGCACCGGCAGATCCTCATCCGGCACGGGCACTTCACCACAGGAGGGGCAGTGAATGATCGGGATCGGGGTACCCCAGTAGCGCTGGCGCGAAATCAGCCAGTCGCGCAGGCGATAGTTAACGGCGGCCTTACCCGTACCGTCGGCCGCCAACTGCTCGATCACCGCAGCAATTGCTTGCTCCTTGGTCAACCCATTCAGGGAGCCGGAATTGATCAAGGTGCCATCCGACGTGGCCGCCACCCCCGACACTGCCGGGTCTGCAACCGGCTCGCCAGCGTCGTCGCGGCAATCCAGCACGGTGCGCACCGGCAAATTCATGGCGCGCGCAAAGTCCAAGTCGCGCTGGTCGTGGGCGGGAACGGCCATGATGACGCCGTGGCCGTAGTCGGCCAGCACATAGTCCGACGCCCAGATGGGCAGACGCTCCCCGTTGACCGGGTTGATGCCGTAGCGCTTGAGGAACACGCCCGTCTTGGGTCGTTCCGTGCTGAGGCGGTCAATCTCGCTGGCGGCCTTCACCTGCTCCAGGTACTGGGCAAACTCGGCCTGCGTCGCATCGTCCGCACCCGCGGCCAGTTCGCTGGCGAGGTCTGAATCCGCGGCCACCACCATGAACGTTGCGCCATACAGCGTGTCCGGACGGGTGGTGTAAATCTCGATCGGTTCGTCACGGCCCTCAATGGCAAAGGTGACGTCCGCACCACGCGACCGGCCAATCCAGTTGCGCTGCATGGCGATGACCTTGTCGGGCCAGGCACCGCGTAGCGACTCCAACTCATCGAGCAGCTCGTCGGCATAGTCCGTGACCTTGAAGTACCACTGGGTGAGCTTCTTCTTAGTCACCGGGGTGTCACATCGTTCACACAGTCCGCCCACGACCTGCTCGTTGGCCAATACCGTTTGGTCCTTGGGGCACCAGTTGACCTGGCTGGGCTTGCGGTAGGCCAGGCCCCGCTCATACAGACGGGTAAAGATCCACTGGTTCCAGCGGTAGTACTCGGGGCGGTGCGTCATCAGCACGCGGTCCCAGTCAAAGGAGCAGGCGTACCGCTCCATCGAGGCCCGCTGTTGGGCAATGTTGTCCTCGGTCCAGCCAGCCGGGTCCACGCCACGCTTGATGGCGGCGTTCTCGGCAGGCAGACCAAACGAGTCCCAACCGATGGGATGGAGCACGTTGAAGCCGCGCTGAATCCAGTAGCGCGAGATCACATCGCCCAGTGCATATGCCTCCGCGTGACCCATGTGCAGGTCACCGGAAGGGTAGGGAAACATGTCGAGCACGTATTTGGTGGGGCGAGCGTCGGCCGGATCACCGGAACGGAACGGCTGCTTGTCGGCCCACACCGGTAGCCACCGTGCCTCGATGGCGTGGAAGTCGTAGCGGGCGTCGTCGGTGGTATCAGCAGGCGTGGTCACCCGGCGATTCTATCGGTGTCCCCTGGTGCGCCAGGGTTGGGACTGCTAGGTTCCCCAGCATGAGTTCCTTTACGCGCCGCCTTGCACCCGACGAGCAGCTCATCCTGCACAGCCACCCGCACTGGAAGACCGTGATTGGTGGCATTGCACTGGGAGTTATCGTCACGATCGCTGCCGCTGTGGGCCTGTTCGGATGGGCGCTCGACCTGAAGTCGCCGTGGAAGTCCGTGATGTCGATCGCCATAGGCGTGGTGTGGCTGGCGGTGGCGGTGTGGTTTGTGGTGGCGCCAGTGATTCGGTGGCTGACCACACACTTTGGGATCACCGACCGCCGCGTGATTTACCGCACCGGGGTGTTCAACACCTCCGGCATTGACATTCCGTTGGCGCGCATCAACTCGGTGCGGTTCCGCCACGCGTTCTGGGACCGCATCTTCCGTACCGGTACGTTGATCATTGAGTCCGCGTCCGACGAGCCGCTTGAGTTTGACGACATCCCGCGCGTGGAGTCTGTTCACTCCATGCTGTACGACGAGCTCAACGACGTGATCGAGGGCGACGACCGCGACTAAGCGTCGGTAGCACCTATTGCGCCCCGGTGCCCTGGTGCCCTGGTGCCCATGCGCCCCAGCAGTGCGTGAGGGCCGATTCCGGCATCGGAATCGGCCCTCACGCACTGCCAGGGAGGGGTGGGCGGGTTGTGGCGCTCGATGGTCCTAGGACCTTGGCGCATGGTGGCGCAAATGCGGCGCTAGGCTCACCTTTGTGACGCATTTGCGAATCTCAGAAGCATCTGCCCTGGTGGGGGTCAGCGACGACACGTTGCGCCGCTGGCTACGCGCCGAGGGCATCGAACCAGGCACTGACGACGCCGGCCGGATGGTCGTGCCCGGGGAGGTGGTCGCCCGCTTTGCCAGCCAGTCCCCCGCGCCGCCCGACGCGACCGACGTACTCAGCTCTGCCCGCAACCGCTTCCCCGGCATCGTTACCGCCATCAAGTCCGACACCGTGATGGCGCAAGTCGACATGCAGTGCGGCCCCTTCCGCGTGGTGTCACTCATGAGCGCCGAGGCTGTACGCGACCTGGGCCTGACCGTAGGCTCCGTCAGTACTGCCGTGGTCAAAGCAACCACCGTCATCATCGAATCAGCCCCCAAGGAAGGTCAGTCATGAGCACTCGCACTGCCCGCAGTCTTGTCATTGCCGCCGCCGGATTCCTCCTGGTGGCCGGCTGCTCCACCTCGTCGCAGCCCGACACCCCCGCCACCACCGCAGCTGGAACGCCACAGAGCACCCCGGCTCCGCAACCAGCCGAGCCGAGTGCAACCGTTGACGTGTATGCGGCGGCCTCCCTGACCAACGTCTTCACCGAACTGGCCGACCAGTTCCACAGCGAGCATCCCTCGATCACCATCTCGCTCACCTTCGCCGGCTCGCAGGACCTCGCCTCTCAGATCAACGAGGGCGCACCGGCTGACGTGTTCGCCTCCGCAGACGAGCGCAATATGGAACTGGTCGCCAATGAGGTCGCCAGCCCGGCCACGATCTTCGCGTCCAACACCTTGACGATCGTGGTCCCCGCTGGCAACCCCGCCCACATTGAGGGACTCGCGTCGCTGGCCGAGCCCGGTGTGCTGGTGGTTGTGTGCGCGCCGTCGGTGCCTTGTGGCGCCGCAACTGAGCGCGTCACGCAGTCGCAGGGCGTCACCCTTTCCCCCGCGTCCGAAGAGTCCAACGTCACCGACGTGCTGGGCAAGGTGTCCGCCGGCGAGGCCGACGCTGGCCTGGTTTACGTCACCGACGTTGCCCGCGCCAGCGGCGTGGAATCAGTGCACCTGGACGGAGCCGAGGCGTCACTCAACCGCTACCCCATTGCCGCCCTCACCACCGGCGATGCGCCCGACGCGGCACAACTGTTCGTTGACTTTGTTCTGTCCGACGCTGGTCGTGCGGTCTTGGCTGCGGCCGGATTCCAGTTGCCCTAACGCCCCACCTGGCGACCGACATGAACTCGTCCTCCCGCATCGCAATCCCCCGCGGCCTTGTTGCCGTGGCGGTGCTGGCGGCCGTGTTCGCAATCCTGCCCATCCTGGGCTTGGCAGCACGCACCGAGTGGTCACAGTTGCCGCAGCACCTTGGCTCTGCGCAGGTGCGCGAAGCGCTCCTGTTGTCGCTGCGCACCTCCGCGTGTGCCGCGGTGCTGTGTGTGCTGTTGGGGGTGCCGTTAGGTATTGCGTTGACACGCCTGCGGGGAATGGCGCGTTCGATAACCCGTGCCGTGCTGCTGGCACCGCTGGTGCTACCCCCGGTGGTCAGCGGCCTGGGACTGCTCTATGCGCTGGGACGACGCGGGCTGTTTGGACCGGCGCTGAGCGCGGCCGGGACACCGCTGTCCTTCACCACTGCCGCCGTGGTGGTGGCGCAGACCTTTGTGGCGCTGCCGTTTATGGTCACGGCGGTGGAAGCAGTCACGGTGGCCCGCTCCAACCGGTCCGAGCAAATTGCTACAGCTTTTGGCGCCAAACCATGGTTGGTGCTGCGCACGGTGACATTGCCAGCCATCGCGCCGGGGATTGTCACCGGTGCGGTGCTGGCCTTTGCCCGGTCCTTGGGTGAGTTCGGGGCGACGCTCACCTTCGCCGGAAGTGCCGCCGGCGTCACCCGCACCGCACCGTTGCTGATCTACGTGGCACGCGAATCGGACCCGCAGGCCGCCGTCGCGCTGGGTCTGCTGCTTCTGGTGGTGGCGGTCGCCATTGTGGCCATTGCACTGCGCCCGGCACGGACGGTGGTCCAATGAGCCTGGACGCCCGAATCGTGGTCACTGCGCGAGGCGTTGACGCCCATATTGAGGTTCCCTCTGTGCGCACTGTGGCGCTGGTGGGCCCCAATGGTTCAGGCAAGTCCACCGTGGTCGAGGCGCTGGCGGGGATCGTTGCCACCGACGGCGGACACGTGAGTGTGGACGACGCTGCCCGTACACGTACCCCTCACTCGCGTACCCCCCGCGTGGGCATCGTCCCGCAGGACGGCGCACTGTTTGCCCACATGAGTGTGCTTGATAACGTCGCCTTTGGTTTGCGCGCCCAGGGCGTGCGCCGCGCCGCAGCTCGCCGCACCGCGCAGGAAGTTCTCGCGCGTGTTGACGCGGCTGACCTGGCGCAGCGCAGGCCTGCCCAGCTGTCGGGCGGGCAGGCCAGGCGGGTGGCGATTGCCCGAGCCGTGGCGACCGAACCGGACGTGCTGCTGTTCGACGAGCCGTTCGCGGGCCTGGATACGGAGGTTGCGACCCAGATCCGTGGCCTCCTGGCGAGTCTGCGCGGCAGCGCCACCATTGTGCTGACCACGCACGACGCCGTTGATGCCTTCTTATTGGCCGACGCCGTTGCGGTGCTCGATGCGGGACATGTGGTGGAATCGGGCGTACCGGAGCAGGTGTTCCTCACCCCTCGCACTGCCTTCACCGCAGCGATGGCCGGTCGCGTGCTGATGACTGGCGTCATGGATGGTGGCCAGGTTCTCACGCCCGCCGGTGAGCGCATTCCGGTGGCGGCGGGGCCGGCGGACGGCACTGCGGCAGCCGTCGCAATCCGCCCGGCAGACATTGCAATCCGGCCAGCTGACATCGCCGCCCAGCCGCACATCAGCGAACGCACCGGCGAACGCTCGGGCGAACGGGCCAGTGCGCGCACGGGCAAACAAACGGGTGAGCACACCGGCGTCCGGGAGACGACCCCGGGCGCCTACCTGTGGCTTGAGCGCACCGTGTCAGCCATTGAGCCCCGCGCCGACGCGGTCCGCGTCTTTGGCGGTGCCCTGTGCGCCGACGTCGACCCGAGTCTGGCCCCCAACCTGGCCGTGGGCACACCCGTGGTGTTTGGTGTGCCGCACGGCCAGGAGGCCTACGCGATCTAGTGCCCTAGCTGGGCCGCTCTGCCTTGGGCCGGGCGTAGTAGTACCACGACATTGCGGCGGCGTTTGCGGCACAGAACACCCACCACCAGAACAGGAATGGCGGCGGCGTGGCGACCAGAATGATCGAGAAGAAGAACGGCCCGAACGCCGCGATAGCGGAGGTGAATCCAATCACCGTTCCTGACTGCGGCCTGGGGAAGATGCTGGGCATCTGCTTAAAGGTGGAGGCGTTGCCCATCCCGGAGAAGAGGAAGATCGCGAGCATTCCCCACAAGAACTTGGGGAAGTCGCTGGCCGAGTTTGGGTTCAACTGCAAGGCGGTGTAGGCACACGACAGCGTGATGCCAATACACGCGATCATCGTCACGCGACCACCGCCCAGTCGGTCAGCAACGGGGCCAAACACCACCCGAGCCGCTGATCCGACCAGCGCACCCAGGAACGCGTACTTGACGGGGTCAATCCCGGCATCGCCGAACACGCCAACGCCGTAGACGTTCTTGATCAGCAGGGCGAAGATCGCGGCAAACCCGGAGAACGCTCCAAAGGTCACCACGTACATGAGCGTCATGATCCAGGTGTGCTTGTCCCGGAATACCCCCAGCTGGTCGCGCACTCGCGCCACACCGACCGGTACGGAACGCAGCAACAGCCACGCCAGGATGGTGCCGATGACCGTCAGCGATGACCACGCGTATCCGGCGTTTTGGTACCAGACCCTGTGCACCTCGTGGGTGGTCTCATCGGTGAGGTGCTGCGGGCCACCGATGATGCCGGCGAACGCACCGCCCAGCAGCATGAAGCCCACAATCCACGGGGTTGCGAGCTGCACGATCGACACCCCAAAGTTGCCGATTCCACCTTGGACACCTAGTGCCGTTCCCGCCTTGGAGCGGGGGAAGAAGTACGACGTTGAGGGCATAAACCCAGCAAAGGCTCCACCGCCGATCCCCGTGAAGAAGCTGAAGACCAACAGCACCCAGTAGGGCGTGCCGGGGTTCTGGACGGCCAGCGACCAGCCAATGATCGGCACCAGCAGCAGCCCCGTGGTGTAGGTGACCAGGCGCCGGGTGCCCAGCACCGGCGGCAGGAACATCCACACCATGCGCAGCAGACCGCCCGCGAGTCCGGGCATTGCCGTCAACCAGTACAACTGGCTCTCCGAAATGTCGAAGCCCAGGTCGTTCAGCATCGGCGCAATGGCGGAGACCAGGAACCACACGATGAAGCACAGGATCAAGCTGAACGTGGTCACGCTCAGCGTGCGCCAGGCAAGGCGCTTGTCCCAGTCCTGCTCGGGGTCCCACGTGTCGAGCCAACCGCGACGCGTCGTGGTGGTGGTCATGCTGATCCTCTCGGTCTGTGTATTCCTAGCGCACCCCGGGGACAAAGGGTGCGCGAACGTCACGCTAGCGACATTTTTTACTACGGTCAATAACTATCGTCAATAAAGACACGTCGGGAAAAATGTGCTAGGAAAGTGCTGTGCCCGCTGACGTCTCCACCATTGAGGATGCCCTCAAGCGCGTGCTGGCGCTCGGCGAACGGGATGCAACTGGTCACACTTCCCCCTTGGCGGGCTCACGACGCGCGATTTTGGACGTCCTGCGAGGCGCCGACGACGCACTCACCATCGACGACATCGCCGATGCAGTGAGCCTGCATCCCAACACCACCCGCCACCACCTCGAAGTCCTGGACGCCGCCGGATTGGTTCGTCGCGCACCGGTAACCCCCTCCGGACGGGGACGTCCCCGCACGCGATACCAAGCGTCGGACGCTGCCGCCGATGCTTACGCCGAGCTGGAAAGGCAACTGGACGCAGCCTTTGCCAGCCAGGACGTCGACGCCGTTGCCCGGGAGACAGCACGACGCTGGCTAGCCACCGTGGAACCCGTGCGCCGCGCCAAAGACATCGACGCCGCCGTTGCCGCAGCCATCGAATCCTTGCGAGAGGTGGGTTTTGATGCGCATTCTGATGAGGTCGGTGACACCATCGTCGTAACGGATTGTCCCTATGCCAGCCTCATCGCGGAGCACCCGATGATCTGTACGGTCCACGCAGAGCTGGTTTCTCGCGCGCTTGACCAAACCGGACAACCCGTAGAACTTGACGGATTCGATGTGTGGGTGCGTCCCGGCATTTGCCGTGCGCGCCTACGCCGACCCGACACCGAACCTGATTTTGTTGCACTGCCTTCCCCCCATCCCTCCTCACCGCAGAGGTCCTGATGACGACGACACCCTCCGTTTCTCCCGCGACGTCCAACCTGCTGGTCAAGGCCGGCAGGTTCCTCCATCCCGGTGAGGTGTCGGCTGACTTGCGGACCGTCACACTGGAGGGCGGACGCGATGCGGACGTGTTCTACCGGGATCGGTGGAGTCACGACAAGATCGTGCGCTCCACCCATGGCGTGAACTGCACGGGTTCATGCTCGTGGAAGGTGTACGTCAAGGACGGCGTCATCACCTGGGAGACACAACAAACCGACTACCCCTCAGCCGGCGCCGACAGCCCCGAGTACGAGCCGCGCGGTTGCCCGCGTGGCGCATCGTTCTCCTGGTACACGTACTCCCCGACCCGCGTGAAGTACCCCTACATTCGCGGCGTACTGCTGGACGCATACCGGGCGGCCAAGAAGACCCACCCCGACCCGGTCGATGCTTGGCGCGCCGTCACCACTGATCCTGAGATTCGTCGCACCTACCAGCAGGCCCGCGGTAAGGGTGGTCTGGTGCGCGCCAGTTGGACCGAGGCGAAGGAAATCATCGCCGCCGCACACGTGCACACCATTAAGGAGCACGGCCCGGACCGCATCTTTGGCTTCTCCCCCATCCCTGCCATGTCGATGGCATCGCATGCCGCCGGGGCACGGTTTGTGTCGATGATGGGCGGCTCGATGGTGTCGTTCTACGACTGGTACTGCGACCTTCCGGTGGCATCGCCCCAGGTATTTGGCGACCAGACCGACGTCCCCGAATCGGCCGACTGGTTCAACGCTGCCTACCTGATCATGTGGGGCGCAAACGTGCCGGTGACGCGCACCCCTGACGCGCACTTTATGACCGAGGCACGCTACCGAGGCCAGAAGGTAGTCACCGTCTCCCCCGACTACGCCGACAACACCAAGTTTGCCGACGAGTGGCTCAACCCCCACCCAGGGACGGACGGTGCCCTCGCCATGGCGATGGGGCACGTGGTGCTCAAGGAGTTCTTCATCGAGCGCACCGTGCCGCGCTTTGTGGATTACGTGAAGCGCTACTCCGACCTCCCCTTCCTAGTGACGTTGACTCAGCGCGATGGGGCCTACGTTCCCGGCAAGTTCGTCACGGCCGCCGACCTGGGTGACACCAGCGAGAATGCTGCCTTCAAGACCGTCTTGATTGATTCAGCCAGCGGACGCCCCGCCATCCCCAACGGCTCCCTTGGATTCCGCTTTGGTGACGAAGGTGTGGGCAAGTGGAACCTCGATTTGGAGGGGCTGGACCCGGCACTGTCACTGCATGGCGCAACCGGTGCCACCAGTGCCGAGGTGCTGCTGCCCCGCTTCGATGTGGGCCAGGAAGTCAACGAGCGCGGTGGAGTGCTGCGCCGTGGTGTCCCGGCCGCACCGCTTTCTACGGCCGCAGGTGAGGTGCTGGTCACCACGGTGTTTGACCTGATGCTCGCACAGTACGGCGTGGGCCGTGAGGGTCTGCCGGGGCAGTGGCCCACGGGATACGACGACCCCGAGCCCTACACTCCCGCCTGGCAAGAAGCCATCACGGGGGTTCCGGCCGAACAGGCGGCCCGCATCGGCCGCGAGTTCGCCCAAAACGCTGAGGACTCCGGTGGGCGATCCATGATCATCCTGGGCGCGGGCACCAACCACTACTTCCATTCCGATGCGACCTACCGCACCTTCTTGTCGCTGATCACCTTGACCGGGTGCCAAGGTGTTAACGGCGGCGGATGGGCGCACTACGTGGGCCAGGAGAAATGCCGGCCTGTCACGGGCTGGTCACAGCTCGCCTTTGGGCTGGACTGGGTGCGCCCCCCGCGGCAAATGATCGGTACGGGGTTCTTCTACGTCAACACCAATCAGTGGCGTTACGACGGGATGCGGCCGGCCGACATTTCAACCGAACTAGGCAACAACGCCTTTGAGGGCATGGCCTCCATCGACGTGCTGGCGCAGTCAGCCAAGGCCGGGTGGATGCCCTCGTATCCCACCTTTGACCGCTCCAGCATCGCGCTGGGTGAGCAAATTGTCGCCTCCGGCAAGGACGCGGGCGAGTTCATGAAGGAACACCTAGCCGCCGGTGACGTGCGCTTCGCGATTGATGATCCCGATGCCGAGCGCAACTGGCCGCGTGTGCTCACCGTGTGGCGTGCCAACCTGCTGGGTTCGTCCGCCAAGGGTAACGAGTTCTTCCTGCGTCACCTGCTGGGTACCCATTCGGCTGCCACGGCCCGCGAGAGCGAACCCGGGCAGCGTCCCCGCGACGTGGTGTGGCGCGACGACGCCCCCGAAGGCAAACTCGACCTGCTGGTCTCGCTCGACTACCGCATGACGTCAACGGGGCTGTTCTCCGACATCGTGCTGCCTGCCGCGACGTGGTACGAGAAGCACGACCTGTCCAGCACGGACATGCACCCCTTTGTCCACGCCTTCAGCCCGGCCATCAACCCGCCGTGGGAAACCAAGAGCGACTACGACACCTTCCGTGAACTGGCGGAGCTGGTGTCCGAGATGACCGTGGGGCACGTGGAGAAGGTCACCGATTTGGTGGCTGTCCCCTTGTTGCATGACACGGCCGACGCGATGGCTCTACCCCACGGCACCGTCACCGATCCGCGTAGCGGTGAGGTGGAGTTCATTCCGGGCCGCACCGCACCCAAGCTGGTGTTGGTGGAGCGTGACTACACCAAGCTGGGCGCGCAGTGGTCGGCGTTGGGTCCGCTGATGGAACGCCTGGGCACCCAAACCAAGGGGGTGAAGGTGGATGTCACGCCTGAGGTGGAGCGGCTGGCTCGTACCAACGGCGTGATTGCCCATGGTCATGCTGCGGGGCGCCCGTCGTTGGTGACGGCGGCTCATGCATGCGAGGCAATCCTCGCCTTGTCAGGAACAACCAACGGTCGAGTTGCGGTGGCCGGATTCACCGATGTGGAACGGCGTACCGGGCAGCGGCTCGCCGACCTTGCCTTGGACAACGAGGGCAAGCAGATCACGTTCTCGGACACCCAGGCGCGGCCCGTTCCCGTCATCACCAGCCCCGAATGGTCCGGTTCCGAACACGGCGGACGACGCTACACCGCCTTCTCCATCAACGTGGAGCGTCTCAAGCCGTGGCATACCCTTACCGGGCGCCAGCACTTCTTCCTGGACCACGACTGGATGGCAGAGATGGGCGAATGCCTGCCCACCTTCCGCCCCACGATCAACATGCAGCGCCTGTATGGCGACCAGAGCCGGGGAACGGGCCGTGAGGTCACCGTGCGTTACCTCACCCCGCACTCGAAGTGGTCTATTCACTCCAACTACCAGGACAATCAGTACATGCTGTCGCTGTCGCGCGGCGGACCCGACTTGTGGATGAGTGTCGAAGACGCCGAGGCAATTGGCGTCAAGGACAACGAGTGGGTCGAGGCCTACAACCGCAACGGCGTGGTGGTGGCGCGCGCGGTAGTCAGCCACCGAATGCCAGCCGGAACGGTGTACATGTATCACGCCAAGGACCGCGTGGTGGATGTCCCGATTGCGGAATCGTCGGGACAGCGCGGCGGTATCCACAACTCCCTAACGCGACTGATGATCAAACCCACCCATGTTGTGGGCGGCTATGCGCAACTGTCGTTCGCTTTCAACTATCTGGGCCCCACAGGAAACCAGCGTGACGAGGTCACTGTGATCCGTCGCCGTTCGCAGGAGGTGACGTACTGATGAAGGTCATGGCTCAAGTGGGCATGGTGATGAACCTCGACAAATGCATCGGGTGCCATACCTGTTCCGTGACCTGTAAGCAGGCGTGGACAAATCGTGACGGCGTGGAGTACGCCTGGTTCAACAACGTGGAGACGCGTCCCGGCCTGGGATACCCGCGTACCTACCAGGATCAAGACCGCTGGAAGGGCGGCTGGAAGCTGTCCAAGCGCGGCAAGTTGACCCTGCGCCAGGGTGGCCGCCTCAAGCGCCTGGCCACCATCTTCAACAACCCCCTCCTGCCGGGAGTGTCCGACTATTACGAGCCGTGGACCTATGACTACGACAACTTGCTGAGTGCACCGCAGGGTCGCACCTCGCCCGTGGCGCGCCCCAAGTCAGCCATCACCGGCAAGGACATGGCGATCACATGGTCCGCAAACTGGGACGACAACCTCGCGGGGACCCCCGAGACCGGATCGCAAGACCCGATCGTGCGCAAGATCCACGAACAGGTCAACGACCGCATCTCGTTTGAGTACGAACAAGCCTTCATGTTCTATCTGCCGCGCATTTGCGAGCACTGTCTGAACCCGTCGTGCGTGTCGTCGTGCCCCTCGGGTGCAATGTACAAGCGCGCTGAAGACGGCATCGTGCTCGTTGACCAGGAAGCCTGCCGGGGCTGGCGCATGTGCATCACCGGCTGCCCCTACAAGAAGGTGTACTTCAACCACGCCACCGGCAAGGCCGAAAAGTGCACCCTGTGCTACCCGCGCATTGAGGCGGGCCTGCCCACGATTTGTTCCGAGACGTGCGTGGGCCGTCTGCGATATCTGGGCCTGTTCTTGTACGACGCTGACAAGGTCACCGCTGCGGCCGCGACCCCCAATCCTCAGGACCTGTACGAGGCGCAACTTGACCTCATCCTGGACCCCAGCGACCCCGAGGTTCAGGCTGCGGCTCGCCGGGACGGAATTGCCGAAGACTGGATTGAGGCCGCGCAGCGTTCGCCCGTGTACCAGTTGGCGAAGGTCTACCGGGTCGCGCTGCCGTTGCACCCGGAATACCGCACCATGCCGATGGTCTGGTACATCCCGCCGCTGTCTCCGGTGGCGGACGCACTCAAGGAAACCGGGCACGACGCAGAAGACGCGGGGAACTTGTTTGGGGCGTTGCGTGCACTGCGCATCCCCATCGAGTACCTGGCCGAACTGTTCACCGCCGGTGATGTGGCCCCGGTGCTGCGCTCCTTGGACACCTTGGCGGCCATGCGCTCCTACATGCGTGACCACAACCTGGGTGCGCCGCTTCGCCCCGAAATCCCTGCCGCTGTGGGCTTGGATGAGGAGCACATCATGGCCTTGTACCGACTCCTGGCGGTGGCAAAGTACGAGGACCGCTACGTCATCCCGGCCGCTCACAACGAGATCGCCCGTGAACTTGATGACCTCGCCTGCGCCCTCGATGCCGTCGGTGGTCCCGGTGGTGGAGGCCCCGCCACGGTGACCGCGGACTCCTTCCACGCTCTCAAGGGGGTGACGGATAAGCCCGCCTACGCCTCGGTTACCTCCGACTCGGTGGACCTACCGCACTGGGACGGCAAGGGCGTTCCGCTTGGGATGCCCAAGATTCGGGTGCGCGGCCATGACTGACAACATTGCTGCGATCCGCCTGGCCAGCTCGTGGCTGTTGTGGTACCCGGACGACCGCCTCGCCGAGCGTCTGAGTGACATTCGCGCGGCTATGGCGGAAGCAACCGGACCGGCTGCGGCCAAGGTGCGCCAGTTCCTGGACGCATTTGACACCTGGGGTATGGAGCAGGCGCAACGCCACTACGTGGACGTGTTCGACATGCGCCGGCGTACCGCGCCATATTTGACGTTCTGGACCGACGGTGACACCCGCAACCGTGGCTACGCGATCTTGCGTTTCAAGCAGGCGTACCTGGCGTCCGGGTTCGATGTAGGTGACGCGGAACTGCCCGACCATCTCAGCGTCGTGCTGGAGTTTGCCGCTGTGGGTAACACCTTGTCGGCGGAAGCCCTGCTGGTGGAAAACCGCGTTGGCATTGGCCTGCTTGCCGACGCACTGCGCAAGGCGGACTCCCCCTACGTGTTGCTCGTGGAGGCCGTCCTGGAGACCTTGCCGTCCATTACGCCCGAAATCCGCGCCCGCATGGAAGAGCTCGCACGTTCCGGCCCTCCGGTCGAAAGCGTCGGACTCGACCCCTTCCCCACTGCAGCCCCCTTCGAGACCATAGGCGGTCGACGATGACCACAATGCAACTCTTGGTATGGACCGC